>Ga0310694_10004196_pt1 | contig 13981 bp, 10 predicted proteins | sample 174DNAGHGhighgp2_FD_203884 | JGI IMG/M metagenome (GOLD analysis project Ga0310694, IMG submission 203884) | Sheep rumen microbial communities from Palmerston North, Manawatu-Wanganui, New Zealand - 1742 DNA GHGhigh gp2 (v2) (version 2) | ecosystem: Host-associated > Mammals > Digestive system... | reverse complement strand
GACGTCAAGGCAATGGCCCGTGAAGCCACACGCGCCCAGTTTGCCCAGTACGGCATGATGAACATTCCTGATGAACTGTTGGACAACTATTCAAAGGATATGCTCAAGAAGCGTGAGACAGTGGACGGTCTGGTAAACCGCGCGATTGAGACCAAACTGACTGCAGCCGTTAAGGGTGATGTAAAGCTCAAGAACAAGAAGGTTACAGTGGATGAGTTCAACAAACTCTTTGAGACGGCAGAGCCTGCCAAGGGAAAGAAAGCCAAGAAATAAGAGTATATTATCTCAGAGTCTTTAAAATACAACGGCAATGGATGATTTCCGCAAATACGCTGTCCGCCATCTCGGTATGAACAGCCAGGCATTGGATGATGTCATCAAGGCAGAGTCCCAGTATCTGAACCCCTATATTCTGGAGGAGCGTCAGTTGAATGTTACCCAGATGGATGTGTTCTCCCGTCTCATGATGGACCGCATCATATTCCTGGGTACGGAAATCAATGACTATACGGCCAATACAATCCAGGCGCAGTTGCTGTACCTGGATTCGGTAGACTCTTCCAAAGAGATTTCCATCTATCTGAATTCGCCCGGCGGCAGCGTGACAGCAGGTTTGGGTATTTATGATACGATGCAGTTCATATCCAGTCCTGTGGCTACTATCTGCACAGGCATGGCTGCCAGCATGGCTGCGGTGCTTCTGGTGTCAGGGCAGGAGGGCAAGCGTTCAGCCCTGCCTCATAGCCGTGTCATGATTCATCAGCCTCTCGGCGGTGTACAGGGTCAGGCCAGTGATATAGAAATTACTGCCCGTGAGATCCAGAAATTAAAGAAAGAACTTTACACTATCATATCCGAACACTCACATACCCCATTTGACAAGGTTTGGGCCGACAGCGACCGTGATTATTGGATGACCGCACAGGAGGCCAAGGAGTACGGAATGATTGATCAGGTGTTGGAAAAACGTAAATAACCTAATCTTATGGCAGTGGTAAAGAAAGGCAGGAGCTGCAGTTTCTGCGGTCGCTCGGACAAGGAGGTGGAATTCCTGATAACCGGCATTGACGGTTGTATCTGTAATGAGTGTGTTGAGCGCGCATCGGAGATTGTCCGTGATTCCAAGCAGAGCAGTAAAAAGCCGTCGTTTACCATGAATTCCGTGCCCAAGCCTAAGGAAATTAAAAAATTTCTTGACGACTATGTGATTGGGCAGGATGCGGCCAAGCGGTATCTTTCCGTAGCTGTCTACAATCATTACAAACGCATAACCCAGCCCAGTGCCGATGATGTCGACATAGAAAAAAGCAACATCATACTGGTAGGTGCTACCGGAACCGGAAAGACTCTGCTGGCCAAGACCATTGCACGCATGCTCAAGGTCCCGTTCACCATAGTTGACGCTACGGTACTGACAGAGGCCGGTTATGTAGGCGAGGATGTGGAGAGTATCCTTTCCAGACTCCTTCAGGTAGCGGATTACGATGTGGATGCTGCAGAACGCGGTATAGTGTTTATCGATGAGATAGACAAGATTGCCCGTAAGAGCGACAATCCCTCCATTACCCGTGATGTAAGCGGAGAGGGTGTACAGCAGGGCCTGCTGAAGTTGCTGGAGGGCTCAGTGGTCAACGTTCCTCCACAGGGAGGCCGCAAGCATCCTGAACAGAAGTTCATTCAGGTGGACACCAAGAACATACTCTTTATATGCGGAGGTGCGTTTGACGGTATAGAACGCAAGATTGCCAGCCGTCTGAACACACAGGTGGTGGGCTTTGAATCAGTTGAGACACGCAGCAAGGTGGATCTCAACAATCTGATGAAATATGTGTCACCCCAGGACCTCAAGTCATACGGACTCATACCCGAGATTATCGGACGTCTGCCGGTTGTGACAAGCCTGCAGCCATTGGACCGGGAGGCATTGCGCAATATCCTTACGGAGCCCAAGAACTCCATTGTAAACCAGTATACAAAGATTTTCAGGATGGATGGCGTGGAACTTAAGTTCCAGCCGGAGGTGCTGGATTTCATAGTAGACAAGGCGATAGAGTTTAAACTGGGCGCCCGCGGACTCAGGTCCATAGTGGAGACAATAATGATAGATGCAATGTATGAGATACCGTCGTCTGGAAAGAAAAGCTATACAGTGACAATTGATTACGCAAAGAAACAATTGGATAAGGCCGACGGAACCGTATTTGAGAACTCATGACGGCCTATCAGTAGTCCTTGCCCCTCAAGGGCGTTTTTATTAAATATTTTTGCAGTTTTTTTTAGTAAAAAGTTTGCAAGAATGAATTTCTTGTACTTAACTTTGTTTTTCTATCTCTTGAGATAGAATGGTTGTTTTATTATTTTTTGTATGGCAAAAGACGTTAATCTGTCAGAAATCCTGAAAGTCCATTTCGGCTTCGATACTTTCAAGGGAGACCAGGAGGCTATCATACGTAATCTGTTGGCTGGTAACGACACGTTCGTGCTGATGCCAACCGGAGGCGGAAAGTCTCTCTGCTATCAGCTTCCCGCACTTGTGATGGATGGTACCGCAATAGTGATTTCCCCCCTGATAGCTCTCATGAAGAATCAGGTAGATGCCATGCGCAACCTGGGCGAGGAGGACGGTATTGCCCATTTTATCAATTCGTCACTGAGCAAGACCTCCATAGACCTTGTAAAAGCCGATATCCTGGAAGGTAAGACCAAGCTTCTGTATGTTGCTCCTGAATCACTCACCAAAGAAGAGAATGTTGATTTCCTCAAAAAGATAAAGATATCTTTCTATGCAATAGATGAGGCTCACTGCATATCGGAATGGGGACATGATTTCCGTCCCGAGTACCGCAAGATCAGGGATATAGTAAAGGAAATAGGAATAGCGCCGATAATAGCCCTTACAGCTACAGCCACCAACAAGGTGCGTGACGATATCAAGAAGAATCTGGGCATTCAGGATGCCAAGGACTTCAAGTCGTCGTTCAACCGTCCGAACCTGTACTATGAGGTAAGGCCCAAGACCAAGAATGTAGACAAGGATATCATAAGGTTCATAAAGTCCAATCCCGGAAAGTCCGGTATCATATACTGCCTATCCCGCAAGAAAGTTGAGGAACTGGCGGAGATACTCCAGGCAAACGATATATCGGCCATGGCATATCATGCCGGAATGGAGGCAGCCGCACGCAGCAAGACTCAGGATGCCTTTATAATGGAGAAAATTGACGTGATAGTGGCTACCATAGCATTCGGAATGGGTATTGACAAGCCAGATGTCCGCTACGTGATCCATTATGACATTCCCAAAAGCCTTGAAGGTTACTATCAGGAGACAGGTCGTGCCGGACGTGACGGCGGAGAGGGTCAGTGCATAGCATTCTATAACAGCAAGGATGTCCAGAAACTTGAGAAATTCCTTGAGGGCAAGCCTCTGGCAGAACAGGATATAGGCCGCCAGCTGCTGGCTGAGACTACAGCGTATTGTGAGTCATCGGTATGCCGCCGTAAACTGCTGCTGCACTATTTCGGCGAGAACTATGAGGAGGAAAACTGCGGAAACTGCGACAACTGTCTGAATCCCAAAAAGAGGGTTGAGGCACAGCAGCTTCTGGAGACGGTTTTGGAGTGTATTCTTGCTGTGAAGGAGAATTTCAAGGCCGATTACATAATTGACATGCTTATGGGCAAGGAGACATCGGAGATAACGGATCACATGCATGATGATCTTGAAGCATTCGGCTCCGGATCCGATGAGGAGGAGAAGACGTGGAATGCAGTAATCCGTCAGGCCCTGATAGCCGGATACATCAAGAAGGATGTCGAGAACTACGGGCTTCTGAAACTGACCGACGAGGGCCGTGATTTCCTGAAGAACCCCAAATCTTTCATGATTGTGGAGGATAAGGAGTTTGAAGACGAGGAGACTGAAGGTCCGATGCGCGGAGGAGGATCGTTTGCTGTAGATCCTGAACTCTATTCAATGCTCAAGGACCTGCGCAAGAAGATTTCAAAGCATCTTCAGCTTCCGCCTTATGTGATATTCCAGGATCCTTCGCTCGAGGCAATGGCCACCACCTATCCCGTTACAATGGATGAACTCCAGAACATACCGGGTGTGGGAGCCGGCAAGGCCAAACGTTACGGACAGGATTTCATTGATCTTATCAAGCGTCATGTTGAAGAGAATGAGATAGAGCGTCCTGAGGATTTGCGGGTACGTACGGTTGCCAATAAATCAAAACTTAAAGTGAGCATAATCCAGAGCATCGACATGAAGGTGGCCCTGGATGACATAGCCATAAGCAAGGGTATTGATTTTGACGAGCTGCTGACCGAGATAGAGGCCATCGTCTATTCCGGTACAAAGCTTAACATAGACTATTTCATAGACAGCGTCATGGATGAGGACCGTTCGGAGGACATTTATGAGTACTTCAGAGAGTCCGAGAGCGATTCAATCGATGATGCCATAGATGAGTTGGGTGATGATTACAGCGAGGAGGAGATACGTCTGGTTCGTATAAAGTTCATATCTGAAATGGGTAATTAACAAAAACCAAATATTATGTCATTTTTAGAAGATAGAGTTGCAATGGAGGGCTTGACATTTGATGATGTCCTGCTCATCCCCGCTTATTCAGAAGTTCTGCCGCGTGACATCAATCTTTCGACAAGATTCTCACGCAACATCAGTCTGAACATTCCGTTTGTGACAGCAGCTATGGATACCGTTACCGAATCACGTATGGCTATTGCCATTGCCCGTGAGGGAGGTATCGGCGTGATTCACAAGAATATGTCAATCGCCGAACAGGCCCGTCAGGTGGCAATCGTAAAGCGCGCCGAGAACGGAATGATATATGACCCCGTGACTATCCGTCGCGGCAACACCATCCGTGACGCCCTTGCACTTATGGCAGAGTACCATATCGGTGGTATTCCTGTAGTGGAGGAGGATGGAAAGCTGTGCGGTATCGTGACCAATCGCGACCTCAGGTTCCAGCGCAATTATGACGTCAAGATTGAGGATGTCATGACAAAAGAGAATCTGGTTACCACTCACCAGCAGGTGGATATGGAGGCCGCATCACAGATCCTCCAGGAGAACAAGATAGAGAAACTTCCCGTAGTGGATAACAACGGCAAGCTGGTGGGTCTTATTACCTATAAGGATATAACCAAGGCCAAGGATAAACCTATGGCATGTAAGGACAGCAAGGGCCGTCTGCGCGTAGCTGCAGGCGTAGGCGTCACTGTGGACACCCTGGAGCGTATGAATGCACTTGTCGAGGCCGGAGCCGATGCAATCGTAATCGATACCGCGCATGGTCACACCAAGAGCGTTATAGCCAAGCTCAAGGAGGCAAAGGCCAGTTTCAGCAACATAGATATCGTCGTAGGTAACATTGCTACCGGCGCAGCTGCCAAGATGCTTGTTGAGGCCGGAGCTGATGCAGTAAAGGTTGGTATGGGTCCCGGTTCGATCTGCACCACCCGTATCATTGCAGGTATCGGTGTTCCTCAGGTATCTGCAGTATATGATGTATATTCGGCAATCAAGGGCTCGGGTGTTCCAATCATTGCTGACGGCGGTCTGCGCTATTCGGGTGATGTGGTCAAGGCTCTTGCTGCCGGCGGTGACAGCGTTATGTTCGGATCACTTGTGGCCGGTACGGAGGAGTCTCCCGGTGAGACAATCATATTCAACGGACGTAAGTTCAAGTCATACCGCGGCATGGGCTCTCTGGAGGCTATGGAGAACGGTTCAAAGGACCGTTATTTCCAGGCTGACACCAAGGATACACGCAAGCTCGTTCCGGAGGGCATAGCAGCACGCGTTCCTTATAAGGGGACTCTTTATGAGGTTGTATATCAGCTTGCAGGAGGCCTGCGTTCAGGTATGGGCTATTGCGGTGCTCCCAATATCGACAAGTTGCATGAGGCCAAGTTCGTGCGCATAACCAATGCCGGTATGAACGAAAGCCATCCGCATGACGTGGCCATTACAAGCGAGGCCCCCAACTACAGCCGCCACGAATAACTGAATCTAAACAGTATGCTTATGAAACGTTTTCTCTTATTCCTGGTTTCTTCCATTATCTGCATACCGTTCTTCGCGCAGGTTGATGACCCTGTGGTCATGACGGTAAACGGAACGGATGTGCCTCTTTCCGAATTCGTTTATTTCTACAAAAGGAACAACAATTCAGAGCCTGTTACAAAGAAAACCGTTGCCGAATATGCCAACCTCTATCTTAACTACAAGCTGAAGGTTGAGGCTGCAAAAGATGAGGGAATTGACAAGACGGAATCCTTTATCAGTGAGTATAGCGGATATCGCAGCATGCAGGCACAGGAGTATGAACTGGATTCACTTTTCCTGGAGGAAACGGCCCGTGAAGCATATGAGCAGTCTTTGATTTCAGTCGGCACAGAGGGTTTTCTGTTGCTGGGTGTGATATCGGCTTTCCCTGAAGATGACAGCTATAATGCTTTCAGGGCAAGTATGGCCCTTATGGATTCTCTCTACAGGTGCCTTGAGAATGGAGAGGATTTCATGGATCTGGCCAAGAAGTACTCGAATGACAATTATGCATCGGGCGGGGGTATTATGGGATGGGTCTCTAAAGACCGTCTGCCTCATGAGATGAGCGATGTGGCTTTCAAAATGAAAGTCGGTGAGTATACCAGGCCTTTCACGGTGGATGGCGTTCCGGTAATGCTCAATGCACTCGACCATCGTGATCTGGGGTCATTTGAAGACAATCGTCAGGATATTTATGATTGGCTTCAGGAGAACGGTTTCTATAATGAAGCTGCAGTGCGCAAGGCAGAGTCCTATTCGGAACGTTATGGTTGGAACCTTGAGGGCGAAGCCGCAGTGGCACGCATGGACAGCCTTCTTGAAGAGTTGGAGCCCCAATTCGGACTTATCTCAAAAGAGTATTATGACGGATTGCTTATGTTTGAAATCAGCAATCGTCTGGTATGGGAAAAGGCCGCCAATGACAAGGAGGGTATGCAGAAGTGGTTCAAGTCCAACAGGCGCAAGTACCGTTTTGACGAACCACGTTTCAAAGGTATGGTTTTCTTCTGCAAGGATGAGAATGTATTCCATGAAGCGGAGAGTGCTGTAAGCAGCCTTGATATCAACCATTGGGTGGATACCCTGGTATCGTTCAACAGGAACGGTAAAATATCTCTGCGTGTGATGAGGGGGAACCAGGAAACCAGTATATTCAGCAAGGGCCAGAATGAGTATGTCGACAAGATCGTGTTCGGAGTGGGCGATTATTCACCCATGAAGAACTTTCCCTACGTCAATGTGATAGGCAAGACAATCAAAGCTCCTGAATGTATTGACGATGTAGCCGACAAGGTACTGGAGGATTACCAGAATCACCTTGAAAAGGAATGGGTTAAGAAACTGCGCAAAAAATACAAGTATACGGTATATCGTAAAGTCCTGAATAAGGTGAGTCTTGACTAACGATGAAAAAGCATAGTCTGTCATTTCCCGGTTTTGTGATGTGGTTCCTGGTGACCATATCGACGGTTGCCGCAGTCTCCTGCAAGTGGAACAAGAATGTGACGGATTATGTGTACGGCAAGACTCCGTTGGTTGAGATAGGGACAGATATCCTGTATGCCGAGGATATCAAACAGGTACTGCCTTTAGGCTTGTCAGAAGCCGACAGTACCCTGTTTGCAGAGCGTTATATCAGGAATTGGGCACAGGATGTGCTTTTTTATCAGAATGCAAAACGCAATATCCCTGATACCAAGGATATAGACCGTCTGGTGGAGAACTACCGTCGTTCATTGTTCGAGCATGAGTATCAGCGTAGACTAATCGAGCAGAAATTCTCATCGGAGATATCTCAGGATGAGATTGAACAGTTCTATAATGACAATCAGCGGCTTTTTGTATTGGATGAGTCTCTAGTCAAGGGATTGCTGCTCAAGATATCCAACAGGTCACATGACTTGTCTGACATAAGGAAACTCTACACTCAGATGGATGATGAGTCTTTTGAGGAGATAGAGAAATACTGTATCAGGAATGCAGGCCGATGCGAGTTCTTCTATGATTATTGGCGCAGTGTGGCTGAAATTGAAATACTGCTTCCTGCGCTTGACCAACCTTTAGAGTCATTACTCAAGGATGAACATAGTTTTGAATTCAAGGATGAGGAAAACATATATCTTCTCAATATCAGTGAGTTTGTTCCCAAGGGCGGAATTGAACCTCTGGAACATGCCCGCAACAGGATTCTCGGTCTTCTTATAAACAGTAACGAGGTGTCTTATATGAGGAAAATCAAGGAGGATCTCTATGATGCGGCATTGGAAAAGGGAAGGATCACGTTTTATCAAAATAAAAGGAAATGAAAAAAACATTATACGGTATTTTTGCGTTTATCGCCCTGTCGCTTCAGTGTGTAGTAAGTGAGGCACAGAACAACGTGATAGATGAGATTGTCTGGGTGGTTGGTGATGAGGCCATCTACAAGTCCGAAGTGGAGGAGGCCCGTCTTGAAGCCCAGATGGAGGGAATCCAGTGGGAGGGTGATCCTTATTGCATCATCCCTGAGCAGATTGCTGTAAACAAACTGTTTCTGAATCAGGCCGAGTTGGACAGTATTATCATTACTGATGATGACGTGATATCGTCGGTAGATTATGAACTCAAGGAACGTATAAACAAAGCGGGCTCTGAAGAGAAGCTTATGGAGCATTACAATGGCATGACGATCGAACAGATCCGTAACCGTCTGTTGGAGACTTACCGTCAGCAATATACCATCAGTGAAGTACGTAAAAAGATAATGTCCAAGGTCAAGGTCACTCCGGCCGAAGTGCGACGCTATATCAAGGATATGCCAGCCAGTGAGATTCCAGATATAAGGACCCAGGTCGAAGTGCAGATAATAACCATTGATCCGGTCATCCCTCAGGAAGAGATAGATGCCGTCAAGAGCGAACTGCGTGATTACATTGACCGCGTACAGTCAGGTGATGTTTCATTCTCCACTCTGGCCAGGATGTATTCCGAAGATCCGGGATCGGCCAGTAAGGGTGGTGATGTAGGTTTCTTCGGCCGCGGAGAGATGGTTCCCGAATTCTCTGCCGTAGCTTTCAATATGACCGATCCCTCCAAAATATCCAAGATTGTGGAGACTGAATACGGCTTCCATATTCTCCAGTTCGTGGAACGCCTTGGAGACCGTGTCCGTGTGCGTCATATACTGCGTAAGCCCCGTATTCCGATGGAAAGCGTAAACAAGTGTCTGGAACGCCTTGATTCCATAGCCAATGATATCCGGAGCGGTAACCATTCGTTTGAATTCTATGTCTCTGCTTTTTCTGAAGACAAGAACACCAGAAACAACAAAGGACTTATGACTTACCGTCCTGATCCTTCTGTCCCCGGCGTATCCAAGTTTGAGATGCAGCAGTTGCCTGCCGATGTGGCCAAGGTGATTGACCGGATGCATGTGGGTGAGATATCCGACCCATTTGTCTTGCGGAATGAGTCGAACGGCAAGACTACCTGCGCCATAGTGCTTCTTAAAAACAAGATAAACGGGCACAAGGCAACAATGGCTGATGATTACGACATCCTCTATGAAATGGTCACCTCAATCCGTCAGCAGGAAACTCTTGTCAAGTGGATTCAGGAAAAACAGCGTACAACTTACGTAAGGATAAGTGAGGGTTGGAATGACTGTGATTTTGTCTATCCCGGCTGGGGAAAGAAGTAAAGCGTAAGGTATGTCAAGAATCAGGCTTATATCCCTGTTCTGTATCATCCTTTGCATGGCTTCGGCCCATGCACAAGATGTGGATGCCGTTCCTGCCGTTCAGGCCGGGACTGAGCCTGTGGATACCGATTACGTTTATTTGCTGAATGCGGACCTTATCCGTTATGAGGAGTATGTAAATCCTGACGCCCAACGTCTGATGGGTAATGTGGTGCTCAGACACGACAGTATGTATCTGTATTGTGACAGTGCCCTTTTCTATAAAGAACGTAATTCTTTTGATGCATATCATAATGTCCGTGTAGAGCAGGGCGATACGCTGTTCCTGTACGGGGATTCGCTCTTTTATGACGGTAATACCAGACTGTTGCGTGTCAAGGATAATGTAAGGCTTGAGAACCGTACAATGATACTGCTGACCGATCGTCTAAATTATGACCGGAATACTGGCTTGGGATGGTTCTTTGACGGCGGGTCGTTGCTGGATGAGGAGAGTACCCTGATATCGGAGTACGGTCAGCTTGATACCAATACCAAGATGTCGGTCTTTATGGACGGCGTTTCTATGGAAAGTCCCGACTATACGCTCACAACCGATACGTTGCATTATAACACTGATACCCATATAGCTTTTCTGAACAGTCCGGCTACAATTGTGAATGAGGACAATGTTATAAATACCAGTCACGGCAGGTTCAATACAGAATCCAAGAGCGCTGTGCTTCTGGACAGGTCGGTTGTAGACCAGAACAGCGGTGAGAACCGGATGACCGGTGACAGCATTATCTATGACCGGGACCTGGGCCGTATGGAAGGTTTCGGCGATGTGATAATAAACAACTATAAGGATAAGATAGACGTTCATGGCGAATATGTCTATTACAATCAGGAGAATGATTCGGCCGTTGTAACAGGCAAGGCCCTTCTGATAGAATATTCTACAGGAGACAGCCTTTTTGTACATGCCGATACATTCAGGCTGGTGACTTTCTACAATGAGGCAGGCGATACGGTCATTGAGCGCCAGATGCGAGGTTTCAATAAGGTTCGTGCTTTCAGAACAGATATGCAGATGGTGGCAGACTCAATGGTATTTACCACTGCAGACTCCAGCCTCACACTGTACCGTGATCCCATAGTATGGAGCGAAGACCAGCAGGTGCTTGGTGAAAAGATTATTTTCTACATGAATGACAGTACTATTGATTGGGCTCATGTCATAGGTCAGGCTCTGTTTGTCCAAATGAACGATACCGTCCACTATAACCAGATCGGAGGGCGTGAGATGAAAGCTTACTTCAAAAACGGAGATATAGACAAGGCGGATGTTGAGGGTAATGTCCAGGCAGTGTTCTATCCTCTGGACGGAGACTCGGCTATGATTGGAATGAATACGACCGAGGCTTCTTTCCTGACTGTTTATTTCAAGATGCGGGCAGTAAACCAGATAGTAGTCTACAACCATTCCAACGGAGTGATGTACCCCATGGAAAAGATAGATGAGAAGAAAATGTACCTGCCCAATTTCCAATGGCTGGAGAGGATCAGGCCGATTGATGCCGAGGATGTGTTCTACTGGAGGGGAAAGCGTGTCGAAGAACAGCTTAAGAAGAGTAATTCCACAAAGGAGGTGCCACTTCCATCATTAGACAGAAGAAGAAACAGGTAAGATATGGGAATGTTCAATATACGGGAACCGCGTCGCTTTGAGCACAAATACATTTACTATGACGAGCGGAAGGAACGTCTGGCAAAAATAGAGGAAAAGGCCAAGCGTGAACTCGGTATGCTGCCACAGGAGGAGTACAATCCTGAAAGCATTCGGGGCAAGTTTATTGAGGGTACGACACATCTCAAGCGCCGCAAGGAGAACGGAGGCCCAAATATCAGTTTTCCTGTAGCGATTGTGGCTATCGTGCTCCTGACGTTATTGCTCTTGCAGTTTATGGGAGTAGAAATATTCTGATACAGTGTCATGGAGGGAAAGGTAAGGGTTCTGTCACAGGCTGTAGCAAGCCAGATTGCCGCAGGTGAGGTGGTCAACCGTCCTTCGTCGGTTGTCAAGGAGCTTGTGGAGAATGCGGTTGATGCAGGCGCTGATAATATACGGATAATCATAAATGATGCCGGCCGCACATCGGTCCAGGTTGTTGACAATGGCTGCGGAATGGTAGCGGATGATGCCCGTATTGCATTTGAACGTCACGCAACATCCAAAATTCAGAATTCCGAAGACCTTTTTTCTCTTACCACATTCGGTTTCCGCGGTGAGGCCCTGCCGTCGATTGCCGCGGTTTCGGAGGTAGAACTGCGGACGCGTACAGCCGACAGTGAAACCGGAACCATGGTGCTTATAAAAGCGTCGGAGATAGAGCAGGTTGAGCCGTGCGTGTGTCCCAAGGGAAGCAGCTTTACCGTACGCAACCTGTTCTATAACGTGCCTGCCCGCCGGAAATTCCTGAAAGGCAACCAGACGGAGTTCAGTCATATACTTACAGAGATAGAACGCGTATCCCTGGCGCATCCGGAGGTCTCTTTTGAACTTACTCATCAGGGCGAACAGGTCTTGTCACTTCCCGTATCGGCCGTAAAGCAACGTATAGTAAACCTGTTCGGCAGAAAGATGAATGAGAGTCTGCTCCCGGTTGATGTCGAGACATCGGTGGTTAAGGTTAGCGGTTTCTGTTCAAATCTGGATAGCGTAAAAGGCAGGGGTGCCAAGCAGTTTTTCTTTGTGAACGGCCGTTTTATGCGTCATCCATATTTCCATAAGGCAGTGTTAAGCGCTTATGAGGGACTTGTTCCCGATGGAGAGCAGCCATCCTATTTCCTGTTCCTTCAAGTCCCCGCCGATTCGATAGATGTGAACATTCATCCTACCAAGACTGAGATCAAGTTTGAGGATGAGCAGGTAATATGGAAGATACTTATGGCGGCTGTCAAGGAGACTGTAGGGCGTTTTGAGGAGATGCCTACTATCGATTTCAATACGACAGATATGCCTGATATACCGGTATATGACGCATCGCGTCCTGTCGTTCAGCCCAAGATTGAGATCAACAAGGATTTTAATCCTTTTTCAGGTAGTCACAGCGAATCCCGTCAGAGCCGCAGCAATACGGACAATTGGGCAAAACTGTACGGAGACGTACTGGAACACCGGATTAATGAGGGCAGTATCCCATACCATCCGGCAACTGGTAAATTAATTGAACCCGAGGAGACCCAATTCCGCCCGTTCCAGTTTGCCGATAGTTATATATTGACAGAGACAGACAAGGGACTTATGGTTGTAGACCAACACAGGGCGCATATCCGTGTGCTGTATGAACGTTTCTTGTCCGAGGCAAAGAGTCACGTGGCCGCTTCACAAGGCCTGCTTTTCCCTGAGATGTTTCAGCTTTCACAGGCAGATACCATATTGTTCGCTGATCTGAAACCGCGTTTCAGCATGCTGGGATTTGACATATCTGATATGGGACGCGGAGCCATAGCTGTACAGGGCGTACCGTCAGGGATGGAAGGTCAGGATTATGAACGGCTTATAAGTGATATGATAGCCGACCTTAGGATAAATCCCACAGCCGACGAGGACCGCCAGTTGGAAAGCATGGCCCTGGCCATGGCCCGCAAGGCTGCAATACCAGCCGGCCGTCATCTGTCTGAAAACGAGATGCAGGAGCTTTTACGTTCCCTCAAGGCATGTAGCATGCCGTCCCGCACGCCGGATGCCAAGACAGTCTATGTGATCAAATCCGATCAGGAGATTTCAAAGTGGTTCTGATTGTCAGCCTCTGGGACCAGGCTTATGCTTGTTCCAGAGTCCGTATATCTCACTTACATTACCGGCGGTAATGAATCCGTGGATATCGTTATTTTTCATGAAGTCCATCAGTTTGGAGAACTCATCCTGAGTCAGTAAGGCCTGGATTTCGACATTCTCCTTACCGCTGTATCCGCCGGTCACCTTATAGAGACTGCAACCGCGGTCCAGGTCTTCAATGATGTATTTGCGCAGTATCTCATGGCTGGAGGATATTATACATACCCTCTTGCGCTTGTTTATGCTGGCTGTAAAGTAATCCACAACAACTCCATTGATCCAGGTGCCGATCAGGCCTATCACTACCATACGGAATGGGTTGATGGCAAATGCCGAGCAGCAGATTATGGCTCCAGCAACCGATATTGATGCACCTATATCAAAATGAAGGTACTTG
>Ga0310694_10004193_pt1 | contig 13985 bp, 12 predicted proteins | sample 174DNAGHGhighgp2_FD_203884 | JGI IMG/M metagenome (GOLD analysis project Ga0310694, IMG submission 203884) | Sheep rumen microbial communities from Palmerston North, Manawatu-Wanganui, New Zealand - 1742 DNA GHGhigh gp2 (v2) (version 2) | ecosystem: Host-associated > Mammals > Digestive system... | reverse complement strand
ATCATTTAAAATGTCTAACCTTTCTCGAACTTTATGATGTTTTCCCATAAAAAAATCTCCTTTCTGATTATTATCATTTTAGGAGGTTTTGTATTAAATGTTAAGATGGTTATCTTTGGTGCTTACCTTATTTTTTTCTTTTTTAGCCTTTTGAGATTTCAAAAATATTTTTAAAACTACTTTTGTAGGCAATAACCTTAATAAGAATCTTGTGATTTTTACTTCTTTTCCATATGTTGAAACAAGTTTCTTCGATCTATATAAATCATGATAACATCTTTTTACAATATCTGGTGCTTCATAAATTTTACCAAAGTTTTTAATCTTAGTATTCTGTTTTGAATCTGCCCTACTTAAAAATTTAGTATTAACATAGCTTGGGCATAATGCCATTATCCTTATGCCTCTTGGCTTAAGCTCATAATATAAAGATTCAGTATAGCTTCTAACAAATGCTTTAGATGCTGCATAGGTTGACATATAAGGTACTGGCTGAAACGATGCACGTGAAGAAACCTGTAATACCTTTGAATCTTTAGATAAATATGGTGTAGCATATCTAGTTATAGCAACTACTGCTTTAACATTTAAATTAATCATTCCAAAATCATCAGCGATATCTATATCATCATATTCTCCAAATTTGCCATATCCTGCACAGTTAATTAACAACCTAATATTTGGCTTTTCTTTATCTAAAAGCTCTTTTAATTTGAATAATGATGCTTCTTTAGTCAAATCTAAGGGAATAATTCTAATTGGAATTGAAGAAATTAGCTCTAATTCCTTTAAAGCCTTCTCTGATCTTGAAATAACCCATATAGCTTTAGCATCTGTCCATTTATTAGCTTGAAATACAAATTCTCTTCCAAGACCTGAGGATGCGCCTGTAATAATTGCTATTTTCATTATTTAATACTACGTCCAACTTTAAATGCTTGAGCAACGATTTCATTAACTAATAAATAATTATTATTAGCTGGATCAAAGGAAATTGCTTCAAGCTTTTTAGGATCTGGCTTTCCATTTGTTAATATTGATTCATCTATAGATACATTTATTATTTTTCCTACTAATATACCATCCTCTGTAAATTTATCAACCTCACATTCGATTGAAAGTGGATATTCTAAAAATAATGGTGCATTAACAAATTCTGATTTAAATGGATGAAATCCTGCCTTTGATACCTTATCTGGCACCTTTTTACCAGATACAATTCCAAAATAGTCAGATTCTACAACTGTGCTTTTAGTAGCGATACTTAAAGTAAATGCTTTAGTTCTTAAAAAGTTTTCTGTAGTCTTATGTTCAGATAGAGCAACTGCTACCTTATCGTAATCATACATTCCACCCCATGCAGCATTCATTAAATTTGCACTGCCATCTTCGTTATAAGTTCCAAGCATTAATACTGGCTGTGGATAAATCCAAGTTTTAACTCCAAAATTTTTTCTCATTATTTATTTTCCTCCTTAAATTTTTTAATTCCTTCGAGTAGACGATTAAGTCCTTCCTTTACATTTTCAAGTGATGTTGCAAGATTTACTCTAATAAATCCTTTAAATGATTTACCATATTCTTCTCCATAAGAGAAATATACTTTTGAATTTTCCTTCAAGTATTCACAAAGCTTATTTCCATCATCACAAATTTTACTAACATCTAGCCATGCTAAATATGTTGCATCACCGAAATGATAATCTATATCTCTTAAATAAGTAGATAAAAATAACTTCAAGTATTTTTTATTATTATAAACATATGCATTCATTTCCTTTAGCCATAAATCGCCTTTATTTAAGGCTGTAGTAAAAGCATCATATATGAACGCATTTCCTTCTGCTACCTCATCAGTATTTAATCCTCTATTAACTAATTTTCTTATGCTTTCATTTGGAACAACGACACATGCCCCCTGCAAGCCTGCTAGATTAAAGCATTTAGAAGCTGAGATTAAGGTAATAGAAATATCCTTACAATCATCATTGACTGATGCAAAAGGAGTATATTCCTTTCCTGGTGTAACAATATCACAATGTATTTCGTCTGATAAGACAATTACATTATTTTCTTTACAAATTCTTCCTAATCTTTCAAGTTCTCCCTTTGTCCATATTTTACCTACTGGATTTTGAGGATTACATAAAATCAGCATTTTTACATCATTTTTAATTCTAGCCTCTAAATCCTTCCAATTAATTTTATATTCAATTCCATCATACTCTAAAACTGATTCTGCAACAGAACGATTATTGTTTAAAATTGAATTAAAAAATATATTATATGTAGGTGTCATAACTAATATTCTATCAGAAACATTAGTTAATTTTCTAACAATTGAAGATATTGCAGGAACTACTCCTGTTGAAAAAATCATCCATTCAACCTTAAAATCCATATGATGATTACGAATCCAGAAATCTCTAAAGGCCTCAAAATAATATTTTGGTGTATTAGTATATCCAAAAGCTCCTAAATTAACTCTATTTATAATAGCTTCCTTAACTTCTGGCATTGTATCAAAATCCATATCTGCAACCCACATAGGTATTACATCTTTATTTTCCCATTTTAATGAGCTTACATTTTTTCTATCAGCAATAATATCAAAATTATACATAGCTACTCCTTTGTGATAATAGTTGTTCTTTTAGAATCAATCATATTATCATCTAAAATGATTTCTCCAATTCCTTCAGCTTCTATTCTGCCATTAATTGGATTTTTTATTGAATCAATCTTTGAATTAATAATCGCATCAACATTTTTACATAATTCAAAGGAAAGATCAGTATTTAATAATTTACAATTAATCATTTTAATGCCATCCATATAGCACATACCTTGGTTAGAATCAATTGTACAATTAATTAATGTTATATTTTTAGAATTCCAGCCTAGATATTCTCCTATAATAATTGAATCATAAACTATTACATTTTCACAATTCCAAAAAGAATCCTTTGAATTCATTTTAGCATTTCTTATTTCAATATTTTTAGCACCATCAAATGCGTAATTTCCTGCTAAAGTAAAATTTTCTATCTTAACATTATTACAATTCATTCCAAAATAATTACCCTTAGCTTGTACATCCTTTAATGTTACATTCTCACATGTCCATAAAAATTCTTCTGCGTTAGGTATCATTGTATTTTCAATTGTTATATTCTTAGATCTTCTAAATTGCTTAGGTGCTTCAATAAAAGAATCCTTAATATAAATGTTATCAGTATACCAAATTCCAGATCTTGCAGTATCTAACCATGTTGTGTTAAATACCTTAATATTTTTTGAATACCATAAAGGATATTTCCATTTAAATATACAATTTATTAATTCTATTTCACTTGATTCCTTTAGTGGTGATTCACCATCAGCAAAGGTTGTATCTATAAATTTAGCTCCATGAGTATTATATGCAGCTCTTTCACCTGTTAATAATTCTTGTCTATATTCTTTCATTATTCCACCTCACATAAATATGGGATTAATATGTCCTTTACATTAATATTATCAATTTGAGCTTCTAATTTAACATTTCCATCAGACATAATCCAAATAAGCATTAAGCCATATAATATAGAAATTATTTTATAAACTAAAATATCTATATTAATATCTTCCTTTATTTCTTTAGATATGATTGCAGCTTTAATCATATTAGAAATTGCTAAATAATCATATTCAAGCTTACATCTACAATTCAAATTATTTTGAAGCCAGCATTTAGAAATTTCAACCCCTAAATCCATAACTCCATCTTTATATCTTTTAAAATAGTATTCGAGCTTTTCAACTATATTTATTGACTTCATATTAGATATTTCTTCATTGATATATCTAAATTCCATACAGCCAATTTCTCCTACTATATCCTCTTTTTTCTTAAAATGAACATAGTATGAGCCCTTTGCGACACCTGCAAGCTTCGTTATATCATCTACAGATACATTATCAATTCCCTTTTCTTGAATCAATGCTTTAGCTGCCTCGATAATTTTAGTTTTAGTTTGTAATGCCTGTTCTTCCCTTTTTCCCATATTCTCACTTCCTCATTAGGAATTATACAATTATAATGACTTTTAGTCAATGACTGATAGTCATTTTGTTAAATTATGTGAAAAAAAGCCAGTTCATTCTGGCTTTTATATCATTTAATTATTTATATTATTTATTAAATTAATCATATAAGTTGAATCATAAAATTTATCATATGGTAAAATGTAATCTACATCTACTCCATCTTCAACCAAATTACCGTTTTTATCATAGAATGCATCTAGCGAGCTAACTTGAAGTAAAGCACCTGTAGGAGTTACAAGTGGATATATAGAGCATGCACCTCCACCACTTTTTTGGCCAAGTATAGTTGCTAGATTATTATCCTTACAATAGCTAATAAACTCATTGGCACAGCTATAACTAAATCCACTAGATAATATATAATAATTGAAATTATCATATGCATCATTATCGTTAAAATCTCCATCTCCATTGACATCAACCTTAACTACCTCATCATAAATATGTTTTGTTATAACATTCCTATTTCTAATTATAATATCATCATTAGTCATCATTCCTAGGATATATGTTAGAGCAAATGTGTCTCCACCACCATTTAAAGAAACATCAAAGATTACATCTTTAATTCCTTTCTTTTTACATTTTAATAAATATTCATTTAATCTTAGTGGAGAAAATCTTCCTTCTATATTAAATTCATCAAATCTAATGTATGCTATTTCATCATTTAAATAAGCTAAATCATCACTTTGTTCACTAAAAATCGGATTATTTTGGGCAGCCTCATATTTGGCATCTGACACATCCGAATATACCTTTTTAATCTCCTTATATCTATTACTATTATCAGCATATGATGAAATTGTAAAAAAGTCGCTCGAATACCATAATCCTGTGTGACAATCCTCAAGTGATTCAATAAATTCATGAAATCCAGTTAAATATTCATTTTTATTTAATCTTTTAGAAAACATCTTATCTCTTAGCATTTTGTTGATATCATAACCATAATAATCTTTTAGTCCATATAATTCATTAAATGTGAAACTAATAAAATCATAATTATATGCTAAATATTCATCAGTAAGTGTGATACCATTTGTGTAGTCATAGCATGAAACATTACCATCCTCATAGCTTGTTCCTCTATATTCATTACCTAAATAAAATGTATAATAATATGAATTCATCGCAAATATAGCATTTACAACATGAAATGGAATTAAAGCTTTATTAAATGCTTCTTTTATACGTAAATAATAATCAGATAAATCAATTATCTTCTTATTGCCATATGTTGTTTCTTCAAATTTCATATCTAAATTAGAATAATAGCTTCTACCACTATTATATTCTGCTTCATCAATAGAATAGAATTCATAATCATACATAGTTAATGTATCATCTTCCGGATTAACTTCTATCTTTTTTGGATAATTATTTGGACTATAAGTATATGTATATCCTTTTTTAACAATTTTATCATTATCAAAAAAATCAACCATTGAAATATAATCTCCTATTGAAACATAAGGAATAACACTACCATCAAAAAAATATGTATCTAAATATCTTTTTTCATTACCTTTATTTGGATATACGGTTGAATAATTTTTAAATAATATTTCTTTTTTTAGTACCTTTGTTCCATCGTCTAATAAATACGTAGTTTCATTAGGCGTATAGTTAGGATATGCCCTACAGCTTGTTATTGCAAATATTAAAATTAGAATAATTAACAATTTAATTTTTTTCATTTTAAACCTTATTCATTATAAACGTAGGTACCATTTATTGCACTTAAAAGACAATCCTTATTATACATATCATCATAACTCATTTCAATATCTACTTTTACTCCAAAATCAGGAAGAACTCCATCTGAATTATAAAAACCATTTATAGTACTCATTTGAAGACTTAACCCTGTAGGTAATATTATTTTAGATATAGAGCAAGCACCGCCACCTGTTTTTTGGCCAAGAATAGTTGCCAAATTATTTTCTTTACAATAATTAACAAATATATTTGCACAGCTAAAGCTAAATCCACTAGATAATATATAATAATTAAAGTTATCAAAAGCATCATTATCATCAAAATTACCATCATAATTTGCGTCTATTCTGGTTTTTTGTCGTATTTTTTCTTTTGTTTTGATATTAGTCATTTCAAGACAAATATCATCATTTGTCATAAAACCTAATATTTGGGCTAAGCTTACTGTATCGCCGCCTTCATTCATTGTAATATCAAAAATAATATTTTCAATATTTGAATTTTTACAATTAACCAAGAATTTATATATTTGATCAGCAGTTGAGTTGTTTTTTTCAGAAGTGAATCTATTAAATCTAAAATAACCAGTTTTTTCATCTAAAAAGGTATTACTTTTAATCTTCTTAGTACCATCTAATTTTTTATATATTTCTGACATATACGCAATTCTTAATGAAGGATCAATTCTAATATTACCTCTACCTGTAACATATCCAGTGGAAATAGTACTAGTATGAGGATCATCTAAAGCTAATAATGCATTAGTTATTCCCGCTGAACTAAATTCCACATTGAGCATTGAACTAGAAATATCAAAGAAAAAATATGAAACATTTTTATTTAAATAGACACTATTACCATTTAGTTCACTCATCAAAAAAAGTATAAGGTAGTAATTATATGCCATATATTCCTGACTAAGATCATATCTAAGTTCACGTTTATATTTTTGTGAATCAAATTCATCATACGTTGAAAAGCCATAATACTTATCTCCGAAATAAGTGGCACTATAATATGAATTATAAGAAAATAAGCTTGCTACTATATCAAATGGCATTACTGCTTTTCCTTCAACAGTTTCAATATTAAGGGTGTATTCTTCTAAATTAATTACATCTTCTTTTGTTCCATCTAATGTTTCAGCTTCTTCTTCAACATTTTTAAGATCATTTTCAGAATCATATGTTATATCTCCTTTTAATATAAAATTATAATTATAAATTGTAATTATGTTATCATTAGGAGAAACTTTAATTAATAAATTTTCAGCATTTTCTAAATAATATAAATATTCGTCGTTTTCACATTTCATTATTACTTTAATATTAAAAATTGAAATATTATTTATGTAATCTTCAATAGATACTAAAGGAATTGGTGAATCATTAAAGAAATATGTAGATATATATGAATTATTACAACGACAAAAACTTGATTTATTATAAAAACCTAATTCTTTTTTTGTAATTGTATTATCTCCCTCTATTATCGTAGTAACAGAGCTTTTACAAGAAGACATAGAAATAATAAAGAAAATAATGAATATTATAGATATTATTTTTTTCTTAGTAATCATTGAACTAACATCTCTCTTTCAGTATTTAACTTATCATAAATTTTATCTGCCTGTTTCATTAGATTATTAGATGCCTTTAAAATCTTATCTTTATTTATTTTAAAGCTTTCAACTACTTCCATTGATAGCTTATTGTTATTAACATTTTCATCTAGTATAGCAATTGTTTTTTCAATACTCCAGGCTTCCTTATAGCTTCTTTTAGCAACTAAGGCACTTATAACATCGGCAACCTGTAAAATTTTTTGATCAATTGTTAAATGCTCTCCATCAATTTTATTTGGATAGCCTGATCCATCAATTCTTTCATGATGACGATATGCTATTTCTATTACATCGTAATCCATTTTATTTTTTAGAATCTCTTTTGTAAATTCTACATGCTTTTTCATTCTTGAATATTCACTATCAGTAAGCTTATCTGGCTTTTCTAGAATCTTAAGTGGAATACATACCTTACCTAAATCATGAGCTAAGCCTGCAACATAAATTTTTTTGCATCTATCATTCTTTAGCTTCATGTATTTCGCTATTTTATATGCGATAATTGCAGTAACCTTTGAATGATATAGTGTCTGAGCACTATACATTTCAAATAATGATGAAAGCATTGTAAAGAATTCATTCTTTTCTCTAGTCGAAAATATCATTTTTGATATATATTTAAAAATTACGGTTTTATAATGCATTGAATTTATTTCATAAAAAATATCTGTCTTTTTAACTATTTTTCCTAAAGCGACTAAATCTAAGTGATTGAATTGATCTTTATCCTCTAAAAGCTTATTGTAAGCTTCCTCTTGGCTATTTAATTTAAATAAATTCTCTGTAAACTTTTTAATTAAATACCATCTATTACCATCACTATAAGAAATAGATAATTTTAATTTTTTATTCTGAACTAATAATATTTCAGAAAAATTTTTCAAAGGAGAAAAATATTTTAAAAATAAATATGTTTCAATTAATGTTGAAGCTGCATTTTCACTATTATATAATTTACCAACATCATTAAAGCAAGCTAAAAAAACAAGCTTTTTAGTAAATCTATTAGGTATACCTTCAATTTTACAAAACTTATATACTAAATAAGCAAATTTAAGATTAAATTCCATTAATTTGGTATCAATTTTACCCATGAATTCAATCGCAATTTCCCATAAATTCTTAGATGGAACTATACTTCTACAATTTGGTTCTTTCATAATGACCCCCGTAAAAACAAAAATAAGTAGATTTCTCTACTTATTTTAACATATTTTTTAAGAATTTATATTATTTTCTATAGTTTCTTCTTTTTCTTTCGTAATAGAAACAACTCCTAATATTCCTCCAACAATAGATGGAGGATTTCCTAAGGCTCCCAAAATAATACATAGAATATATAATATTTTATTTCTCTTTACTCTTGCGATAAATGCTGTAGGAATTACTAGTAGATTTCCTAAGGCTAAAAATATAAAAATAATACCAAATACAAAATAACGTGCTTGCATCTTATCAGCAATTTCTTCTGTAGTGCCTGTATAATAGGAAGTTATTATTCCTCTTTCAAGACCAAATATAAGTGTTTCTCTACCTTCAGGTGACGAATAATAGAAATAAAATGCCGATAAGCTTATAAATAAAACAAATAAGGCAATTGCTAAAATGCCAGCAATTAATAACAATATTTTACTTGCTTTTTTCATGTTAACCTCCTATATAAATAAAAATAAGTAGATCCCTCTACTTATTTTAGCATATTTTTTATAAATTGTTTATAAATCTTATTGATTTTCTCTAGAATTTGCAATTAGACCTAAAATTGCTCCAACTAGGTTAATTTCAACGCATGAAATGAATCCAAATACAATATTAATTATTAGCATAGGCTTATTTTGAACGCCTCTTCCAATGAATGAAACAACTGAATTAACGATAGCTAAAATAGCCCAAATAATAAATATTACTCCAAGCGCTGCAAATAATGCTTGAATATATTCAGCCTTTTGATCAATAGTACCTTGGAATGTTGTTGTTATTGTACCATTTTGTAAGCCTTCAACAATTGCTTCTTTAGCATCAGGTAAAGTACAAGATAATAATACAATTGCAGTAATGAATAAGCCGATTGCAACAAAGATTGAAACAATTCCTGCTACAAGCATTAATATTTTACTTGCTTTTCTCATTTTTAATAACACCTCTTTTATTCTTTAGTATATTTTAAATTATCAGCAACAATATAAGTATTCATTGCAGATAATTCTTCTAGGTCATCACCAATACCAGATAATAATAAGCCTGCTGCGAATACTGAGTATCTTTGTGCGAAATTTACTTTAACAGTTATTCTTGATGCATAATCAACTACTACTTCTTTATCTCCTTGATCTGCGTCAAAGAAATTGAATCCAAAGAAGCCATCAATTTGATCACAATAGCCTCCTATTTTCATCATGATTGTAATATCTTCTTTTTTAGCAAATTCAGAAATTTTATCTTTATATGCTCCAATAAATTCAAATAAAGATTTTACTACATCATTATAAGGCAAGAAATAGAATACTACATCTTCATCTTGAATCTCCTTATAAGGTTTAGCTTCAGATTTCATTTTTTCAACATCCTTAGCTATTGCCTCAATAGCTTTTTCTTGTTGTTTAAATAAATCCTTTTTAATTTCATAATCCTTACATGCATTTTCTAAATGGAAATAATTAGTATCACCTAAAATAGTAAATCCATTTTCCTTTAAAAATGCTTGATAAGCTTCTACTGAATCCTTATCAATTGTTACTTCTAATACAACTTCTTTTCTTGCACTTAGTGGTTCTGTAGGAACATATTCACTAGCGTGAGTTGGAATTGAACTAAAAGTTCTTCTTAAGCCTTTTTTATTATAAATTTTTGCATTTCTTTCAAATAAAGAAAGATTAATTTCTTGTGCCATATTTAAAACCCCTCATAAATAAAATTACTAGGTTTATTATACCAATTTTTCATATATTATGTCAACAAAATCGACAAAAATTTAAGATGGATTAATTATAAAATATCTTCTGAAACCACCAAAGTTTTATTTTCAATTTTTTCTTCAAAATCAGCTAATTTAAATGGCTTACCGTATAAATATCCTTGTAGTCTTCCACATCCTACTTCCTCTAAGAATTTAGATTGTTCTTCTGTTTCTACACCTTCTGTTAATGTCTTCATACCTAGTCTAGTTGCAAGCTGAATAACCGCATCAATAATATCATTTGTTTTTGCATTCTGTTCAAAGTTAGATAAGAATCTCATATCAATTTTTATAACATCAAACATAAAATCCTTTAATACATTTAATGATGAATAACCAGAGCCAAAATCATCTAACCATATAGCATATCCATTTTCTTTAAGCTTATTAATAGTATTATTTAATTCTTCAGGATTATCAGATAATGCACTCTCAGTTATTTCAACATGAATATATTTCTTATCAATATTATATTTATTAAGGATTTTTTCTAAAACCTCATATACATTCATTAATTCAAAATCTAATCTAGAAAAATTAAGGGATACTGGAACGATTGTTCTTTTTTCATCTATAGATTTTCTCATATTCTTACATACATATTCAATAATAGCAATGTCAAGCTTATGAATTAATCTTGTATCCTCTAATACAGGAATAAAATCTGCAGGTGATAAGAATCCATATACTGGATCTATCCATCTAGCTAACGCTTCTGCTCCACATAATTTATGGGTTTTACTCCATACTACTGGTTGATAATATGCAACTATCCAGCCTTTTTCAATAGCCTCATCTATATGGTTAATTATATATTGACGCTTATTAAATCTTTCATCCATCTCTTCATCATATTCAGCATAAATAACTCCGTATTTACGTTTAATTGAATCACTAGCATATCTTGCTTTATCAACTGCTCTATTATAATTATCATTATATTTAGGCTTATATCCACCAACCTTTAATAATACAAATAGGTTTTCAGCTAAATCCTTTAAAGCTTCAGAGGCTTTTTTAAGCTTAGGCATAAAGCTATCTTCATCAGTAAATATTACAAAATGGTCATCACCTTGACGTGATATTAAATCATCTTTGTATATTTCTTTTAATTTGTTACCAAAATCTATTAAAAATTTATCTCCTGCTTCAAATCCTTTATTATCATTAATTGTTTTGAAATTAACAATATTTAAAAATAAGAAAAGCTTATTTACATTTTTCATTGGATCTTCATTATGATTGTTTTCTATTGTATTAATCATTGATTTTAAATTATTAATATTAGTTAAATGATCATAATTAGCCTCATGAATTAATAATTCATCCTTTCTAGCTTCAGCTATACGCTGCTGATAAATAGATATAGCAACTACAATTAAGCTTACTAAAAATGTATAATAATTTATTACATCTGCATTAACAAATGTTCTTTTTGGATATGAATCAATGAAATATTGGAATAAAACAAAAATAGATGTTAATAAAATAATTGAAATATATGGCTTCCATATTAATACGCAACCAACAAATAAAACCATTGTTAAAAAGCATGTTATCATTTTTAATCTATCAACATCAAATTTAGGATCGTCTAATAATGCAGTATTAGCAAAATCTGAATAGCCTACCTTAATACCAAATAATAAGCATACTGTAGCAAAGCATACAATTAATAATATTGATAGTTGAGAACTATTTTTTCCTTTGAATTTAAAAAATAATGTGTTACCTATAATCGCAATACCAAATACAGGCATTGATGAATATAATAATATAGTAGTTATTTTATTAATATCTGTTCCACTTATTTTTTCAGGTATTAATAATAATGCCCATAAAATACATATTGAACCAACTATTATATTCAAAACAAAGCTAATTTTACCTTTAAACTTAGCTATGTATATAATTGCAAATATCATCATCCCAAGGCTCGCTGCAATAAATAGCCAATAAAGTGATGTATATGTAAAGAATAAATCTAATCCTGAATTACAGCCTAAAGCTGTAGGATCAGCCCAATTTGGTATAATATATTTATTTAATTGTCTAAATATCATCCATATTTCAAGGGCTATTATAATACCAGACATATAAATACTACTTCTGATATTGGCATCATTCAAATATGCTCTCACATATTTTGAATTATGCTTAAATCCAAATAAATCTAATATAAAGTTCAAAATCTTTTTTGCTAAAGACATAAAGACCCATCTCCTAAATATATAATTAATAATAAAAATGAATAATATACGTATTAATTATATCATATTTTGAACAAAGAGAGAAAAAAGAAAAAAGTTAATTTCAACAAAGAAACACTTCTGCTTCCTGTTTTATTTATTACCATTTAGTTGGAATTCCATCTACATAGTGCCAATATCTACCTTCATTTATAGGTTCTTCTTCACTATAATAATAAGCAACATTAATTAATATGCCTTTGTCACGATTATCTTCAAAATTAATATTTTTGAAATCATCTATAGTTCCTAAATAATATAATGTTTTAAAAGTTAATCGTTTAAATGAATATTTTCCAATACTATTAATTGATTTTGACATTACTATTGTTCCTAAATTTAAACCATATAAATTATTAATTTCACCAACTGTATCAGGAATAATAATATCATAGAACCTTGAATACTTCTTTCCTTCAAAGGAAACATCACCATCATCATTTAAATAGTATAAATTGAAAGAATAATGATAATATGTATTTCCTATTCCAGTATAATCAAAGGTTACATTTAACCAATCACTAATTGTGCCATTAAAATAAATATCCTTTAGGCCTGATGTATATTCAAAATCATAATTTATTGTGAAAGCTTTACTATTAAATACTACTGTATCAATACTATATCTTTCTAAATATTCAAATAATTTAGAACCAACTCTAGTTACACCTTCACCAAATGAAACATATTTTAGCATGAAGCAGCCACTAAAAGCTTGATTTCCTATAGTAGATACAGTATCTGGTATAATAAATCTTTCTATTTTTGTACATTTAGCAAATGCATAATCATCAATAACGTCTAAAGAGTCACCTAAATTAATATTTTCTAAATTAGTGCAATTATCAAAGGCATGTTTTCCAAGTATATTAACTTGACCACTAAATATAGCCTCAGTTACATTTTTACAGCTAACAAAAGCTCCTTCTCCTATAGTATCAATATTACCAATTAATTCTATTTTAGTTAAATTATAACAATTAGAAAATGCATAATCACTTAATCTATCTAAATCACATAAAATTACAAGCTCACCAGAAATACCTGATTTATAGAATGCATAATCTCCGATATAAGAAACAAGCTCTGTAATAACTATTTCTGAGTTAGCATTTTCTGTATTATAGAATGCATAATCTCCTATATAATCTAGTAAGTAAGGAAGCTCTATAGTTGATAATTTATTGCAATTATAGAATGCATAATCTCCTATATATTCAATATTTGAAATAAAATCAAATTCAGCCAAATTAATACAATTATAGAATGCATAGTCTCCTATTCTACTTAAATTATAATCTTGCATAACCTTTGTTAAGCAATCAAAACCAACAAAGCTATAATC
>Ga0310694_10004192_pt1 | contig 13986 bp, 7 predicted proteins | sample 174DNAGHGhighgp2_FD_203884 | JGI IMG/M metagenome (GOLD analysis project Ga0310694, IMG submission 203884) | Sheep rumen microbial communities from Palmerston North, Manawatu-Wanganui, New Zealand - 1742 DNA GHGhigh gp2 (v2) (version 2) | ecosystem: Host-associated > Mammals > Digestive system >... | reverse complement strand
ATTGCCCATGCTGCTCCCATTTCATTTTGACAGACTTCGCTTTTCCTATAATTATCTGAAATCATACACAGAATGTAATCACATCTTTTCATGTTTTTGATTATCTCATTTCTGAAATCATCACCAGTACGAATTGCAGTATGATCTAAGGTGCAAAAGATATCGGCTCTTTTAAAACCACAACCAAGCATCAGTATTTTTTCTATAAATCCATCAATTATAACTTCATCTTCCGATGAATGACTAATGAATATTTTCCTGACAGAATCATTGGGCTTTTCCATGTTTATAACATAATTAAGCAGTTCATCTATAGCACTTTGATGAATAACAGGCATTCTGTCATATTGAAGAGTATGCTCTTTTATCTTTGTTGCTATATATGGATATTTCTCAGAAATAGTGTCACATAATGATAAAAGCAATCCTTCAAAAGACTTATTCGCACCAACAACAAAGAATAATGACCGATTTGCCACCATTTGCTGGAAGTATTTTACATACTTATCAGAGAAACTTTTACACTCTATCGCCAATTGGTATATTTTATTACCCATAATTCCTAATTACTTTATTCAGATTGTATTTTTCTGTCAATAATTATACAGTTAATACTAAATTTGTCATCATATCGAATAATTACAAATATAAGTTAACTCTTTGCTCTTTAGTTTGAGGGGCTCTTTTTTGAACGAGCTTCTTGCAATTGTTCTTCCGTTACACGTTCCGTGTCATAACATACAATTTGATGATTCTTATCATATACAATTCCTGCGTGTTGATAATAACGCTTACCAATACGAATTAATTTTCTAATTGCACCACTAACAATATCAATAGAAATATTCAATTCCTTTGCCACAGCGATGTGAATTCCCGTTGGCCATGGTTGTTTGGGTAATTTCTCGTCAACTTTTGTAAGCAATTCATCAGGAACAAGTAAAGGTTTCATTTGCTCCTTCAATTCTTTTCTTTTCTTTTTTACTGAAACATCTTCTACAACAAATTCATTTTTACGATTTAAGATACTTTCATATCCTTCGATACCGTATTGTTCAGAGGCTTCTTTTAACAAAGCCATAACATATGATCTTTTAATCAATTTTGTTTTGTCATAGCGAAAATTAATGAATTGGCACGTTTCTAATATCTCTTTTGGAGTAAGTCTTGTATTGTCAAAAGACAGTAAGTCTTGTTTGCTAAAATTAAAACTTCCAAGGAGACGACTTATTGTAACAAAAGCAGTCAACATTCTTGACCTTTTCAGCAATTTTGTTGCTTTTAGATGCAATTCTTTTGACAAATATACAGGTAATACGTCATCTATTGCTTTCAGGATAAAAACAATTTTTGGCCAAATTAATAGAGAGTCTGATGAGTTATATATTAAATCATACTTTTTCTCTTCTTTAAAATACTTTTGTTTAAAATTAGCAGCACTCTCAGGTACTTTCAAAACCAGACAGATATACCCCGCAGCAAGATACGTCATATCAATAATTTTATTTTCTTCTATTTCTTGATTTGCATAGCAATTCTTTCTACGTTCATAATAATAACCATGTTGTTTCAAAACATCTTCTATATCCCTTTGTATTTTATCTGTAGCAAAAAGGGAAGCGACCTCTACTGCCGTTTGATTATTTGTCGAGCGGATAATGCTATCACGAATGGCAGGGTCATTTTGTGTTATGATTTTTATCATTACACATCTGTCATCATGTTGAGACTGCGACTCAGTGAAATATCTATAAATTGAATGAGAAGTTTGCAGACCATTGACTATTTGAATATTCTGGACTCTAAGTTTGGTTCCTATATCAACAGCAGATGTTGCCAAAAAGGTAATACCATTATTCAGCCACCAAAAATCAATGTTTTGATTATGTTCAAGAGACTCCATTATATCTAAATTAACCAGATTATTCCCCATATAATCTCGTACATTAGAGTCAAATAAATATGTTCTTAACCTTCCTGATTCATCTTTTATAAAATTGTAGTAGTCAAATAGATTACAAAGAAGAACACTACATTGCTCCTTATGAGATATAACGCCCTTATATGGAAGAGTTAATTCGTATTCAGGTTTTTTCCTATATAAAGAAAGGACTTCCGAGCTTCCATAAAAATTGTATTCTACATTACACTCGCTGAACAAATCACAAAGTGTATTTTTGAGATATTCTGTCCTTGCTATTATATTTTCTCCTACACTATTACTATCTCCCCTTGACGCATAATAGAACTTAAAAGATAAACTTGACAACGAAGAAGCAATATTCATATAAGCTTCAACAAATAATTTTCTCTTTTGGAGTAAGTCTTCATTGTATGATGATTTGAAATCTGATGATTCCAATGATAAATCAAATATTTCTCCTACCGTCGCACACTCGTTGTTAACAACATCTTGCATAAATGTGTCATGATGTTTACATGTTATCACATATATAGTAATTTCTGCTTGCCGTTTTGGCCACATAAAATCTGTAATATCAGTTAGCAGATTCCCATTAACAAATATATAGAAAGAGTCTATGCCACCATCATCTTTACCGTCTATTATTCCAGAAAGTATTTCATCTCTTGACAAATCCAAATCTTTTAGTATTTGTTCATTTGCTAAAAACTCAAAAACTTCTCCCTTATCTTTAGAAGGATTATTTTGATCAATTCTCTCTTTAATAATATGATCAATAATTACAATATCATTCTTTGCCATAGGATTTATAATTGTGTTATAGTCTTCTTTATTACTCTTGATAGTTCTCTTAGGGACAAAATTAAGGAGTTGATTTCATTTCACGACATCAATTTTCCACCCCATTTTAAGGGCTGTATTAATTTTGTCTAACATTTTCTTTTTGTCTTTGGTGCTACTATGAGTAAGAACATATAGACCTGGTGCAGCCTCACGTTGGGCATGCCCGTATTTCTTGTCTTTTGTTGTAGCCACGATATTTACGCGACAGAACTTGAGCCCAAGTTCTCTTACTCTGACTAATCCCGCTTCAACAATGGCAGAAGTAAACGTAGTTGCTGCATCATGCTCCTGCAAGATAGTTCCATCCTTTCGATAGATACATAAACCTGTTTTAGGAGCAATCTTTGAGACACGATTTTTGCGAGGTCCAAACTCCTTGTGTTCGACTTCAGGATCGGCCTCCAGTTTTTTGGCATCTATCAACTGAGTGATATTTGTCTTGCGAGACAATGCAACGCTGATAGGCATTCCTGGGTGATAGTCAACCACCAGAACCAAGTCTCGTTGCACCTGCTTCAATGCAGGCTCAATGGTCTCTGTTACTATCGGAAGAATCTCTTTCTTGATGATGTCTTCTTCCAGTTCGCTTACCTGTCTCTCCAAGTCTTCATTCAACGAGAGACCTTCATTTCGCAACGTTTCCATTGCCTTGTATAAATCGCTGAGTCTTGACATACGCTGTTATTGTTTATTTCTGCTGTTTTTCTTCAGATACTATTTTTCCCGAATCTTTTGATTTGAACAAAGAATCCCAATATTTGGTATAACCTTCCTTTTCTGTCTCAAGGTATTCCTTTCCAAATACCAAGTCCTCTGTCATATCGAAAAACTTTAATAACCTTTTCATCAATCTATACCTTATTGTAATAGCAATACTTATTAAAATTATTGGCAACCAATACAAATATAAAGGAAGAACTACCAACAAAATACACAATATCATTATTAAGCCCAAAATAATTGATACATGCTTAATATATTCTATAACGTAATCAGCTGCCCAAATAGCTGCTTGTGCAGGTGTTCCATATTTTATTTTAACTGCACGTTGCCCATGCACATGAGCTGTGGCAACTTTCACCAAAATCTTAATAAAACTACGATGATGATATTTTGTCATAGTTTTCTTGTATAGTAACTTCAAAATGCTAAATAACCAGTTCCCAATAATTCCAGAGATTATAGATAACATAATTAGACCAAAGGGATTTTTTGTTAAGAAATTGACAAGTTCAATAATATATTTCATACTCTAAATAATTATGATGTATATAAATCCTCTCAATACAATTTACTTATGATGACTTATAGATTATTCTTGTCCTCGTATTCTTCTCTTGTTATTGGAGTCTCTGGGTCTACAATGAGCACTTCATCGTACGTCAAACCATAGAGGTGATAAACGAGGAGGTTAATGCGTGTTTCCAAATTAAGAATGGCATCATTATCATCTTCAATTAACCTAGTCTTACAGAGGTTTACATAATTGGACATGGAAATTTTATCGATTTGAATCAGCGGTATTCTGTCCATGTATACAATTTTAACTTCTGCAAAAGTTTTGTTCTTCTCTTGTACTGTCAATGTGTACCAGAATTCCATCAGTTTGGAATTCATAATGGACAATATGTAATATAGGTTGTATCTTGGGTTTATTAGGACACCAACATTTACACTATTTAATGTTAAATATTTATTTGTGTCTATTGTAGCAACAATTTTGTCAGCAGTAGTTCTAATAACTAGTTTTTCTGAAACATTATAATATGAAAGATCACCACCAGATTTAACATTAGAAGGTATAAAGTTTATATAGATATTCCCATAATCAAGATGGTATCTATTAAAATCAGCACCTTTAATGATAGGCAAATAATTCTCACTTTCTTTTACACATGAAAGAGCTGACTTATTTCCTCGAGTTTGGATTCCATGATAGAACCGAATAATATCAGACATTCTATCGGTTGCTTTATTCATGAGTTTAAGATACAAGTCTGTCATCTTTTCTTCAGAAACCATTAATACTTCATTTGGTAACGCAAAGAATTTGTTTCTGGGAATGTCTATATAGTCAAGTTTGTCTAAACGATACTTTATATCATTATCTCTTAGGTCAGCAACAACAATATTAGGCATTATATGGCCTTTGCTTATTAACAAGATTGTTGTATCAACTTCTGCAGCCTCAAAGATTTTCTTTCCTAATATTACAAGTTCATTTAGACCAACTTTTTTAAGATAATGCCTAAATTTTGAAAAATATACCCCAGAGATAAAAGTATATGGCATAATAAAACAGAGAACCCCATCTTTACATAATAAATCATGACCTCTTTCTGTAAAAATTGAATATGCTTCAACTTTATATTCTGCAACATAATACTTTTCTAATAATATCGGAAGATAGGATGCTTGCTTGAAAATATAGCCATAAGGAGGATTTGCTAATACGATGTCGAATCCAGAACTAATTCCAAACATCCACTCGGGATCAAAGAATGGTGAAGATGTATTTTGATCAAACATATCCCATTCTGCCAGTTGTTTAGCCTCTTCATTTCGAATATAATTGGCATTCTTTAGCATATTTGCTATATCTACGCGCAATTCAGTAACCCTTTCTTTGTATTTACGTTTGGTACGAACGGTCTTAGCACCAAAGATTTTATGTTTAGCAAGAATAAGTTCCTTTTCTTTCTGCTTTATTTCCTCTGAGTCAAATAGAGTGGCTTCTTTTTTCTCTAACCCTATCAACGTGTTTGCTGCAACAAACTTTGCCTCAAGATTAGGTAAAGGACGAATACCAAAGTTATCAACCGGATTGTTGTTGGTTTTCTGGTCAACTACCAAAGAGATGAAGAAACGGAGTTTGCTGATTTGGATGGCGATGGGCTGTATATCCACACCATAGATGCAGTTCTCTATCAGATAGAGCTTGCGGGCATAGTCTGGGCGGTTGATGCTCTCATTGAAACTACGCTCAATATCAGCAACTATTTCTGCACGTTCTTCATCTGTCGCATTGTGATAGGCCTCAGATGTCTCGCTGATGGCATTGTTGAGCATCATTTCCTTCCACTGCTCGTTATTGGGGTCAATGCGATTAAGGATGTGTACCATTTGCTGGAGCATACCCATAGGGAATGCACCAGAGCCACAGGCCGGATCCAGCACCTTACATTCATAGAGCGACTGCATAATCTGGCGCTTCTGGTCATCGGTCAGATTCAACTCTTCGTCAGTATATTGCACCAACTTCCGATATTCAGGTTCTAATTCTTCGCCTACCGTTCGCTTTAGATGGGCTATCAGACTTTCATCCACCATATATTGCACGATCTCGCGAGGAGTATAGAACGAGCCTGTCTGCTTACGGGCAGTCGTCTGGGTCTCCGGATTGTATGCAGCCAAAAGGTTCTCAAAGACTTTTCCTAACAGCTCTGGGTCGAGCGACACTTCCTGGTCGAAAGGCGTGTTCTCTTCTACCGTGAAGTTATATCGTTTCATAATGTCAATAATACCTCTGGCACTGACCTTCTTTTTCTTCTTGTCACCATACCACTCAGAGAGGTCGATGTTTTTGCCTACCTCATCACCAAAGAACAGGAAGTCGGGTATCACCAACTGGTCGCTGATGACCTTGCGGTCAGTGAAAGCATCCACATACATACCTTTGTCCTTATCGTCCAAGCAGTCGAACAAGCCACCATTCAAAAATGGCACATACTTGTTTGCCAATTCTACGAACTTATCGGGATTGATGAACAAATCCTCATGGCGCATCAGCTTATTGTTGTCGTAGTCGCCTCGCCCATTACGGAAACGACGCTCAGAAATGGTGTCCTTACCCTCTGGGGTGATAGGACTGTTCAGCATGGCAAAGAACAGGTTCTGTAATACACCTTTATAATATTTGCTTTCATACGACTTGCCGAAAAGATTTGCAACCGCATGAGGGGTAAAGCCTTGTATCAGTTCGTCGGCAATAAACTGCTCGTCGAAAAACTCATCGGGCACTAAATGACGCTGTTTGAGAAACCAGACAAAGATGAGTCTGGTAATCAGGCGAATCATGGCCTCAGAGTTATATTTCTGATTATCCTCTAATGATTTCAAGTCGTTGGGGAAGCGTACCACCATAATAGCCCAAGCATACCAGTCGCTAAGTTCCTGATAGAAAGCCTTGGTAAGTACCTCTACCGAGAAGCGGTTGCGCAAATCCTCTATGCTTACCACACGGCCGTATTCATTCAGATATTTGTTAGGGGTATAGTAAGCGATGCCCTTACCCAGATAATAGGAATAACGATGAGGATTGGAGTAGCGGCGACTGATGCGAGATGATTCTTCCGATTGGTCGAGTGTAATCTCAATCAGCGAGAAACGATAGTTGCTATCATCATCCTCGGGAACAAAGAACACCAAAGCACGCTCGCAAAACTCATCAGCCAGCAGTCGGAAAGCCTCTTTCGTCAGACCTACACGGGCATCGTGCTTTGAGCTATGACGCACCTCATAGACGACCAATCCCAATGATTCACATTCGCCCAAGCGTGTCACTTGCTGGGTATATTGGAACTGCACGGGATTCTCCACTTTACTTATTTTCTGCCGGAAATCTTCTGGCAAGAAGTTGACTCTCAAAAATGAGAGAAACTCATCACGGCTATATGCTCTGTTAAACTCCATAGTTCTTACTTCTTTAATTCCTCCGCTAATATGATTGATTCCTCGCCATCATCCACATGATTGCAAGTCTCAATGATTCGATTGATATAATACTCGTCTATCTGATCAGGCAGTTTCTTGTAATCTGCTGGTTTCAGCTTGTTGATATAACGTAGTTCATAACCAGAAAGACCATCACTCTGAATAACCTTCATCAAGTCTTTCAGATAGTCAGCAGGCAACGCTTTGCGATTCAGCATCACTTTTATTTTCTGCATGGCTTCTAATCGTGCTTTCTCGTTCTTGTCCTGCACATCGCTGCTGAACAAATGAGACTTCGTTACTTGATATGCCGGTTCAAAGGAATCTGAAAGTGCTGACGGTTGCTCAGACATTTCTGCCTCGAAGAGTCCGATGGCCTCTTCAGCGGTCAGTTGTGACACCAAACCCTCTGCATTTCCGATCTTAAAGACAAAGTCGTTGCCCTTCTTGCCAAACATCAGTACGCCACTTCTTGACTTAGCAACTGAACGGCCTGTGCGGGCTCGATGCGGCAGTTGCATAGCTTCGTCATAGATCTCTGTACCTTTAGCTGCATTCAACAGCTTCTGGTACTTAACGTCCCATGAGACCTCTTCGCTCTTGGCCATTTCCTTGCGATATTGTTCTAAGAAGTAGGACTGTATCTCTTCATCCTTTGTCAGCACCTTGGTATCCTCGCCCATGATGGCATGAATCATAGCCATCTTTAGGGTGGAGATTTCCTTGGTACGGGTTTCCGATTCACCCACATCCGTAGGGAAATAGTTGTAGATATACAACTGGTTGAACACCTTCTTATTAACACGATTGATACGCCCTATACGCTGAATGATACGGGTCGGGTTGTAGGGTATGTCGTAGTTGATAACGGTTCCGGCGCGATGCAGGTTGTATCCTTCAGAAATGGCATCCGTAGCTACCAGTATTTTATAGTCATCCCGCTGATACTCCTTTTTCTCTCCAGCATTGAAGTTAGCGTTGATGGTGTTCTTGTTGGCTTGAGAAGCATCTGCAGAGGTGTATTTGAATACGGGAAGACCGTAATCTTGCAAAGCCGCGCCAAGATAATCGGCGGTATCGGCAAACTCAGTAAACACAATGATTTTTCGCTGGGGGTCCTTAGCAATTTGCTTGTCTAAGATGCCCTTGAACGATTCCAATTTGGGGTCGCTCATGATAGTTCCGTCCTCTCCGAACCATTTCTTCTGTATCTCTAAAAGGAGAGCCATATCAGCCTTGATGTCCTCAACGAAGGACTCCTTGATATACTTCATGTCGATTTCAAAGAAACCACGTTTCTCATACTTTTCGTATGTATCCGTAATGAGGTCGTTACCATCATCATCGGTCTTATAGAAGTCATCAACATCGGGCAGATTACCTTTTTTATAGACAGGCATTTTGCCCTTTCCCTCAATCCATTTTAAGATTTGACGAGAACTACCTATCATATATTCCAATGACATACGGAAGGCATATTCAGAACTTTCAAAGCGACGCACGAGCAAACGACGCATGAATTTTGCGACATTGGCCTGTCGTCCAAACAACAGATTCAGTTCAACACCTGTCTTTTCTTCCAATAGGTCGGAAAGTTCCTGTTTTAATTCCTCTTTAAGATATAAGACAGGAGAGTATCGGGCCGCCTTGAAGCGGTATTTCCCATCGTCCCTGTGTCTGCCTTCATCTTCGCTGATACGGTCAAGCGTTTCAAGATACAGGTCTTTCAGACTACTCAAGTCATAATCCAGTTCTATGGGGTCGTTGGGAATAACCAATTGGATGTTCTGCTGTTTTAAATCTTCTGCGTATTCGGGTATCTCCTTTAGGTCTATACGCGAACGGCGAATGACAAGTGGACTGATAATAGATCGAATCTCGTTAGCAATACGTCCAGCCTCATTTGAAACCTCTGCATCAGTTTTCTTCCCCTCGCGTTGGTCTTTCCGAAGTTGTTTGTAAGTATTAATCAAATCTTTGAACTTGGCCCCCAAATTATCAACCGTCTTCAAGGTAGTTTTTGTTGGAATCTGGAAAAGTTTCAACATCGCATAAATGTCATCAGGACGGTTGTTAAAGGGGGTTGCCGTCAACAACATCACCTTATTACCCGAACAAAGCTGGTGCAGAATGGTGTAGTCAATCGTGTATTCGTTACGGTAACGGTGAGCCTCGTCAACAACTATTAAATACTGCTCGTCTGCTTTCACTATTCGTTCGTAATACTTCAAGGCATCTTCAAGTTTTCCTGTGGTGTAGATGGATGCAGTAAAGCCGAAGTCATCACGATAACTGCGCCATTGTTCTTCCAAGTGAGGCGGACAAACCACAAGGGTTCTCAGTCGGAGATTACGGGCAACGGTAGATGCGATGATACTTTTACCAAGTCCCACAACATCGGCTACTATCACACCATTGTGATTCTTGATGGCATTGATGGCCATCTGTACGGCATCCGTCTGGTATTTCAGATTGGAGAACTTGCCATCGGTAATATCGTAAGGAGTCAGCAGGTTCTCTGTTGTGGGGATAGCAAAGTATTCCTTGAGTACACGAAGGTACATCTTGTAGGGGCTATACAGCTTTTCAAACCAGATTCGGTCAATAACCTTCGCGTCGAAGTCATCGATATGATCCTTGTCGGCAATAATCATAGATTTCTCCCAAAGCTCCTCGAAAATGGTCTTCGCATCAGTATATGATTGCTTGTCATTGAAGCGAGCATTAATCTCTACACGACCAGCCAGGCCTTCGTAGGAAAGATTACTGGAACCAGTAATGACAGAGCCAGGGTCTTCACCTCCCTCGTTAATCTCTTCGCGATAGTCAAAGATATACATCTTGGCATGACAAGGCTCGTCGGTCTTTCTGATTTCCAGTGTTCCAGCCTTTATCTTGTCATAGAATAGTTTGAAGGACTCCAGCTTTGGTTGGCTATCAAGGAAATCAGTTTCGTTAAACAGTCTTACGAAATGGTTGTAGTAATCATCTTTGAGTTGACTGCGGGACTTACTGTAGTCGGCTAATATATCTATCTCACGGATGTATTTCGTAATGCGCGTGTCTATATCAAGTCCAACAAGGATGCGTACGTGTTTGTCAATCAACTTTTCGGAAATAAGCTTATATCCAGAGAAATAGAAATACCCTACAAGCACATCCAAAGACTGACTCTTTGGAAGGATGCCGTTGATGATGTCAGACAACAGTTTGTCTTTGTTTGTTATGAAACTATTTTGCATCATTCTTCTTTCGTGGAGTTAATCAGTTCTTTAATATCCACTTGCAAGCAACTGGCAATGTCTATTAATGTGCGTAAATCAGGCTGCGACGTATTTGTACACCACTTTGATACTGTAGCGGGGTCTTTGCCTATTTGCTCAGCAAGCCATTTCCCCGTTCTCTTCTTTTCAACAAGAACCACTTTGATTCGATTTATATCCTTTGTCATTTGGCAAATGTATTGACGTTTGACGCAAAGATATAAAAAAAACGGCGAATACGTATGGTAATTGTCGTTTTTGCGGGATTTTTTATTGTTTTTTATGATTCTACCACTTCTATATTCCCAAGACGGGTATCCCAATTACATCGGCATTCTTGCTTGGGCAAGCGTCCCTTTGGGCCGAGCGGCCATTGCTGCCACCAACGAATGCCCACCTATTGAGAGTCTCATTTCTGATATCAGCAACCCAATGCGTATTATAGCTAAGTCCCATTGGTAAAACGAACTGAAACGAAAATTTAGACGAGTTTAGACGGGATTAGACGAGATGTCAAGCGAGAATTTAAGCAGCTAATTTCTGGGATTCCCTTTGTTTATGGGCATTCCCGCCAAGAAAGTTCAAACAAGATTAAAGATGCAATTTAGACGAGTTTAGGCAGATTTTAGACGGAATTTAGACGAAATCTAAGACGAGCAAAACCTATTTAGCGAGACTGTGGATAGATACAGGCTCGCTAAATTCTTTATACACCCCGACCTTTTCCATAACTTGGACCATACAGTTCGCCAGTTCGTAGTTCATTAAGCGCATCAAAGGTGCCATCGCGCCAATTGCTCTTTATGTGATATTTGGCCTCACCCCAAATTTCATCGCATAGTTGCTTGCGGTCTCCACCGTCGAACTGGATAAATGTTTCAATGGTATCAGCCTGTTCCTTATTCAGATGACGCTGGTATGAATTGTTGCCCATTTCCACAAGGGCGGCAACAGCAGAGTTGAATAGTTCTGTCCGTTGTTCCTTGTGAGTCAGTTCCTCACGATATGACTCCCATGTTCCATCAGCGATACGCATGGCATCCTCGCGAAGCGGCTCCAGTCCATTGTACATTATCCTTTAGAAGCAGTCTATTTAGTAATCCACAGCCATAGCAAATAGTCGTTAATCTGATAGGTGACGTTACGCTTTTTATCTCCGATTTTTGCGATGATTCCCTGCTTCTCCAGCCTGAAAAGTGCAGAGGCGGTGTTGGCTGCGGTAAGGCCACTCATCTTCTGAACGTCGGCAGATGTTGCAGTTTCACCAGAGAGGGCCAGTCCGTATAGGGCCCGCTGCTGAACGTTGGGCAATGAACTGAACATATAGCGGAAATAGCGGTCGTTCGCTTTTACGACATCTTCAATGCCTCTGTTTTCACACAGTTCAGCGGCAAAAGAATGGATGTAGTTGAGATTTCCGCCCAGTTTAGGGATCGTATTTTGAAACTCAGAATGGTCTTTCACCTTCTGATACACATCTTCGGATAAAATCTCGGCAATGTCATTTTGTGTTAACTGAGGGATATGCAGCACTCGGAAAGCATCGTAAAATGGAGCGCGATAATCCGAGAAACCTTCATACAGACCTGTGGAGGTTGCTATCAGAGTAGGAGCATTCTTCTTGAAGAGAAAGGCTCTCAACTTGTATTGCTCGTCATGGGGTAGTACCTCCAGCATTTTATCGAAGTCATCAACCAAGATAACACATCGCTGTCCATCAGGGCTGCTTACCTTATTTATAATATAGTCAGCAGCCACAATGTTACAATGAGGGTAGAGGAACTTGCTAATATGACAACCTGATGCGGTAAGTTTTTGTTCGAGCCTTGCAATCATGTGGCTCTTGCCTGTTCCCTCTGCTCCTGCGATTAGTACGTGTTGGGGGATACTGTTGGCTACATTGCTGTCGATAATTTCCAGCAACGTCCTCTGCATACTCTGCCTCTCAGTCATAACTCTACGGATTTAGCAATTTTCTAAGTTATTTATTGTCATTCTTTGTGCAAAGATAATAATTCATGTGCAAACAAACAAGAAAATTGCAAAAAAAATATATTCAAATCTGAAATTTACAATACATAATGGTGATTATTATTATGTTTGTTGCTCATTTATTTCAAAACGGAAATATTCAAATGGATATATCAGCCTACTTTCTTATTCTTTCCTCCTTTCAGAACTTTCAACTTGTTATAGATGCGGTCAGCCTGCTCACTGCCCCCCACCTTAATATATTTCTCGAACACCCTTTCGGACTTATGACCGCTGATAGCCATCATTTCACGGTTGTCAAACATACCAGTCTTGTAGAGATTCGTGAGGGCAGAACGGCGAGCTGTGTGGCTGACAATCAACTCATATTTATACATCAGTACATTTCCATCCTCATCTCTCATGTAAAGAGGAGATCCATTGTGCTCTTCAGCATAAGCTTTCATTTTTTTGAAATATTTGTTCTTCTCGGCATCAAACTTTTCACCCTTTGCTTCTTTCTTGCACATTTCCTGATATAGTTGTTCTTTCCTTATCTCTGCGCGTGATAATGCGGTCGGATATAACTCCATCAAGGATGGCACAGTCTTACTAAGTTTCTTCAAGATGTCTTTGAGATACCTATTCATATCACGTTTGGGAATAGACGGGAACATATAATCGTATTTCTCGCCAATCTCATCTACTCGCGCATCCATATACGGCACCTCGACGTAGGTGCCAGTCTTCTGCTGTGAAAGACAGATGACGGGAGTACCATTGGATGTTACCTTGAAGTTCTTTCTTGTCAGTCTGGAAAAGTCAGATATTCGTTGGGCACAGAATACACCTATCAGAAAGAGGTCGCGAATCTGCTCTTCTTTGCCCTCCAGTTCCATCTCATAGAGAGCATCCAGTTCTTCTGTAGTCAGGTAAACCTCTGCTCGTTTGGCATCATCATGTACTGCACGTTCCTTCCAAACCTTCAGGCTGACGGCATTATTGTTTATTCCTTCCTCTGCGGCAATATTGCATAGCTTTCGGAAACGAACCATGTATTTGTTCACCGTATTTGCCATATATCCCTGCTTTTCCAAGTACAGACTGAACTTGTCGGCAAAGGGCTTTGTGATATCATCAAAAGTCATGTCCTTTGGACAAAAAGCCCGAAGGTGCTTGCCGAAGTCTTTCCATACTCGTACAGAGTCTGGTCGGTAAATGGTATTGTTACCATGGCGGATGCTTTTGTCTGTGATGCCATCAAGGAAATAC
>Ga0310694_10004189_pt1 | contig 13988 bp, 12 predicted proteins | sample 174DNAGHGhighgp2_FD_203884 | JGI IMG/M metagenome (GOLD analysis project Ga0310694, IMG submission 203884) | Sheep rumen microbial communities from Palmerston North, Manawatu-Wanganui, New Zealand - 1742 DNA GHGhigh gp2 (v2) (version 2) | ecosystem: Host-associated > Mammals > Digestive system... | reverse complement strand
CTTCGATTGTCACCACTCCGTATGGTTTGCCCGTCTTGGTGAAGCCCGTCTTCTGGGCTGTCACTATGCCGCCGAATATCACATCCTCGCGGTCTGCCAGTTTTGCCACGTCTGCCAATTCGACACATTTGGTGTTGCACAGGTTGTCGAGTATTATCTTATACTCGTCGAGCGGATGTGCCGACAGATAGATACCTACCAGTTCGCGCTCCTTGTTCAGTCGCTCTATGTCGCTCCAACGTACATCGTTCTTGGGCACCTGAGGCAGAGCTATCTCAACCTCTTCGCCCATCATGCCGAACAGCGAGTTCTTCATCTCGGCCTGCTCCTGCTGGTACAGCTGTCCGTAGCGGCATAGCATCTCGATGAATGTCTCGCCCTTGGGGTTCTGTGCAAAGTAGTCCTCACGACGGATGCCGAAACTGTCGAAACCACCGCTAAGCGCCAGCGATTCAAACGCCTTTCGGTTTACCGACGAGAAGTTTACACGCTGTGCAAAGTCGTAGATATCCTTGTACGGTCCGTTCTTCTCGCGCTCATCGATAATCGACAGCGCAGCCGAATCGCCCATACCCTTGATGGCACCCAGTCCGAAGCGTATCTCGCCATGATGGTTCACGCCAAACTTCTCGTACGACTCGTTCACATCAGGTCCCAGTGTGGCTATACCCATCTGCTTGCACTCGTCCATCAGTTTGGTGATTTCCGTTATCTGGTCGCGTCGGCGACTCATGATGGCAGCCATGTATTCAGCAGGGTAGTTAGCCTTCAGGTATGCCGTCTGATAAGCCACCCACGAGTAGCATGCAGCGTGCGACTTGTTGAACGCATACGATGCAAACTTCTCCCAGTCGGCCCATATCTTCTCAAGTATCTGTGGGTCGTGTCCGTTCTTCTTTCCGCCCTCGATAAACTTAGGCTTCATCGCGTCTACGATGTCCTTCTTCTTCTTACCCATCGCCTTACGCAGAGCGTCGCTCTCGCCTCGGGTAAAGTCGGCCAACTGGCGGCTAAGCAACATCACCTGCTCCTGATACACCGTGATACCGTATGTATCCTTCAGGTACTTCTCCATACAGTCGATGGGGTAGGTGATAGGCTCCAGTCCGTTCTTACGCTTGATGAAGTCTGGGATGTAGTCCATAGGTCCCGGACGATACAGAGCGTTCATCGCAATCAGGTCTTCAAACACCGTCGGGTGCAGCTCGCGCAGGTACTTCTGCATACCTGCCGACTCAAACTGGAACGTGCCGATGGTGCGTCCTTTCTGATATAGTTCGTATGTCTTCGGATCGTCGATGGGGATAGTGTCCAGATCCACGTCGATGCCTCGTGTACGCTTGATGTTGGCACAAGCCTCCTTAAGCTCCGACAGAGTCTTCAGTCCCAGGAAGTCCATCTTGATCAGTCCTGTCGACTCAATCACGTGTCCGTCGTACTGCGTGCAGTTGGTCTTGGTGCCCTTGAAGTCAGGGTCGTCGGCCGTCGATACAGGCACGTGGTCGCTGATCGGGTCGCGACAGATGATGAATCCGCAGGCGTGGATACCAGTTCCGCGAACCGTTCCCTCCAGCATCTTTGCATACTTCATCGTGTTGGCTATGCGTGGGTCGGTCGATGCCTCAGCCTCCTGTAGTTCGGGCACAGCCTTGATGGCATTCACCAGATTCATCTTTGGTGTCTTACCGTCTACATCGGGCAGACGGTCGGGGATGGCCTTACACAGCGCATTCGATATTGCCAGCGGCACATTCTCCACTCGGGCCACATCCTTGATAGAGTTCTTGGTGGCCATCGAAGCGTAGGTGATGATGTGTGCGCAGTTCTCGTGTCCGTACTTATCCATTACCCACTTCAGCACTTTTCCGCGACCGTCGTCATCAAAGTCGGTATCGATATCAGGCAGCGATATACGGTCGGGGTTAAGGAAACGCTCAAACAGCAGGTCGTACTTCAGCGGGTCGATTTTGGTGATACCCAGACAGTATGCCACCACACTACCTGCAGCCGATCCACGACCCGGACCTACCATCACTCCCAGCTCGTCGCGGGCCGAGTTGATAAAGTCCTGCACAATGAGGAAGTATCCAGGGAAACCCATCGTCTTCATGATGTGCAACTCGAAACGTATTCGGTCGTCAACCTCCTTAGATAGCGGGTCGCCGTAGCGCTTAGTCGCACCCTCGTAGGCCAGTTTTGCCAGATAGTCGGCCTCGAACTTTATGCGGTATATCTTGTCGTAGCCCCCCAGCTTCTTTATCTTCTTCTCGCCGTCCTCGGGTGGCAACTGGTTCTCGCCGTTCTCGTCGCAGGTAAACTCCTTGTACAGATCCTCCTCGGTGAACTTCTGTCGCCACTCCTCCTCGGTACCAAACTCCTCTGGGATGGGGAAGAAAGGCATGATTGGGTCGGCGTCAAGACTGTATGTCTCTACCTTATTTAATATCTCCACAGTGTTGGCCAGCGCCTCGGGCACATCGCTGAAGATGTCGTTCATCTCCTGCTGGGTCTTAAACCACTCCTGCTTAGAGTACAGCATACGTGTGGGATCGTCAAGATCCTTACCCGTGGCCAGACACAGCAGATGGTCGTGAGCCTCGGCATTCTCCTTGTCCACAAAGTGGCTGTCGTTGGTGCACACCAGTTTCACACCGTATTCGCGGGCCAGCTCTATCAGCACCTTGTTGGCCTGCTGCTGCAGTGGGAATGTCTCGCGATTGGCACGTATCGTCGGGTCGGTCACCTCGTGGCGCTGCAACTCCAGATAGTAGTCGTCGCCCCACAGGTTCTTGTGCCACTCAATGGCCTTGCGTGCTCCCTCGATGTCGCCCTTCAGTATCTTTGCAGGCACCTCGCCGGCTATACATGCCGAGCACACTATCAGGTCCTCATGATACTTCTCCAACTGCTTATGGTCTGTTCGCGGACGGTTGTAGAAACCATCCACCCACGAGTTGCTTACCAGTTTTATCAGGTTCTTGTAGCCATGCTCGTTCTTGGCCAGCACTATCAGGTGGTATCCTCCCAGGTCCTCCTTAGTGTCCTTCAGCATCATGTCGCCTCGGCGTGCCACATACATCTCGCAACCAAAGATAGGCTTGAATGGTTCAAGTCCGTCTTTCTTGCGCTGTTTGTTCACACCGTTGCATATGTCGTGAAATTCCTTAATGCCGAACATGTCGCCGTGGTCGGTGATGGCCATGCCCTTCATGCCGTCGCCGATAGCTTTGTCTACAAGCTTTTTGATACTCGACTGTCCGTCAAGTATCGAGTAATATGTATGTACGTGCAGATGTACGAAATCTTCCATCTTTTTTATCAAAATTGCATAAATTTGAGGTTCAAAGGTACGCTTAAATTTCGACATAACCAAAAGAAAAGAGTGAAAAGTTTGAAATTCTCAAAAAAAATCTGTACCTTTGCACCCAGAATATAACAATCGAAATGTAACTAATGGGAGAAAGAATAAAGAAACTCAAGAAGATCAGGATTCATCGCGAAGGTACTAACGAGTTGACACTCAGTGCTTTGGCTATAGTTGGTATGGGGTTGTTGCTGTGGTACGGACTCGATACCACCATACCTTTCTGGATATTTATGGCAGTATTTTGCACAGCGTGGTTCATCGCGCTCAACTTCTATCGTTGTCCTATCCGCTACTTTAATGGCGACACCGACAAGTTGGTTGTAGCCCCTGCCGATGGTAAGATAGTTGTAGTAGAGGAAGCCGAGGAGAATACATATTTCCACGACAAGCGACTCATGATCTCAATCTTTATGAGTCCGCTCAATGTGCATGCCAACTGGTATCCTGTAGATGGTAAGGTTAAGTTTGTTAAGCACTTCGACGGCAACTACCACAAGGCTTGGTTGCCTAAGGCCAGCGAGGAGAACGAGCATGCCGACGTGATGATTACCACCCCTGATGGTCAGGACATCCTTGTCCGTCAGATTGCCGGTGCGCTGGCTCGCCGCATCGTTACTTACGCTAAGGATGGCGAGGAGTGCTATATCGACGAGCACATGGGCTTTATTAAGTTAGGTTCGCGCGTAGACGTATATCTGCCGCTCACCGCCAAGGCTTGTGTCACAATGAATCAGCCCACCACCGGCGATCAAACAGTCATCGCCAAACTGGCCTAATGTTGATACTTCGTATCGAGTCTGCTCACGCTCGACATAGCTCAAGCAAGCTTGGCTCTGTTTTCGCTTAATCGCAGCCTTTAATGTTCAATGTTTAATGTTTAATCTTTAATGTTAAAGAAACATATCCCCAATACGATAACCTGCTGCAACCTTATTTCTGGTTGTATCGCTACATATTTCGCTTTCCTGAGCGATTTCGAGATGGCGCTGCTGTTCATCGTCATCGGAGCCGTATTCGATTTCTTTGATGGCATGAGTGCACGATTGCTACATGTCAGCTCGCCTATCGGCAAGGAGCTCGATTCGCTGGCCGATGATATCACCTTCGGTTTCGCTCCATCGGCTATCGTGTTCAGCTATCTCACCACCTTCGATATTCCTCATCCCTACATACCTTACTTGGCCTTTGTAATGGCTGCTTTCTCAGCTTTGCGCTTGGCTAAGTTCAATCTCGACGAGCGTCAGGCTCTGGGATTTATCGGACTGCCTACTCCTGCCAACGCCCTGTTTTGGGGCTCCCTTGTTTTGGGACTGCAGCAGAACGATATCACATTCGAGGGTATGGAGTGGGTTATACTCCTGGGCACCTTCGTAAGCTGCTATCTGCTGATAGCCGAGATACCTATGTTTGCACTCAAGTTCAAGCACTGGGGATGGAAAGGTAATGAGATTAAGTATATATTCGTAATATCATGTATACCTCTGTTGCTCCTTTTGGGAGTTAGCGGCTTTGCGGCCATCATAGCGTGGTACGTATTGCTGTCTAAGATAGCAGTTCTAATGAATAAGTAAAAACATTATCCTATGCAGGTTATTCTAGGCATTATTGTCTTTGGCCTTATCGCCATTGCCATTATCGTGATGATTGTGATCAATGTAATGTATCGCAACGTTAAGAAATTGCGCGAAGATGCTGAGGATTATTTCTACCGCCGTGGAAGACGCAACGAGCAGAAAGAACGTAATCCCTTTGGCGACGACTACTTCAAGAGCAGTCGTAAGCCTGGTCAGCAACAGCAGCAAGGCGGTCGCCGCACAGGTGGCGCCGGCTCAAGATCGGCCGAAGGCTCTACAGAACAAAAAACCGCTCGTAGAACTACTACAAGCGGTGGTGTAACTATCATCGATCAGCGCGATGAAGATAAGAAGATCTTCGACAAGACTGACGACGAATACGTTGAGTTCGAGGAGGTTTAATTGTGTACGAGCGTGCCAATCTGCTCGCCGTCCATCACCTTTTTCAGATTTCCCACTACGTCCATGTTGAACACATAGATAGGTAGGTTGTTGTCCTGACACATGCAGATAGCAGTCAGGTCCATCACCTTCAACCCGCGCGCGAGTACCTCTTTATATGTGATGACGTCAAACTTAGTTGCAGTTGGGTCCTTCTCGGGGTCGGCTGTGTATATTCCGTCCACACGTGTACCCTTCAGCATCACGTCGGCCTCAATCTCTATTCCGCGCAGACTCGAACCTGTGTCGGTAGTGAAGTAGGGCGAACCTGTACCTGCTGAGAATATGCATACATATCCAGCCTCCATAGCCTCGATGGCCTTCCACTTGGTGTAGAACTCACCGATTGGTTCCATGCGGATGGCTGTCAGCACCTTGTTCTTTACACCTACTGCACCCAGAGCCGAGCTCAGAGCCAGCGAGTTGATGACTGTAGCGCACATACCCATCTGGTCGCCCTTCACACGGTCGAATCCCTTCTGGCTACCGCTCAGTCCGCGGAAAATGTTTCCACCGCCGATCACGATACCGATCTGTACTCCCATTCCGGCTATCTCCTTAATCTGGTTGGCATAGTCGCTCAGTCGCTCAGGGTCTATGCCATAACCCTGCTTTCCCATCAGGCTCTCACCCGAGAGCTTCAACAGAATTCTCTTAAATCTTGCCATAATATATAAATGTTTAATGTTTAATGTTTAATCTTTAATGATAAACGTTACTTCCTTAAATCTATACAGATGCGCAATTCCCATCTCGTCTTCCAGCATCAGTCGTCCATCGTCCTTAACGTCCACTAAGCTTGCCTCGAAAACGGTGTTTTGCGTCATAAACTTGTGCTTGCCCTCTCGCCGGTATAGTCTTGCCTTGTAGTCGGCAATGCAGGTTCTGGTCCTGCAACACTCGTTCATCTCGTCGATAAAAGCCTTCAGCACCTCATCGCGGTCGGTATCTTTCCCTGTCAGTTGCTTAATCGACACAGGGTTTGGCGCATCGCTCTTAAACTCTGTCTGGTTAACGTTCAGGCCAATACCTATTATAGTGTCCTTTACCATGCGTCCCTGTAGTCGGTTCTCTATCAGCACGCCGCATATCTTCTTGTCGCCAACGTATATGTCGTTGGGCCATTTTATCTCTACGGGCTTGTTGGCGAATTTTTCAATCGCCTTGCATAGTGCCACCGATACTAACTGGGTAATGATAAACTGACTTTTAGCCTGAAAGTCTTTTGGATGTATGAATACCGAGCACAACAGATTCTTTCCACGTTCCGACTCCCACGAGTTTGTGCCGCATCCCCTGCCAGCAGTCTGGTATTCAGCCACAACAACCATATCATTCTGCTTCCCGTTTTCTTTCATCCATCGGTTCGTAGAATCCGTTTCTTCTATGTGTACAACCTCTAAATCTATCATTCTGAGTGCAAAGGTATAAAAAAATCCGTGAAAAACGTGTAATCAGTGCCAAAATTTAATTATCTTTGCAACATGATAGATGAACAACAACAGAAAAAAGACGAGCGCTATATGCTGATGGCCCTTGATGAGGCCCGTGAGGCGCTGAAAGCAGGTGAGATTCCAATTGGTGCAGTAGTAGTATGCAAAGATCGCGTCATATCCCGCGCCCATAATCTCACCGAGACACTCTGCGATGTTACGGCCCATGCCGAGATGCAGGCCATCACCGCTGCTGCCAATACCCTTGGCGGCAAATACCTTACCGACTGCACACTTTATGTCACCGTTGAGCCTTGCACCATGTGTGCTGGTGCTATAGGCTGGGCCCAGATACCTCACATAGTCTATGGTACTCCCGACGATAAGCGCGGTTTTCATCTGCTGGCTCCCAATGCTCTCCACCCCAAGGCCACAATAACTGGCGGCATCCTAGAAGAAGAATGCCGCCAGCTGATGCAAGATTTCTTTAAGTCAAAACGATAGTTTTATATATCCTGGCGGCAGAGAGTCCAGCCGCGCAGTAGGGCGAAATAATCGAGGGCGGCCGTGCCGTTCTCCTGTATGGCCATTGCGGCGGCTAGGGCTAGCCAGTGTTCTGGGTGGTCGCTGGGGATGCCTAGGGGCTCGTCGGGATGCAGGCCTGTGAGGCGTGACACCTGATTGATGTAGGCAATGGTGTTGTTCTCGAGCGGAGGCGCCCACTTCTGCACTATGGTGCGGATGGTGTAGAGCCGGTACTTGTGGTAGTAGGTTCGTGTAAGTAGCCAGAAGGCTGCACGCCAGCCATACTCCATCGATTCAAACTGCACAAACGCAGCATCACTCTGTTGGGCTTTCATGCCCTTCCACTTATCCTTGCTGCGACGGATGTTAAGCGGATTGTTGTTCCTTATTCCTCTTGGTGTATTCATTTCTGTTTTCTATTAGGGGTTACTATTGATGCTTTTTTATAACTGCCATCTGCCATCTGTACCACATAGTGGCGCTTCTTCCACGTACTGATCATATTGCCGGTCTTCTCAGCAGCCATACCACGACTGGTCCTGATGCGTCGGGCATCTTCGATAGTAAATGTTGCCGGCAACAGGTCGAGCAGGCTTTGCGGGCCATGTTTCGAGGTTGGCAGTTCGTCGTCGGCATGACGTATCAGTTCGCCAAAGAGCGTCATCTTCATATACAGGTCGTAAAACAGGCTCCATCGGCAGAATGCCTCGATGCTCTTCTCCCACCGCATACCATTGGCCACATAGAGCAGACAGGCCTTACGGAATGCGATGACCAGAGCACGGTGCGACAGGTTGTCGAACACACGATCCTGCGACAGCCGGGCAAAGTCGGCGCATTCGTCCTTAAGCTTGCGTGCCAAACTCTTAGCCTGTAGGCAGTCAACTACTCCTGTGGCCCTGCTCAGATTGTCGATATACGGCTTCAGCGCTTCATCGTATGCTTCGTCATAATTGCCAAACACGGAAATATCAGCACCTATCTCGTCTTCGGGTATTGTTGCCAGGCACAGGCGGGATACAGGTCCGTCGGTTAGCACATACCTGAAATACCTGATGGCTTTGGATATGGTAGTGCTCGCGTTCCAGTTGAGGTGCAGGCAGCCAGTGGCAGTAACACTCTGCGTGCCGGCGCGGTCAGTACCGAATATGTTATGTTCGTCATCGCATAGCTTCATGACCGTAAACTGGTTACCTCTGCCCGAAGCGGCCTCTATCTTGTCCCACTGTTCAAGCTCGTTCAGTTTTACGTAGAGTGGGGCACCCTGTGCTTCGTCCATGCGCTGCACCAAACCGGCCTTAGTGATATCCGACATGATGGTCTGGATAATCAGATCGTCGGGGCGCTTAGGACTCTGCTTGTTTGCTGCCTTACTGTTACACTCGTCGTTGAACTTCTTGAGTCTGGCTCGATTTTCATCGTCGCGCTGCTTCATCGGGGCAATAAGGCGTTCGAGCGGCTTACCTGTACTCGAGTCTTTACCCGATCCAGTGATAGCCACAATCAGGCAGTTCACTCTGAGGTCTCTCACCTGATTGTCGATGTAGACGAAACTTAGTTTTCTGGGATACGTGGCAAGTGGCGGGAACATGGCCTGCGATACGGTCGCCTTGTATTTCTGCGGGGTGTTACGGGTCACCTCTTTTACCAGTTTTGGCAGATTCTGAGGCAGCTCGGGCGGGCGACGGCTGGCAAACAGTTTCGATAGTTCCGACATCGGCGTGTTTGGGTCTAGTTCCTCTGCGGGTTGAGGGCTTTCGGCTTCTTGCAGTCGGCGACTCTTCGTAAAGATTGCTTCTTCATCTCTATTAAGCTTACGGTTGCGATCGTAATACCTGTCATAGAAGTCGCGTATGCAGTCCTGGATGTTCTGGTCGTTCCAATGCTCGGGCATCAGTTCAGCCAATACACCATTGGCTTCCTCCTTCGAAAGTAGTTGGTTGGCGCCGCTCAGAAATATCTTCACCGCGTTATGCCTGCCGCCATCGTTCACAAAGTCGCACGGCTCCAGTCCCTTAGCCTTCAGCACCGCCTCCATAATAAACCGCGTGCGCTCGTTGATTTTTAGCAATCCACCCTCTGTCATTCCGAGCGCCCCCACTTTTGTCATTCCGAGCGCCCCCACTTTTGTCATTCCGAGCGCAGTCGAGGAATCTCTCGCTGTGGAAGGGGACTGGCACCTGCCTTTTGTCATTCCGAGCGTAGTCGAGGAATCTCCTTCAAGAGATCTAGAGATCTCTCCATGCGCTTCGCTTAGTCGAGATGACAAGGAGGGGTTGGCTTCGCGTTGAGATGACACTGGGGACTCTTCCTCCCACGGCTTATAGTGCTTTCGGGCCTTCTTGGCGGTGGCGGGTACTTGCTCCCCGCCACTGCGCTCACGCTTCTTCAGCCGCGCATACTCCGCCTCACATTCCTCCGCAGTCATCGGCTCATCAAACAGCTCATCATCCAGAAAAATCAAGTCTTCAGATGATCCACTTGAACCGTACGCAACCCTCTGCAAATCATGCGTATTTGTATCCATTTCGATGCGCAAAATTGTTGAGATTTTTACCTGCGCTTCGAGAATCGTGAAGCCGGGCTCTCGTTTGCATATCAGATGATAGCCGCCGCTAGCGCTCTTCTCCAGCATCTTCAGACCGATTTCGTCCTTCTTTTCGAGAATCTGCTTGCAGATAGTCTCGCTCTGCTCCTTATCATAGCAGTCGATGTCGTGAAAGAAGTAGCTACCGATGCTCTTGCATCCAGCGAGTGCGCCATCCACATGACCCAGATTATATGCAAACTGCACCAGTTTACCCTTTGCGGCATTATCGCCTCGTCGCGCTTTCTCCAGATTGTTCAGATTAGTCTTAGAGTTTCTCAGTGCCAAGAATTGCGCACGATTCTTTACAGGCGTAGCATACTTATGTTTATCTTTATAGGTTATGCGATAGATCATTTACTCCATCCTTCCTTTACCAGATAGTTGACTATCTTGTTGATGTCGCTACGTAGTATTTTGTGCAGCATGTATCGCATGGCGCTGGGCACCTTGAATATTATGTAGTCGTAACCATCGCCAGCAAACGACAGGCTGGCCCAACTGGCTCTGAAGACAGGGCGTCCGGGACGTCGGCGCCTCTTAGTCAGGCTGTCAAACACACCATTACTTAGCAGCTGTGCATGCGCCAAACGGCGGAATGGTTCCACTTGTCCCACTACGGGATTATTAGGCAAAAACTGCACATACTCTTGTCCTGTTTCGGTCTTGCTGATTATCAGCTGACCATTAATACTAATTGTTTTGTTTATATTTTTCTTCATAATTTTTTTGAGTTTTTAGCGAGAAGAGATTTCGGATTCTTTGGCCATTTACTCGAGAACATCATCCTCACCTCAACTCAAATGTTTAATATTTAATGTTTAATGTTTAATGTTTAATGTTTAATGTTTAATGTTTAATGTAATACATTTCGTTTGCAATCACGTCCATGTAGACTTGTCCGTTGTGCTCATGAGTACGGAAGCTCAGCGCACACGCCACTAGTTCTCCTTCGCTCCACTCGATGGTGGCCAGACTGCCCAGCGCCGTCACCACATAGCAGTTCTCGTACTTTCCTCCGAGCTCCTGCAGTACCAGCGTGCACTTGTCCAATACGCCATTTTCGGATTTCTCACTCTGTACGGTTGTCATCTGTCCGCACTTTTTAACTCTCAAAATCATTGTTTGCATAATGTAAATAAGTTTAACTGTTTATAAATAATAGGCTTATTCGCCTGGTTTTAATGTTCTAAGCAGATCGCTCATCTTCCACAGGCTACACATCTGATGCGGATTTACATCCTTGTGGTGCTCTGTGCAGTATCTGGATGATACAGCTCTCGAGATGTCGCGGTGACTACAGCTGGCACAGCAGCGTCGCACTCTTACGCCATACGGATTAAAATCGAATATTCTCTCTGTTACTACAGGTTTCTTAGGGCGGGGCGATATACCCCATTCATTCTCAACACCCTTGTATAGCTGCGGATCGTCCTCGTCGAAACTGTGGAATGCGAACGGACATGCATGCTTGCACACCTGGCGCTGTATGGCGCAAAAGATGTATGTCCTAAGCAACCGGTCGGTGCATCCGCACTGTTTGTACTTGTACTTGTTGATACAGCTGTAGACACCTACAACGCCTTCTCCAACGAGATCGAGAAACGACAGTCGCTTGGTCTGCTTGCTGTACCTATAGGCAACACGGATGATGCTCGGGATACAGTCGCTTGCAAGCGCATCGGCCACACTGGGGTCTTGCAGGCGTGCCAGATACAACTGGCGCTCTCTTTTGCTGAGCCGTTTCTTTTTCTCAACATCTTCCAGGAATGCCGCGATGTTCTTGTCGGGCGATTCCTTTAACTCTTGAATAATGTCTTTGTACTTCATTTCTTTTAAATTTTAAATTCTGCTTTTTGTTAGCGTTTGCAAAATTAATTCATAAAGAAATGCATGTCCGATTTATGCAGCCAGCAAAATGTGATTTCATGCAACAACTGCAAAATCTCGGTCATATGTATTAGGGTGGGTTAATAATTGTTTATTGGCAGCTGGTTTTTGCAGCAGTTTTGCCGTATTCCATGTCGAAACTGCAATCAACAAAAAGGAACCCCGCTGATGCCGAGATTCCTTCTGTATGTTCCTTGGTTATTATTATGGTTATGAGTGGGAGTTCCCCAATGCTAGTTTTAATGTATCGATACGTCCATTTATACCCTTTGCATCGTTATAGATATAGTTGCACAACTCAGGTGCGTTCTCGTGCTCCACATGCAAATACTCGGCATAGCCTTCGTCTTTGAGATTACGACATAGAAGCTGGTTGATAATCGAGAGTGAGCGCCAATAGTAGTCTTTCAGTTTTACGAAGTCCTCAATCGAATAGTCGGTACGCTGCAACGAGTGTTCGTCTATTGTGCCGAATCGCGCTCCAAGCAGCTTGCCGGTCCATCTCGAGAGCGTGCTTTGCTCCTTGATCTCCTCGCCGAAACGACTGTTTACATAGTTCATTAGCGGCAGGTTGTTACGTTCGTCTGCTTTTATCAGCCCCATATCCATCATAGCCATTGCCCATGCCGAATACTGATAGCCATATCTGAAATCAACATAGGTGGCAATGGTTGGCACAAGCAAGTCGGACAATTCCATTGCTGCACGACTTGTGAAAAGGGCTGCATAAGCTCCTGTGACAGGTTGTTGTAAATCGCACAGCTCAATCTTCTGCAGTAGCAGCTTTCGGCAATTCCAGAAACTCATGTGGCGCATCAAGTCCTCGCTGCTCAGCTTGTTGCGGTTTGCGTAGACATACTTCACATAGTTATCATTGTGCAGAGATTGGTAATTAAGTATGGCCAGTCTTTCTGGCTGACAGGTTGTTGCCTTCAGGTCTACATTGTTCAGAAAATCTTCAAGCGCGCGTTTATTATTACCATATCGCTTCATGTATTTGTTGAGTACTTCCAAGAATCGCTGTTTGTCTCGCTCCCAGCAATTCTCAAGATAATCCTCCTCCATCTTGCACCATCGTTTCATTCTCAGCTGCAGGTCTTCGTTCAGCATTTTGTAGTCGCGATCCAGGTTGCACAGCGTGTCGAAAATAGTGTTGAGCGCCAGTAGGATGATGTCATACATATTATAGGTGTATGCCTTGAGGTCAACTTCGAGCGCGCCTACGAAGCTGCCGTTAATCAGTTGCTCCAGACTGCTGTATTTTACCCTGATAGCCTCAACATCATCCATCTCCAAAGTCGGATACTTCTGATAGTCGCGATACTTAAAAATACCAACTTCGCTCATCAAATGCTCCCACATCGAATGTAGGCCTTTCACTTCGGCCGAAATAGACATATAGTCCATCGGACAGAGATTAAGCAGCGTGTTACGCATCTTTGCTTCCAGGCATGTCACTTGTTGGGCAGCGACACATGCCACGCCATAAAACTGCATCATCTTGCCTATACTCTCGTTTACTGCACACGATTGTTCAGTAGCAAACCTGCGGCCCACTTTAATCATGTGCAGCAGCAAGTCTTCCGTTTCCATTTCTTCTGTCATTTTTTTGGGGGTTTATTAGTTATTGATTGTTATGTGGCTTGGGGCCTTTAGTTATAACGCATCGTGGCTGACTTTATTATATCATCCTGTACAGATAGGATGGCAGATGGCAGATGGCAGTTGTATTTTTGCGTGGGGTGGTGGAATGATTACAAATTATAATATATTTATTATAATAATAATATAATATATTTATTATATTATTATTAACTTTCAAATTCCTCTTATAGGGGGGACGCAATATAACAACTGCCATCTGCCATCTGTACCAAATTTATATTTTTTTTCGAGCGTGCTTTTTTTTGTGCTTTTTGGGGAGAATTATTTGCACGGCTAGTGAAATTTTTGTACCTTTGCAGTGTCAAAATGAGAGTCGTAGAGGCGGGCCTTTAATGATAAAAATTGCGAAGGTTAAATCTAGAAATTGCGCAAGTTAAATCTAGCAATTGCAAACATTAACAGTGGCCGCAGAAGCGATAATCAGACGACAAAGAGAGTATTAACAAAATTATTTAACAACACAAAAACAAAACTAGAATTATGGCGATTAAAGTAATTGCACAGCG
>Ga0310694_10004188_pt1 | contig 13991 bp, 10 predicted proteins | sample 174DNAGHGhighgp2_FD_203884 | JGI IMG/M metagenome (GOLD analysis project Ga0310694, IMG submission 203884) | Sheep rumen microbial communities from Palmerston North, Manawatu-Wanganui, New Zealand - 1742 DNA GHGhigh gp2 (v2) (version 2) | ecosystem: Host-associated > Mammals > Digestive system... | reverse complement strand
TAGGAGCAAGGAGCAAGGAGCAAGGAGCAAGAGACAGCTCTGACTATGGACGTTCCTCTTGCTCCTCGTCCCTCGCCCCTTGCTCTCATACAATTTTCATCTTCGACGAACCCACCACGGGCCTCCACTTCCACGACATCCGCAAGTTGCTTGCCGCTTTCGATGCCCTCATTGCACGCGGTCACACCATCATCATCATTGAGCACAACCTGGAGGTCATCAAGTGTGCCGACCACATCATCGACCTCGGCCCTGAAGGCGGCGACGCAGGGGGTTACCTCCTTGCCGCCGGCACACCCGAAGATGTGGCAAAGTGCAAGGAAAGCTATACTGCCCGTTTCCTGCAAGAGAAGCTAAAGGCAGGGTCAAAGTGAAAGAATAGAATTTGATTGTACGGCGGGGAGAGAATACAGATGTACCTGATTTGACATCTTCACAGCTCCATCGGGAGGCTTTCGTTGCCGAAGCGGTCGAGGGCAGTGACGGCAAGGTGATAGTTGTGATAATATGCTCCGAGCAGGCTGTAAGTAAAGCTGTTATCGTGCGTCATCTTGACGATATTTGCCGGATTGCTTGTGTCAACCGGCGATGTCGGACTTGCATAGATGACGTAGCGGCAGCCCTCGACGGCCGTCCATTCGAGGCGCTCGTTGATGCCGTCAATACGTTCTCGCTTGGCGAGCTGTGGCGTCTCGGGAAGGTCTGTGCTTTGCCAAGTCATGGGAGGCAGCAGGGCAGGGTAGGGATAGTAGTCCTTCTGGAGATAATCGTAGATGCCCTTCGTGTTGTCCGTCAGGAACTGACTGCGGAAATAGGCTTGTCCGCCGAGTCCCATCTGACGGATATAGCAGAGTTCGCGCTGTATGATGCCTAAATCCCAATCCTTTTCTTTGGGATGGAGGAAGTAGATGCCGAGGCCTGGAGCAACGGGGCGACCGTAGTCATGCTCCGCCCAATCGGCTGCAAAGGGATAGAAATGGTCGCCTTGAAAGTACATCATTGGCAGCAGGAAGTCCATGATGCTGTCGCGAAGCCAACCCTGTGCGTCCTGATAGACCGTGCCGTAGGCCGACCAGCCCTTTGCCGAGTATCGGCTCAAGTCCTTGTACTTGCCTACAGGAGAGCAACTTAAGCGTACCCAAGGCTTGATGTCCTTGATGGCTTTGTATGCTTCGCGAACCATCTTCGTAATGTTGTCCCTGCGCCACGACCGCTTGTCTTGCCCCTTCCCATACTTCTTGAAAGTGGCGGCATCAGCAAACGATTCAGCATACTCCGGGTAGCGGATGTAGTCGAAGTGTATGCCGTCAACGTCATAATTGCGCACAAGTTCCTCGCAAAGTGCGGTGAGATAGTTGGAAGAGCCAGGCAACCCTGGGTCGAGATAGTACTGTTCGCCATGCTTCTTCAGCAGTTCGGGATGCGTCCGCATCAGGCTCCTCTTGCCCATCTTCTTGGCGTTTTCTATCTTGAAGGCAGGGACAGTAACCATCCAGGCGTGGAGCTCCATGCCGCGCTTGTGTGTCTCCTCGATGGCGAAGGCAAGCGGGTCATAGCCAGGGTCACGGTCGAATGAGCCGGTCAGGCAGATGTCCCACGGCTCTATCTTGCTTGGATAGATGACAGAGCCACGGATGCGTGTCTGTAAGACAACGGTGTTGATATGGCAGGCCTGCAGCTCGTCGAGAATCTTGCAGAGTTCCTCCTTCTGCTTCTGCCTGTTGGCCGCATTCGTTGCCTGCGTCTTCGGCCAATCCAAACCCATTATTGTCGTCAACCAAACCGCACGAATCTCATGCTTCGGTGCAGGCGGAGCTAACCGAAAAAAAGACGCCCCATCCCCTTTTGGGGGGAGTTCTTGACTTGTCTTCGGCAGGTAATCGATTTTCCTATGCAGGTTGACGATGGCCGGGCTCTGCTTCTGGGCCCTTGCTTCTGTACAGGAAAGTACACCTAAAAGGCATATAAAGATAAATAATGTCACTATAGTCTTTTCTTGTGAAATGTGGTGCAAATATAGCATATTTATGTGGAATGAGCGTTGCGAAGGGCTTTAATTTTACTTAAAACACAAGTAAGTTGTGATAATAGATGCATTCGGCGGACTTCGTCGGACAACTTCTGTGTTCGGAATGAAAAGAAAATCACCTTTTCCTTTGCATTTCGCTCGCTTATTCGTACCTTTGCACCATTATTCTGTGTGTCGCTTTAGCATGGTGAAATGCTGCGATGGACTTTATAATAACATTATGAGGAAGTTTTCACTTATAGTAATAATGGCATTGAGCGGTTTGTCAGCTCATGCCTACAATGCCTTGGTGGATGGTATCTACTACAATATCTATGGAGACGAGGCAGAGGTGACTTCCCAGAACTATCCTTATCCCTCTTCATATTCAGGGGATGTTGTCATTCCTGAATCCCTGAAGTTAGACAAGACATATCGCGTGACGGGCATCGGCAAATTGGCCTTCTATAATAGTAGAGGCTTGACCTCCGTCAGCATCCCCGAAAGCGTGACAAGCATCGATGACTTCGCCTTCAATGGCTGTAGTGGCTTGACTTCCCTCACCATCCCATGCAACGTGACAAGCATCGGCAAATATGCTTTCTTTAATTGCTGCGGCCTCACTTCCATCAGCATTCCCGAAAGCGTGACCAGAATAGGCGATAACGCCTTCAATGGTTCGGCATGGTATGACAGTCAGCCAGACGGCATGGTATATGTTGGCGATTTCGTTTATGGATATAAGGGAACGCCATCGGAGAACATCATCGCAATAAAGGAAGGCACGATAAGGATAGCCGACGGCGCTTTCTCATACCTGTGCGACTTGACCTCCGTCATCATCCCCGAGAGCATTACGAGCATCGGCGAAGAAGCCTTCATGGAATGCAACTGTTTGAGCTCCTTTGTCATCCCCGAGGGCGTGACAAGCATCGGCGAAGGAGCCTTCCGTGGTTGCTACTTTGTAACGGGCAACTTCACGAACAACTCTTCTTTGCAAGACAAAGCATACTGGGACGCCTGCTTGTGTGATGAAGAAACAATCGACGGACTGCTGATAAAGGATGATGCTGCGGTCAGGTGCAGGCGGTGGGCAACCTCTGTCGTCATACCAGAGGGCGTGACAAGCATCAGCACGAGTGCTTTCGATGGCTGCAGCGGCGTGACTTCCGTCATTATCCCCGCCAGTGTGACAATCCTCGGATATCATGCCTTCTGGGATTGCAGCAGCCTGACCGATGTCTTTTGCTATGCAGTCAAGGTACCTACAAGAGACCCTAACATTTTTATTGGGAGTACAGACGATTACATCCTTAGGGAATCTCTCAAGTTCTTCAACGAATCCTATATAAGCTCGGCGACGTTGCACGTCCCCGCCGCATCTGTCGAGGAATACAAAGCCACCTATCCCTGGGAGGACTTTGGGGCAATCGTGCCTCTTACAGATGAAGATGCCATTGAAGAAGTGAAAGCAAGGGACGCTCTCGACCCCGTCTGCTACGACATCCTTGGCCGCCGCATCACCAAACCGCAAAAGGGACTGAACATCATCAGCGGCAGGAAGGTCTTGATTAAGTAGGCTGCAGTGTCAGTTGTACCTATGATAAGGAACAATAAGAAAGATATGGCAAAGAAAAGTGAAATAACAGTTCGGGACGTTACCATCAAGACAATGAAGGTCGAAGGTAACTTCGGCCTTATTAATCCCCTCAAATTCGAGAGGTTTTGGAAAGAAGCAGGACTGAAGCTCAATCAGATTGCCATCTAGCAAATGCAAGTCCTCGGAAGCAAGCAGCGGCAAGAAACCTACTGAAGTGATAGACGAAACAAATTAACGACTAAAGAATACAATTATGAAGAAGCTTTTACTATTAGCAATAATGGCATTGAACGCAGTGTCAGCTCTTGCTTACAATGCCTATAGCATCATTGACAGCACCGATGTTGTCATAGATACCTTCTATGTTGACGATGATGAGTTTATTGTAGATACTATCTATAATCGGTTACTCTATTACGACCTCTCAGTGAATGGCGCCGCATTAACCTATGTGTCAAAGCGTACGATTACAGCTGGAACTATCTACACATCGGACTATCACGGCGACATCGTCATCCCTGATTCCATCAGTTGGATGGGCAATAGATATGCCGTTACAGGCATCACGGACCATGCCTTCTATGAATGCAGCGAGCTGACCTCTGTCACCATTCCAAAAACAGTGAGAAGCATCGGCGAACTTGCCTTCTACCAATGCACGGGACTGACCTCTGTGACCTTACCAGAAGGCCTGCAGAGCATTGGCAAGGATGCATTCTGCAGCTGCAGCGGACTGACCTCCATACGTGTTCCAAGTTCTGTGACGAGCATCAGCGAAGGTGCTTTCTGGACGTGTGGCAACTTGGCATCCATTACGGTCGACGAAGGGAACAGTCATTATGACTCACGAGGCGGCTGCAATGCCATCATAGAGAAACAGTCAAACATCCTTGTAGCAGGTTGCATGAACAGCTTCATTCCCGACGATGTGACAGAAATAGGAAACTATGCCTTCACCAATTGCACGGGCTTGACTACCCTCAAATTTCCCAAAGGATTGAAGACAATAGGACGCTTTGCCTTCTGTGGTTGCGAAGGACTCACCTCCGTGGTCATTCCCGATAACGTGACAATCATTGGCGGCTCCGCCTTCCGCGAGTGTTACGGCATACGCTACTTAACCCTTGGCAGCAGCGTCAGCCGCATCGACAACGGCGCTTTGGACTGGATAGAGCCGCGAGGCATACTCGTCCGTTCTGTCACGCCGCCCACCATCTACAGATACTCCTTCGCCAACTTCTGTTTCGAGCGCTCCATGCTCTATATCCCCGTCGGCACATTGGACCTTTACGGTTACGCAGACATCTGGTACTGGTTCGACAACATGCGCGAGACAGCTTTGGCTAAAGAACAACTTTCATCGTGGCAAGTTTACACGTTGATGGATGCCGAGACGTTTGCCTATACCATCTATGATCCTGCCAAGAGAAACTTATCCACCGCCCTGTCCGTCAGCAGCCTCAAAGAGAACAATCCCAACCATTGCTGGCAGGTTATAGACGTCGATGGCTTATACTTCCTATACAACATCGGTGCAAAGAAATACGTCAAGGTCGGCACAGACGGTCTCAGACTCATCGATTATCCGGAACCTATCGACATAGTCAACAGTGAAGGCGGCCTCATTTTCGCTGGTCAAGCAGATAAGGAGTGGGCACTCGTCAGCAATGACAACATATCCGTTGACACTTCCGTCATCGACTATGTGACAGGCATAAAGGACCATAAGGACCTTCAGGACTTTAATGACTTTAAGGTCAACCTTGCAGGCCAGCGCCTCAGTAGGCTGCAGAAGGGTGTGAACATCATCGGCCGCAGGAAGGTCGTGGTGAAGTGAAGCCAGCTATGAACTATGTCCCGTGAATGAAAATCGCACTTTTGTATTAAAACATCAATGAACCATGAACTACGAATCGATAAAGGGCAGCATTGCCGTGCTCATTTCGGGCGGTGTGGACAGCGCCGTTGTGGTGCATCTGCTTTGCGAGGCTGGGTTGAAGCCCGACTTGCACTATATTAAGATAGGAATGGACGGGGAGGACTCGTCGTGTACGGCAGAAGAGGACATCGAGCTGTCGCAGGCTACGGCTCGCAAGTACGGGCTGAAGCTGGAGGTGACTGACTTGCAGAAGGAGTACTGGGAGCAGGTCGTGGGCTATACCGTCGAGCGCATCAAGAAGGGACTGACGCCTAATCCCGACGTGATGTGCAACCGGCTCATCAAGTTCGGCGCGTTTGAAGAGAAGGTGGGCAGACATTATGACTACATCGCGACGGGGCATTATGCCACGAACGTCGTGCGAAACGGCAAGATGTGGCTCGGCACGGCCAAGGACCCGGTGAAGGACCAGACGGATTTCCTCGCGCAGCTCAGCTACGAACAGCTCAGCCACACACTCTTCCCGATAGGTCATCTGATGAAGGACGAAGTGCGACAGATAGCCCTCGATGCCAAGCTTCCGAGTGCCAAGCGCAAGGACAGCCAGGGCATCTGCTTCCTCGGCAAGATAAACTACAACGACTTCATCCGTCGCTTCATGGGTGAGCAGGAAGGCAAGATTATAGACATCGAGACGGGAAAGGTCGTCGGCAAGCACAAAGGCTTTTGGTTCCACACCATCGGACAAAGGAAAGGTTTGGGCTTGAGCGGCGGGCCGTGGTTCGTCGTGAAGAAGAATGTGAAGAAGAACATCATCTTCGTGGCAAACGGTTGGGACACACAGTTGCAGTACGGACATGACTTCCGCCTGGCAGATTTCCATTTCATCACGGAAAACCCATTCCAGACCCACCCCCAGCCCCTCCCCTGTAGGGAGGGGAGTGATTACAACATCTCCTCAACATCTCTTGGTAACTGCTCCTCTCCATACAAGGGAGAGGCTGGGAGAGGGTCTGAGGGTTTGGAAGGGGGGCTGCCCATCCAGTTCAAAGTCCGTCATGTGGACCACTTCATGCCAGGCACCATCAGCCTTGACGACGAGGGATACCACATCCATAGCGACGCTCCCATACAAGGCATCGCTCCCGGGCAGTTCGGTTGCATCTATGATGCCGACGCGACTATCTGTTACGGAAGTGGGGAGATAGGCATCTACAAAATGAAGAATGAAGAGTGAAGAATGAAGAATTGAAATAAATAGTAAATGGTAAATTGTCAAATGGTACATGATTTTGATGAGATAATTCCCCGCGAGGGAACAGACGCGATTAAGATCGACCGCGTGAAAGACGAGTGCGGCAGCGATGACTTGCTGCCGATGTGGGTGGCAGACATGGACTTCCGCACGCCGCCTTTCATCTTCGATGCCATTCGTAAACGCCTCGAGCAAGGCATTCTTGGCTACACTTGTCAGAACCCGCCTTACTACGAAAGCATCATCCGATGGAACAAGGAACAGCACGGGATGGACGTCACGCGCGAGATGATTTGCTACGTTCCCGGCGTGGTGTCGGGCATCTTCCTTGCAACGCAAGCCTTCACGGAGAAGGGAGACCGCATCCTCATACAGGAGCCTGTCTATCATCCCTTCTGCTTCGTGCCCGAAGCCTGCAAGCGGGTGGTCGTGCAAAGCTCTCTTCGTCGCACCGAGACTTCTTTCGCGATGGACTTCGAGGCACTTCGCCGAGACATCAAGGGCTGCAGGATGATGATCCTTTGCAACCCTCACAACCCTGCCGGCATCTGCTGGAAGAAGGAAGACCTACAGCAAGTCGCCCATATCTGTGCAGAGGAAGGAGTCGTCGTGGTGAGCGACGAGATACATTGCGACATGGTCTTCAAGGGCCACAAGCACATCCCGTTCGCCAGCGTAAGCGAGGAGGCACGCCGCATCAGCATCACCCTTCAGGCTCCTACGAAGACCTTCAACATGCCGGGCATCGTGGCAAGTCAGGCCATCGTCTATGACGAGAGGCTGCGCCATCAGTACTTCAACTACATCTGGGGCACGGATCAGGACCTGGGCAACGTCTTTGCCTGCGACTGCGTGATGGCTTGCTACAGCGATGAGGGCTGCGAGTGGAAACAGCAGATGCTCGACTATGTGCAAGGCAACATCGACCTCGTCGTGAAGCGCTTCAAGGAGGAATGTCCGAAGATTCGTCCCATCGTGCCCGAAGCCAGCTTCCTCGTCTTCCTGGATTGCACGGCTCTCGGCTTCAAGACACAGGGCGAGTTGGAACACTTCTTTGCCTTCGACGCCAAGGTCGGCATGAACTCCGGATCGATGTTTGGCAAGGGTGGAACTGGTTTCATGCGTCTGAACGTAGGCAGTCCCCGTTCAATCGTGAACGAAGCCATCGACAGAATCGTCAAAGCCTGCCATTCTCAAGCTTAGCCGCTTGCTGTTAAGGACGTTTTTTGTACCAGAAGAAGAGCTTGTTCTGCTCGTGCTTCTCCTCGGGCGTCTTGGCGCTGTAGATGGGTTCGAGCGTGTAGGGATGATAGCCAGTTGCCCAGCAGGTTGTGCTGACTGTAAGGGGCGTTGGCGTGAAGTCCTGCACTTGCTCCAACTTGTAGTTCATCTGCCTGGTGATTGCCGCAAGCTCTGACATGTCGCGAACCGTGCAACCAGGATGACTGCTGATGAAATAGGGAATGAGCTGCTGCCTTAATCCTGCCTTTCGGCAAGTGCTGTCGAAGATGCTCTTGAACTGACGGAAGAGGCTGAACGAGGGCTTGCGCATGACGTTCAGCACCGCGTCGCTCGTATGCTCGGGCGCCACCTTAAGCCTTCCGCTGACGTGTTTCGTGATGAGTTCCTTTGTGTATTCTGATGCGGCACGATTCAGCGCCTCGTCCTTCCAGTCGTGCAGGAGCATATCGTAGCGGATGCCGCTGCCTATGAAGCTCTTCTTTATGCCGGGCAAAGCATCGACGGAGCGATAGATGTCGAGCAGGGGACGGTGGTCGCCGTTCAGGTTCGGACAAATCGCCGGGTGTATGCACGACGGCCGCTTGCATTTCTCGCACACTTCCTGCCGCTTTCCTTTCATCTGATACATGTTCGCCGATGGCCCGCCAAGGTCGCTGAGGTATCCCTTGAAGTCGGGCATCTTCGTGATTGCCTTGACTTCCCGCATGATGCTCTCCTTCGATCGGCTCACGATGAACTTGCCCTGATGCGCACTGATAGTGCAGAAGGCACAGCCGCCGAAGCATCCGCGATGCAGCGTCACGCTGTGTTTTATCATCTCGTATGCAGGGATGCGCTTGCCGTTGTACTTTGGGTGCGGAAGACGCGTATAGGGGAGGTCGAAACTTTGGTCAAGCTCTTCTGTGGTGAGGGGAGGGTAGGGAGGATTGACGACAACCCATCTGTCTCCTGTCTGCTGCAGAAGTCGCTGTGCGTGCATCTTGTTGCTCTCTTCCTCGATGTGCCGGAAGTTTTCTGCATGAAGGCGAGGTTGCTTCAGGCACTCCTCGTAGCTGTGCAGTACGATGTCGTCTGCCTGAATGCCTCCCGGTATCTCTTCCTTCCTGCATAGCGTTACGATTTGTTTCAGCCTGCGCCCGGCCACTTCCCGAAGCACTTCGCGAGTGATGCAAGGTTCGCCGTTCTCGTCGTAATGGAGTAGGGGATGGGCGTTGTTCGCTACTTCGACAAGGAGCCTGACAAGCTCCAGGTTCACCTTTTCGCCCATGCCGTAGGTGATGAGGTCAGCATCGCAATCACAAAGGATGCTTGGCCGGAAGCGTTCCTGCCAGTAGTCATAATGCATCACCCGCCGCAGGCTTGCCTCGATGCCGCCGAGCACGATAGGCACATCGGGAAAGAGCTTCCGCAAGATGTCTGTATAGACGATGGTCGGATACTCGGGCCGAAGGTCGTGCCGCCCGTCGGGGCTGTAGGCATCCTCGCTTCGGAGGCGACGTGCGGCCGTGTATTTGTTGACCATCGAGTCCATGCAACCGGGCGATATGCCAAAGAAGAGCCGAGGCCTGCCCAGCTTCTTGAAGTCGCGGAAGTCACCGTGCCAGTCGGGTTGAGGCACGATGCAGACACGCAAGCCCTCTGCCTCGAGCAACCTTCCGACGACGGCAGCACCGAAGGCAGGATGGTCAACATAGGCATCAGCGCTGAAGAGAATGACGTCAGCACTCTCCCAGCCACGCAAATCCATCTCCTTCCGCGTCGTCGGCAGCCAGTCAGCCTTATTTACCATTTGGTCATTTACGATTTACCATTTATGCTGGCGCATCGGTTTTCCCATTCTTCCAGTCGATGAAGAGCAGGATGAGCTGGTGCAGGCCGAATGCCTTCATGTCGTTATGGAAGAGGACATGTTCGCAGAGGTCGAGCAGTTGAGGGTCTGGGGTCTCGCTTGAAGGGGTTGGCTGATCCAGCAGGGAGCGGACATTCAGCCGCAGCTTCTCGAGGACGCCCTCTTCGACGATGCCGTTGCTGTCGAGCAGGTCGGAGAAGAGACCATAACGGTCGATGGTATTCAGGTGGGCTTCATCGACAGACAACTTGCGCGAGCCCTTCATATTGCATAGGATTGTGTACATCTGTTAAAATGAAGAATTATGGATTAAGGATGAAGGATTTTGTATGTTCGTAATGGCGTGTCGGAAAACGCACCGTGCCGCGATCGTCAACTTACCGTGCCGCGATGGCCAACGCAGCGTGCTGCGTTTGGCAACACACCGTGGTGCGTTTTTTACTTCCCCAGCAGATAGTCAATCGCGATGCCCACGATGTTCTGTCGCGACTCGTTCTCCTTGATGCACTCAAGCGGAAAGCCGAATGTCAGGACACGGTAGTCGTTGCCCGAGTAGGCGACAGCTGCCGAGTAGCCTCCACTGGCATAGATCATTGTGTTGAATGCACCGTTAACACCCTCGATGATGTCCGTGGTGCGCACCCAATAGTTCTGTTCGCTGGGACGGCTGTAGATGGTGGCCGCGTTGTTGAGTCCCTGGACGCCGCAGATGCTGTCCGTCGGAACACTTGCCACGAAGCGGTACTTCAGCTTCTCTGCCACGAAGGCATCCTGACCGGCGTTGTGCACATCGCTGCCAACAAAGGCACCGCTCACCAGGATGGACGAGCCTTGCAGCGTCAGCTGCGAGATGGCAGAGAGCATTTCGTCTGTGAAGGCTTTGCGGCGTGTGAAGGAGTAGCCGTCGTCCTTTTGTGCGCCGAGGATGAAGCCGGCAATGCGATAGGGGCGAAGGTCGATGTTGGGAAGCTGGACAGGCGTGGTGCTGCTGATGTTGCAGTCGGGATGCTTTACGAGGATGTCCTTTGCACTCTTGACGCTGTAGTCGTGCGTGTTGCCGGCAAGGAACATACCTTCCCATTCGTCGCTGCTCACGCCCATGCCGTCCTCTATCTCTTTGCCATATCCGCTCTTGTTGAAGCTCAGCTGACGGCCGCAATAGCCGGGTGTCTTCACGTCAATCACGCCCGGATCTTGGTCGAAGTCAAAGCCTCCGATGGAGTCTCTGTCGAAGGGCAGCGGGCTTGCCAGCCTCTGGAAGGCATCGACAAGCAGGACAGAAGGCGCATTCGGCGTGGCGGAAACAGCGGCACACACCTCGTCGCTCAGCAGGCTCGTACCGCCATCGTTGACGGCAGCCACACGGAAGCTGTAGAGCGTGCCTGCGTCGGCTTGCATCTGATATATGCAGTCGTCCGTGCTTACATAATGTCCGTTGTCGAAGTCACCGCCTGCCTTCTTGACATAAATAATGTAGCCGTCGGGCTTTGCCGTCGGCTCACCAGCATCGAGCCTTGGCGTCCAGCGAACCGTTATCAAGCCATTCTCGCTGTTTGCCTCGGCAGAAAGGCCGGCTACGGGCAAGGGCTGGATGACGTAGTCCTTGCCCCCGTGGCTGGCAGAGACGAAGCGGACAATGCCCTTGTAGATGGCTCGCGACATGAGGAACTTGAAGTAAGGGTCGTGTCCGTAGCGCATATCTTGCCAGTTCTGGTGGCTGAGCATCTCGATGAGTACGGCTGGCACTTGTGGGTCGCGCGTCTCGCCGTAGTTGCGGTCGTAGATGTCGCGGCGGTTCCAGAAGCCCAACTCGCGGTTCAGGTCCGTACTGATTTGCGTCATTACCTGGTCAACGAGGTCGCGGCTCACAAGCCTCGAGAGTCCTGTGCCCGTTATGCCGTCGTAGAAGCCCGTCGTGTAGATGCCAAGTGTGCCGACCAGTGTGTTGTCTGCCCTCCAGCCGGCATCGCTGTGAACTGCCATGTACAGCTCGATAGGCACGTTAAGGCCGCTGTCGCCCTTCAGGTAGTTGCTGCCCTTTGTCACATAATTGACGGTGAAGGGGCGCGTATTGACGTCGTCCCTGCCGTCGTCGTTGCCTCTTGGGGAATAGACGCTGTCAGGCATTCCGTACCATTGTGCCGAGTATCGTGCCGCCTCAAGGCATCGGGGCAGGTCGCTTCCGATGGGGAGAGCCATTGTCGAGTCGCCCCGGACGATGTTGCCCATGCCGCCACCGAAGCGCACGGCATCTGCGGTCACCACACCCTTGTAGTTACTCAGGTTGGAGAGCCTTACGCAATTGTCCTCGCTCTTGCCCTTCGTGAAGTGGAATGTGCCGAGATACACCCAGGTGCCTCCGCCCATTTGCTGGTTGACGCGGAAGGCGGTCTCAATGCCGCCGTGCCTGACCGTATAGGAGGCATCGGGGATGCTGTTCGGCATCGTCTGATAGGATACATAGACGGCGTAGTCGTCCTCGACGAGCACTTCGGGCATCCATATTACGTCGCTCGTCATCCTCTTGTTCGATGTTGCCTCCGTCATCTGGAAGGTTCCCATGCGGAAAGGGTTCTCGCCGTTCTCGTAGCCTTCCCTGTTGTGGCCGAAGCCTATGCCGCCATATTGCCAATGATACTTGCTGACGCGTTCCTCGTATCGGCTGCCGTCAAGTATGTAATCGTTGTCAACAATGATTTCCTGCTTCTGCCAGTCACGTTCCCTTGGCGTGAAGACAACAGCTCCGGCGTTCTGCAGCATCGGGATGAGGTAAGGCACGACAAAGGTTTGCGTAAACATGTCCTCCGTGGTACAGAAAAGTCTCGGCCTTTGCCAAATCCATTCCTGCTTGTTGAAGTTGAAGTACTTGCCGTGGCTGTGGCATACGCTGAGGTGACGGCCCTGCAAGCCCTTCTTGACGGTATAGGGCAGGCTCATCGGTGTCACCCACGGGTTGCCCTTGAAGAGTTCGCGCTTATAGACACGAGCCGTGTCGGGCCTGTCCATCATGCTCGTTGGGATGAGCTGCTCGATGGGCGTATCGCCTGCACAGATGGAAAGGTCGTAGGTGTTGAACGGCATCGGCAGGCGTCGCTTCACTTCTGTGTAGAGGTTGCCCACAAGAAGCGGCGTGACGGGTTGTGCGATAAAGTTGCTGCTGCCCAGGACAATGGTGATGTGCTTCGCCTGGGCATCTGTCTGAATGTCCTCAACGGTTATCTCGCGGAGGTTCGGAAAGTCAGGGTTTGTAAAAGTGCCTGCGAAGTATTCACGCAGATTGTCGATGCCGTTGTTCTGCGCCTGAATGAGGGGCGTGGTGCAAGGGGCAAGGAGCAAGATCAGGGAAAGTATGCGTTTCATTTATTTTAATTATTTATCATTTATGGTTTACAGGGCGGTAGCAAATTATTCGCTATTCGCTATTCACTTTTCTCCTATTTCCCCAAAGGGGATTAGCGGGTCTTTACTATGAACTGGTTTGGGTGTAGCCCTTTGAAGTCTTTGTAGTATTCTTTTATCTCTTGCATCTGGGTTTCAAAGTCACCGTTGGGAACAATTGTCTTGGTGCAGACGATACGCCTCTCCACGAAGTCAAGGCCATAGAGCAGGATGGGTATGTCGGCTTTGAGTGCAATGAAATAAAACCCCTTCTTCCATTCCGCCTGTGCCTTGCGTGTGCCTTCGGGGGTGATGCAGAGGCGGAACGTCTTGGCCTTCCTTGCTTGTTCCGCAATGATGTCTGTGGAGTGCATCTGCTTACTTCGATAGACGGGAATGCCGCCAAGCCTGCGCATCAAAATGCCCATCGGCCAAAAGAACCATTCCTTCTTCATCAGGAAATCGCAATGGAAGCATTTGGCCCGGCTGTATAGATTGCCGATGATGAAGTCCCAGTTGCTTGTGTGCGGAGCAAGGGCAATGATGCACTTCTCGGGCATCGGTTCAGTAACCTCCTCCGTGAAATGCAGCCAACCAAAGAGAACCTTGTTGCAGAGAGACTGAAACATTTTAATGGATGAAGTGCTTTGGTGATGAACGAAGAGTGAAGAATAATAATTACAATTAGGAGCCGAGCCGAAGGTAACTTTGATGCTTCACTCTTTACTCTTAATCCTTCATTTTACAGGTTCTGTATCTGGTCAACAATCTCGTCTGTCC
>Ga0310694_10004186_pt1 | contig 13995 bp, 13 predicted proteins | sample 174DNAGHGhighgp2_FD_203884 | JGI IMG/M metagenome (GOLD analysis project Ga0310694, IMG submission 203884) | Sheep rumen microbial communities from Palmerston North, Manawatu-Wanganui, New Zealand - 1742 DNA GHGhigh gp2 (v2) (version 2) | ecosystem: Host-associated > Mammals > Digestive system... | reverse complement strand
ATTAGGGGCAGTTTTCCAAATTATCACTAAAAACAAAAGAGCCGCAGGTGCATCAACAATCTGACACTTTGCGGCTCTAAGTATTTTATAATGATTGAGTTGTGGGCTTTTTGAGGATATTGCCCGTTTGGGGCAGACTTCTCGATTTCCCACTACCAATTATTCCCACTCAAGTATATGAGTTCTGTTGATACTCATTAACTTAGCTGCTGCAATTTCTATTGTAGTGACAGTTTTCCGTGTCATCTTTTACATTTCTTGTGCAAAGATACGAAATAAAATTGAAATACAATGATATGAACCAATACAATTTGCTCTCTTTATAGGAAATATGTATTCCATATCAAAAAGGACTGTCCTTCTGATGGACTTTCATTATAGTTTGTTGTTGTTGAGTGTGTGTGATATGTTGTTTACACCTTATTAATATATAAATAATGGAAAACACCTATCAAAAACAGAATGGATATTAAACATCCAAAGTCAGACGGGCCATAGAATATAGCCTTGTTTGGGTAAGGCTACTTCCAATTATAAGACAGGATCAAGTTCCTTTCTCCTTTATACAAAGGCATTTCCGTTTGCGAAGTTATCTGTCTCTACTGAAAACTATCCATTAGTATGATGCTTTTTCGTGCAACTTAATACACTTTTTTCTGCTATTCCAAAGTTTTTCTCGTTTTTTCAGCCACCTTTTCAGCCGAAATCACTACCGTTCACCTGATGGATACAGCAGTCTTCAGGTTCTGCTTGTATTAATCTCATTGAAGGTAAGGCCAAAACGACGAAACTGCCCCATTGGGGCATATCCGTACTTCGGCGACAACTTGAAATCAGGAAACTCCAACACCAAGATCCTGGAAGTACGGGACTCTGCACTGTTAATAATCTCATTGACAGTAAATTGCTGTAGTGATCCTGTCCATCAGGATGTCAGGCAACTCTGCGATGACTTGAGCTGGCAGGATGGCCTCGGCCCCAGATATACTTTCGGTGAGATTAAGACTGGAATTCAGGAAGATGCTCCGCCGTCCCTCTCGATATGTATAGCAAAAAAGAGTGTGCTGAATTAAATCTATGGAGATTCATACAGTACACTGTTATTCTGTATTGTGGTTACTCTTTGATAAATTCTGGCGGTTGCAAGCCCAACGGTTTCGGATGATAGATGTATAACTCCTTGGAAAACTTTACCTATTTCAGTTTTTACCTTTTTATATATAAAACACCCAAAACTCAAATAGGTAAAGTTTTTGGAAGACTACATATCATAAACCGTTGGGCTAGCGACAAACGGCAAAAGGCCAATATCCGCAACACCTTATGCTACGGATACTGACCAATGTTTGCTGAGTTTGGAACGGCCTTTCATCAATTCCTTGAATGTCGGCTTCGATGTGCCGAGAAAAGATATGCAGGATGATATGGTATCAAAGTTTAGGGTATCACAAAACAAACTCATTCTTTATCTTTTGGACAGTATATGTGGATACATCACATAGTTTTGCCGTTCGCCTAACGCTTGTACCTCTTTTGAGTTCTTTGATGACATGCTTATATTCCTCTGCCAATTGTTCTTTTCCTTTTCCGCTACCTACTGGACGACCGAGTTTCCCGCCATTCTTGATGTACTGTGCTCGTCCACTATTCAAACGATAGGCAATGTTCTGACGCTCCATTTCGGCACATGTCGATAGTGTTGCAATCATTATAGCAGAGAAAACTGAAGGTTTACCGTCTTTATCAAATAGAGAGAATTGTTCTTTTTGTAGATAAAGGTTAATGCCATTGTCCTTTAGCTCCTTAACAACGCTCAATGTTTCAAATGCATTCCTCCCAAGCCTGCTTAACTCACTTACAAGCACCATACCTATATTATTCCGCTTGCAGAAGTCCATAGCCTCGATAAGCACTGGACGTTCATCCTTCTTCTTTGCGCCGCTGATATGTTCCTCAAACACCTTTATTACTTTTAACTGTGCAAAGTCAGCATAGGCTTGAAGGTCAGCAACCTGCCTCGATGTGTCCTGACGATTAACGAGATAACCACTTGAGCTGACACGGGCGTAAATAATAGCAGAATTATTTTCCATATTTCTTTTGGATTTATATTTATGTTTTTTCTTATTATCTTTTTGAAGAATACTTCAAAGATAAAGTCCAAAATCTTATTGAAGAATAATTTGAGAAAAAGAATGAAAACTTAAAACACCTTTATGATGCTCTCCCATCGAAGTGATCGCCACCCACATTTATCAATATCGAAGAATGCAGTTGTGTTATATTCTTCCCTTGTCTTACCTGTACCTTTGATATATTTTTCAACAAACGAAGGACTGGTAGTCCCCCATGCCTCACGCACTTCGCCATTCTTTTTGGTGAAGATAAAATGGGCTATACCTTTATCGAGCTTATCCTTCAGTTCTGCTATCATCATAGCCTTGATTAAGCCACTCTTAATGCTTTCGGTACGTTCAGCGATGATTCTCACCCTCTTCAGAGACTGTCTGTTTACTACTGAGATAGGATTCATTTGTATGATTATAAGGATAAACTGTTTGATTTATTATTATGGTGCAAAGATACGACATTTATTTAATATATGCAATATTCTGAAGTTAAATCAAGTTAATACAATGACATTTATTTGATATTTGCAACATTGTTGTTATCTTTGCATCAAAATTGATAAGTATATGGAGAAAGAAAGGACTGTCATTCATTTGGAAATCAATGGTGAGCACCATTATTATGGTTCTATTGCCAGAATGTTTGAGGATTATGCTGGTGATGAACTAGGCATAACCTATGCAAGCCTGCGAAATTACTGTCTGTCTAGCGAACATCCATACCGAAACAAGAAGTGCATAATTCGTAAGGGTGTACTATTATCAAAGAGTGGCAATCGTGGAATTCGCAAACAAGGTGAATAATTATTACTTGAGTAAGATTGTGAAAAGGGAAGGCTACATCTCTCCTTAACATGGCTCTATTTTAATACACTTCTGGTATGGTTCCTCTTCCAGCCATAACCTTTATATGCTTTCTGTGCGGTAGTATAACCATATCCTTGTGCATCATCAAAAATCTCACCAGTTTCCGTATCGATGATAACAAATTTATCATCTTTTTTCACTGCCTTATATGGGTTGTCTGTGTATATTGTTCTTGATACTTTTTGATAGTATATACAAAGTTCACCATGATCTATTCTGTAATCTGGACGATATATATAATTATCACCTCTTTTCACGCATTGTGAATTCCAGGCTGCTATCTCTTTTTCAATGGATTCTTTCAATATCGGTCTGTACTTTCGATATATTGAACTGATGTCTATTTTCTGATAGTTTTGAGCTGTATCTAGTTGAGAAATGATATTATCAATAACTTCTTTCAATTCTTCATCTGCCATCACCATTGAATTTTCTAAGGCTCTTCTCTTTGCTTTCTCTGCTTTTCTTTCCATCTTTTTTCTGCGATTCTCTGCTTTTCTCTTACTCTTGCCAGCATTTCTTTTAAGCCAAGCAAGATAGCCCTTAATTGCATCATCCTCTGTCATAAAACCTCTAGGATTACAGACAACACCATCCTTTCTTGTGTCATAAACCACATAAGTTTTGTGGCATTCTCCGCTTTTTTTAACAAGCTCCTTTATCACAATTTTGATGTGGTCTGGAATATTCTTTTTAGTGTTCATCATTTATTGTTTTTTCTTTTTTGCAAATATACAACTTTATTTTGGAAGGTAAAAATCGAAATCGTACATTTTGAGCGCACAATATGGCAAAAATGTGCAAATAATTGTAAATAAACAACCTGTCAAGGGCGTTTTTTCATTTATTTTTCATAAATTTGTGGCGTCAATGTGGCACTTAGTGGTCACAGCGACAGGGCGTTCAAGCGAATTATCACTACTGAAATCTGGAAAATTGAAGTAACACTGATAAGGCTGCAAGAACGTCCAGCGTACCGTGTATATGGTTCTGCCAGAAATGGTAGAGTTTATATACCTACGGGACGTTGGACTTCTGTAAGTTACGTGTTACGGCATTTCCAGAGCAATGTTCCAACATTGTGCCTCAGTAGGTAATAAGCAAGAAGTTCCCAACGTCCTTTTTTTATTATTACTAACCGCCAAACCTTGGGGACAGTAAGGCACAGAAGTTGCTCCCGACACAAATAAGGGTACAAGGTTATGGCATTTCCAAGAGAATATGTTAGCTACGGTGTAATTAAACTTAACAAATTCGCAGGCTACAACAGCGTTTCAGTTTACGAAAGTTTATACAACTACAAGGAGCTTCATGGTTTCGCCTCAAGCCGTGGAATGTCTGCTGTAGATGCAAGGTGGGCTGACGATATTATTGTTGTTACGATGGATGACGGTTCAATCAGAAGATACTCCGATTGGAATAAGTACGATACTATTAGATAGCTCTTTTGACTACTATAGACATATATGAAAACAACAATATTATTTCGGAATTCTATATACTAACGTTTAAATAATACAATTATGAGAAAAGTAATTTTGACATCTTTTATGATGGTGTTTTGTGTTATTTTATCTGCGCAAAAGTATAATTTAACTGGCATAATAGGCAAAAAAAATGCAAGCATTATTATAAAGAAGGATGGTAATTCTGTAAATGGTACATTTATTCCATGTCCTATTGAGTGTATACCTATAGTAGTAGAAGGAACGTGGAAGGATAATATAATATTGTTGTATGGCTCTTCTAAAGCTGGTTCACAAGTAAGTTTAACTCTGAAAGTTGACGGTAATATTGTAAAAGGCAAAGAATCTCTATGGGTAGAAGGAAAAAAAGAAACAGCAAAATTTAGCATGAAAATGACACAGGTCATAGAACCACCATCACATCCAATGGATGCCGCGTTTAAGGATGATACAGATTACTGGAGAGAAAAGGATGCGTATTATCAACAGGAAGCAAAAAAAGAAGGTGAAAGCGCAACTTCGATAGAAACCGTCTCGACAGATTCTATAGAAGCAGCAAGAAAAGCAGAGCGACAGAAGGCAATCGATAATTTAAAGTTGAAATATGGGAAAAACTATGTTGATGCTCTTTTTAACGAGGGGAAAATACTAATAGGAACTCCTGAAGGCTTAGTGCGTGACCACACTAATTCCGAACTTATCTCCGAAACTCAATATACAAGAACCTATAAGATTAGTGGATATTTTAGAGATTGGGCTTCAACGGTAAGAGTAGATGTTAAAACCCGAAAGGTTATTTCAGTAAGAAATTGGACATATTAATTTTTAAACTTTAAAATTATGATTTCGGATTTATCAATAAAATCGTCCATGTAAAACAGAGTTTGATGAATTGGATAGGAGTTAGACATATTCGTTCTATCTTACAAATGATTAATTATTATAATTCAACCAACTATGGATAATAAATGGCTAACAATTGAGACAAAAGGACAGGAAGTAGTCTTGAAGAAATGTAAAAAGGAAGCTGAAGGCATAGTTTTAGTACCTGATGGTGTAACCATAATCAATGTATATGCTTTTATGGGATGCAAAGATATTACATCCATTAAGCTGCCCAATAGCTTGAAGAAGATATATGGTGGAGCATTTGCAAAGTGTAGCAACCTTACCTCAGTTAACATTCCTCTTCACGTTGAAAGAATTGGAAAAGGTGCTTTTAGAGAATGTAAAAAGTTGTCTTCTGTAAACATTCCTGATAGGACTAGTGTAGAAAACGGTGCTTTTAGTGGATGTGACGGAATCAAAGAGATTATACTCCCCAAACGCACCATTGCTTTGCGAAGTCTTTCAAATAGAAGATTGGATTATATTTTTGAAGGTGTTGACATGACTCAATGCACATTGATTGCTTCAAACGAAGTTAAAAAAGAATTGATTACACATTATCTAGAAGGATATAATATAAAATATGTCTAAACTAACTAAATACAGAGATTATAAAACATAGGATTATATGGAACTGAAAGAATTTAATGATTGGATGGAATCCATCAGTTATTCCGAATGGATGGAGTGGGCGAAAAAGCCAAGTGAAACGAGATCGGATAGAAATAATATTCTGCCAGAAATCATAGATTATCTTACAGAACACCCTGAAGATTTTAATGAACCAGTACAACTAATCTACGGACTTCCTATTGCAGCCCCAGAAGTTTCACCACGTACTTGGCTGGCTGTAAGTGAAACTTTGATAGACCATTGTCTTGAGGCTGTATTAGGTCAAAAATATGATTCTATTGACTCTATACCTAAAGAAGAGATAATACGTCTTGTCTCTGGTATCGTTGGCGATGACGTGGCTGAGAGGTTTGCAAACTATATTATGCAAGCAAAACATTCATAAAATGTATGGGATTAGGTATTGTCTTCAAAATCCCTAAACTTTGTTAAAGGGAAAAAGAAACACAAAGGTGTGAAACATAATTTCATACCTTTTTTCTATCTTTGCAGAAAATATAGAATTAGTATTATGACTCCATTAGCAAAGTATATTTGGCTCATTGAGCAGCTTCAAAATAAAGATATGACTTTTGAAGAAATCAACGAACAGTGGCTCAGAGATCGAAAAGGTACAGAAGACGAAAATATGCCCATACTCAAACGCACATTCTTTAATCACATCAAGGCTATCCGTGAGGAATATGGCATCCATATTGAATGTGGGCGTGGACATAAGTATTACATTTCCGATCAGGAGGAAGTGATTCTACCCAAAATGAGACTACTCTCTGAATTGAATTTGCTGAATGAAGTTGCCATCGATAACAAACCCCATAAAAGTATATATGTAGAAGATGACCTTGGCATATTTCACGATGATATTTTTTGGACTATTGCAAATGCAATAAAAATAAATCGCAAAGTAAAGTTAGAGATATACAGAGATTTTAATAGTGCCTATTTAGAGATAACTGTCGCACCATACCAATTGCACTATATATATAATAGATGGTATTTAATCGGTATGACAGATGATTCTGGGCTAATGAGAATACCTTTATTGGGAGTTATACATGCTCGTCAAACTGATATTTCTTATGAGTATCCTGCCAACTATAGTGCCGAGAAATATAGTAAGATGATATACGGTACAACAAATGAAAGAATTTGTTTGGACATTAAAATGTCATGTCCTTTTCCTGAGGACTATTTTAAATACATTCCAATAGCACCCTTCCAAAAGAAAATCGAGTATAAATCCTGGGTAGATGATGGAAATCCAAAAGCTTTCCCACTAAATTATTATACTGATAATAATTACACAGTTATGATTGGTTTTGAACTACCAAAGACTCCTTTTGCAGTATACATATTAAAAAGTAAGTTGTTTTGCTATCTTTATAATATAATGAGCGATATGGATCCTTTTATGCTTTTCACAGAAGAACAGTGTAATGAAGCTGCGGATAAACCAACAGTGTTATAGCCCTTTTCTCCACAAAGCAATTATTCGTAGTTTCCTGTCAATACATTTAAGCGTTTCTTAGTTGGGAAACCCTTAAATCATGTTAATTGTATCTAATTCCGAAAGGTGTGAAATGGTATTGCATACCTTCAAACTAACTTTGTCCCAGAAAATAGAAAAATCAATTTTAAATACTGAATTTTATGGGATTAATTGAAGAATTATTAGCAGCTACAGCAGGATATACTTTTTCAGAACTAAGTAAGAGTCACCCACTGCGTGATGCAATTGATGAACGTATCAATCGCTCAAAGCAGAAGGTGACGTTGGAAAATCTTATAGACGAGTATGCCAGACAGCGTGGTATTTACACCCAGGACAACAAGCTGGCTCATCGTCTGCATCAGATTGCAACTCGATATGAGGAGTATGATTACGAGGATTTGTATGATCGAAGGTAAATAGTATTCATGAGATGGGAGGTATTCTGAAAACACTGTTCTGTGTGCTTCTGGCATTGATCATGTTGGTCATCATCTTGCCTTTGCTGTGGTTAGTCATCAAGGAGGCTGGTGGGTTGTTTGGCATTTCGTTTGCCGCTATGGGTAGTGATGCTGGTTACATTGTTTTCACTATAATATGTGTAATATTTATCATTTGGGCCTTGACCACTTGGAACAATTAATAAAATATAGATTATGGGACAAACTATAGTTAATGAAGAAAATCTTTCAAACATGAAGTTTAAAAGAAATGTTGTACGTGTAGGTGATTATTTGCAACAATCAGGTAATCAAGTAGAGAAAGAAGGAACGGAGGGATTAGAAATTTCTGGCATTCCATCTGGATTTAAACCTCTTGATGAGCTTACAGGAGGTTGGCATGGGTCTGATCTAATTCTTATTGCAGGAAGATCTTCAATGGGCAAAACATCCCTTGCTGTATCAATGATGATAAACATAGCTATCAAACAAGGAATTCCAGCTGCCATTTTCTCATTAGAAAGTTCTAAAAGGAGATTACTTCATCGAATTCTTTTAAATATATGTGATATAGAAGTACAGAAAATCAGTAATGGAGAAGAGGAAAAACGATTTAGTAAAGGATTAAAGATGTTAGAGGATGTTCCACTCTTCTTGGATGATACGCCAGGATTGTCAGTGGAAGAGTTCATCAAAAAGGGTCAAAAATTGATTTCAGAAGACGGAGTGAAAATCATTATGATAGACTATATTCAGCTTATGACCATTCATGGTATACCATTTTCTTCACGTCCAGAGGAGCTTGCCTTAGTCATTCGTGCCTTAAAGAGCTTTGCAATGGAATATGACGTTCCAATAATAGCATTGAGTCAAATATCGCAAGACTCTAAAGGGCCTGAGGGTAAGCGACCTCAATTGTCTGACCTAAAAAGGTACATCAATTTAGAGGAAGATACAGATATGGTTTGTTTTGTTTATAGGCCAGAATGTTATCATATATATACGGATCCTGATGGTAATGATATGCACGGTATTGCTCAAATCATTTTAGCAAAAAACCGCAATGGTGCTAAAGGTGATGTCAATTTGAGATTTGCCGAAGAATGTATGAAGTTTCTTTAGGTTATCTGTCAGGTTTATATCCAGTATAGATGATATGTAGTATATCTAATAGATGAATGGATTATTACTTTCAAAAAAATAAATAATATGGAAACAAAGCAGGATAAAAAGGACAGGATTTTGATTGTACCAAATTTTAGATGTATTTTGGGAACTACTCACCCGAAAAATGGTACTTATACCAAAATAAAGTTTGATAATGGTGCAAGTGGTTTTATCCTAAAACCCAAAGGAAAACCATACGAACCATTATGTAAATTGACAGATGATGATAAGGGCAAAACATTCCCAACACTATGGGATGCTGCCGATGCTTTGTATGCCAGTATCCAGGAATATGGCAATCCCAAGTATCAGGAAAAACTGTTCAGTTATGTCTTAATTGACCAGTCTTTCGATAATGAAGATATAAAACCATTGAATTTACCTATGCACCACCCTTATTATAAGCAAATGCATGCTGTGGGAGTTTACGAACTGAAAAAGGTCGTCTATGCATACTGTTGTGGTGTAAAAGAGGAAGAAAAGCCTAAATTCAAAGAGGATGCTATCATTCCAGAACTTCTACCCGTCTGGCAGGCTTTTAAGAAGAACGGTTTCGACTTCTATAAGTTCATGGTTGAAAAAGACTATGAACTTATAGAAGATGAAGAAACACGAGTGGAGGTACTTATGGCGGCTTGTTTTCCTATTCTGAATCTACCAATAGCTCGTTTTATGACTGATTGGCTCAATGGCTATCTCGATTTCTTTAAGCGAGAAAATGAAGAGATTACCGATACAGAAGTGCTTCTTCAGCTTTTTTTCTGTTCAACAGAGGAAGACATCTGGAGGTATATAGCTACTATTGGAGGGGACATAGCAAGTCTATATCACTGGTACAAAGGTGAAGATTTCAAACCTATTCTCAAAGAAGCAACTGGTATTCCTTGTTATTGTAAGAAAGATGAAAAGAAAGCACGTGATTTCCTGGAATACCTGATGAGCGATTCTACTGGAGCTACTGATAGCGTACGAAACGAAGCCATAAACTTGAAGAAGAAGGCAGATAACACAGACAGGCTAAAAGAGATTTCAGAGGAATTGAACGACATGTTGGCGGAATTAAATAATAATGATACAGTGTTTGTATAGATTGTACCTTTCGATGAAGTACCTTTTATTAATAATATGTGTTATCGTTTGTGGAGGATGTAGTCCATCGAATAAAGGAAAGAATATTCCTGTTTCGGATGGTACAGAAAAAAATGCTGTGTACGACAGCATTCCTTCAGATGCTTATTCTATGGCAGAAAATGAGGATTGGAAAGTGTATTTAAACGATGAAGCCATTGAGGATAGCATAGAAGGTTTGCCTCCAGTTAAACAAGTATCGCTGTGGGCCTATAATAAAAATGAAAAGTCGGCACAGAAGATACTGCTATCTCATCCTCATTCAAGGTTTAAGGTTACGATGGAACATAGTGTTAAAATAGCATTAGATTCAATACCGACGATTTCCAGAGTGAAAATCCTGTCATGGAAAGGAGAACCGCTTAAATTATTAGTTGAAGGATGCTCAGATTATCGCAATGTGCAAAGTTTTATTATAAACGAAGACTCAGCCATAGCAATATGTCTGCCCACCAATAGAGGACTTATTGGAGTTAGTGAGGAAGATGGTTTTCTAATAATGGAATCTTACAATTATTATAAAGACGGAGGGCGTTTTAATACTATTTCTGTGTTTAACAATGAAGGGAGGGAAATTTCATCGATGGAAGTGAGAAAATAATAAAAATGGTAGGATTTGGTTTCTACTTCCCTGCAATACCCTGACAAATTATTAGGCCCTTTTGGGCCTTTTTGTATCCACATCATTTTCTGTTTTCAAATAAAAGTTGTATATTTGCAATAGACCCTTTTAGTATTGGGCTTTATCAATTATACAATTAGAAGAATAAAAGAAATAACAATGGAAAAGAGTATTTGGTGTTCCAAGCCAGTGGCACTTCAAAAGAAAGAACAACAAGATAACAGCGAATATCCTATTAATGAAATTAGGAATGAATTATTACAGGCTGATCTCGAATACGAAGAAGAAAGATTTCAGAATTTTGAGGAACTTATCAAGTATTTAAAGATAGAAAGGTATCCTAACATAATTCAGGGCAAAGGAGAAAGCCTTAGTGAAGCGAAATCATGCTGGAATAATCTGTACTTTATTGATAGTGACTTCAAACAATGGACAGCTGGAGAGGATGGAATGAGGCAATGTATTGCAGAAATTCAGACTGCATTTCCAAATCATTTAATGATTAAGCCATCCAATCGTTTCGGTATCCATACCATCCTGTGTAGTGATAGTAGTTACTACTCAGGACAGGAACACGTTTACTATGCTATCATGGTACATCGCATTGTCAGCAAATACAATCCTATATATAAGGATGTAGATGATACCATTGAAAAGAGAGTTATGGACGCTCATTTCTTTAACAACTTTATACAACGAATGAACCTGAATCTATATACCTTTTATGAAGGACGTAAATATAGGACATCAGATTTTGCGGTTTTCAATGAGAATCCAACACCTTATCCATTCCCTTCACCTACTATAGAAGAATGCTACGAACATCTTAGTGATAAAGAAAAGGGAGTGATGGATTCATTTACTAAAAAAATGCTGGTGTCTAAACCGTATGAATCTGAAGACACAAATCTGGTTGGTAATATTGTTTACGATGGTATCAAATTCAATATTAATAAGGATTTTGCCATCCCTGGTGTTCCATATACAGGTAACGATCTACGTTGGAGGATAGCAGCTATATTGTATAATAAACTTGGTTATGATAAGGCAGGACTAACTATTATCTCTCGTTTCATACAAAAAGATGAAATGCTGAGTGCTTTAAATACTATCCATAGGACCAATCACGAAAAATATGTAGTATCAAACTATCTTCTTGAGCAGTTTGTTGAGCGCAAGGTTCTTATGCAGCCCAAGAACAAAGAGTCCATTCACTTGGCAAATGGAGAGTATCTGTCACAACATATAGACCGTATCGAAAACGAAATAAAGAAAGGGTCAGTATATCTTGTCAGTCCACCTAATACAGGAAAGACAGAACTGATAAAGTCTCTGTCGAAACGTCTGGATAAGTGTATCATTGTTGTTCATCAGCATAGTATTTTGAACTCTAAATATATAAACGATTCCATTATTAAGAATGATTTTGTAGTTGTTTCATCAAATGATGCGAAGAAGATAAAGACTATACCAGACAAGTTTATTTGTATCTGGGACGCTTATGTCTTAATTGCAAAGTATCATTGTTTGTCTAGTCATTATGTGTTGCTTGATGAAACACATAATTTTGTAACTCAATTCGCATTTAGAAAGGTCATTATAGATGTATTGGACAATTTGAAGAATGAACGTCAGCTTTGGATGACAGGTACACCTTGTGGTGAGGAGATTCTTATGCCAGTTCATACTACAATGAACTTCACCAAAGACTCCACAACTCATTACACTATCAGGCCGATTAAAGTTACAACACAATCAAGAAACGATTATAGGGAATATATTGCGAAACTTATAGAAGTTGAACGTCAAAGATTGAAAGACGGCAAGAATCGTAAGGTTTTCATATATGACAACTACAATCACAATTACTGGAAACATTATTTTCAAGATGATTGTGCTCAATATGTATCAATTTACAAAGACACTGACGATGTTAAGGAAATAAACGAAACGAATACAACATCCAAGGATATAGTCTCAAGTACCCACTATCTTGGGGAAGGTGTTGACATTAATGAATACAAAGAAGTTTTGGTTATAATACCCACAGACAGGTTTGTGTCAGAATTGAACATTAAGCAATATATAAAACGTTTTAGGGAAGCAAGTAATGTAGAGGTAATCCTAATTCAATATGTGAATAGTATTGATAATCCATTGCCATCTGTGCAAGGCGACCTTGATAGATGTCATGAATATTTTGATGGCTTTGCGAACGGACATGAAGAACGTAATCCTCAATTGGACAAGTGGCTTAAAGTCGATAAACTTGATGCCTCTCACTTGAAGAAAATAGTAACGGAAAATAAATACCAGAATCTGTATAAAGAGTTCTTTACTTACCAAAGTCATCCCTTCAATATCTATATGGCTTTCTATCTGTCGAGTGATGAAGGCAATATAAGCGTCAATGAGATAGAAGTAGTAACTGTAGAAAAAGCATCCGCTAAATTCTCTTCAAAAATCGAGCCAGAGATTCTTGATTACTTATCAAACAACTATCTCAAGATTGCATATTTAATTAAAACATCTGGTAACTATGAAGAAGTTATCCGTGAAATGGAAAAGGATATGGAGATAACAAAGCCGTTTCCGCATAGGAAGGAACTCCGAGATATTCTAAAAGTAATACATGCAGCAGACGCATTAAGTTGTTTAGTGGATTGTGCCAGACGTTTTGTTAAGGGTGGAGGAATACAATGGAAACGTATTGGAGCATTCGTAGAAAGCATTAAAACGAAAAAGGAATGGTTGAACAAGAGACTAACATTTGACTCTTCCATATATAGTATTAAAGTAGAAGGTGATAAAATGAAGGATACTGTTGACAAATACTGCAACATGTTGAATTTTCCAATTAGTGCATCTAAAACATTCGTAGATGAAGTATTTAGCTATAGAAATGAGATTGCCAATCGCAGATCAACAACAGAGAAATCTAAAGATTTGTTTGATAAGAGCCAATTCATTTCCATTTTTAAGCCAGTCTATATTCCGAAGAATCAAAAGAAGAAACCTATCATGCTAACGAATAAAGATTCAGGTGATACCCTAAACTTTGATACCATATCATCCTGCATATCTTTTCTCGGCACATCGAAGCCGACATTCAAGGAATTGATGAAAGGCCGTTCCAAACTCAGCAAACATTGGTCAGTATCCGTAG
>Ga0310694_10004185_pt1 | contig 13999 bp, 4 predicted proteins | sample 174DNAGHGhighgp2_FD_203884 | JGI IMG/M metagenome (GOLD analysis project Ga0310694, IMG submission 203884) | Sheep rumen microbial communities from Palmerston North, Manawatu-Wanganui, New Zealand - 1742 DNA GHGhigh gp2 (v2) (version 2) | ecosystem: Host-associated > Mammals > Digestive system >... | reverse complement strand
CGGGTCGTTGTGCGAGAACAGGTTGTCGTTTTCGAGGAACGAGATGACCACCTTGCAGAATCCCTTGTCCGGGATCTTTACGGCGTAGGGGAAGGGCTTCTTGCCGTTGTCGGCGGTGTCGAGCTTGAGCTTGGTCTCTTCGTCTCCGCAGCTGTATTCGTAGCTGTAGAGCGGGGCGATTCCCGGCTGCATTTCGCTGATGAACAGGTTGTCCTGTTCGTTGCTCCAACCCGGCTTGACAATGATTTTCTGGGCGCCGAGCGTAATGTACTGCGGCATCACGTTTTCGCAGTAAAAAGCGGACTGGCGGAATACGCCGATGATGCCCGTCTTGTTCTTGTAGACGTCGGGGTCGTTCGGCTGGAGCCCCTGGGCGCATCCGGCCAGCAGGGCCGCTGCCGAAAGAGAAATGGCAAGTATTGTTTTCTTCATAACGCGGATAAATATAATTATTGTCCTGGAATCGCTGACAGCGGTTCTGCTTTGTCATGCGACGGTGTGATGTTGATAGATTGTTGATAATTTGGAAGACCCGCTGGGGAAAGCTCAAAAATGTGGGTAAATCTTGCTTACATTTGGCCCGACCCCTTGATTTATCTAGGAATTTTTCTAATTTTGTGACTCAAAAAATTTGACTTTTAATAAAGGTTACTACAATGAAAAGAACATTCCAGCCTCATAATCGTAAGCGCGCCAACAAGCATGGTTTCCGTGCCCGCATGGAAGACCGTTGGGGTCGTGCTGTTCTGAGCCGTCGTCGCGCCAAGGGCCGCAAGCGCCTGACCGTGAGCGATACGATCTACAAGAAGTAGTCGGGGGTGGCATATCGCCGCTCTGCGCTCCTATAGGCTGCCCAATGAGCCAGCTTATCGGCAAGTAGCCGTCCATGGAAAGTTCATCCGCACGCCGTCGTTCTCGATGCGTTGGATAGAAAGCCCGGACGGTTTTTGTCGTTTCTGCTTTTTGGCAAAAAAGAAAAACGGCAACGCCGTTTACCGCAACAAGTGCCGTAGACTACTGCGGCCCCTCTTTTTTGAAAGGGTGCCCCACATTCAGAAGCCTGTCTGGGCGATGATCATCGTAAGCGACAAGGCCGGGGAGGTGTCCTCGGAACGCATGCGACAGTCGGCGCTCAAGGTCTTCGAGAAGATGGGTTGGACCGAGGGGCTCGATAAGGGATGTCTGCCCAATGGATAGCGGATTCTGGGGCAAGTTCCATGCGGCGGTCAAGGCCGTTCTCATCGCCCCCATCCGGCTATACCAGTTGATCCACCCCTACTTTTTTCATGGGGTATGCAGGTTCCAGCCGACGTGCTCGCAGTATGCAATCGAGGCCATTCGTGTACACGGGGTGTTCAAAGGTTTCTATCTTGCGGTTTTTAGAATTTTAAGGTGCAACCCGTTTTGCAAGGGCGGCTACGACCCGGTCCCGCCCAAAAAGGAAAAGTGATGAACAAGAATACTATCGTCGGATCGATCCTTATCGGCGCCATCATGATTTGGTGGTTCATGTCGACCAGCGCGAACAACGAGGCTGCGGCTAGGGCTGAACAGGCGAAAAAGGCTGCCGCGAAGGCTGCCGCCGCCCAGGTTGCCGATTCTGCCGAAGCGCCGTCTGCAAACGGACTCGTGCTCCCCGGCGCAACCGCTGAAGTCAAGGCCGCCCCGGTTCTCGGTGCCGCAGTCGAAGCCGCTACCGATAGCGCTAACGTCAATGTGAATGATTCCGCTAACGTCATTGCGAGCGAAGCGAAGCAATCCACCGCAGATTCTGCCGCTGCCCCTGAAGCCCCGAAGGTGATTGCCCCGCGCACGGTCACCGTCGAAACTGACAAGTTCATCATGACCCTTACCAACAAGGGCGGCAAGGTCCAGAGCGTGATCGTCAAGGCCCTGCCGGATTCCGCGAACCATTTCCCCGAACTCATTCAGGATACCGCGCTCGGCGCCCTGGACCTTAAACTTGGCGGTGCGGACCTTTCCGAAGTCATGTTCGATGTCGATGCCCCGGAATGGATCAATGTCGAGAACGATGCCGAAGTCCAGTTCGTCTTTACCGATGCCAACGGCAACCAGCTGGTGCGTAGCTACGGATTTACCAAGTCGGGCGTCGCGGTCCGCCAGGTGAACCGCTTTAAGGGTTTCCGCGTCGACAACTACGAGCTCTCCTGGAAGGGCGGCATGAAGGAAACCGAAGTGATTCCGAAGGGCAAGAGCTTCGGCGGTACCAGCTACTTCTTCAGCGAAGTCATTTTCAAGAACAGCGAAATCACCGAGCGTGAAACCTTCTCCGACGCCATGACCTTCGACAACGCCAACTACTACTGGGTCGGCATGCGCCGCAAGTACGTGGCGATGTCGGTGCAGTTCGACAAGCCGGTGCCGGCCCAGGTCAAGGCCAAGCACATTAATACGGCCACCGAAGGTAACCCGGATCCGGGCACCTACAGCCTCTCCATTGCAGACGCCGTGCGCGGCGATTCCGTTGCCTACAACTTCATGGTGCTCCCGCTGGAATGGGCCGAAGTCGAGTCGCTCGGCCAGGGCTACGAAAAGGTCATCGTGACCGGTTCCAAGTGGTTCCCCGGTTCCAGCGTCTGGTTCGTGTGGATTTGCGCCATGCTTCTCAAGCTGCTCAAGTTCTTCTACTCCATCATTCCGAACTACGGCGTCGCCATCATTCTCGTGACCTTCATCGTTCGCGGCCTTACGACGCCCTTTACCATCAAGCAGCTCAAGTCGACTTCTGCCATGAGCAAGCTCAAGCCGCAGCTCGACGAAATCAACGTGAAGTACCGCAGCGATCCGCAAAAGAAGCAGGCCGCCATCATGGAACTCTACGCCAAGAACGGCGTGAACCCGCTCGCGAGCTGCACCGGCGGCTGCCTCCCGATGATTATCCAGATGCCGATTTTCATGGGCCTCTTCTTCGTGCTCGGTCGCGCCGTCGAACTCCGCGGTATGCCTGCCTTCCTCTGGATTACCGACCTCAGCCGTAGCGACGTGATCTTCCACGGCTTCAGCATTCCGTTCCTCATGCCCGATGGCCTCGCCCTGCTCCCGTGGATTATGGTGGTCACCACCTACTTCCAGACCAAGGTGACCATGAGCGGCAACGGTGCCATGGACCCCGCCCAGGCTAAGATGATGACTTGGATGATGCCGGCCATGATGTTCCTGTTCAGTGCGGTGATGCCGTCTGGCCTCGTGCTCTACTGGATCGTGTCTAACTTCTGGAGCATCATTCAGTACAAGATTATTCGTCGCGATGGCGGCGCCAATGGCCCGAAAACCGTGAATGGCAAGAAGGTGCAGGACGCCGAAATTGTGAAGTAGTGTTACCGCGCGTCGGAACGCCTTTCAAAACCGGTCTCCAAGGCCGGTTTTTTGCATACAAAATTCAACTGTTAATAGTTTGTTGATAAATTGTTGATTTGCTAAAGCGCGCTCGGTGCATAAGAAAAAGGGCGTTATTTTGCATGTGATGGAACTTGTCGAGCGGCTGACACTATTCTGTAAGCCTCCTGTAAGAAAACTATATTTTACCTCGAAAATAATTAGAGGGTTTCTTATGAAGAAGATTCCGAGTTTTAGTGGTTTATTCCTGTTTGCCGCGTTTATGATGTTTGCGGCAACGTTCTCTTGGGCTGCAGATGCTGAATTGCAGCAAGATGGGAACAACTATTTCGTAAAGATGCCCCGTTACGAAACGCAAACGCTGGCTGTGCCCAGCACGGTCTCTTCGTTTACGGTGAAAATCGTTGTCGAGAACGAAGATGAAATCTTGGAAGAAAATGATGTAGTTGGTAGCTATCCGAACAATAGCGCCGGAACTCTTCGAATCGAGGCTCCTTCTGGCTACTTGTTAAGGGTTGAAGCGACTACCGTAAGTACTGAATCCGGTTACGACTACTTGTACATCATAGATGGTTCGACAAGCCAAACTCTCTGGAGTGGGGATGGTAATAACCTTAGCGTGCCTACTTTGGTTACCGAAGAAAACAAGCTGAATATTTCCTTCACTTCTGATAATAGCGGAGTTCGTGACGGAATTAATTTGACTGTGACGACTATTGGTCTTGATCAATTACGCTCGGTGACTCTTGAGTCGGCGGAAAACGGCGATTGGGAAAGTGTTTCTCGTAATGTGCTGCCCGGCCAGTCGGTATCTCTGACGGCAACCCCTAGTATGGGGTATTACCTTAGCAACATTAGTGTTGTCGATTCAGAAAACAATAATGTGAGTGTGACTCTCGATGGCTACACCATTTCGTTCGTAATGCCCGAAAACAGCGTGACGGTAACCCCTACGTTTGCGCCGATAACGTTTGGGGATGATGGTTGCCTTACAGGAGGCCTTTATTTCCACTTGGAATGTGCGTATCAGAGTTGTACGGTTTCGCAGCTGCCTACATCTTCGCCTGAAAGTGGCAAGGACTTCACCTGTTGGTCTGACCTAGTGGACGCGTATGCCGCAGAAAGAGGCACCACCGGCTGGTGGAGCTTAAATCTAGGCTCGAACTTGTCGCTGGGTGGGTATAATTCTGCCACGGGCACCTGCGTTATGGGGGATTTCGCTCATTTCGACGTCGTGCGCCAGTTTAATGGTTTGGGCAACACAATTGATGGCTTCTGCGAAATAACAACCGAAGGGGCGGGCTTCTTTAAAGTTACTGACCCGGACTTGGATTTCAGGTCCTGCGATAACGTAAAATTCACTAATGCCTATGTTCAGGGCGATAGCGCCGGTGTCCTGGGTGCAGGCCATACGGCAAGCTTTACCGATGTAACGATCGACCGTGCGACCGTTATAGGAAATGCTGCAGGTGCCATTGCAGGGCGTTTCCATAGTTCTACTTCGTATCAACCGCAACTTTCCTCGGTGACGGTGAAGAATTCGACCATTATCGCCAAGAGAGTTAACGCTTCTAATCTGTCCGATTCCCTGTACGCCGGTGCCCTAGCCGGTTCAGGTGGTGCAAGGGGTAGCGCAGCTTTACAAAATAACACCATTCAAGTTGATGAATCGGCTTCGGCAAGTGACCGTGTGTCGGTGGGTGGCGCCTTTGGTGTCTACTGGAATGGACGCGACGATGTGAGCAATCCGCAGATTCAAATTTCCGATGCAACGCTCCGGAATACTTCCAGCGCCACAGAGGTGAACATGGGTGGCTTTGCGGGCCTGCACAAGATGGGCTCTGCAACGACTGAATTGTTCTCGAAAGTTGCGGTCGATGCGGACTTGAGGGGTGGTACCAATGTCGGTGGCATCTTTGGTCAGGTTGACCTGACCGGCTTTACGAGATTCTATATCAGAAACACCTATTCTACGGGCCACATTGCGGGCTCGGGCAATGTCGGCTACATTATTGGTCTCTTTAATGATCCCGACATGGCTGTAGGTGCGATTGCCAACAACTACCATTTTAGTACAACAGATGCGGTGTTTTTTGGCATAGGCAATCTCTTTACTGATGCTGACGACTGGATAAATTCTGCTGGATATATTCACGGCAACGTTCGCAATGCCGTTGGTGTCATGGATGTGACCGGAGCGATGGGGTTCTATGGATATGAATTGCTTGGGGACACCACGATCTATTTCTTCCCGTATATAGAAGATGACGTTGCTGGTCTGTTGGTTGGAGCTCGAAATGGCGTGGCTGATGAAAGCGACATGAAATCGGATATGTTTGCCGCCTTGCTGAACCGAAATACAGCCCCAATCAGTGGATTCAGCGCTTATAACGATCCTGACTATTCGACTTGGTCCAGGGCGACTGGAATCAATGAGGGTCTGCCCTTCTTTGCCCAAGGCAATTATTTGCCAAACCATGTTGTTGGACTGCAAGTGGATGGCCTGAGTGAGGTTCTCCCGGGTTACGCTTCCTATGGCTTTAGGAACTGGTTTATGGAAGCGGATAGAAGTGGCAGCACAATACATGAGGCAATCGTCTCGTATACGGATGCATCGGGACACTTGAGCTATGATGATGCGGCGCAACTGAACAGCTTCAAGTCTGCCCTTGCTGCGGTGGCGAACCAGCCGGACAATGCCGTGATGCTTGTGGATGAATCTAAGAACGTCATCAATCCGTCGACTAGCACTTTCAGCCGTTATCAGACCTTGCAACTGCTAGGGACGGAGTCCTACAGTATCGTTTACAACTATTGTGCGACAACGGACAACTGTCAGCCGTTTGAAGACGTGACGACAAAGACTTTCATTTTCATGACGCCGAAGGTGTCTACCCTTGCCACAAACGATCCGGTTGAATATCAGATTCTCCCTTATGTCGTGGATCTCGGTGGTACCGATGACGCTCCTTCTTCGACCATGTTGACCATTACTGGCGTTAAAATCTATGAAGATGACAATGTTGTTAAGACCATTTCGAGCAATGATGTTGCCAGAATGTGGGCGACGACCGAAATCACGCAGGCTATCCGTCAAGGGGAATGGACTGTCTCAAAGATCGAGGTGAACTATAGGAATAGTTCGATTTCGGGCGATGTTCCTACCATTTATGCGAACGCTCCTGGGGCGACCATTAATATTTACGGTGAGACGGATGCGGGGATAAGCACGAAGGTCTATTCTGAATCTGATGTAGATGAACAGGTTCCGTATGGTAAAATGACCGCAACTTATAACGCTGCCACGCAGGCTCAGCTTGGCTATGAGTCGGATGGCATCTCGGTAACTTATACGTATGAAATGGTTGATGATAATTATATGTCGGACTTTTTCGAAGATTGGCCTACTTTAGAAGATACTCTTGATGGAAAATCGTTTGGAACGATTGAGTTCATATATAACAAGATGATTTCAAATAAATTGGTTAAGTGGGTGCTAAAGGGGTTGTCCTCTGAAGATACTGTTTCTCTTAACAATATTAGAATTGCGAAAGAAAAAGCTGTGGATTACATATCCAGTTTGGATGATTGGGGCACAACCCGTTTGAATACAAATGCAATTTCCGTCGATGCTTCCTATGCTCCCATCAACTACACCGTGACATTTGACCTGAACGTTCCTGCTGATTACCCTGAAGGAGCAGACCAGTCTGGAATCTTCCTTGGAAATGATTGGCAGAAGGTCAAGGAAAATGTGAACGTCGAAAATGATGCACTTCCCAAGAAGATTTATAAGACGTGGAGTGGTTGCCCAGAAATGAATGGCTGGAAGGGTGCTACGGGTGCGGCCAGCTATGAACTTTCGGACTTGCTTCCCAATGTGACCATTACAGATGACGCCATGACGCTTGTCGCTGACTGGAAAACATCTGATTGTGCTGATCGCGATACCATTTACCTTACTTATTGGACTCATGATGGCGAAAACGTAGAACACGATATAAAATATATGCATGGCAGCGTTGTCCTGCGCCAGGATATTGGTGATGGCGAATATATAGACCACCCCATGACAACCTTTGATCATGATCCTTGGGGCAACAAGACTTATATGAATGTGCTTCCCGTTGTCGATGATACGATGACATTCAAGGTCAGTGCAACTCCGGCTGTGGGCTATACGATAAGCAGTGTTGCTTTTACGACGACGGCATCGGATGCGGCTAGTGAAATTCAGGAGACTGGTGCCGAAGTGACCCTTGGCCTTGTTACTCCTCAATCGGGCGACACAACGCTTACGGTAAATACAAAGCTGTATAGCGAAATGCGGTTCAATGTGGACTTCTTGCCCAAGACTTATACGGTTGATTTCGACATGTCCTGGCTTGCCGACGATGAAAGCGAACTGCTTCTCTTTAGCGACTTCTGGAAGACCACTTCGGCGCAAACGAATATGGCGACAAAGGTCATGAAGGCTGGCGAAGACTTCCCGAGAGTGTATAGACTGGAAGAAGACAGCGACTATGGCTATGTGTTTGGATACAATATCTGGGGCGCACCGGACCTTGACTTTAATCAGGACTATGAATTCTTTGATGATGTGCTGAGCTCCAAGGTGATTGAGAAGGCCTTTGTGAGCGATGACGACCCGCTTGCCCTGGTAATCAATGAGGACCGCTTTAGTGGTGGCCGGTATACGTTCGATATCGCGATCTATGCCGATAATGGAGAAGGTGAGGCTGTGACGGATTTGTCTGCCATCCATGGTTCCCTCGCCTTGTCGCAGACGATACTTGGAAAGACCTATACGCAGGATGCCGCTGCAAGTAACCCGGCGGGTAGCATGATCTTCTGGCGATTGAGAATGCCTATCGAAGGTGCTGACACGATGACGTTTGACGTTGCCACGAAGCCGGAGCCGGGCTATGAAATGGCCATCACTAACTTTGTGGGTGAATGGGTCTCTGAAGGTAACGATGGAATTGTTTATGGTACCATTCCGGAAGGCTTTGGCTATAACGCTACCGCAAAGACCTTTACGTTCCAGCCGGACCATATGTCCAATGAAAATTCTCAGCACCCGATGGAATTCTGGGTCAAGTTCACTCTGCATAACTACGACGTGTCCTTTGTGCGCCCGACGCTTTCTGCTCCGGTGGATGGCGAAGACGCAGTCCCGTACTTCGTGACAAGCGATGATGCCGCTGACCATTGGGCCGATTCGAAGCAATTCAATGTCAATAGCACCGACAAGACGATGCCCAAGCTCTATACGACTGCAGAAGGCTGCATTGGCTGGAGTGCGAAGAAACCCTTTACCGACGGAACCGACACCGTCTTTACGGAATTCGATGCCCAGGCGTTGGCTGCTTTGCTGATGGATGATCCGACGGTGTATGCCACCTACTATACCACGGGCTGCGTCGTGACCGAAAACGAACCCGTGAATGTGACAGTCCATGGCGAGCACCTCGATGGAGTGGAACTGTGGCAGTTCATTGGCATAAACGACGCTAATGACGAAGACATCAAGATCGACACGATTAAGACGGTCGCTGTCAAGTCGACGACCGACGATGGCGATGTCTACACGGTGAAAGTGCCCAAGGTTCAGGTCCAGGGTGCAGAAACGGTGACTTACAAGGAGTTCCCTTTTGAAGTCCATGCGATTCCTGCAGAAGGCTACGTTGTCAAGGACTACTACAAGATTGTCACTACGGGAGCCGACGATAACATTTTGACTACGAACGTCACGCTCGAAAACGGCAGCATCGTTTCTCAGGGCGCCGATTTGGATGTCTATGTGAACGAGCTTAGTGCTGGTCCTTACTATGCGATTTTCGATACGACGGCATTGGACAGCATTGCCTTTGCTTGGTCGAACACGGTTTATTCGGATATAGGCTACGAAATTTATGTTCCGAGCGATGTCAATACGGCTGCCGGTGCTTACAGCTCCTTTGATTTGGCTTCGGACGCTGACGAACTGAAGCTCCCCGAGCTGATTGCCGTTACCGACGCACGCGATAACAGTGGCAACAATGCGGCCAACTCCTTTAGATTGCGCTGGACCTTTAATCCGGATTCCACTCATTGCGAAGTCGGCTCTTCGTACAGATCGAATGGTCTGCGTTATTACTTGTGCGTCGACACCGCTTATGATAACTTTAGCTCGGAACTCGTTTGGGCTGCTGCGGCAGGAAACTATGTGGATGCCGAAAACAAGGTTACCTTGTATCCGGTGTGGAGCACCGTGCCGAAGTCTAATAGCTATCTGGACGTTGCAGCCTGTGACTACCACGATGCTGACTGCGAACATCCTGAAGACAATCCTATTACGATTGAACTTACCCAGTCCATTGAAATGGGTGGTCAAACCTATGAATTCAAGCATAGCACGGCCGATAAGGCCATCAAGCTTCCAGAGAACACGGGACGTGACTATGTGTTCGATATCAACTTCAAGGTGAATCCGGGCTATACCGTTGCAGCCCCCGCTTCGGGAACCTTTACGGACCCGAATGTCGAAAACTTCGGCTATGCCGATGGCAAGTTCTATCTCAGGGATTCTGAATACTTCAACATCTACCAGATTACCTACTTTGCTCCGGAATATGGATATGCCGACTACGATGTGACTTTCCAGCTGGATGACTACAGCCGCCTGGTGGTGCTGGGCAATCAGTTTGCCGAGCCCAAGCAGATGAACGTGAGCGAAGAATCCCGCAAATTCCCGGCGACCTATGTTCTGCAAAAGACCGATGACGGCGCCCAGTTCTGGCCGCTGCTCTGGAGCTACAAGCCGCAGGACCAGTTCTACTATCATAGCCATACGTACGAAGAAGATATCCCCTACGATGACAGGGTAGACTTTAAGGATGTCGCCTACTCCGAGTTGAAATCGGAATTGCTCAAGAATGCTCTGGCGGACAATCCTGAAGCCACTAGCGTGACGGTCTATCCGATGAACCCGGAATATCCGGGTGACCATACCGGGGACAATGTACAGTGGGTCAATCCGTTCTCTGCAACGGTGATTCCGGTCTATGCCGTGAACGAAGACAACGATACCATCATGGCCGCCGAAGCCTACCATGGAAGTGTCGCCCTGTCGCAGCAGGTGAATAGCGAAAATACCATTACGCAGGCCTCTGAACTGGTCAAGGCGATGGACGAATACGATGAGGAAGTCATCGGGTATAATCACGGGTTGTATATCCCGGGAGATGCCGATGATACCTTGACCTTCGCCGTGGCCGCCAAGCCCGATGACGGTTATGAAATGACCATTAAGGGCTTTGAAAGCGGCTGGAAAACTGATCCCGATAATAGCGACGATGTAGAAGAAACGCCTGCCGATATGGGCCTTGTTTCCGACAACGTCTTGAAGATTAATCCGAAGTACATGGATGGTACCATGAAGTTCTTGGTCCAGTATGTACAGCAACACTACAACATTGCCTTTACACGTCCGGATTCGGATGCCGAACTGTTTGTGGCAAACAAGCTGGTGAATGGTAACTATGTCATTGGCTGGATCGATGAAGAAAACGATGTGCCGGTGAATGACCTGACTGTCCCGGTGGTTTACACGGCCGAAGGCTGCCGCATTCCTTGGAAGGTTAATGCGGCTGGTCGTGATGAATTTGACCTGACGACAAGCATCAGGGAAGAACTGGCCTACATGACCTCGATCGAAAAGTCGGAAGACCACGTGAACACGGTGGTTCTCGATGTGGATGGCGGACTTTCTCTGTGCGATGGCTCTGAGAACTACTTTACCCAGTTCCTGAATGTCGAAGGCGAAGGTACAATCAAGCTGCTCCAGAAGTTGGGTAAGGCTCCCGAAAGCGAAGATGACCCTGCCCAGCTGGTGGTCACGCATTCGTTTAGTCCGAACGACGGAAACTTCTATATGCATGTCCCTGCCGCCTACAACGACAATGGAAATGGCGATACCGTCTTGACGGGTGTCAAGTTTATTGTCCAGGTGGAACCTGGCGAAGGCTATGTGCTGGATAGGTTGACCTACGAGACTTCGAAGAACGGCAACTACATTATTGCCGAACTCGAAGACGGCGACTCGCTGAACATTCTGGAAAACCTGGTGTTCAACGCCAAGTTCGTGAACCTTGCCCCGATTTATGTGACCTACGACCTGTCGCTTTCTTCGGCTGAAGATTCCGCGAACACCTACCTGCCGACAAGTGCTGTCACGGCGGGCTCCGTTGAACTTGAATCGAATGCCGATACGGTTGCCTTCTGGAAGCCCTACCGCACCGACAAGTGCTTTGCGGGCTGGTCCACCACGTCGGCAGACCGTTTCACTACGGGTATTGACTCCATTTACCAGGTGCTCGATGCCGACCACTTTGGCGACTTCAGCACGAATTCCGACAACCCGACGAAACTCTTCGCTATCTGGCAGGAATGCACTCTGCCTGAACCGACGGTGGTCCTGAAGAACGGTTCCGAACACACGACCGTTACGCTGTACCAGATGTTTGGCGAGGACTCGCTGCCTCATGAGATTACCACCGAAGGTATTTCGCTGGTGGGCGACGAGTTCGTCTTCCATATGGATGAATCCAAGTCCAAGGCAAAGATCGGCTACCGCATTGCAGAAGATGCTGAATACATGTTCACCTACACGGTGGCTGGCTCCGATGAATCTGTCAGTGCCGATCGAGATGTAGATCATGACAATTGGTACGTAAGGACAGAAGGCATCGAAGGTGTGCCGACTTACGCCATCGATATCGCTACCGAAGCGGTGGAATACAACTTCGTTCTGAAGGTGGAAGATAACGACGTGTTCTACGGTTCCGCTTACAGTTCGACCTGGACTCCGACTTCCGATGACTTTGGCGAAGCTCTGCCGGGCAACATCTACCGCGCCGGCGCAAAGCTTAGCGGCTGGAGCTTCGGCAATTCCACTGAAGCCTTCCAGAACTTCGATGACGACTTTGTAAACGCCTACAACGACTATGTCGAAGAAGTGACCCGCCACGAGGAACTCGAAGGCCCTGTTACGCTCTATGCCGTGTGGGAAGAAAACTATGAGACTCCGTCGATCAGCATGTACCTGTCTTCCGAAGCTGCCGAAGCGGGTAAGCTCTCGCTCACCCAGCTAGTCGAAGAAGATACGGTGGTGATCGAAGTCTCTGGTTCCTTGGAAATTCCGGCAGTGGAAGGTCTTACCTTTGCTGTGAACTATACCACCGACAGTGCCCACTCGATTGCTGCCACCGAAAAGCCGATCACCTTGATGGGCGACTTTGGCGTCGTTGCTCAAATCGACAATGGTGAAATGGTGACCGTTGACGAAACCTATCTCAACCTTAGCTCGATCGAAGTGCGCGTGACGCCGACGATCGACGAATACGAATTCGTCTTCGACATCAATGTGGATGATGATGCGGTTGTCTACTATGGTACAAATTGGACATCGACTGCGACTTACAGCATGGATGAAGAGGGACATCGCTTCCCGACTTCTGCTTACCAGCAGTCCAACTGCCTTGCAGGTTTCTACTTCGAACCGATGGAACCTCTCCCGGCGGGTTACACCATGACGATGCCGGATGTCAAGTTCTATACGGGTATCGATTCTGAGTTCGTCGCTGATTACAAGAAACTCGGTCGTCAGCTGGATACGCTGTACGCCGTGTGGTATCAACCGGGTGAAAAGTGCCAGCAGCAACTTGTGATGGTCGGAACGACCAATAGCGCGACCGAAGGTACCTTCACCTTGACAAATGCGGGCAAAGCCTACACGGTCCCTGCTGCTGAAGAAGAGTCTGTTCTTGGAATTCCTCTCGCAGACGACCTTGAGTTCGTCGTGAAGTTTACTGCGGGGGATGCCTATGAGGATTACGGCGATAACGATGTCAGCATAAAGATGGGCAAAATTACCGAAAGCCATACCAATGGTGATGCCTACATCTTTACGCGCGATGCAAGCCTCGTTGCCGAGCCTACTTTGAAGATGACGGAATTCGAGCTTGCTTTCGCCGAAAACGCCGATGGTGCAACACTGTTCTACGGTGAAAACTGGTTTACCGGTAAGGTATACGACATTTCCGATGCCGATGCGTCCCTTGAGTTCCCGACTTCCTTGTACCGCACGGACAAGTGCCTCGAAGGCTTTGCCTTTGAAGACTCTGACCCGACGGTAACTTATAGGGAACTGAGTGAAGATTTCGTGACAAGGTTCAAGGCGGAAGACTACAGCTCTCCTCTCACGCTCTATGCCGTGTGGGGCGACTGCTCTGAACCGCGTGCAACCTATACCATTACGGCTGCAAACGATACTACCGAAGGTAAGTTCGTCTTGACGAATTCGTTCGGCGATGACATCAACAACGAATATGAATTTGACAACCTGTCGAGCCTCGTTGTTCCTGCCGAAGAAGACCTGAAGTTCAAGGTGACCTTTGCTGAAAATGCTGCGTTCGATTACACCGGAAAGGTGGATGTGTACGATGCTGCCAACACTGAAACAGCCCTTGCAAGGGTGAACGATGGCGAATCTTACATCTTCACGGGTTCGGCTGCAACCCAGCAGCTCCATGCGGTTGTTGAACTCAAGACGAAGACCTTTGTCTTGAAGGTTGAAGACGATCATGTCTTCTATCCGTCT
>Ga0310694_10004183_pt1 | contig 14002 bp, 15 predicted proteins | sample 174DNAGHGhighgp2_FD_203884 | JGI IMG/M metagenome (GOLD analysis project Ga0310694, IMG submission 203884) | Sheep rumen microbial communities from Palmerston North, Manawatu-Wanganui, New Zealand - 1742 DNA GHGhigh gp2 (v2) (version 2) | ecosystem: Host-associated > Mammals > Digestive system... | reverse complement strand
AATATTTCCATAATCGTCCGCTACTGCTTCTTATAGAACCATTTTCCACAGAAAAGGTAAGAGCCAATGCGTAGTTTTGATTGGTATAATCACACTTTGCAGTAGAGTCCGGACAGTAGCGTAAGGCGATAGTGGGGGGAGTGTCCGCAAAGAAACAATTTCCGTTATTATTAATTGCAGACAAGTTAAATGCGATGTTGATGGGACAATTATACAGTTCATTGGAGCAAGTCCCTCCGTTAGTGGTGCATATTTTAGTTAAATCAATATCCAGTTCACTTAAATTGGGCGTATATCTACCGTTTGCCATATAATAAACCTGTTCTGCTTTTACGATTTCTTGCACGTGTTGAATGTAAGGTGTAATACGGGTTTTTTCCACGGCTATTTTATATTGCGGCAACGCCATGGCCGCCAAAATGCCGATGATGAGAACGACGACCAACAATTCAATGAGTGTAAAACCCTTATTGCCGTTATAAAATAAAGGTGTCATCCCGGCAATTTGTAGGCCGGGATCTTCCGCGTCCCGTATAGAATAAGGTTGTTGTTTCCTATTTAATAACAACAACGGCATAGGATGAGGAAGATCCCGTGCAACAACCTCACGGGATGACAGCATTATTTTATAACAACTTTTTAACAGATTTTCTTTTTGCATAAATACTTTTCTCCTTAGTTAAATATCGTCATGCTGAGGTGTTTCTGCTCAGCATCTCAACCTTACTATGTTTTAGAAAGCGGTTGAGATCCTGAAACAAGTTCAGGATGACTTTATTGGGCCTTTGGTTTTTTCACGGCTACAACTATTATCGTTTTTTTTTTTGATGTGTCAAGCGAAATTTTATTGCCCGACGGAAATAAACCCCATTTTAATTGAGCAAAATAGGGCAAAAAAAGCAGAAAAGAGAAAAAGGAATAAAAAAATGCCCCGCGAATTTCGCGGGGTGTAGTGCCAATTAATTTGCTTACTTCTTATACTCGTTATAATGCACCATTTCGTCAAACGGCTTGCGTGCGTGCGGTTTAGATTGCAACGCTTCCGGCGCGGGATAACCTAGCGTAATTAAATGTTCAATGCGTTTTCCGGCGGGCAGATTAAAGAACTTTCCGGCCTTTTCGCTATTAACCCACCCAATCCAACACGTGCCAAGCCCTAGGTCCCACGCGCGCAGTACAAAGTGTTCGCACGCGATACCGTGGTCTACCAAATAAAACTCCGTCCGTCGTAAAAAACCGCCCATGCGGCTGATAAAACTGCCCTTGTCGGACACCGCCGCCACGAGCACCGGGGCATTTTCTACCCACGCACTCATTTTATAAGCGCCGCTAAATACTTCGCGGCAAAAATCGGCCTTTACTTGCGGGTCGTCTATGACAATAAACTCCCACGGTTGCGAGTTGCACGCCGACGGCGCAAGCCGCGCCGCTTCCAAACAAGCGTTGATTTTTTCCCGTTCTACGGGTTTTTGCTGATATTTACGCACACTGCGGCGCGTTGTGATAACTTGTTCTAATTCCATAATTTATCCCCCTAAATTATAGTAGCAAAAACAGCGACATCTTTTATAAAATAAAATTATGTATTTTACGAAATATAACGGATTAGGAAACGATTTTGTATTTTTAGACGGTCAAACGGCGCTGTCTGTGAGCGACCCGGCCGCTTTGGCGCGCCGCGTGTGCGACCGCCGGCGCGGTATCGGCGCGGACGGCCTTGTTTTGCTCTTGCCGTCGGACAAAGCCGATATCCGTATGCGTATTATCAACGCAGACGGCAGTGAGGCTGAAATGTGCGGCAATGCGTCGCGCTGTGTGCCCTTACACTTACGCCGCCACATTCATTGTGAAAAAAATCAAATTTCATTAGACACGCTCGCCGGAATTATTCGCACGGAAATCATAGACGAAAAAAACGGGCTCGTACGTGTGGATATGGGCGCACCGCGCTTAAAACGGGGGGAAATCCCCATGCAAGGCAATTCTACCGAACAAGCCGTTGGTGTAACGCTGGAAGCGTGCGGGCGCACATTTTTCGGCACGGCGGTTTCCATGGGCAACCCGCATTTTGTTATTTTTGTAGAGGATATTTCAAAAGTACCGCTGGAAACGTGGGGGCCGGAGTTGGAAAAACACCCGTTATTTCCGCGCAAAACTAATGTGGAATTTGTGCAAGTGTTAGACAAAAACACCGTGCGTATGCGCGTGTGGGAACGCGGCGCGGGCATTACGCAAGCGTGCGGAACCGGCTCTTGCGCGACAGCGGTAGCATGTATATTAAACCACAAAACCGCTAACGATATTACCGTTAAATTAGACGGCGGCGATTTGCAAATTTCATGGCCCGATAACCAACATGTATGGATGACCGGGCCCGCCCAAGAAGTTTTTACAGGAGATTTTTTACTATGACAACGGCCAACGAACATTATTTCAAATTGCAAGGCAGTTATTTATTTTCCACAATTGCTAAGAAAGTAGCCGCTTATAAAGAAGCCCACCCGGATAAACAAGTAATTAGTTTGGGTATTGGTGATGTGTCGCAACCGCTCGTCCCCGCGGTTATTGAAGCGCTCCACCGTGCGTGCGACGAAATGGGGCATGTTGAAACCTTCCGCGGTTATGGCCCGGAACAAGGATATGCTTTCTTGCGCGAAGCCATTTTACAGGGGGATTATTTGTCACGCGGAATTAACTTATCGGCCGATGAAATTTTTGTCAGCGACGGCGCCAAAAGCGACGTGGCTAATTTTCAGGAATTATTTGCGCCGTCAGCCAAAGTGGCGTTGCAAGACCCGGTTTACCCCGTATATTTAGATACCAACGTCATGGCCGGACGTACGCAAGCATATCAAAACGGACGCTACGGCGGTATTATTTATTTACCTTGCACCGAAGAAACTAATTTCGCACCGCAACTTCCCAAAGAACACGCCGATATTATTTATTTGTGTTCGCCCAATAACCCTACCGGAGCGGCGCTTACCAAAGCGCAACTGCAACGATGGGTCAATTACGCGCGCGAACATCGCAGTATTATTTTGTATGACTCTGCTTATGAAGCGTATATCACACAAAAAGATATTCCGCACTCTATTTACGAAATTGACGGCGCGCAGGAAGTAGCGGTGGAGTTCCGCTCGTTTTCCAAAACGGCGGGTTTTACCGGTACGCGCTGTGCCTATACGGTTGTGCCGAAGACCGTACAAGTCACCGCGCCGGACGGGTCGCTTGCGTCCTTAAATGCGCTGTGGCTTAGGCGGCAGACGACTAAATTTAACGGCGTACCGTATATTGTCCAACGCGCCGCGCAAGCCGTCTATTCCCAACAGGGCCGCGCACAAATTCAGGAAGTGATCCGCGGTTACCAACAAAATGCCCGCGTCATTTTGACGGCATTGCACCAAGCCGGAATTACGGCGTACGGTGGGGAAAATGCCCCGTATATTTGGCTTAAAACGCCAAAAGGGCTTGATTCGTGGTCATTTTTTGATAAACTATTAACACAGGCGCAAGTTGTCGGTACGCCGGGTGTTGGTTTTGGCGCGTGCGGGGAAGGGTATTTCCGGCTGACGGCCTTTAACACGGCCGACTTCACTAAACAGGCCGCCGCGCGTGTGGCGCAGTTGCAATTTTAAGTAATTAAGGAGAAAATATGAATCAAAAAGGTTTTACGTTAATGGAACTTTTAATTACGGTCATGATTGTGGGTATTTTGTCTTCCATAGCATTACCGCAGTATATGCGTTCGTTGGAGCGCGCCCGTGCGACCGAGGCCATGACGGCCATTAAAGCCCTTAACGATGCCGTATATGCCTATGCGGCTGGCCGCCCCGGCAATCAAAGTGCGGCCTGCCCAACCGGATTTCAGAAATTGGCTACGGTCCTGCCGTACCGCACGGTAGGGTCCGACGCGGATGGACACGAAACAATTACCACGCGCGATTTTACCTATACGCTTAACCGGGCCGATACGGCACTTATTCCGGGAACCCCTTGCCCCGGAGTCACGGCAGAACGTACGGGAACGAATAAATACCAGTACATTCTTTGGAATCCGTATTTGAAAGGGGGAACGAACCGGAAAGGGGCGACGTTGGCGTGTTGTGGTTTAGATGCGCCGGGTAAGGGAGTGTGTGAATCGCTTGATTTAACGTCTGCCACTTCTCCCTACGGGAACGTTTGCGGGTTGTAAAAAATCTATTGATTTTTTGTAAAATTAAGTTAAAATATAGAGTAAGCAACGAGGTAGCATTTTAATTCGTAAGGAGTATTTTATGAAAAAGATTCTGTTTTCTTTTGTGGCGTTGTTGCCGGTATTTGCTTTTGCCGAGGATAAACGTAATAACATCAGTATGGTAACGTATTTCCCGGTACCGTATGTGTCGTATGGCCAGGTGGATGTCAACCAACAAATGGACGTAGGATTGACGGCAAACAACTGCCAGTTGGAATTGGGAAGTGCCGATTCGGGCAACTGTCCGTTGGAGATAAAGACGGCCGGCGGCGATGCCGGTGCATTAAACGTAAGCGGGGAAACGACCTTAAATTTAGAGTCCGCCCCAGGCACGCAAACTACGTGGGAGTTGAATTCTCTCTCCGTTGGGCAAAGCGGCCGCAGCGGAGCCACGTTGGACTTTAGTTCCAAGGTATATATCCCTGCCATTACCGGGGCAATAAGTTCTAACAGTCAAGAGTTGTATGTAGCCGGTAATTTGTACCTGTTTGGAACGGGTAGCGATACCACGAAAAAGCAATTTCCGTCTTGCTATGCTGTAACAGCCTCGGACAATACCATATCGGCCAGCAATAAAGGAAAGATGAAATGGGAAGCTTTGTCGCTAGGTAAAAGTACGGATAAAAAAATCTACTTAACGTGCGGCGGCGTGAACGGTTGTGACGGAAACCCGCCGGCTCCGACTACGGAGGCGTGTTCCGCGGCGGACGCAATAGCCCGTTTTAATTCCGATAAGTCGTATGCTAATACACACTCGGTTTACTTTTTATATAACAATGTCGGATGGTGGATCCTTGCAAGGAAAGTAGCCTACGCGCTTGCTCCTAATGTGAGAGTCTGTGGAAACGTAACCGTGACTCACACTACCTGTACGGACGAAGGAGGTTCTTGGCATTGGGACAACGATAGAGACGTAAGTAGTTGTGAGGTATATTCTACGATTCCGACAGTAACGCAGGGAGAATGTAGTGAGGTGTTAAGCGGATATAGTGGAACGGTAACGTATACCACGGGAACGAACTGCGGTGCCGGAGCGTTAGTTGGAACTTTTCAGCAAGATTTATCGGGTTGCGTGCACTGGGTGTCCGAGCCCAGTTATAGCAACTGTATATCAGGCGGGCAGTATGGAGTGTGTCCGGGGGTGAGAACGGGTCCAAATACCCCGTCTTGTAACGGAGCCGGAGATGTCGGAAACAATTATGTATCCGGTTACTGGTCAAAACGTATCGCCGCGGCGGCGGGCTGGCGTTACCAGTGTTGCCCGACGATTTCTACCTGTACCGCGTACCCGAATTAAAGGCGACAACTTTAGCCTTATTGAATTAAGAAATACGAAAAGTGCCTTGTTGTTTTCAACGAGGCACTTTTTAGTGGCTACGAAGGTAAGTCAAGTGTAAGTCTGACAAATCCGAAACAAAGCAACACAACAAAAACAGTGTGGCTCCAATTAAGTGAAAGTTCTCAGACAAGTTGGCGGCCCGCAGGGTCCCGTGCGGCTAGGACAAAAGAGAAGAACACGAAGTCCGTATTGCTTAATAGCGCGCTAAGGACTGAAAGAGGTTCAAGGCCTCTTGCCTGTGCGGCGAGCACTACATTTTGAAATCTTCGCCTAAATATAAGCGACGTGCGTTTGTATCGTTTAGTAGTGTGTTTTGGTCGCCCTCTACTAAAATTTTCCCGTCGTAGATAAGGTAGGCGCGCTCGGTGAGTGGCAAGGTTTCGCGCACGTTATGGTCGGTAATCAAAACGCCGATGCCTTTGTCTTTGAGTTTGAAAATCATTTGTCGCAAATCGGCCACGGTAATGGGGTCAATACCGACGAACGGCTCGTCCAATAAGATAATTTTTGGATTACTAATCATACAACGGGCAATTTCCATACGCCGTTTTTCGCCGCCGGATAACGTCCACGCTTTTTGTTTAGCCAGTTTCGTTAAGCCAAACTCGTTTAATAGTTCATCCACGCGGCGTTTTTGGGCTTGTTTGTCGTTAGAAATACGCTCTAATATGGCAAGCAAATTTTCTTCCACGGTAAGTCCCTTAAAAATGGTGGGCTCTTGCGCTAAGTAACCTAACCCGTGGCGGGCGCGTTCATACATGGGAAGTGAAGTTACATCATCGTTGTCAATAAACACGCGGCCGTCCGTAGGGCGAATAAACCCGACGAGCATATAGAACGAAGTAGTTTTCCCGGCTCCGTTAGGCCCTAACAGCCCGACGATTTCGCCCGATTGGACGTGAATATCCACGCCTTTTACGACCATACGGTCTTTATATACTTTGACAATTTTTTCGCTTCGCAGTTGCATAGCGGCTCCTAAAATTTCGTATTGATTTTTGAGTCATTGATTTGAGGGGAAACAATCCACCCTTGTACTTGGCCTGACAAATTGATTTGTTGGCCGTCGTTTTCGCTTTGTAATTTATCGGCAATCACGGCAAAAGTGCCTTGTTCGGTTTGTCCTTGTAAAAGCGGGCGTTGCCCGTAGGCGACGGCGGTATTATGTTCGCCGTCGTACTCAATGGTATCGGCGATTAAGGTGCGTTTGGTATCGCTTACCGTAGCGTTGCCTTCCAGTAACGCATAATTTTGAAATTGTTTGAGCGTTGCTTTTTGTGCGGTAACGGTTTGAGTGTCTTGGGCGGTTTGTCGCAAGATATGTACGCCACCTGATAAAATATAAATACGCGCAGCGAGGTCAAATTGGGCTTGTTTAGCAGTAGCGGTAACGGTTTGGTCTTTGCCGTCATTGTAGATTAAACGGACGGGCTCTTTGGCGTTGCTATAGAGTTGGCCTGTTTGGGTATTATAGTTATAAGAGCCGCGCGCGGCGTGCATTTCATAAAAAGATTTGTCGGAGTTGTTCTGGCGCAAAAAAACGTGTCCGCGTGCGGAAAAGGTATTTTTAGCCCGTTCGGACAGGGCATAATCGGCGCGGAAGATATACGCTCCGTTATCGTAGGAAACGTTGCCGACAAATTCTTCTTGTTGTTTATCTTTGTAGATGACCCAACTGTCACTTTTAATAATCCCGCCCAAAGCGGGGGGGATATCCTTATTGGATAATTTTTTAGCCGCTACCGATTTTTTGGCTTGTAACAAGGCCGGTTTGGGATGTACGGTTTTTGCAGCGGGTGCTTCCACGGTAACCGTCCGGCACGCGCTTGAACAGATACACCCCAGTAAGGTAAGAAATAAAATTTTCCGCATCATCTTTTTAATTCGCTTGCGCTTTTAGGAACGCGCGTTGTTTGTTTTTTAAGTTCAATTCTAGTCAGTTTTGAATCGGTTTCTATACCGCCGCGTGCGACCGCTTTGGCAGAACCGCGGGTAATGGTGGTTTTTTTATCGGACCATACGCGGTCTTTGTCTATATCGTAAAAAAAACATTCGGTGGAAATAAGCGTCTTTTCCGTCAGCGAATGGATTTTTGCGTTGCCTTCAATGGTAATCAGTTTGTTGGGGTAGTCAAATGTGCCGGTGTCTCCGCTGACCCGGGCGCTGTCCTTTCCGTCTTGTTTAAGCAGTAATAACGGATTTTTCAGCGTGGCGGTTGTCAAGCCGGAAAAATCCACTGCTTCGGCAGTTAGCAGCCATTGTTTTTGGCTGTCTTTAGACTCAAAAATAGATACCCGGTGCGCCATTTGTACGCCGGCATTGTCTTCGGGCGAGAAAGACTCCTGCTTAGCACAGGCCGCTAACAATACCAGTATCGTACAAATTGCCAGTTGTTTCATCACTTAAACCGTTTGACAAGTTCGTCAATTTGACACAGTTGTTGTGTCATTTTGGCGGTTAATTTTAAGTCCAGCGAGTTGGGTCCGTCGGATAACGCCGTATCGGGCGTAGGGTGTGCTTCAAAAAATACGCCCGCAATTCCCAGCGCTACGGCGGCTTTGGCTAAAACGGGAGCCATCGCGCGGTTGCCGCCGGTGGCCGTGCCTAACGCGCCGGGTCGTTGGACGGAGTGGGTAGCATCAAAAATGACCGGGTAACCAAACCCTTTCATAATTTCCAACGAACGCATATCTACAACCAAATCGCCATAGCCGAAACTGGCCCCGCGCTCGGTGAGCATAATGCGGCGGTTGCCGCGCGATTCTATTTTCTTAATCACTTGCTCCATGGCACCGGGGGCTAAAAATTGGCCTTTTTTGACGTTGATGACTTTGCCGGTATCGGCACACGCCAAGAGTAAATCGGTTTGGCGGCACAGAAATGCCGGAATTTGTAACACGTCGGCCACACGGGCGGCGGCTTGGGCTTGGGCGGGCTCGTGCACGTCTACTAAAACGGGAAGTCCCGTCAGTTCTTTGGCTTTTTGTAAAATGGCAAGCCCCTTTTCCAAGCCCGGGCCGCGGTAGGCATTTACCGAGGTGCGGTTGGCTTTGTCAAACGAGGCCTTTAGAATAAAAGGGTGCTTTGTGAGAGCCAAAATACGTTGGAGTTTTTTGGCGGTGTCCAAGTAATGTTTTTCGCTTTCAATGACGCACGTCCCTGCCATAAACGCCAGCGGGCGTGTGTTGGAAATTTTATACGGGCCGATTTGAATGGTTTTTTGCATATATACATCATAGCAAATTTTAGCCGTTTTCTAGGGCAAAAAATACTTGTTTTCCGCCCCGGCTTTTTTATACCATAAAAGAAACGAAATTAAGGAGAATCTATGAAACAAGGTTTTACGTTGACGGAATTATTGATTGTCGTGTTTATTATAGGTATGTTGGCGGCTATCGCGTTGCCGCAATACAGCAAGTCGGTAGAGCGTTCGCGCACGACGGAGGCCTTGTCCAACGGGCGGATCTTGGCCGACAGTATGAACCGGGCCGTATTGTTGGACCCCCATACATTACCCAACAACAAAAATAGGTTGGATGTAAAAATCGGCGGCGGGACGTGGAATCAGGACGGAAATGTCTATAGTACCAAAGATTTCAGATACGATATCAGCAACGGCGCATACCTGCTCATTGAACGTAATGCCGGCGGAAACATTTTGTACCGGATGTATTTATACAACCGTTATAATCCGGCTGATGCAGGAAAAGCCGAATGCAAATATAGCAATGATTTGGGGAAATTTGTGTGTGATTTGTTGGGCGAACAAGGATATCTTGTTTCGGCCTATTCGGCTTCTTAGCGTGTCTTTGTTAGCAAAAAACCCGGTCTGTTAAGGCCGGGTTTTTTGTGGGTAAAAAGCAGATTTATTTTGTGCCCGTGCTACCAAACCCGCCGCTACCACGCGAGGTTTGGCTGATTTGGTCGGCTTGCACAAAAGAGGGGTATAACGTCGGCAAGACCACTAACTGCGCGACTTTCTGCCCCGCTTCAAACACAAATTCCGTATCGTTTAAGTTATACATACAGACAATCAGTTCGCCGCGGTACGGTGCATCCACCAGTCCCGCCATGGCTTTAATGCCTTTACTTTCCACGGAACTTTTCCCCCAAATAATGCCGGAGGTTTGCTCGGGCAGTTCCACGCAAACGCCCGTATGCACATGTGTGACCGCATGCGGCGGCAAGACGGTGCGGGTAAGGGCGAATAAATCGGCACCGGAATCGGTATCGTGGGCGCGAAGGGGTAGTTTGGCTTGTGGGTCTAATTTTTTGACTTTGATAACAGGTTGCATAATTACTCCATGAGTTTTTCAATTTGGCGAAGTGCGTTCGCGGCGTAGGTTTTTTCGTCGTCAGTTCCCGACGTTTCCAACGCTTTTAACGGGGCGATGAGCCCTTTTAACAAATGAATATCAAATACACGGTCGGACGAGTAAGCAAACGCATCCGGGTTGGCTAAAATGTTTGCCATATACGCCGCGGCGCGGGAGGCGTTGATGCGCGCATGGGTGTTGGTACTTGTTAAGTTTTTACGCACGGCATCTATGGCGTTACCCGTCATAAAACCCAGGGCGAGAGCACACGTGTTGGCATACGGCGAAGTAAATTTTTTGCTCAGCCCCTTGCTGACTTGTGGCAGTGTATATTCGCGTTGGGTGGCCAGTGCAGTGGCGATAGCGGCTTGGGCGGAAGCATCTGTTTCTTTTTTAGCCATTTTTAAGAGTTGTTTAGCCGAGTCCTGCGAATGGAGTGTTCCCAGCCACGTAGCGGCGGCGGCGCGGACTTGCGGGTCAGCCGACGCGGCGGCTTTTTTTAAGGTTTTCAGCGGGCTGGTTTCGCTTCCGTTTAACACATTAAGCGCGCGTGCGGCAAAGGCGTTGTCAAAGATATACAGCCGTACGATTTCGTCGCTGTAAGTTAGATTGTTCGGTTGGATAAATGCATACGCGGCCGCTCCGTAAGCACGCAACACGGGGTCTTGGCTGTTTAATGCGTTTTCTAACGTAGGGGCCAGTTCTTCGTGTACGTTTCCCATCGCCGTAATAATAATAGCCGCAAACGCTTGTTTAAGCGGGTCTTGCGGGCGCATCAAAATACTAAACAAAGCGGGCTCTTGGTTTTTTTGCGGCGGAATTTTGACTAAACTGGCTCCGGCGGCAAAAATAATATTCGGGTCTTTGGCGGTGCGAAATAAAGTCAATACTTGTTGGTTTTCTTCGGTGGTACGGTATCGTTTTTGAAGTAACGGCAAAACCGTATCTAATGCAGGGGAAGCGGCGTAAGCACTACACATCATACAACTCATCAAAACAGACCATAATTTTTTCATTTTTAACTCCTTACCTCTATTATAACATTATTAGGTAAATGCTAGGCAGTTTCGCCTTGCAAATGGTACAATACAACTATGAAAAAACTTATATTACTGTTTAGTTTGTTGTTATGTTCGCCGCTTGTAAAAGCGCAAGACGAATCGTATGTATTTATTCATCCCGGGCGGGAGACGTTTGTGAATTTCCCATCGGAAAGTTTGGGAAATACCTACACGGTATCGTTCTTCTTGCCGGAAGATTTTGTTCCCCTAAAACAAAATTATCCGGTGGTGGTAGCGTTGGGGCTGGTGCCCAAAAATGATGCCAAAGCCGTGGGGTCATATCAAAAAGAACATCCGGCGATTGTGGTGGGAATCAATTTTACCGAAGAAGATTATGCGCAGAAGTCAGACAAAATCGTACACTTTTTATCGCGTGAATTATTGCCTTATACGGATGCAAATTATCTGACGAAAACCGGTCCGGAAAACCGTATTTTGGCGGTGCAAGGCAAAGACGCCGCACAGATTGCGCTTCGCGTAGCGCAAAACCCGAATTTGTTTGGCGCGTTGGCGCTTATCCGTCCGGCAAATGCGTGGGAAAATGTAACCGTACCCGACGTGCGAATGTTAATAATCGGCTCGCAAGAAGAGTTGGCCGCGGCCCAACAAGCCCTAGAACAAAACGGCAAAAAATACGGGCCTGATTTTGCCTTGCGCTACGACGAAGATTACTCTTTTTGGTTGGAGACAGTTAATACGGACTATTTATGGGCGCCGGCCGCACAAGTGCAACTCAAAACACTAAAAGCAGACGTATTATTTAACCGTGTGTCGCTGGCTACTGCGAAAGCCATTCCCCTGCGCGTGTGGGCGGTACTAGCGGATAATTCGCTATTTCACTATGTGCCGGTATCGGTGCGGGTAAGTCCGCCTTATTTAGCGTGGGATAACACGCGCGGCCTGCTACATATAGTGGCGGGAGCGGAGCCAAGCAAGGTGCGTGTGTATCAATCTGTGGATAAACCGCCGTTTTCTGTAAAAATTCATCTTAAAAAATAACAGAAAAGCGAAAAAAAGGCTGTTTTAAGCAAAAAAAGAGGGACTTGTCAACAGGTTTTATTTTTTCAGTGACATGCGGGGGAAAAACAGCGTATCAGAAAATCTCCGTCGGGGAAATAAAAATTTTCCTTTATTTTTCGGGTTTAGTATAAAAGTTATCCACAGAAAAACGGAGTTATCCACAGCCCTTAGTCCAAAACCGGGTATCAAGCCGGAAACGGCCCTTAAAAAACCCGTAAGATGTAGAGTAAAAAGCAGGTTATCCACAAGTTATCCACAGTATGTGAATAACTGGGATAAAATAAATTTTGTTACAGAGCAGTTGCGTATTGTGCTATAATAAGCACAGGAGGAATTTATGAAGAATTGGAAACTTTTTACACTTATACTCAGCGCCGCGATGCTGGCGGCGTGTGCTTCCACCCAAACCGAGGAGGATGACCTGTCCCGCCCGAAAAAAGCCGACCCGGCTGTGCAAGAACAGCAAATCAAAAATGAACGGTTGTCGGCCCAGACGGCTAAACAGATGGCGAAAACGATGCAACTGCCGTCTATCCACTACGATTTTGACTCTATCCGCCCGCCGGAAGATGCGTACCCGATATTGGATAAAATCGTTACCGTGTTGCAAGACGATACCACATTGCACCTGATTATTGAGGGGCATGCCGATATTGTGGGCTCGGATGAGTATAATTATTGGATTGCCGGCTCTAGGGCGGCGGCTATGAAGTCGTATTTAGTCAGCCGCGGTATCAACGCCGAGCGTATCCGCATCCATTCCTACGGCAAATCCCGCCCGATTACGCTAGATAATTCGTCCGAGGGCCGCCGCGCCAACCGCCGGGTTGATTTCAAACTGACTACACGCAGTTGGCACGCCGTTTATTAGAAAATAGTTCTATACGCTAAAAACACCCCGAGGGTAAATAATTTCCTCGGGGTGTTTTTATGTTTTTTTTGTTTTTCCGTCGGTAAAAAAATTTTACTTGACACCGTTTTTTTTTTGCTACATTTTAATAAATGATAAACGTAGCAAAGGAGAAATTTTATGAGAAAAGAAAAAAATGTAGTAAATAAAATTAAGTGTTTCCCCGGAAGGTTGTTATCCGGGGTCTCCCGATTATATGGTCGTTTAGTAAATAAGGAAACAACCTTATTGTATCAACAACGTATAAGCGGGAGATCCCGTATCAAGCGCAAGATGACACCTATTTTTTATAACGGCGGTTTTACGCTATTCCCCGCGCCTATATCCCGCATGCGCCCGTACGGCAAGTACCGGGATGACGAGGCGCGGTGTGGCGGCTTTACACTCATTGAACTTTTGGTCGTGGTGCTCATCATCGGTATATTGGCGGCGGTGGCCGTGCCGCAATATCAATTGGCGGTTAAAAAATCACGTTTTGCCAATTTGCGCTCAACGGCAAGTTCCTATGTTCAGGCCGTTGAGGTTTATTATATGGCAAACGGAACGTATCCCAGTAGCTTTGAGCAGATAGATCTTGGTTTTGTATCTTCCGATGTGAGGACAAAACCTATAACGGACGGAACATCGTATGAGTGTCGGGTGCAGAATGATATGTTTTGTTGTATTACTCCGGTCAGCCCGGGGAACACATCTCCAAGTGTTTCGTGCGGTTATACAGATTATGAATTTGTATATTATTATAGAATTAATGATCATCGTGCTCTTTGTCGTGCTAACAAGGCAAGTCAACAAGCTATCAAACTTTGCGAAGGGCTTACAGGGAGCAAACACGCTTTTGATATAGTAATACCATCGCCCGAGGGATTCAAGGGGAATTTTTCTGAGTATTATTTTGACTGATTTTTGTCATTTTTTCGTTAACAGCATAACAAAATAATCTACAACCCACCTGACAGAACTTTGCACAAAAAGCGAACTGCGGTCTTAGGCCGCTCCGCCCGTACGGCAAGGGCCTTTTCAGTATATATTTTTCTCCCGCTTGTCATCCCGGTGCTTGCCGCACGGGCAAAAGCGGGATATAGTGGTGGGCGTTGTTGTTTGTTCGCGGGAGAAAAAATA
>Ga0310694_10004182_pt1 | contig 14004 bp, 12 predicted proteins | sample 174DNAGHGhighgp2_FD_203884 | JGI IMG/M metagenome (GOLD analysis project Ga0310694, IMG submission 203884) | Sheep rumen microbial communities from Palmerston North, Manawatu-Wanganui, New Zealand - 1742 DNA GHGhigh gp2 (v2) (version 2) | ecosystem: Host-associated > Mammals > Digestive system... | reverse complement strand
GATGGTCAGTCCTGAGAGTGCCGAGGGGTTCACGTTCTGGAAGTCCCAGAGGGCTGTGACTGACGACGACACCTTCTGCACCACCTTAATACTATAAAGGTAGCAGGTAGCGGTGGCGGCAATCTCCACGTAACCCTTCGACACCTCGCTCGATGTGGCGGTGTGCGTCGTGGTGTTGGCCGATGCTGCCGTACCGTTAATCTTGAAGTTATAGTAGCCCGGGTAGCTCACGACGGTCACCACATCGCTGGTGCTCTGGACGGGAACGCGCAGATAGGTGCCGGAGTTTACCTGAACGTCGCTGGTGCGGACGGCAAACTTGCCGCTCTTGGCAATGACGAACATGTTGATGTTGCTGTTGGTAGAGGCAACATGGGTCTGGGCGCCTTCAATTTTCAGGCCCGAAAGACTGGAGGGGTTGAGGTTCTGGAAGTCCCACAGGGCCGTCACGGTCGATGTGGCTGCTTTCACTGCACTGTTTTGGAAAAGGCCGAAAAGCAGAGCCAGGCACAGAATTGTGCATGAGGTAAATGTACGGTTCATAAGATTTTTAATGTTGTTAGTAAAAGGTGGTTATAAAATATTTAATCTGGTTTTGTTGGCGTTTTGATTTCGGGTGCAAAATTACGGGTGTTTTTCTCAAAAATCATAGGTTTTTGGTCAAAATCTAACGTAATCGTTTGCGCCATTTGTCCCTTTTTGCACCCTTTTTTTTCGGAAAATCGAAAACGGCCGTTTTTTTGATTTGTTAACTTACAGTTTTGCGTTTTCTTTCTTTTGCTTTCCATTCTTTTTTGTTACTTTTGTAGGCCAAATGAAAAAGCTGTTAGAATTATATAAGAGGTGGAGTGGGGCAGAGCCTGCTACCACCGAGAAACTGCCCGGAGCAGGCAGCAACCGTTCGTACTACCGCTTCAGGGCTGCCGACGGCAGTACCGTCATAGGATGTATCGGCACCAGCCGCGACGAGAACCACGCGTTTATCTATCTGGCCTGCCACTTCACGAAGCGCCAGCTGCCGGTGCCGCAGGTGCTGGCTGCCAGCGACGACGAGCTGCGCTACCTGCAGACCGACCTCGGTACCGTCTCGCTGTTCGATGCCATCCGTGGCGGACGTGAGGCCGGCGGGCGCTATACGCTGAAGGAGCAGGATCTGCTGCGGAAAACCATCCGCCAGTTGCCGAACATCCAGTTGCGGGGAGCCCGTGAACTCGACTTCTCACATTGCTATCCGCAGCCGGCGTTTGATACCGACTCCGTACTCTTCGACCTGAACTACTTCAAATACTGCTTCCTGAAAGCTACGGAGCTGGACTTCCACGAACTGAAACTGGAGGCCGACTTCCGCCTGCTGGCCAAGGACCTGACGGCGGCTGGCGATGAGCAATGTTTCCTGTATCGCGATTTCCAGGCGCGGAATGTGATGCTGGGAGGAGTGAGGAACGAGGAGGGAGGAGCGAGGAACGAGGAGGGAGGAACGCCTGTTCCATATTTTATTGATTTTCAGGGCGGACGTCGCGGACCGTACTACTACGACCTGGCATCGTTCCTGTGGCAGGCCTCGGCCAAATATCCCCACAAGCTGCGCCGCGAACTGGTCTATGAGTACTACAACGCGCTGAAGCAGTTTACCGAGGTGCCGTCGCCCCATAAGTTTGTGGAGCGCCTGGGACTCTTTGTGCTGTTCCGTCAGTTGCAGGTGCTGGGGGCCTACGGCTTCCGTGGCTATTTCGAGCGCAAGCAGCACTTTATTGAGTCTATTCCGCCTGCCATGCAGAACCTCCGTGAACTGCTCCATGACCGTAGCTTCCCTTATCCCTATCTGGTAGACCTGCTGCACCGACTGACTGAGATGCCGCAGTATCGTCAGATAGAGACCGTGGCCAGTCGTGCCGACGGCTACAAGATTACCGACAACAACCCCTATAATCCGCATCCGCAGGACGGCCCGGCAACCTTCTCAAAATACGATGCCCAGGGACCGCTGGTGGTCAAGGTGTTCAGCTTCAGTTATCACAAGGGTATTCCCGCCGACGAGAGCGGCAATGGCGGCGGCTATGTCTTCGACTGCCGTTCCACCCATAACCCCGGCCGTTATGAGCCTTACAAGAAACTGACCGGACTGGATGAACCCGTCATCCGATTCTTAGAGGACGACGGCGAGATACTGACTTTCCTCGACAGTGTCTACAAGCTGGCTGATGCCCATGTGCGCCGTTACATACAGCGCGGCTTCACGTCGCTGATGTTCTCCTTCGGCTGCACCGGCGGTCAGCACCGCTCTGTCTACAGCGCCCAGCATCTGGCCGAGCACCTGCACCGGAAGTTCGGCATCGAGGTGCATATCTGCCACCGCGAGCAGGGCATCCGTCAAACGCTGAAAGCTGAATGAAGCCCTTCTGGATGTGTCCTGACTGCTGACAGCAGGCAGAATGCCCGTTTTCTGTACTTTTAACGGGTATAGTGCATCGGATTATCGAAAAAAAGTAGTATCTTTGCACCCGAGAAGCTAAAGCAATGAAACAGGCGATGATTTTTGCTGCGGGTCTGGGTACCCGTCTGAAGCCGCTGACCGACACCATGCCGAAAGCGCTGGTCAGGGTAGGGGGTCAGCCCCTGCTGTGGCATGTCGTGATGAAGTTGAAGGCTGCCGGCTATGAACGCATCGTCGTGAATGTTCACCACTTTGCCCAGCAGATTGTGGACTATCTGGCAGCAAACAACCATTTCGGACTGGACATCCGTATCAGCGACGAGACGTACGGACTGTTAGAGACGGGCGGCGGCATCAGGAAGGCACGCCATCTCTTCGACCCGTTGTCGCCGGTGCTCATCCATAATGTCGACATACTGAGCAACCTGCCGTTAGACCGTCTGCCTGACGACACCTGTACGCTGGTCGTCAGCCAGCGGCAGACGAAGCGCTACCTGCAGTTCGACGACAGCATGCGCCTGGTGGGATGGAAGAACATTGAGACGGGCGAGGTTCGCGGCCATGAAGGCACGCCGCTGGCCTTCAGCGGCATCCACGTCATAACGCCTGAACTGCTGGCACAGATGGACGAGTGGCCGGAGCGGTTCCCCATCATGGACTTCTACCTGAAGGTATGCAGCCAGCATACCATCTGCGGCTATGAGGCCGGCAACCTGAGGCTGATGGATGTCGGCAAGCTCGATACGCTGGAAGCAGCAAACGACTTTATAAAACAATTATAGATAAACATGACACAGAAGATTATTATTTTGGACTTTGGCTCACAGACCACGCAGCTCATAGGACGCCGTGTGCGTGAGCTCGACACCTTCTGCGAGATTATGCCCTACAACAAGTTCCCCAAGGACGACCCGTCGGTCATTGGCGTCATCCTGAGCGGCTCGCCGTTCTCCGTCCACGACCCCGAGGGTTTCAAGCCCGACCTGTCTGACTTCCTTGGTAAGATTCCCGTACTGGGCATCTGCTACGGGGCGCAGTATCTGTCGTTCTCGTTGGGCGGTAAGGTTGAGAAGAGCAACACCCGTGAGTACGGACGGGCCAATCTGGAGACCATCAATCTGGAGAATCCCCTCTTTAAGGGCTTTGAGCAGAATTCACAGGTATGGATGTCGCATGGCGACACCATCACCGCCATCCCCGACGGCTTCGAGGTCATCGGGTCCACCAAGGATGTGAAGAATGCCGCCTTCTGGTGCCCTCCCGGTACGGCGGTAGCAAACTCTACACTCTACACTCTACACTCTACACTTGACAAAGGCATCTGGGCCGTGCAGTTCCACCCCGAGGTGTTCCACACGCTTCAGGGCATGCAGCTGCTGCGTAACTTCGTCGTCGACATCTGCGGCTCGCGCCAGGAGTGGTCGGCAGCCTCGTTCGTCGACACCACCGTTGCCGAACTGAAAGCACAGCTGGGCAATGACCGTGTCATCCTCGGCCTCTCCGGCGGTGTCGACAGCTCCGTTGCCGCCGTGCTGCTGAACCGTGCCATCGGCGACCATCTGACCTGTATCTTCGTTGACCACGGTATGCTGCGCAAGAACGAGTTCCAGCAGGTGATGGACGACTACAAGGTGTTGGGCCTGAACGTTATCGGCGTCGATGCCAGCGAGAAGTTCTTCGCCGACCTTGCCGGTGTCACCGACCCTGAACAGAAACGCAAGATTATTGGTCGTGACTTCGTCGAGGTGTTCAATGCCGAAGCCAAGAAGATTACCGACGCCAAGTGGCTGGCTCAGGGTACCATCTACCCTGACCGTATCGAATCGCTGAACATTACAGGCAAGGTCATCAAAAGCCACCACAACGTTGGCGGACTGCCCAAGGAGATGAACCTTCAGCTCTGCGAGCCGCTGAAATGGCTGTTCAAGGACGAGGTGCGCCGTGTAGGCCGTCAGTTGGGCATGCCCGAGCATCTCATCACTCGCCATCCCTTCCCCGGCCCTGGCCTGGCCGTCCGTATCCTGGGCGACATTACCCCTGAGAAGGTACGCATTTTGCAGGATGCCGACGATATCTATATCCGCGGTCTGCGCGACTACAAGGTGAAACTCAGTGGCGAGGAAGCCCGTAAGGTGCTGGCTGCCGGTGTGCCTGCCGACATGAAGGACGGCGAGATAGAGGTATCGCTCTATGACCAGATATGGCAGGCTGGCGCCATCCTTCTCAGCACCGTCCGCAGCGTCGGCGTCATGGGCGACGAGCGCACCTATGAGAATCCGGTGGCTCTGCGCGCCGTCACCAGCAGCGATGCCATGACTGCCGACTGGGCTCACCTACCCTACGACTTCATGGCAAAGGTCTCCAACGAGATTATCAACAAGGTGCGTGGTGTCAACCGCGTCTGCTACGACATATCCTCAAAACCACCCGCAACCATCGAGTGGGAGTAGGCTATTATAGGTGCAGTAAGCTGGGAGACATCCTCCCGACTTACTGCTTTTTAGTATTCTTATATAATGAAGTTTTCACCTTTTGTAATAGAAAAACTTAGAGAGAAGTCGGGCAACGAGATTCGTTTGTCGCGCGACTGCGAACTGCTGGCACTTGACATCGAGTCGGTGACGGGCGAGCACATTGGTGTCAACACCATGAAACGGTTGCTGGGTTTCATCGCCGACGAGCGCACTCCACGCACCTCCACCCTCGATGTCATTGCCCGCTACTTGGGTTTTGCTGACTGGGATGAACTGTGTCTGTTCGACGAGAACAGCAGCAACTCGTCTTTCGACGACCGCGACGAGTACCTGGCCTGCAATCTGGAAAAAGGTCAGCAGCTGGTGATTTTCTATCCCCCCAACCGCAGTCTGACCATCGAGCACTTAGACGGTAATCGGTTTCGTGTATTGGAGAGTGAAAACAGCAAACTCCTGCCGGGCGACATGCTCACACTGACCCATATCGTCCGTGGTTATCCTTTGCTCGTTGCCGAGGTAATCAGAGGCGGTCAGAACCTTGGCGCATTCACGGCAGGCAAGGTGCTGGGCATAGACTTTGAACTTCTTTGACGCATGATGGACAGCACTTCTTCGTTTTCCGAGGAACAGCAGGCTTTTCCTGATGCAGAACTGCTGTCAGTTGGCGGCACTACCTGCCAGTGCTATCGGGTTCGGCTGTATGGCAAGCTGCATTTCCTGAAACGGCTGAAGCCCGAGCTGCGCACCCATCCGCAATATGTGGCAGCCCTGCAGAAGGAGTTCGAGACAGGCTATTCGCTCGACCACCCGAATCTGGTTCGCTATGTATCTAAGACCGACGACGGCATCTTGATGGACTATGTTGACGGTGAGACGCTGAGCCAGTTTGCAGAGAGCCATCCCGACTATTTTAAGAGCCGCAAGAATGCCGACCGATTCCTACGTCAGCTACTTAGTGTCGTTGGCTATCTGCACATCCACCAGATAGTCCACCTCGACCTGAAGCCAGCCAACATTCTGATCACCCGTGTCGGCAACGATGTAAAACTGGTCGATTTGGGCTATTGCTACACCGACACCTATACCGACACGATGGGCCGTACCGACAAATATGCCGCTCCCGAACAGCTCGACGGGTCGGCAAAGGTCGATGCCCGCACCGACATCTATGCCATTGGAAAGATACTTCAGACGTTGCCCTGCTCCTCTTATTATAATAAGGTGATACGCCGGTGTACGGCTGACGATCCAGCCGACCGCTATCAGAATGTGGATGAGGTGGGACAAACGTTATCTCCAAAACACAGCTATCATTGGTTGTGGCTGTTGCTCATTCCCTTTGCAGCTTCACTGCTGTTTCTGCTTTCCCGTTCTTCAGACGGTGGAGAACAAGTCGAACAGGAAAACGATGCTGCGTCAGTGGCAAAAGACAGTGCCATTGTTGTTCCATCTCAAGAAGTTCATAGAGACAGCATTCTTGAAAAACCAAAGCCTTCAGCTAACTCAACCGCCTCTTCGCCGTCTGTTGCGGAAGAAGCATCTCTCCCACAGGAAAAAACCCTCGCCTTGCGCCGCGAACTTCAAGCCATAGCACAGCCCATCTTTGACAAGATGTTGGCCACCTATCTCGACAGTTCTTACAAGGCTGTTGGCTTTTCTCAATACAGCGAGCTTACTGATGACTTCCGCACTGCTATTATGCAGCACTACCATCCGTTGTGGGAGCGTTATCGGCAAAAGAGCACCATATCGGAACGCACATTCTATTGGGAATGTTCAGAGACCTGGCTCTACTACGTCAACAACCTATACTACCAAATGCAGCGGAACGACGAGAATGCAGAATATGAAGGAAAGCAATATCATTATTACGATAGCCAAAAGAAAGACCATGGCCTGTAGCAGCTTTCCAAAATGGACGAAATGGATGATTGTTTTCTGAAGGAGAGAGTTTAACTTTGCACCTGTTAATTGTATTGTTAAACTCATAAATTAAGAAAGCAAAATGAAAAAGAAAGGTTCTTTAGTTGTCATGATGGCTATGCTGTTGATGGCATTAATGGGGTTCACTGCTTGTGGTGATGATGATGAGACAACAACTTCTGGAGGCGTTAGCGATGGCATCAACATCAATGGCACAGACTATCGTATGAGCAGGATGGTTACTTGGGAAGGCTCATGGAAAAACGGTAAAGGTGATTTCTACGTACCTGTTCTTGAACGCGTTGGCAATACCGACGACGTGTTGCTCTATCAGTTTATATTCAAGAGTAGTACACAGCCGAAAGTTGGTGATGATTTTTCTAAGATGTCATTAACGATGGTTCCACTCGACAACAAAGGGTATAACTATATGCTGGATGGAGAGCTGCCATATATTAGCGGGACAGCCAAAGTCGTCAGTTTAGACAATTCGGAGAACTACACCATCACCGTAGCCTTCGACCATCTGACAATGGGAAACAGCAAAGCCACCTACGTATTCAACGGCACAACCTGGCTTGATTTTAATTTTGCACGTTAATTAGCAGAAAAAGTCGCTCGCAAATTTGCGTTTCTGAAAAATACTTCTTATATTTGCACCGTCGCAGAAGGACTGCGGCAGACATAATTGGGAAGCGTTTAGCTATTCCGCATCTGTGAATCTCGACAACTCACCTGTGCAACAGAATAGAAGGAACGCCAACCTTAGGATTGATATATGCATATATGACATATACCGCCTGAGGTGTGAGCGACTTTTCTTATTCTTGCACAGGGCAGTCGAGAGCCTACAGATGGAATATGTTAAGTAGGCTCACACTTTCTTTTTGTGCCTGAGATAACCTAAAACAAACGAGTCTGTTGAGTCTTGACTCTTGTAAATATATGAGAATTCTAAATAGTTTCATAAATGCATATAGTAGTATTTGGTATGGTATAATTGCGGCTATTATTGTTGTTGCTGCTCTGTTTTTAATTATCGCAGCAATGCAGGGAGACAACAAGCGTTTTTCGCCTCTCACATACGTGCTTGGTGCTGCATTGACAGCATTTCTGTCTTTCCAGTTTACATTTATGATAGGTGCCATTCTGTTTAAGTCAGATTGTAGCGACGTCACCTCCATCATAAATGACTTTGTTCCCAACAGTACCCTAACAAATGGCGCAGGTGATTTGCGTAGCAATTTAAAACGGTTGACAGAGGAAGAACCTTTCATCAAAAATTTCATTGATGTGGATGCAATTGATGACAGTCTGCCAGACGGTGCTATAGGTGATGCTATATTAAGTAAGGTACATTCCTATATTAATTGGTATATAATCAGGCGATTTCTGTGGTCGTTATTAGCTTGTGGAGTTGTTGTTTACTTAATGTTATATACAATGGAAAGAATCCCACAAGGTCGTACCAGACGAACACCGGGATATCGTAGCAGCAATCGTAGACGTAGTAGTGATGACTTTTAACTAAAATATAATATGGCAAACCATTTGTTTATAGGACTTGGTGGTACTGGAGGTAAAGTATTACGTGAGTTGAGAAAGAGAGTTTATGAGGAGTTTAAGTCAAATGAACCAACTCGTGGTGAAGCCCACATAGATTATATATATGTGGATTCTAGTGAAGATGAATTAAACGACAGAACAGGCTGGAAAGTTCTTGGAAAGTCTGTTCATTTGGCAGATACCCAAAAGGTATCAATTCACGGAATTAGCCTATCGATGCTGGATAATATTAACATGTATCCCGGCATTAAAGCCTTTTTGGATAGTAAAGATGTTGCTTTTATGAAACAAAAAATGGGTCCCTTGATTGAGCAGGGGATAGGTGGGCAACGTCGTCGTCTTGGTAGAACGTTGCTTGCAAATAATCTTGCAACGAACGGTCTTAGTAATGACTTCAATTCACGTTTGAGACAAACTGTAAAAAGACTGACTGACTCATCTGGGGAGCAGGCTGTAACATTTCATGTTTGTGCTGGTCTGGCTGGTGGAACAGGATCCGGTACCATTGTTGATGTAATATCTCAAATTCGCAAAGAGTATCCTCCTTCACAAGGTTCAATAAAGTACAAAGTTCACTTGTATTTATATATACCAGAGATGAACGTTGTGAATAGCAGTCATGATGAGGGCTTTTATCAGGCAAATGGTTATGCTGCTTTGCTTGAACTTAATGCAATGAGCGTTAATCGTTATAATCCTATTGACATAACTGGAAAAAAGGATATATATAGTGGCGAAGTTAAAAGATTACTCCAAGATATAGAACCGTTTGAGGCAGCTTTTGTTTATTCGAATGTTAACGAAGCAGGAAAACTACTCGACTTAGGTATTGGCTTGCCAAAAGCAGTAGCAGACTTTTTGTTCCAACATACAATTGCAAGCGAAATCATCGGTAGTGCCGGACAAATGGGGCGTTTGATAGGATGTGAAAATGATGGTGCGGGTCCTGAGAATGATAAAGCTAATCAGCCAACTCGCAGTAGAAAATTCCTTTCTTTCGGTATTAAGCGCATTGAATACCCAGAAACGGAGATAAAGGAATATGTAACCTATTCCTTTGTTCAGCAGGCTGTTCGTCAACTCGAATATAACAAGTGGGATGGCGGATTAGGTTTTGTAGATGCAACTTCAGAAGAGATTGGTACTGGTTTTGCAAGTGAAATTAAAGAGAGAACCAATCTTGAACGCTTGCTACTATCCAATAATTATTTGATGTTGTCAAAGGCTATTATTGAAAATAAGGAGTCAAAGCGGTGGAAAGATATTGTGTCAACATGGGAAGATCGTACTCAGGAATTTGCAGATGATGTTCAGATTGATGACGAGAAAGAAAGTTGGTTGGCTGCCTTTAACACTAAATGCGAAGAGTATTTTCAGAAGAACTATCGCTCCCATGGTGTAAAAGGATTTTATGAAGTTCAAAGAAGTGAGCGTGTTAATTATGCTCGTCATATTCGCAAACATATAGAACGTGTATTATTCGATGAATGGAGTAATGCTCAGAAAAGCGAGAGAAGTAAAAGTATTTTAGAGGTTGAAGCATATCTTAGTATTCTAATTAAAGATTGTGGTGAAAGAATTGAAAAATTTCAAAAACAGTCTGAGACTATCGAACATGAAATAGAAGACGTAAATAGACAAATTCGTGATATTAATGATGATTGGGCAAGGATTAAATGGACATTTGATCCTGTAACTAAAAGCAGTAAAAAGATATTAGATAGGTATAAGACTGCAAAATGTGACTACTACTCAATGGTCACAAGAGCAGAAGGATACCGCTATGCAATAGAATTATTGCAAGATATTATCCGTGAGCTTAGTATGGCAAAGGAAGGTGTTTCTGCTTTCAAGGCTCGTTTGTTGAATATTCTGGAAGAGGTAAAGAAACAAATTGATAGCCGTTGTAGAAAAGATAGTATCACTGATGGAGGTATGATGGAGAAAAAGTATAATCCAGAACTTGTCCAACAATTGGTAAGAAGTTATGTGGCTACAGAAGATATGCAGCGCGATAATACTCAGAACATTCTTAATCTTCTAATTTCTTCCTTAGGTGGTGATAATGAACGTTCGTTCTCTAATTTATGTGATAAGACAGATGAGCAAAGTATAGTAGATACAATGCTTGATGTGTGTGAGAAACGTGCTATTGCGGAAATGGAAAATAGTGCGAAGAGGGATTCTGTCTATAAGATGGTTAGCGTGAATATTTTAGAAAAACTAAAGCAGGAATTGAGTGGAGAAGGCAAGTTAGAAGAATTTGTTAGAAAGATTAAAGAATCTGCAAAGACTTTTGTCCAGTATAATGCTCAGGAGCAAGGAAAAGCCCAGTTAAGCAATAGTGGAGGTGGGATGAAGTCTATGCTTCAATTATGTATTCCAAAATATGAGGGTGATACTACGGGCTTCCGAGATAAGTTGATTAAAGAATTTGCTTTGCAAGCGGGAATTGACCCTAAACAGGATGTTGCTGAGAACTATAAGGACAATCAGATTGTCGTGATTGCTGCTTCATCGGGTTTCCCACTTCGCTATTTGTCGAATCTTACCATTATGAAGCAAAAGTATGATGAGTTGTTGGCAAAACCTGAGGCCGAACTAAATAGGATGATGCTTCATACGGAATCTTTCCAAGATGAGTTGCCAAGTCTATACGAGTTAGACACAAAGTCATTAAAGGCAATGCTTGTAAAACCTGTTATGTTGACATATGCAATGAATCTAATTGAGGAGAAAGAAGATCCTATCACCCAACAAAAGTTTGACGCAATCAATTTGCCTGATCCAGAACTGGCCTTATTAGGTGTAGAGAATTGGGTTCAGTTGGGTAGCAATATCCTTGATACTATAGATATGCTTAGCGAGAACTACGATTTAGCTAAGAAATTGATGGAGAAGGAAAAGGATACTCTAGCGACCTATCGTAGCATTGACCAGAAAATGGGACTAAAGAAAGCTCTTGGTGAAGTGTTGGCTAAAATAAAAGCATGTCCCGCATGCGAGAACAATCAATATAACCAAATTTACCTTAAGTATCAAGGTGTTGCGGTTGAGCTATTAAAAGAAATTGGATAAAATAAAGATTACTATTATGGCAAAGGTTAAAGGAATTTGTAAGAATATCGATGGCTGTGATTTAGCTGCTGATAAGGTGCCACAGGAGGTTGATAGTTTTGATTTCAAATGTAAAGAGTGTGGTAAAGAGTTATCTCCGGTAGAAGATGCAAAAAAGAAAAAAGCAGGAACTCCGAAATTTGCAATCATTGTTGGAATAATTACTTTACTTGCCATCATAGGCGGAATTATTGCTTTTAGTGGTGGTAGTACTGAGGAGCCACAAATCCAGGCATCTATAGACTCTGTGGCTGTTAAAGATTCTGTTGAGGTAACACCGATGGTTGTGAAGGATACAGTGATAGTTACTGATACTGTAATTCAACGCGATACCGTAACTATAGAGGCTCCTACTAAGGCAACAGAATCCCAGCTAGCATCTGTTAATAAACCAGCTAAATCAGCCTCCTCTGGCTCAAAGAACCTTGGTTATGCAACCTTCAAGGGTTCATGGCCCAATGATGTGAATGGGCGCATGGTATTCACCTCTTCACATGTCATTGACAGCAAAGACCCCAAGAAACGTGTTGCTGAAGCTGGAGACTACGTGATTGGCGAATGGTCTGACGGTCATTTGGTGCAAGGCATTTGGTGTGGTGCCGACAATCAGGTTAAGGGTAGTGTGATTATTGGAAAATAACAGCTAAGACATGTTTAAACTCTCAGTCCATACACTGCTGCTAACTATATGGTGCACCTCCGCATCATCTCAGGGCTTGAAGCTGTTCAGCCCTGAGGTGAAGAAGGCTGTGCCAAAGAATCAAGTGGTGGTAATGGACTTTATAGAGCGTTATTTCTATGACTTGTCTAAGTATAAGCAGACAGCTAGAGCATCAGTGATGGCTGAGGATAAAGTGTTTTTTCGTAAAGGAGGTTATTCTGATTTGACTCAGATTTGTGACACAATGCCTTTCTCAATCAATTTACATGACAAGTATTATGAAGTTAATTGGCAACGTGAAACAGAGCCATTTGTGACTATTGTTTTTCCTGCTCAATATGAACTGTTATCTGGTTTGAAGAAAGATGAGGCTATGGAGAAGTTCAAGGAGGCCGTCCTTGCTGCCCCACCAAGAGAACAATTGCCATCAATACCATTAGATCTTCAACAAGTTAATAATTCTTTGTATTGTTCGAAAGGCGATACGCTTTTGCTTGCTGAAATGACAGATGCTCTATACTATTATAAGATACGCGAGGAATTCACACCTGTTTTTAATAGGAATCATCTGGATTTGTCTGCAGCGAACCTCTTCCATGGTCTGATTCAAGATTCAGATTATCGAATGTATGTAGAGCAGTCTGTGTTTGGTATGAAAACGATTGAATACACAATCACTCTTAGCCAATGGCTCAACTATTGCGCTGAGTGGGGATTGAAGGTGTTCTTCGCCGTTGAAGAAGTGCGTGAAGATGGTGTTTTAGCGCTTGTCATTGCAAAGAGCCAGGAATTCGGATATCATCACCTCTTGTCTGTTGTCGTACCAGATAAATTTATCACGGATCAAAATGCAGTGCTGAAAGTTCGTTTGACCCCTTATATCCCGGTTCATAACGTTAAAGACTTGTATAAGAAAGAAGTATCTAATCATAAAAAAATCAAATGGCAATGAAAAGTATCTTTTTGTTCGTATTCATGCTCTTTAGCATTAGCACTTTTGGTCAGACCACTGTTGATGCCCAAGATATTATTGTTATAAAAAAAGACCAAGCATATCTATGGGGTGAAAATAGGTCGGCAGATCTTGGCGAAGCACTTGCTGGTGCAAGGACAAGCCTGGAAATGAGGGTTAGCGAGTGGGTGAATGAGCAGCATGCCTCTGATGGAATTGAGCTCTGTATCGTCAAAGCAAAAGAGCATTGTTCTGAGATTCAGACTATGATGGGGAGGCGGTATCGTGTATTGGTCTATGTGAAGAAGAGTGACATCTTGCCTGTTGCAGATAAGAACGAGGTTAAGGTTGTTAAGGTAATTAAAGATAGTCCCCAACCCAAGCCCGTTGTGGAGAGACCATTGGTCGTAGAACAGGAAATAAGGTCAGAAGTCAATCTGAATCAAAATGAAGTTGAGGAGAAAGATGTAACTATGTCTCAATCAAAGGCGAAGAAGATTACACCAACTAAGCCCCGGCCAGATATAAAACTGACACCTGATGAACGCAGGATGGTAGCAATTACCAATACAAAAGACCTGGAAACATACCTAAAAACGATAGATGGTATGGGCAAAATCAAGAAGAATGGCAAATTAAATAATTTACCTCAAAATGAGAAATATCATTTGTTTATCTATGATAGACAAGATAAAGTCCTTACTGTATTAAGGAAAGAGGACTCTGTCTTGGTCAATTTAAAGGAGATGAGAGAAGATAGCGTGAATAATTACGATAATTGTGGATTTGTTTGGATTCAATTAAGATAAGATATTATGATGAAAAAGGGGTTTATATGTAGTTTGGCATTAATGGTTGCCATCATTGTTAAGGCAGA
>Ga0310694_10004181_pt1 | contig 14004 bp, 14 predicted proteins | sample 174DNAGHGhighgp2_FD_203884 | JGI IMG/M metagenome (GOLD analysis project Ga0310694, IMG submission 203884) | Sheep rumen microbial communities from Palmerston North, Manawatu-Wanganui, New Zealand - 1742 DNA GHGhigh gp2 (v2) (version 2) | ecosystem: Host-associated > Mammals > Digestive system... | reverse complement strand
CCCCTAAGCGGGCTTATTTCTTAGCCGAAAACACAGACTGCTGCACCGAGCCGCCTGCCTGAGCTGCTGCCCTAAGCTCTCTCTGCCGCTGCCGCCACCCGCCCTGCCGAAACGCGCCGAAACGAACGCGCTGCCGAACGAAAGCTACTGCCGGAATCTTTTTATATATGCTATATAATAAAAGCTTCTATATGGGTCTGTTTTGCGCGGTTAAATTGATTATGTGATATTTCTTTTATTATACGCGCGTACGGGTACGGGTGTTATAAAGAATAAATAATAAATTAATAATAAAAATAATAAAAACATTGTATAATAAAATGTAAGCACATTTGCTATCAAATAAATTTTTATAAATTAAGCAAAAAAAATAAGCTAAATTTAGTGACAGCAAAAAAAAATAAAAATTTTATTTAAAACAGTTAAATTAATAAAAAAATGCTGTATAATAAAATGTAAGCACATTTGCTATCAAATAAATTTTATAAAAATTTGCAAAAATAATGTGCTAAAATAAGTATGTAGACAGTTAATTCTGATCTGATATTAAAAATATCTGATAATTAATTGAAATCAGCAAAATGAAATTAACGTGAAAACGCCAAATCTAAAAATGCTGAAATAATAATTAATATATCTGATATATAATAAAATCAGCTGATGAAATTAATTACAAATCTGTAAAAAAATATTTATAACCTGATCAGTTAAGTACAGATCTGAAATTAAAACTAATCACAGAAAAAACTGAATATATAAAAAAAACGCCCCGGGGCAAAACCTAAAAGAAAAAGAGGAAAAAATGATGGAACAAAATGAAGAAAAAATCAGAAAAATGTGTGAAGATCCGGTGATACTGAAATTCTATTTAGTACAAAACAGCTGTAACACTTTAGATCAATGTTTTAAAAAACAAAGATATCAAAAAATTATTTGTGATTCAGCTCAAAAGAAACTAAATAAAAGAAAAGAATTTGAAAACAAAGAAATTAATTATTTAGTAGATCTTCTAAAAAAACTAAAAAAGATCTTTAACAAAGCTAAAAAAGAAAAAGATCTAAAACAGCTAAAGTACTTAGATCAAAAAATTAATAATTTGATGAAAGACAAAAATTATATCAGAATTAATTTTAACGGTGGAATTGCTGAAAACAAAATTTGTCACGATTTTGGTAAGATTCAGTTTGAAGTACGCAAAGAAATTAGATTACAAGGAGAAAATTAGTATGAAATTAACTAAACAGCAACAAAACATTTTAGATTGGGCTTTAGATATGGACAATAACGGCCCAGATTGGCTTTACAGTAAAACAAAAAACGGTGAAACAACAGTTTATATACGCCGTCACACGCCTGGCGGAAATAGCGCCGATCCTGATTATTGGGGTGAAGAAGAAGATATTACTGAAGAATATATTGAAAACTGCAAAAGATTCAGTTTTTGGGGTGAATAAAATGAGTATTAGTGAAATTTTAATAGTGATTTTTAGCGCGATTAGTATCTTTAATTGCGGCTGAATTTTTGGAATGTTATTAATGAAAAGAAGAATTGAAAAAATTTTAGAAGATGAAGAATAATAGGAGATTAAATAATGAGAAAAGAATATGCAAGTGAATTAACTAAGGACTTTTTAATTAAAGCCGGAGTTGTAGCTGTAGATTTAGAAAACTGCAGAGTTTTTGGTGAACAAAGTGAATTTATACCAGTTATTAATAAACAAGATTATTTAATGATCAGTTTATATGATTTAGATGAAAATGGTAACAGAATTAAAATACCAATTAAACGTAAATTTAAAGGATGTAAAAAACCAACAAATACTTATATCTATAAAAATAGAATAGTAAGCTTAAATAGATTACTTTGGGCCTGGAAATATGGGTCTGTACCTGCCGGCTATGTGATCGATCATATTAATAACAAACACACCGAATTAGAAGATTATAAATTAGATAACTTACAATGTATTACACCAGCTGAAAATTTATCTAAAGAAAGACCTGAATCAACAACAATGTGCAGACCTGCTTATGGAGTTTCTAAAGAAGTATATGAACAAAGATTAGAATATTACTTAGCTGAATATGAAAAAGCTAAAAAAGAACATAATGCCAAAGCTGCTCATAGACTAAGAAGCAATATAGCTGCTCAAAAAGCGAGAATTAGATATATCTTAAAATATGGCGAGCTAAATTAAAATAGATTGGAGAAATTATGGCGAATCTGAATTTATTAGAAAGAGATAGAAAAAGATATTTAAAAAATGCCCACGATAAAAGATATATAAATTTCAGAAAAGAAGCCGATAAAGATAGATTAGACCACGATACGTTTATAAATAAATTAAATGAATTAATAAATGATGAATACCAAAGAATACCTGTAACAACAATAAGATCAAAGATGCCGCCAAAAAGCTTTACATTAGCTTTACGCCACGATACGATGGTTACATTAGCAGCTTTTGACGGAACTAAATATGAATTTTATAGCAGCCACATAAAAGATGCAAAAAATAAAGATACCAGTAGCCCAATGCCGATGTTTAAAAAGCAATTTTTAGACAGAACTGGAAAAACATTAGTTGAAGCTTTTGGAAAAACAGCCCAGTACTTCAAAGTATGTGTACCACAGCCTATATATTACCAATCAAGTTTATATCCAAATTACCAAAAGTTAAAAGGTGTATGCAAAGAAGACTTCAGTAGCCACTATCCAAGTTGCGCAAGCCAGAAATTACCAGATGCCAATACAGCTAAAGTGGTGAATGAATATGTGTTACCTGATGAAGAGTATGAATTTGCTTTTTATCCAGAGACCGGCCATATAGCAATATATAATGAGTTAGACAGCCACAAATATATTAAAGAGCAGAACTTATATGGCGCCGATATTACAAATAGAAAGTTCAAAACAGACTATTTGGGGCACGAAACTAAAACTGTATTAATGAAAGCCGCGAAAGAAAAAATCGTTGAACTGGAAGTATATTATGATATAAAGAACAAGTGTTTAAAGGGTACGCCAGAATATGATCACGCGAAATTGTTTCTAAACAAGTTTCTTGGAATGTTTGAACAAAATGACCCAAAGAGTTATAAAAGTTTACCATTTGCCCATTTAGCAGCGGTTATTAAGTGGCGCGCCAATATAAAAATGTTTAAGCTAATTAAGAAAATTGGCGATACAAAGATAATACAAATAGTAGTTGACGGCTTATTACACTTTGGGCAAGCAGTTGGAACTAAAGAAAAAAAGATGGGCAATTTAATATGTGAAGAAGAAAATGCCACAGTTATACAGCGCGGAATAAATCAATATATAGTATTTGGAAAAGAAATTACTAAATGCCACGCGGGCTTAGATGTAGACATTGAATCTGACAATATTAAAGACTGGAAAGCAAGCGAAAAAATTATGTTTGTAAAGTATATTAAAAGTATAATTGATATAGAGGAGATCTAATATGAAGAAACAAGGAAAAATTGATAAAGCAGCTTATAAAAGATACGTTAAAATGTATGAAGCTGAAAAGAAAGACCATAATATCATTTTTGGTGTTAGAAGATATACATATGGCCAATATGTGACCAGAAGAAAAGCCGGATTTAGCAATAGAGATTTAGTAGATAATCAAGCAAGATTTACACAAGAACAAAAGAAAGCTATCTGGAAAAGCTATCAAAAAAACAGAAATGTAAAGCGCGGCGAAAAAGATTTAATGGAAGAAACTTACTGGGGCGATACGTTATATAATAATATTTTGGAAAAAATACCTGTAACAGCTAATGAGGCCAGATACCACAGAAGTATTGGCGGTTTACTTGGTGCTGAAAATCAAGTTCACTTATTAATATCTAATAGAATTAATGCTGGTGAAAAGAAAGAAGACATTTTAGCAGAATATGGAATCATCGACTATTAATTTAAAAAAAGAAAGAAAAAAAGCCCTAAAGAAAGCTAATGATCATAAAAAATTAAAATATGATAAAGCTTATAAAAAAGCCCTGTATGACGCAAAAGAATGGTACACTATTAGAGCTTTATTAGGCCATCATTTCTGGAATTACGCAGTGCTTATAGGCGCCAGAGAGAGAGGCAAGACGTTTAGTGTCCAAGATTATGTATTAAATTGTTTCTTTAATCCAAAATCTAAATTATATCATGTTCCATTTTACTGGATGAGACTTAATGACATAGCTATCAAAAATATGATGATGAATAATGCAGCTAAGTTTTTTGAGCCAATCTTAGTTAGAAAATACCACTTAGAAGGTATCAAAGTTAAGGGCGACAGCATATTTATCGGAAAGTTATTATTATGTAGAGTATATGGACTATCAACAGCTTATAACAGCAAAGGCGCAGCTTTATTTGACAAAGAAACATTTAAAGGTGTTAATATAGTTGTAGATGAAATAGCAAGAGAAAAAGGCCAAAAGAAAACATTTGATGTAGCTTATAATCTAAAGCTCCAGATCGAGAACATAGTACGTTCAGAGCGCGAAAATGTAAAAGTGTTCTTTATGTTAAATAATACTGAAGAATGTCCTGAAATCTTATCAATGTTTGGATTTATACCAATTGAGTTTGGAATATACAAGCTAAAAAGAAAACACTGTATTATAGATTATATACCTAATAATGCAGCTTATGAAAAAAGAAGAAAGAATGCTCTTGCTAATGAGTTAGATACAGGTACTGGAAACTTCACTAATAAAGTAGTTAAAGATATAGAAAGCTTATATAAAGGCCGTCTAATCAAGCCACTAAAAGTAGTAAAGTTTAGCAAAGATATGAATGACTGGTTTACTATCTGGAATGACAATGTAATATGTCCATACAATAATGAAAAAGTAGACAGTATAGCAATGAAAAGATATATTAATGATCAATTCTTTCCAGAGCTTAGAGATAGTATTATAGAGCAAGAAGATGTTAGATGTTTTAAATATAAAGATATACTAACACAAAGCTTATGGCGAGCTAACTTAGAAATTATCAAAAAATAGCTCAAAACAAGCCAATAGAGAAGCGAAAATAAAAAAGGCGAGTAAATTACTTACCCGTCTTTTTTCGTGTCTTAAATTGTCTATTTTAATAAACAATTGTTAATACACCATTAATACATTTAATTTTTACCATTCCAATCTTATTACCATTATTATCAAAGTTTGGAATTCCAATAGTTCCATCAGCATATACCTCAAAAGCATTCGAACGACCAGATGTAGAATTTGAAGTTCCATTACCGACTTCAAATAATGTAGTTGATTTGTTGTCATTATATCTTCCAACAACTGTTTGATTTGAATATGATGCCTTTGTATGTGCACCACCAGCATGAGAATAATCACCATCAGCATGTGTATCATTGCCTTCAGCATGAGAATATGATCCATTAGCATATGTTCCATAACCCTCTGAATGAGACCCTTTGCCATTAGCAAATGTTCCAAAACATTCAGCATGCGAATATTGTCCAGTAGCAGATGAATAGTAACCTTCAGCATGTGAGTAGTCATTGCTGGAAATACATCGACTTCCTTCAACATGTGCTACATATCCACTTGCTATATTTGTATAGCCTTCGGCATGTGAGTAATGTCCTTTAGCCCAAGTATATCTGCCTTCAGCATGAGAATAACTTCCATCAGCAAACGTATTATTTCCTTCCGCATGAGAATAATCACCATGTGCCCCGGAAGTTTTAAATGATATGGCTGTTGGACGACCATAACTATCTAAAGTTGGAGTTACTGTAAAGTCAAAAACTATAGGATTAACAGTTTCACCAACAACTTCTCCTCCAGTATAAGTTTTTACATGATTTCCTTCAGCTATACTAAAATTGCCATAAGCAACTGATGAACCACCTAAGGCAATGGCTCCTTTTCCAATAGCAAAAGCTCCTTCACCCATAGCTACGGAACTTTCACCTTCAGATCTAGATTTATTTCCGATGGCATGAGAATAGTTACCGACAGCTAATGTTTCTTCACCTAAAGCACTAGCACTTGTTCCATATGCTCTCGAACTATGATTTGCTGTAAATCCATATTCTGAATAAGTAATTGTATTAGCACCAAATGCTGATGAATTTTTTCCTATACTTGTCGAATTTATTTGTCTTATAGAAGCTATAGCTTGCGGATTTGCTTTTTCTCCGTCGACAATATTTTCTATCATAACATTATCTACATAATTTACAACATCTTCAAGCCTTTCTTGTAAAGCTTCAATATCTTCTTGATGTCCAGCAACAATAGGTTGTAAGCCTTCAATATCTTCTTGATTTTTTAAAACTTGTTCTGGTAAATTTCTGTAGACTTTTCCATCAATTTCAATTGCCATACTATTTGTTCTCCTTATTTTCTTTTGGTAAATTGTCTTTAATTTCTTTAACGCCGTCAGATATAGTATCAATGATTTCTTCTTTTTCTTCGTCAGTGATTACACCATCTTTTTTAGCTTCTTTAATCTTTTTAACTATTTTAATTATTACTGGAATTAACACTGAGATAATAAAGCCTGCAATAGTAACTACAATTGAAACAATTGCTTGAATTTCAGTAACTGATAAGCCAGCACCTGTTGCAGATACTGCTGTACCAATAAGTCCGTACATTACTCTGTCATCTAATACCATATTAATTGCCCTCCGATTCATCATCATCAACATACCATAATACTTTTTCTGGCATTACAAATGTTTTGAAACAGATTTTGAATTTACCAATAAAAGCTTCAGTAACATCTGTTTTAAGTAAGTCTGTTAAGATGCTGTAAGCTTCTAATTTAGATTTCTTATAATTAGTTGTATTTTGAGCATTAATGTAATCTAACTCTTCTAAAGAACTTGTTCCTGGTTCAATACTTGGATTTAAGGCTTGATTGTAAATTGCTTTACCACCAGTCATAATATCTTCTTCAGTTAAAGCTCTAACTTTATCTTGAATTTCTAATCTCTTTTGCCAAGTTGGACCATATTGAAATATGACACTGTACATTTTGTATTTAAACTGATTAATGTCAGTATTAGCAATTGGGTTGTTTCCGTATCTTGCATATAATAGATAATATAATAGACTTACATTATCTGGGTCTGAAGCAGATATACTATTAGCAAATGGACTTGCTTGTAAATCTGTTTTAAAGCTTTCAGCACTATTCCATACATCTGTAAATAGTGGAGTATTGTATTGTAAACTATTCATAGTCATTGCCTCCGTCAGCAGATTCAGTTTCTAATTCAGTTCCAGTATTAGCACCATCATCATTTTCTTCATAGATAGCGCCATCACCGTCATTATCCATGCCCATAACATTTTGAGCTGGTTCACACCAGATACCTAAGCCTCAGATACTATTAACAATATTACAGAAGTTTTGTCTAATAGCTAAGCCATCTTGCATTACTAAGCCAATTGGACCACCATTAATATCAGCTTCTGTTTGTAGTTCATGAGCTTTCTTTTCAAATAGACCACCATTATCAATGCCATAAGTAGAAAGTCTAAGATTATCTAAAGATTGCATAGCTAACATATATTCTTCTGAATTAAGTGGAGCACCATTAGTTAATTCTTGGAATTCAACTGCAGCAGCAATTGGAACAAGTGGTTCGCCTGTCAAAGCAGCTCTTTCCATACTTCTATTAGCTTCAAATACTTCTGGAGCTTGAGCAGCATCACTAATTCTCATACCTCTAACACCAGTTCCAAGCATTAAGCCAGTATGCATAAATGGCACACAGTCAGCCATAGCATCTAATAGAGCATCATTTACTTGGCAACGTGGAATTATTGTTTGAGCTAATTGTTTTGTATAGTCATGAAGTAGTACGCAGTCATTAACTAAATCTTCTTCAGTTAATTGTTCTGGATCTTTAATTCCATAAATACATTTTAATTTTTTATTAGCTAAGTATTGAGCTTGAGCCTTACTACCTTTATCATCTGTTCCAGAAGTCATTGGAACTGGGTGAATAGTATTGTAGCGGCCGTAAAAGTCAATTGTTCCATCTAAGGCATAAGGCATGAAATAGAATTCTTCTAAGTCTTTATCGTAGAATAAACATAATTGACCTTTATAATATAGTAATCTTTCTAATTCTTGTGAAGTAATATTACAAGGCAAGTTGTATCAGACATATCTATTAACAGCATCTTGTTCATCGACAATTCTTAATAATTTTTTAGTATCTTCTTTTAATGCAACTTTATTGCCACCAAATTTCATTGGTCTGCCTGTTTTTGGATCAATACCAGCTTGCATAAGTAATTGTATATCTGTCATTTTTGCACCCATTATTATTTACCCCCTTGTTGGAGTCTTTTTATCTTTTCTGTTGCAGCCTTAATATCGAACTTTAATTCTCTTGAAGCTGCAATTCTATCATTTAGTTCTCTAAAAGCTTCATAAGATTTTTCTAATTGTTGATTTTTATAATCTTTATTGCTAATGTATTTACCTGGAATATGTTTAGCTGGAATATCTCTATATAAGTCTTCAACTTTACCAGTTTTAACATTAATAGATTGTCTTCAGACTCTTTGACCTGGAATAGTCTTTGCTCTTTTAACAGTATGTCTTCCAGTTTCAGGTAAATTAGAAGCTTCCTCAAGTCTATCAATTCTGTCTTGTTTTAATTTACTTTCACGGAATTTGTCAACAACACCAGCTAATTCTTCAACTTTAGCATCATCTAAAGCTGCATATTCTTCATTAGTAATGTCTTTAATTTTTTTACCATTGAAGTCTAATTCACCAAAGTCAGCTTCGTGAGCTCCAATTGCTTTAGCTGCTTCAATAGTATCATTTTTATAAGCTAATTTTGCAGCATTTAATTGCTCTTGAGTTGCAGCAATTTCAGCTTGATTTTTAGCTTCTGCAATTTTAGATTGCTTTTGGGCTTCAATAGCGTGAACCCCTAAAGTAGTTGCCCCAGCTATTGTGCCCAAAGCTTGATTAATTGAATTTTGTATAGCGCCCATTAGATGTATACTCCTTTTCGTATTTCGTTATAAATTTCATTTGCCATATGACTATCTTCTCATAAATCTGGTAATCTAATTACTTCACCGATAAGGAATTGTTTTTCATTAGTGGTAAAGTCAACATAATCAGATATTTTGCCAATTGCCATAACAGTCATTCCGTTGTATTTAATCTTATCACGTAATGCTTGTTTTTCAACATCGGTACAAGTATAATATTCAATAAATGGCCAGACTCTTGTGTTATAAGTTAATGCTGTAGTTTTAGTAACTGAAGTTGGAATTGCTTGGATATTTTGTAAATTGTAGTTATACATGTCAGTAGCATAACTTCTTGTTTCAGCTTGTAGTTCTTTTAGATTTTTAATATCTAAGTTTCCACCGCCAACAGCAGCAGCTAAACCACCGATACCACCAATAGCAGCACCAGCTAATGCACCATAACCGCCACCTTTACTACCACCAGCTAATGCACCAGTCATAGCACCTGTAGCACCACCTGTAAGTGCTCCAGCGCCAGCTTGCCATTCAGCTTGCTGCATTGCAATTCTGTTATTGACATCAAGATTTTTAATTTGTCTATCGAACATTTCTTGATATGTTTTATTTTGTAATTGGTAATTAGCCCAAGCATTACTTAATTGTGTAAGTGAGAAGTCACCACCACAAATAAGGCCACGAGCATCATCTAAGTTAGTAAAGTTATCGCCATATAAACCTTTTAATTTTGGTATTACATGGATATATGGGCTTCAAGGCTTATAAGTACACTCAATTTTAACACCATCAATACCACCAGATTTTGCTAATGAAAATTCAAATATACCATTATAATTTCCAGAGACTAATCTGTATAAATCGCATTCATTAGAAATCTTAATATCTTCAGCATTATCTAATAAAGCATTAAAATAATACATAGTTGGAATAGTAAATAAAACTTTAAATTCTTGATCTATATTTTGACCTCCAAAGCTTTCTGAATCAATATATATTGCAAATATATAAGATGCATTATTATACTCTAATAGAGATAAGCTAATTTCTGGATTTGTATGTTTACCATAAGTATAAATATTTAATGTTGTAGTATTAGTTGACCATTTAACTTCTATTGTATTGTAATTATTAACTTCTATAACAGCGCCTGTATTTTTGTCAATTTTAGCCACTTTAATTAATTCTGAAGACTGAGTTGTCAAGCCAAATCTATAAACATTATATCCTGTTTTTTGATACAAATTAGTTAATGAGTAATATGTCTTACTTTGTGGGGTATCATAACTTATTGTTGAATATGGCCCAGCTAAATTGGTAAGTGCATTAATATCTTCAACACTTCTTTCAACATCAAATATAGATCTTGAGCACCAAATAATAGCACTGTATTTAGCACCATAAGTACCAGTAGTACTATCATATGCAGTAATTACATCATGGCTAATACCAGAAATATTTAAAGTATCACTTGGGTCAGAGCTCTTCATTACTGCTTCTCTACAAGGACAGTAAGGTAATAATTGTATATCATATAAATTACTTGTACCTGTTTTAGCACCAATAGCAGTAGCCATAGTTAAGGCTACGTTTTTATTACAAGTAAAAGTATCTGTACCATCATTTAATTTTAAGCTATCACTATATGGAATACAGAACATATCATATTGAGCATCTTCTAAGTGAGCTCTTTCAGAATCAATATTAACTCTTAAACTAAGTGCTAATTGTTCAAGTTCAATCCAATATTCAGTAGCAGTTGGTTTTACTTCAACTTCACCAGAACTTAGATTTCCAGTAAATGTATAACTCCAAGTTGTTAAGCCAGTTCTTGTTAAATTGTTGTTAATAAAATTAATAATATTAAAACCTTGAGTAATAGAAGTATTAACTGGAACATAATTTGTTTCTGTTCTTGATTTAACATTAATTCTGTAATAAATATTTGTAGTAGTATCTTTAATAATTTTTGTATCTAAAGCTCTTAAGCCAGAAGTTGAACCGACTTCAATTCCTAATTGAGCATTTAAAAATGCTGAAACATAATCTTTAAAAGTAGAATTATTATAAATATTACCTACTAATGTTGGAACAGCATCGGTTCCGAAATAACCAACATCAGAAGCAGCTGTTGGAGCTGTATAAGCCATATATTCTTGATTTGTCCAACCTTCATACCAGCTTGCTAATGCGCCTTGTGCAGGAGCACCTCTAACACTGCCGCCCTGTAGGTTTCTAACATAAGCATTATATTGATCTAATGTAGTACCAGTTTTAAAATATACATATCTTGTAGTAAAATAAGTAGTTGTTCCTGAAGAATAAACTGTTCTTCCATATCTTGATTTATTTCTAAATCTAATATCATTAATACCATTATTTTCAATTAAGTATTCACCATTTGGATTTAAACCTAAAACATTTTTCCAAAAGGCCCAAGAAGAAATACCATTAACTTCAATATCAGCAGGAGCAGCTAAAAATACATCGCTGTCTACAGGAGTAGAAGTACTAAAAGCATCTCTTGGAACATAACCAACAACTCAACCAGATTGTGTTTCGTCTTTAATTGGGTATTCAGCTTGTTTAATTTGGTTAACACTTAAATTTTCAGAATTAAATAATAGTGGATTATTAGCGTCTTTAATAGTAGCTTTTTCAATATATATAGGGGCATCAACAATTGCTTGTAAATTATCAACTAAAACATCTCTTTTTAATGCGACAGTATATTGACCAAGTCTTGTTCTATCACAATTCATTATAAACCATCTGCTAATAATTGGCGCATTAATAGCTTCTGTGGCATCATCAAAATGCTCAACAACAAGTGCATAGTCAAAGTTTTTTATTTCCATATCATTTAATAAAGCTAATGTATCGCCTGTACCTAAAACAAGTGATGTTAATACTCCATCACCTGGTACAAAATTTATATTCATAAATCTAACAAAGTCGAAACCTAATCTTAAATCTTCTAAGTAATTTAAGACTAAATCACCGGCTTTTTTGACTGTTCTATTAAAATAGTTGTTGTAATGTAATAAATATATATCAGTTTTCATTACAATCTCCTTTATATAAGAAGTGGGCAGTTTTAACTCATGCCCAGGAGCCGGAAAAAATTATGAGACCACCATTAGATCGCTTTAACAGTGATAAATGGATAATTCTTTAAGTATTGTAAACTATTGTGTCCGAAAGTTAAGTAATGATTTTCTGTCAATGAACGAGGATTGAAGAAGCTGGTTCCAACTTCAAATGCAGACATCATTGGAGGTAATTTAACTAATACTTTGCAGATGACTGTTGAGTCAACTTTGTAAGATTCGCCAGCACCAACAGAAGAACCAGTAGCAATTACATCACCTGGAAAATAGTGAGCAGTACCGATAACTAATTCTTTAACAGCTCTTTCACCAGCAACAGTTGTATGAGCAGCTGCTTGAACAGTACCGAAGTAACGGCCAGGTAAAACTTCTTGTTCGAACTTGTCAACTAAGCCTTCTTTATGGAAGATAGTTGGTAAGTCAACTTTCTTGATTTTGTTAACGAAATCTGAGTTCCAAATGACTTTAATAGCTTCGTCAGAATAGCTTCTTAAGAAACCGTAGTCATTGTAATCTCTGCTGTAGTCGCCCATCTTAACGATTAAGTCAGCTAAGCAACGAGCAATTTCAGTAGCTTCTAAAACAGCAGCTTCCATACCAGTGGCAGAACCAACAGCAGTGGAAATGTCACATTGAACATCTTGTTCACCAACAGAAGTTTCGGTTGTTCCGATGAAGACATTGTATAATGTTCCGTCGTAAACTCTCTTAGTTTCTCTCATCCAACCTAACATAACAGAATTGAATTGACTGAAAGCACCTTCTGTGGACCAAGCACGTTTGCTGAGATAATTATCAACAGTAATTCTGATTTGTCTGAAAACATCTAAGTTGATATCTTGGACTTTTGGATCTGCAGGTCTGTCTAAGGCTAATAGGTTTGCAGCTTCTAAGTCAGCACCCCAAGGATGAGTGACTAAAGCGTCAGTTGCGTAATATAATTTTTTGTCGCCAAATAATCCGCCGTCGACTCTTGCTTTATCGACTAAGGATTGATGTTTTCCAAGATTGTCGGCGAAGACTTCTTGGCTAATGATCATATTTGCTAAAGAGGCAAAGATTTCATTAGGATTAAGTGTAAATGCAGCTTGAATAGGCATTGTTTAAATCTCCTTATTATTTCTTAATTCTATCATAGATACTTGGATTAGTTCTGCGTTGTAATTCTTGTGTAAAGAGTTTTGGATCACCATCTGCATAATCTATACATTCTTGATAGATTTGTGCCACTTTCTCGGCTTTTTCTTCATCTTCTGCAGTTGGGGCGATTTGAGTTCCATACGGCAAGAATGGATCGCGTTCACCTTTAGCAATAAGTGTGCTTCTAAGTTCAAGAGCTAATTTAACATAGTCTAAGTTAGTATGTTCATGATTAAATAACTCTTCACGAATTTCACTAACATCTCTATATTGTTCAGTAGCTGGAACCTCAACAGTTTGTCCGTTGACAATACTATCGAGAAGCTTCTTATTCTCCGCGCGCAAAGCATCATATTTCTCGCGGTCAACACTATTTTGTTTTAGAGTTTGAATGGCCTCAATGTAGTCTGTGTTGTCTACTACGGTACCCGCTTCGTTAATTTGTTTTTCGTCTGTCATAAATTTCTCCTATACAAATTTTTTCTATTAAGTAGAGTTGTGGGGCAGGCTTCATTAGAGATAACCTGACTTAAGTCATCAGTCCTTCGACGTACCTCTTCGGTCCTACTCGTCTAGACAAGGATTTTATCAGATATTAATGAACTGCGCTCTCTATTTTAATTTAGCTATTATATTATACAATAATCAAAAGAAATATCACATAATCAATTTAACCGCGCAAAACAGACCCATATAGAAGCTTTTATTATATAGCATATATAAAAAGATTCCGGCAGTAGCTTTCGTTCGGCAGCGC
>Ga0310694_10004180_pt1 | contig 14005 bp, 5 predicted proteins | sample 174DNAGHGhighgp2_FD_203884 | JGI IMG/M metagenome (GOLD analysis project Ga0310694, IMG submission 203884) | Sheep rumen microbial communities from Palmerston North, Manawatu-Wanganui, New Zealand - 1742 DNA GHGhigh gp2 (v2) (version 2) | ecosystem: Host-associated > Mammals > Digestive system >... | reverse complement strand
ATTGTCACAAAGTTACTAAAACTTTTTGACATGGCAAAGCCTCCGCTTGGGAAAGTAGAGGCTTTGTTATATGTTTTACAGCATGTTACAAAAAGAGGATGTGCCAGAATTATGACACATCCTCTTAATTTTTGGCCCATAATCAATCGATTGCATTGAAAGCGAAAGATAATTCAACAAAACTAACTAATTTTTGAGGATTTTTTTGTACCTTTGTGCCCTAATTTTCAATGTTTAACTACTGAGTAATGTTGGACTTACTGTTTGAAACCAGTTGGGAGGTCTGCAACAAGGTGGGCGGCATCTATGCGGTGTTGTCGACCAAAGCCAAAACACTCCAAAAACGATATAAAGACAATCTGATATTTATTGGTCCTGACCTTTGGACTGCCGAGAATCCGTCACACTCTTTCATCGAGGGCAAGACTGCGCTTGCCGCATGGCAGCGACAGACCCATCTGCCCGACGGCGTGAAGGTGAGGGTAGGGCACTGGGATGTGCCCGGCAAGCCCATTGCCGTGCTAGTGACCTACGATGCCCTTTATCCTTACAAGAACGAGCTCTATTCCGAGATGTGGACCCGCTATGGCGTGGATTCGCTGCATGCCTATGGCGATTATGACGAATCATGCATGTTTGCCTTTGCGGCCGCCCTCGTCATCGAGAGCATCGTCAAGTGGAAGGACAATCCTGACTTGAAGGTCGTAGCCCATTTCGACGAGTGGACAACGGGCATGGGAATGCTTTACGTCAAGACCCGTCTGCCTCAGGTGGCCACCGTGTTCACCACCCATGCCACAAGCATTGGCCGCAGCATCTGCGGTAACGGCAAGCCCCTGTATGATTACATGCCAGGCTACCACGGCGACCAGATGGCAGCCGAGCTCAACATGCAATCCAAGCACTCGCTCGAGAAGGCTGCCGCCCATGCAGCCGACGCTTTCACAACGGTCAGTGATGTGACCGCCCGCGAGTGCGCCCAACTGCTGGAACGCTATCCCATGGTGACGCCCAACGGCTTTGAGCAGAACTACGTGCCCAAGGGCACCAAGTTCACTGCCAAGCGTGCGGCTGCCAGAGAGTGCATGCTGCGAGTGGCGGGACGTCTCACTGGACAACATTATGCCGACGACACCCTAATCGTCGCAACATCGGGGCGTCTTGAAATGCGCAACAAGGGCATTGACGTCTATCTGGATGCCGTGTCTGCGCTGCGGGATTCTCTTGACTTCGTGTCAAGCAAAGCACGCAAGGTGGTTGCGCTCGTGCTTGTGCCCGCATGGATGAAGTCGCCTCGTGCCGACCTGGTCGAGAGCCTCCATGCCACCAAGCCCCACCGGTTGTTTGACCCGGTGATTACCCATCACTTGCACAACCAGGACAGCGATCCCATCTATAACCGCATCAATGCGCTGGGATTCCATAACGAGCCCAAGGACAAGGTGACTCTCATTGATGTGCCTTGCTACCTGAATGGAAACGACGGTATCTTCAACATGACCTATTATGACCTGTTGGCTGGTCTTGATGCTGCAGTCTTCCCGTCCTACTATGAGCCGTGGGGTTACACCCCGCTCGAGAGCGCAGCCTTTGGCGTTCCCACCATCACGACCGACCTGGCTGGATTTGGCCAGTGGGTGCTGGACCGTTTTGGCGACGACTCCGACCGCTACGGCGTGAAAGTTCTCCACCGCACCGACGGCAACTACGATGAGACAGTAAGGGCCATCGCGATGAGCATGATGAACCTGTATGTGATGAGCGATAAGGTCAACCGTGCGATTCGCAATGCCAACCGCACGACCAGCAAGGCTGCCTCATGGGAGAACTTCATCCAGTATTACGACAAAGCCTACAGCCACGCCCTCTCGCTTGCCGAAGAGAGGCTTTAGGCGATCACAATATATTTTTACAAAACGAAAAATTTAGAACTAACAATTCAATACAGTTATGAAATTTCAAGTAAGTAACAGTAACGAGCCTCAGTGGAGGAATATCACTGTAAAGTCTGAACTTCCAGGCAATCTCAAGAAACTTAACGAACTGTCTCGCAACCTGTGGTGGGCATGGAACACCGAGGGCAAGACCCTGTTCCATGACCTGGACCGTGACACGTGGCGTGCCACCAGCGAGAACCCCGTGAAGATGCTCCAGCGTCTCTCTAACGAGAAAATCAAAGCCATCCAGGCCGATCCGACCATGATGGCTCGCATCGACAGCACCTACGAACTCTACAAGGAATACATGAAGAAGCCGCTGCGCAGCGATATCCCGTCGATCGCCTACTTCAGCATGGAGTATGGTCTGTGCAACGCCATCAAGATTTATTCGGGTGGCTTGGGTATTCTTGCCGGCGACTATGTCAAGGAGGCCAGCGACCGTTGCGTCAACATGACTTCAGTGGGTTTCCTGTATCGCTACGGTTACTTCACCCAGACACTCTCGATGGACGGACAGCAGATTGCCAACTACGAGGCACAGAACTTCCACCAGCTGCCCATCGAGCCCGTGCTCGACGAGAAAGGCAAACAGCTCGTACACGAGGTACCTTATCCCGGCCGCACCATCTATGCCAACGTGTGGAAGGCCAATGTGGGCCGCGTCACCCTTTATCTGCTTGATACCGATGTAGATCAGAATAGTGAATATGACCGCGAAATCACCCACAAGCTCTATGGTGGCGACTGGGAGAACCGCATCAAGCAGGAGTATCTGCTGGGCATCGGCGGTGTGCTGCTGCTCAAGCGCCTGGGCATCAAGGCCGACATCTATCACTGCAACGAGGGTCACGCCGCACTGCTCAACCTGCAGCGCCTGGTGGACTATGTGCAGGAAGAAGGTCTGGACTTCAACGAGGCCCTCGAGGTCGTACGCGCCACTTCGCTCTACACCGTTCATACGCCCGTGCCCGCTGGCCACGACTACTTTGACGAGGAGCTCTTCGGCAAGTACATGGGCGAGTACCCCAGCCGTCTGGGCATTTCTTGGCAGGAGCTCATGGACATGGGCCGCGAGAACCCGGGCAGTGATGAGCGTTTCTGCATGAGCACCTTCGCCTTGAACACCACCCAAGAGAGCAACGGCGTGAGCTGGCTCCACGGCGAGGTGAGCAAGAAAATGTTTGCCGGCATCTGGAAAGGCTATGCCCCCGAAGAGTCACACGTGGGATATGTCACCAATGGCGTACACATGCCCACCTGGGCTGCCAGCGAGTGGAAGGTATTCTACAGGCAGGTACTGGGAGACGACTTCCTTGAGCATCAGGAACTCGAATCATCATGGGCACCCTTGATGAACGTTCCTGACGAGAAGATTTGGGAGATGCGCATGATGCTGAAGCAGAAGTTCATCCGCTTCGTGAAGCGCGACTTCAAGGAGAGCTGGCTCAAGAACCAGGGCGATCCCACCCGCATTGCCAATATCGTGGACAAGATCAACCCTGATGCACTGCTCATCGGCTTTGCCCGTCGCTTTGCCACCTACAAGCGTGCCCACCTCATTTTCAATGATCTGGATCGCCTCAAGAAGATTGTCAACAACGAGCAGTTCCCTGTACAGTTCATCTTTGCAGGTAAGGCTCATCCCGCCGATGGTGCAGGTCAGGGCCTGATCAAGCGCATCATCGAGATCAGCAAGATGCCCGAGTTCTTGGGTAAGATCATCTTCCTCGAGAATTACGACATGACGCTCTCCAAACGACTCATCACTGGCGTTGACGTATGGCTGAACACGCCCACACGTCCCCTGGAGGCTTCGGGCACGTCGGGTGAGAAGGCCGAGATGAACGGTCTGCTTAACTTCTCGGTGCTTGATGGCTGGTGGTATGAGGGTTATCGTGAGGGTGCCGGCTGGGCATTGACCAGCAAGCGCACTTATACCGAGCAGGCCCAGCAGGATAAACTCGACTCGGCTACCATCTACTCGATGCTCGAGAACGAGATCATTCCTCTCTACTTCGCCAAGAACAGCAAGGGCTACTCCCCCGAGTGGATTCAGTACATCAAGAATTCGATGGTACACATCGCCCCCAACTACACCATGTCACGCATGATGCGGGACTATTTCGACAAGTTCTATTGTCCGCAGGCCAAGCGTGCCCACAAGCTCATGGAGAAGAACTACGCGCTGACTAAGGAGATCGTGGCTTGGAAAGAGAAGGTCGCCGCACATTGGGACGACATTCAGCTCGTGGGCGACATCATGGGTAATCGCGAGGCCATCGCCAACGGCAGCGCCGACATCGACGTTACCATGCGCCTCGACACTGCAGGCCTGGGCAACGATGTAATACTCGAACTCGTCGTTTACCGCGAGGAGGATGGCCAGACCAAATTCTACAGGGCAGAACCCTTCAGTGTGGTGGCCAAGGATGGCAATATCTTCACTTACAACTGCAAGATTCCATTCCACGAGAACGGCACCTTCCGTTATGCCTACCGCGTCTATCCATGGAACGAAAACCTGCCTCACCGTCAGGATTTCGCTTACCTCAAGTGGATTTAATCAGTAACGGTATATAGAAAAGGCGTTGTGTCAAGATTTTGATACAACGCCTTTTCTTTATTCAGCACTCAGTTTAGTCCATTATGGGTTGTTGCCCAGAATCCTGTTCATGAGCGAGCTCACGTCGTCAATGTCCATGCTGCCGTCACCATTGATGTCGCCGTTCTTGGCGGTGAAGATTACCATCATCGTGGAATTCGGGAGCATCATCGCGGTCAACTGGTTGTTCCTTACCGACCTGGTGACATCCAATCCGTTGACAAGCACTCGATCCAACTGGTAACCCTCTTCAGGAATGAAGACAAACTTGTTGTCGGTGCCATCATACACTGTCGCTTCACACAATTTGTTGGAGAACGTGAAAGTATCGTTGATGGTCACCTTGCCGCAATCAGAGCAGGCCAGTTTCAAGGAGATACCAGCAATTTCCTCAACATTAAGTCTGTTCCAGTCGGCTGTTGCTTGATAGGTGCTTACCAAACCTGCGGGAACATATAGGGTCGCACCACTACAATTAAGAAAAGCTTTCTCACCAGTTTCAAACACATCAGTAATATAGGAAGTCACGGACTCCAATGCAGTGCACCAGGAGAATGCTTCCTTTCCAATGAAAGTCACTGAACTGGGTATAGTCACTGTTTTCAAGTTATAACAAATATAAAATGCACTCTGATCTATTGTCGTAAGAGAGTTTGGCAATGTAATGGAAATCAAGCTAGTACAACCCGCAAAAGCACTATTCCCGATGTATTCAAGGGAATTAGAAAACTCCACTGAAGCCAACCCTGTATGACCGAATGCGGAACTCTCTATACGTGTTACTGAATTGGGTATCGTGATAGATGTCAACGTTCTACAGCCCCTAAATGCGCCAACACCGATAGCCTGGACGGTATTCGGGATAATCGTATTTTGACATCCTGAAATCAAGGTGTTTGTACTGATTTCAACAATGCAGTTCCAGTTGTCACCCGAGGTGTAATTGGGATTTCCTTCCTCAACGACCATCGATACGACATTAGGATTATGTGCAAAGGCTAAGTTTCCGATTGAGGTCACTGATTTGGGTACCGTGATAGAGGTTAAACTGTCACAGCACCCAAAAGCATAGACTCCAATAGTCGTGACATTTTGGGGTATCGTTAGAGATGCCAAGCTTGAGCAGAACTCAAAAGCACGCTCTTCAATGACCGTAACAGACTCGGGTATTGACACCGATTCCAGGCCAGTGCAATTATAAAATGCAGATTTCCCGATTTTTGTAACCCTATTGGGTATCGTGACCGTAGTCAAACCACTACAGTACTCAAACGTATAGTATTTAATCTCTGTTATAGATTCGGGAATAGTGACACTGGTCAATCCACGGCAATAAGCAAAAGCGCTGCCATCAATGAAAGTGACGGAATTAGGAATATCGACTGTGGTTATCCCTTCGCAATTCCAGAAAGCACTGTACCCGATACTTGTAATCGTATTAGGAATGGTCACTGATGTGATCAATTTGCAACTTGAAAAAGCATTTTCATCGATAGCTGTAACACGATAACCGTTGGCAAACGAAGGGATTCTGATGTCTCCCACGTAATCCGTTATCGTATCGTTTCCATACCAAGAGTGACGCTCTTCCATCGCTGTGACAGCACAAGTCTTGTCGTTCTCACTCAGGATATTGTAATACATCATGACCCCATCGGCATTTTGTTCACTGAAGTCATAGCCCATGGCCGACAAAGAACTAAAAAGCACTGCAATTAGCAGTATTCCAATTTTAGTAGTAATTTTTTCATAATTTGATTTTTTAAAGTTAATGGATTAATGATAAGCAAAATTACGATTAATTTTTTTTAATTTGTAACTACAATTTGGTAAAAATAACGAAAATAACTTAAAAACATCATTTTCTTTTTTTGTTTTGTTTTTAATACAAAGTATGTTTGATTTCTCGCGCAAAGCGCGATTAAATTTGCAACGAATGAATGATGACACATCTTCTGTTTCATGCAGTGGCTTGACAAAATACCCTTGCCGTTTTGGTGCAGTGACACGGGGTTGAAAATGAGAATTTATGACAGAAAAAGCGCGAAAGACCAAAAATCGCAGTTATTTTGCTTGCTTTTACCGAATGTTTTGTATTTTTGTAGGTTAAAATAACGGCTTGCGCCGTACTTAATTGATAATTGTTTAAAGATGGCTTCAGCCAACTGAAAACCGAAAGCTGACAAGTCTATGTTTGGCAAAAAGGGAAATATGTTGTCGAGGGTCGCCGCCTGGGTGGGCAGCGGGTTACTCGGTATGGTGGCGGCGCTGCCGTTTGCCATGTATATTCCCTGGGTGCAGAACAAGGTGGCCGATGCCGCAGCCGAGTATGCAAGCAAGAAGACTGGCATGGACATCAGCGTGGGCGACGTGCGGGTGAAGTTCCCCCTCGATGTCAGTGCCACCGATGTACAGGTAATCGACCAGAACGGCGACACGCTCTTTAAGGCCGACGAAGTAAAGGGCAACGTCAAGCCCGGGCCGCTGCTGGACAAGAAGGTCGAGGTGGACAACGCCTCGCTCAAGGATGCCAAGAGCCAAGTCAAGACCGACGACGGATCGATGGATCTGGACGTGGATGTGGACGATGCCAAGATTGACAGAGCCAAGGTGGACCTGAATAACAACAAGGTCGATGTGGGCAATGCCGCTCTCACGGGCGGCAAGGCCAAGATGAGCTACAAGCCCGAGAAAAAGAAGCCCGATCCCAAGAAGGAGCCGAGCAAGCCCTGGAAAGTCAATGCTGACAAAGTGACAGCCGACGATTTGGACTTCAAGATGGACATGAAACCCACAGTCGATAACCTGGACGCCAAGGTGGGCCATGCCGAAGCCAAGAACGTGAAAGTGGATACCGGTGAGCAGACCGTCGATGTGGGCGAGCTCGATGTCGATAAAGCTGATGTGAAATATGAGCATCCCTGCGAGAAGGATGCCAAAAAGTACCGCAAGGACCATCCCATGCCCAAAGACGCCAATCAGGACAAGGGCGATGACAAGCCGTGGAAGGTCAAGGCGGGCAAGGTGCGTCTCAAGGACAGCAAGGGCAAGTATAGCCAAACGGGCAAGAAGCCCAACAAGCCGGGCACGACACTGGATCCCGACAATATCGAGGTCGAGGACGTAAATGCCGAAATCGACAACTTTGAGATGGACGGCGACGACCTCAAGGTACCCGTGAAGCATCTGAGCGGCGAGGAGCGCAGCGGCTTGCAGGTCAAGGATGCCAGCGGTACCGTCAACAAGAATAAGAACGGCCTGGACCTGAATAACGCCCGCGTCAAGACCAAGGGCAGCGATATCAAGATGGACGCCCACGTCGATCAGGACATGCTCGACGGCAAGCCCAACGGCAAAGCCACCATCGACACCGACAGCAAAATCGACCTCAACGAGGTGGAAAAACTCGTCCCCGAGGCCCGCAAAGCACTCAAGGACATCCCGCATAACAAACCCGTGCGCATCAAGGCCAAGGCCCGCGGTAACGACAAGCGCGTGGACGTGCAGTCGCTGGATGCCGACGTGCCGGGCATAGGCCGCATCAAGGGCAAGGGCACCATCTATAACCCCACCGATATGGACCGCATGAAGGCCGACCTGGACACCGAGGTGGACCTGCGTGACCCCAGTGCGCTGAACAGGATGCTGGGTCTTGACGACGTGAAGCTGCCACCCATGAAGTTGAGCGGCAAGCTGAACAAGGAGGGCTGCAAGTGGGTGGCCCGCAACCTGCGTGTCTCGACCGGTGGCGGCACGATGCGCGGTGACGGCTACTACGACGTGTGCAACGAGAACTATGACGTGGATGCATCATTCAACAACTTCCCCGTCAAGTCGTTCCTGCCCAACTACGACGTGAAGAACCTCACTGGAAACATCGATGCCCGCGGCCACGGCTTTGACTTTACCGACTGTGGTTCCTCGACCTGGACCGACGCGACGGTCAACCTGGCCAGCGTGCGCTACAACGGCAAGCACTACGGCAACCTCAAGGCTCGTGGCAAACTGCGCAGCGGCTATGCCGACGTCTATGCCTCGAGCGGCAGCAAGGGCTGCAACCTGGACGCGAATGCCCACGGCACCATCTGCAACGACCACTACGTGTTCACCGCCGACGGCAACGTGCGCGACCTGGATCTGAACCATCTGGGCATGTATGACGGCACGTGTAACGGAAAAACCAGGTTCCATGCCGAGGGCGACATCAACCTGCGCACCCAGGTGTGGGATGCCGACTTGACGCTCAACGACATCGACTGGCAACTCGACAGCAGCCTGATCGTGACCGAAGAAGCCCATGCCACGCTGCACAGCACCCCGTGGCTCACCTGCATCATGGTCGAGAACGAGGACAACTACGCCCACCTGAACGCCCCGATGGGCATGATGCCGCTCGTCGAGGATTTCCAGAAGACCGCCCAAGAGATTCAGCGCCAGTATAAGGGACGCTGGATTGACGTGGAGCGTCTCAAGGAACCGATGCCTAGGTTCGACTTTGACATGCACATGGGAGCCGACGGTGTGATACAGCGCTACCTGCAGCAGCGTGATGTGGACATCCGCCACGTGAGCTGTGAGATAAGCCGCGACACGAGCATCTACATCGATGGCAGGGCCCACGGCATCAGCTACGGCGAGAACAACATCGACACTATCACCATCCATGCCAATGAGTTGAACAACAAATACCTGGCCTTCAATGCCCACATGGGCAACAGACCGGGCACATGGGACGAATTTGCCACCGTTGACATCGAGGGCGGCATCAAGGGCCAGGCGCTGGACTTCATGTTAAGTCAGCAGAACATCAAGCGTGAGACCGGATACCACCTGGGTTGCAATGCCCGCCTGACCGATGACGAGGTGCGCATGCGCCTGTTTGGAGACGACCCGGTGATCGGATACCGCCACTGGACCGTCAATGACGGCAACTATGTGAACGTGGATTACCGCACCCGCATGATTGACGCCGACCTGCAGCTCAAGAGCGACAGCAGCAGCGTTGAACTCCTTACTCATCGACTGCCGGGAGACAGTAACGAGAACATCCAGCTCAACATCGACAACCTGAAGCTGGAGGAATGGACACGCATCGTGCCCATGCTGAACAAGACCAGTGGCACACTTAACGCCAACATCGACGTCAACTGGGATGGCACCAATGCCGACGGCGACGGCACTGTTGATATCAAGGACTTTGTCTATAACAGCAAGCCCGAGGGTGACGTGACGCTGAATGCCGACTTCGACTTCGACCCCTCATCGGCCACAACCCAGCTTACGGCCGACCTCGTCCTCGACGGCAAGAACGCCGTTACCGTGCGGGGCTCGCTCAACGACGGCAATGCCGACTCACCACTGAATCTTGAAGCCGCCTTCAACCGCTTCCCGCTGACACGGGCCAATGCCTTCATCCCCGGCGACTACGTCTGGCTGGACGGCTATGCTCTGGGAACGATGGCTATCAGCGGCTCGATGGACACCCCCCACGTCCACGGATACTTTACTGCCGACTCGGCGACGGTTAACCTGCCGCGTTACGGCAGTTCGCTGAAACTTGCTCCTGACCGCATCCCCATCGACGACAACATCATCACGTTCAACAACTTCAAACTCACCGGAGCAAACCGCAGCCCGGTACTCATCAACGGCACCGTTGACCTGCGCGACCTGGACAACATGGTCATTGACCTCTCAGCAACAGGCCGTGAAGTGCAGTTCATGAACAGCAAGCAGGATGATGTGACACAAATCTTCGGTAAAGGACTGGCCGACATCAACGGTACAGTGAAGATCCGTGGCGACATGATGACCGTGCGCGCCGATGCCGCACTGCTGTCGGGTTCCAACATCACCTATGTCATGAAAGATGACATCTCACAGCTGTCCAAGACGGTGGATGAGAACATGGTGACATTCACCGACTTCAATCAGCAGATTACAGGCCGTACCATTCTGGTAACGGGAAAGGGCAACAGTGCGACCAGCATCCTCGTCAACATCGATGTGCAGAAGGGTGCAAAAATCAATGCCTTCCTCTCGGAAGACGGCCAGAACCGAGCCGTCGTTGATGGCGTCGGACGCCTCAAGTACACCCTTGATTTTGCGGGTCGCGACAACCTGAATGGCATCTACACCATTGAGAGCGGCAACTTGCGTTACACGCCACCGCTCATGACACAGAAGAACTTCAACATCAACAGTGGCAGCAGCATCACATGGACCGGTGACATGCTCAACCCCCAGCTGAACCTCAATGGCACCGAACGTGCCAAGGCCAGCCTCTTCACTGGAGGCATTGCCGAGTTTGTCATCGATGCTAAGGTGGGCGGCACGCTCAAGACCATCGACCTGAATTTTGACCTGACCTGCGTGGACAAACCCGAGGTTCAGGACGAGTTGCAGTCGATGAGTGACAAATACCGTTCACAGGCTGCCATCAACCTGTTGTTGAGCAATACTTACACGGGAACCAACAGTGGCAATATCATCAACTCCCAGTCGGCAACGTCGGCACTATTCTCATTCCTTCAGTCCCAGCTCAACAGCTGGGCTGCCCAGACGTTGCCTGGCATCGACTTGTCGTTCGGCATCAACCAATACGAGGGACAGCATAGCAGCGGTACCCAGACCAGCTACAGCTACCGCCTGGCCAAGACGCTGTTCAACGACCGCTTCAAGATCGTAGTGGGCGGTGAGTACAGTACCGATCTAGGCGAGGACGATGACGTCACCAGGGAGAAAGCCAATAAGAACATCGCCAGCAGTCTGTTTAACGACATCTCGCTGGAATATTACCTGAATGAATCGGGTAACCGATATCTCAAGCTGTTCCGTCATGCCGGCTTCGAGAATGTACTTGAGGGCCAGGTGATCGAGACCGGTGTGGGCTATGTGCTCAAGCGCAAACTCACCGACTTGAGGAACCTGTTCAAGTTCAAGCATTCACGCGAATATCTGATTCGTGACTCGCTTGAAAAGGCACGCAAAGCCGAGTTGAAGATGCAAGAGAACGCCATCGATGCCATGGGCGAGGCTGTCGAAGATACCGTCACGCCTGATGACAACATCGACAAACCAACCGTAACCCGCAAGAAAGATGATGAGAGCGAACCATAATATATGCAGCCTTGTTGTGCTCGGTGTACTGATTGCACTGCTGGCCTCCTCATGCTCGACGACCAAGAAGCTTGGGGAGAATGATGTGCTCTACACCGGCGTGAAGCACCTCAAGTATCATGAGGACAGCGTCAAGGTGGACGATGGCGTGAAAACCGATATCTTCACAGCCATCAATGTCAAGCCCAACAATCCGCTCTATTCGCCTTATTACCGCACGCCGTTCCCCTTCGGCTTGATGATTTACAACAACATCGACGAGGATGCCACGGGCTTCAAGGGGTGGCTTTACAGGCACTTTGCTGCCAAGCCGGTGCTGATCAAGCGCGTCAATCCACAGGCGCGTGTCGATATGATTAACACCATCCTGCGCAACAACGGTTATTTCACTTCCTCGGCAAGCTATCAACTGAATCCGTCTGACAATCCCAAGAAGGCCAAGATTTCCTACGATATCTACGTCAATCCGCCTTATACCATCGGCAATGTGGAGTACATCGGTGACTCAGACCCGCTCCTGCAACTCGTGGACTCGCTGGCGAGAGAAAACCATTACTTGAAGACGGGCAGCCGCTATTGCCTGGATTCACTGAATGCCGTGCGCATCGACATCACCAATGCCGTGCGCAACCGGGGTTACTATTTCTTCCGTCCCGAGTACATCCAATACTTGGCCGACAGCGTTCAGGACAAGGGCATTATCCACTTGAAACTACGGGAATCGGCCGACATACCCAACAATGCCAAGCGCCGTTACCTGACGAATGACATCACCGCCCAGGTGGTCAATGATGATGCGGTGGGCGAGCCCGACACCATTATCACCCGCAATTGCACCCTCATCAAGTATGAGCCGGTCCACATCAAGGATAACGTCATTCCCAGCTGCATTCGCGCCCGCAAGGGTAGGCTGTTCCGCGTTAACAGCATCGACCGCACCCAGGCAGCGTTGTCTCGTGTGGGCATCTTCAGCACGGTGGATATTCAGGTGGTGCCGCTCGACAGCATCACGCCCAATGGAGAAGGACTGCTCGACCTGAACATCTTTTGCCAACTCGACAAACCCTGGGAGGTAACATTTGAGATGCAAGGCGCCTCCAAGAGCAACAGCTTCATCGGCCCCGGTATCGAGGTGGGCGCTACGCACAAGAATGCTTTTGGGGCAGGGGAGAAGTTCGGCGTGGACCTCTATGGCAATTACGAGTGGAAGACAGGTAGCGGTGTCTATAAGGGCGGCGACTTTGACTCCTATGAGTTCGGTGTCGAAGCCAAATTGGATATCCCGCGGCTGCTGGCGCCCAAATTCCTGTATCCCTCGCGCCGTTACACCAACTGGACTCGCTTCTCGCTGAATGCCAGCCTGATGAACCGACCCGGCTGGTTCAAGATGGCCCAACTGAGCACCGCAGCGACTTGGGAGTGGCACGCCAACCGTTTTTCCAGCCATGTGCTCACCCCCCTGCGTTTCACTTATAACAAACTCATCAGCAATAGTCATAAGTTTGACTCGGTCATGTCACTCAATCCCACGCTGGCCCGAAGCTTTGATGATGTCTTCATTCCCAAGATTGAATACACTTTTACCTATGACCGCGACATCAGCCGCACCAACCACATCAATTTCACGGCAGGCGTCGCCGAGGCGGGCAATATCTTCTCAGGAATCTGGGAATTGTGTGGAGCTAAGGGCACCAAGAAAATGTTCGGGACGCCATTCTCACAGTTTGTCAAGGGTCAGGCACAGCTCGTGTGGACCCACAATATGGGCTTTGAGAGTCAATTGGCAACCCGTGTGTTCATCGGAGCGGCCCATGCCTATGGAAACCGACCCGACCTGCCTTACAGGGAACAGTTCTATGTGGGTGGTTCCAACTCGGTGCGCGCCTTCAATGTGCGTTCATTAGGTCCCGGTAGCTACCTTCCCTCCGACTCGGTCCGCGGCGGCTACTATGACCAGACAGGTACCTTCAAGTTCGAGGCCAACGTCGAGTACCGTTTCCCCATTTTTGGCTATTTCAAGGGTGCGGTTTTCCTCGATGCAGGTAATGTATGGCTGCTCAAGGATGATGAACAGCGCCCCGGCGGAAAACTCGAGATGAAGAACTTCTTCAATCAACTGGCGCTGGGTACTGGTGCGGGTCTGCGCTTCGACATGAAGATGCTTGTTGTGCGTGCCGACCTGGGTGTAGCCATCCATGCGCCCTACAAGACGAAGAAGAGCGGATACTTCAATATCCCGATGACATTCAAGGACGTGTTGGCCTTCCACCTCGCCATCGGATATCCCTTCTAATGAGCAAGTAAAGAGAATTTGCCAAATAATATAGACGATTAACCATTAAAA
>Ga0310694_10004179_pt1 | contig 14009 bp, 14 predicted proteins | sample 174DNAGHGhighgp2_FD_203884 | JGI IMG/M metagenome (GOLD analysis project Ga0310694, IMG submission 203884) | Sheep rumen microbial communities from Palmerston North, Manawatu-Wanganui, New Zealand - 1742 DNA GHGhigh gp2 (v2) (version 2) | ecosystem: Host-associated > Mammals > Digestive system... | reverse complement strand
CGAGGAACGGGACGTGAATCCCGAAGTGCTGGCGAAGAAGCTGAAAGCTGCCGGCGCGAAAATCCCGGAGATCTACATGTGCTGCGGCACGGAGGATTTCCTCATCGAGAACAACCGGGAAATGCACTGCTTCCTTGAACAGGAAGGCATTGCCCATGAGTACCATGAAAGCAAAGGCGTCCACGACATGGTCTTCTGGCGGGAATATATCGCGAAGATCGTGGAATGGATGTTTGCCTGAAATTCACAATATCATGCCGTCGGCGCCGGTTGATCCCGGCGCCTTTTTCATACCCGGAACTGCAGACGGATGCTCCGTGGCATCATTTCATGCTGTATCTGGCATACATGATAAGCAAGATTTGCATACTTTCAAGCAAAATACGCATGGAAGAAAAGATATTTTGCATATAGAATGAACTTGCATGATTTGGTCGGAATAGGATGAGTTTTGTACAAAGGAAGATTGGCAGTCTCTTCCTTATGTAAAACCCTATAGAAAGGAAGATCGTGTTGAGTCAGGTGATACAGCCCTCTCTGAGCAGGGAAACCCATCGGCCCCGTACCAACTGGAAAACATACCTGAGAAGGTACTGGACGCTGTATCTGCTGCTGTTGCTGCCGATCGCGTTCTTTATCATCTTTCGCTACATCCCGATGGCCTACATCCTGATGGCCTTCAAGAAGAACAACATCATCAAGCCGCCGTGGTTTGTGGACTGGGCAAAGAACAGCGGTTTTGAATGGTTTATCAAAGCATTCAAGGACCAGTTGTTCCTTCGTGCACTCGGAAACACGGTCAAGCTGAACCTGCTGGACCTGGTCTGCGGTTTCCCGGCCCCGATCCTGATGGCGCTGGTACTGAACGAGCTGGCTTTCAAGCGGTTCAAGAAATTCACCCAGACAGTCCTCTACCTGCCCCACTTTTTGAGCTGGATTATTATATCGTCCCTTGCCCTGCGTCTGCTGGCCGATAATGACGGCCTGATCAACATCCTTTATAAGCAAATGGTCGGCAACAAGGACGCGGTCATTCCGTTCCTGAGCGATAAGAGCTGGTGGGTGGGAACCTACATCGGATTCGGCATCTGGAAGGAAGCCGGCTGGGGAACAATCATCTACCTGGCGGCCCTGACCGGTATCAGTCCCGAATTGTACGAAGCAGCTGCTGTGGACGGTGCAGGGCGGTTCCGCCGGATCTGGCATGTGACACTGCCCGGCCTGCGCCCCACCATTGTTGTATTGCTGATTATGCGCCTCGGCTACATCCTGGGCAGTGAATTTGACCGCCCGTTGGCAATGGGCAACACGCTGGTTACCGATGCCTCCACGGTGCTTTCCGTTTACATATACCAAAAAGGTATCAACGGCGGCGGACAGTTCAGCCTGACAACGGCCGTGGGCCTGTTCCAGTCCGTGGTCGGCATACTATTCCTCTTTGGTGCCAACTTCCTTGCCAAGCGCTTCGGTGAGCGCGGCATCATGTAAGGGAGGGGGAAAAGCATGATTAAATCCAAATCCACAAAATTCGGAGATCTGATCATCGTCTTTATCTGCCTTATTCTGATCTTTATCTGCCTGCTGCCCATGCTGAACGTGCTGGCCCGTTCCCTGTCCGACACGCAGTACCTGATCCGCAATGAAGTGCTGCTCTGGCCGAAAGGCATCAATGTTGAAGCATATAAGACGGTCCTTGGCAACGAAAGATACGTTCACTCCCTGTGGTTCACAGCCCTGCTGACAATCGGCTGCACGGTACTGAGCCTGTTCATGACCGTCATCTGCGCTTACCCACTGACCTACGATAACCTGAAGGGCAGAAAATTCCTGAACGGCGCAATCCTCTTTACCATGTACTTCAGCGCCGGCATGATTCCCCATTACGTTATGCTCAGTAACCTGGGCATGCTGGAAACCGTCTGGGTATTGGTTATTCCAAGCTGCCTGAGCGTGTACAATATGATCATCATGCGCTCAAGCTTCTACAGTGTGCCGGAATCCCTGCGGGAAGCGGCGGAGATCGATGGAGCCGGTCCTATCCGTATCCTGGTGCAGATTTACCTGCCCCTGAGCAAACCGGTTCTGGCTACCCTGGCATTGTTCTACGCTGTCGGCCGCTGGAACGGTTTCTCCGACGCACTGCTTTACATCAAAAAGACAAGGGAACTTTATCCCGTCCAACTGTACCTGTACAACATCCTGCAGAACGCCAGCAGCGGCGAAGCCGCCGCCCAGGAAGGTTTCGCAATGCCTGGCCTGAGTGAAACGCTGAAAATGGCATCTGTCATGTTCGCCACCGTACCGATTTTGCTGGTTTATCCCTGGCTGCAGCGCTATTTCGTCAGCGGCGTCACCATCGGCGCCGTGAAGGGTTGACGCCGGGAGTCGCAATCACTGGGTTTTAAGGGCAGAAGCCCTTGAAATAAATAAAGGAGGAAAAAACAATGAAGAAGATCCTGTCTCTGGTTCTGGCACTGGCGCTGATGCTCTCTGCGCTGTGCATCACCACCGCTTTCGCGGCAGATGACGGTTTTGTGGACGGAAAGTTCACCGAAACCCGTCACATCACCGTACGTCTGTTCCAACGCGGTGACAACATCCCCGAAAAGTCTCCCTTTGCCGATTATATCCGGAAAGGCATGCTGGAGAAGTACAATGTTGAAGTGGAATTCGCCGTCGGCGGCCGCTGGGATGATGAAAAGGACCTGGGCAACCTGCTTGCCGCCCAGAATGCCCCTGACGTCGTCTACACCTATTCCTACTCCACGATCCTGAACTATGCCGACATGGACGGCATCATCGACCTGGCTCCCTATATCGAAGAATACAAGGACCTGCTCCCCAACCTGTTCAACCTGCTGGGCGAAGATAACATCTACTGGGACAAGGATCCCGAAACCGGCAAGCTGTGGGCGCTGGAAACCCGTCTGGTCAACAATGCCCGTATCAACACCTTCATCCGCAAGGACTGGCTGGACAAGCTGGGTCTGGCGCTCCCCACCTCCAAGGCTGAATTCGAAGCCTGCCTGGTTGCTTTCCGTGACAACGCTGAACTGCTGCTCGGCGCAGATGCCGCCAAGATGGTTCCCTACAGCACCAGCCAGGACATTGGCTGGAGGAACAACAACCTGACAGTGTCCTTCGTTCCGGATGCTATCACGGATGAAGAACTCTACATCCGCGGCTACGATGATCGTCAGCAGTTCCTGCCCGGTGCCAAAGAAGCCATGCGCCTGCTGAACAAATGGTACAATGAAGGCCTGGTCTGGAAAGACTTCGCCCTCTACGGCAGCGGCGACACCACCGAAGATGACAACCTGAAGGCCGGTTTCGTCGGTGCCTTCCAGCACAACTATGACTATCCCTACCGCAACGGCGATGATTCCATCGATGCGAACCTCAAGCGCAATGTTGGCCCCGACGCTGTGTTCGTGGCTGTTGACTGCTTCGAAAACGATGCCGGCCTCTACCGCAAGTACCTGGGCAGCACCGTGGATCGCAAAGTTTGCTTCCCCGCCACCAATGACGAAGTGCTGGCCAGCCTGCTGTACCTGGACTTCATCTCTTCCCCCGAAACCATCCTGGCTCTGCAGACCGGTACCGAAGGCATCAACCATGTGCGTACCGAAAACGGTGCTTACAAGATGCTGCCCGTGGATTCTGCAGATCCCAACTACCAGGCCAGCCTGAACAATATCGACTTCACCATGACCTGCAACGGTCAGTATCTGGGTGAATATACTCAGGCGAGCTTCGCATACGGCTATGCTCCCGTGGATCCCGAAGTTGTCCAGAATGCCTATGCTATCGCTATGAATGACGGCCGCGTGCCCGCTCACTTCACCCTGCCCGCCATTAATGCGGAAGTCGGTATCGGCACCACGCTGAACGATGAGCGCAACAGCTTCCTGAACAAAGCTGTGACTGCATCCGTTGAAGATTTCGACAAGATTTATGACGAGGGTGTTGCCAACTACATGGCAATCGGCGGCCAGGCGATCATGGATGAGCGCGCTGAGAAGATTGAAGCTGCCACCGGCTACAAGTTCGAAAAGTAATCAATTCCCTTTCACCCGGAAACCGTACGGGCGCCGGAATCAATCCGGCGCCCTCTTTTTAAACTTTTCCCGTAAATCCGGTCACAGCTGCATGTGTTCGTCCACTTCCTTCATGCTGTACTGTTTCAGCTGCTTGCGGTACTGGCTGGGGGACATCCCGACGGTCTTCCCGAAGGAGCGGAGGAAGTTGGAATAATCGTTGAATCCGCATTGATAGGCGATATCGTTCAGGGAAGCGTTGCCAAGCATTTGCTGCCGGGCCAGCATGACCCTGCGGTACAGGACGTAATCGTACACACTGCGGTTGGTGAAACGGGTAAACTCATGGGACAGCCAGGAGACGCTGACCCCAAAGCTCCTGGCCAGGTTTTCAATGCGGATCGGCTGGGTGTAATGGTTGTTGATGTAGGAAAGGATTTCCTGGATGATTCCGTTGCCGAAGTCTTCGCCCTCCACCGGGCTGGTGTCCCGCATGGTCCGGCAAAGGAGGTTCAGGACCGCCATCATCAGCACATAATTCTGGTACCTGTGGAACGGATCGCTTTCATAGGACGGGTTCTGCTGGTTCTCCCGGATCCTGTTAATCCAGGTAACAAACTGTTCTGCATCCCTGTCGCTCAGCTGGTAGGTGCAAACCCCGCCGGCGGTGTGCGAGCGGAAAAACTGGTCCAGGTCGATCTGGCCGCATCCCAGCACCCGCAGCACCTCCGGGGACAGGTTCAGGTAAGCCCGCTCATAATTGCGCATTTCGCCGGTGCAGGAAAGCCCGTGCATGGAAAAGGGCGGAAGGATGAAAACCTGGTTCGGCTTCAGCAGGAAGAGCTGGTTGTCCACGCCCATGAATTCGCCGCCTCGGAGGTGGATATAGAACTCATAATAATCGTGGCAGTGGAACTGTGTAACCTCGAAGGTTTCACTGAAGTTGTGGTGCGCTTCATACCCCAGCTGTTCATACTGCCCCATCGGCAGGAACGGAGCCTGGGTGATATCGTTCTGCATAGCACTTCCTCCTGTTTCGGTTTGTGCAGGATATGCATACATTGAAACACGATTTATATAGTATCATCCGACAGATACAATTATACTGTCGTCAGAAGGAAAAATGGCCGGAATACCATGAATTTCATAGCGAAGAAGGAATGAAACATGATCAGGGTCGCGATCGTCGGGACCGGCGGCATCTCTCATGCGCATATCAAGGCATATTTACGGTTTCCGGAGCGCTGCCGGATTGCCGCCCTTGTGGATATTATCCCCGGAAAAGCCCAGCGTGTCAAGGAACAGTACGGCCTGGACGCGGATGTTTACCTCGATCACCATGACATCCTGGATAAGGATATCGACCTGGTGGACGTCTGCACGCCTCCCTTCGTGCATGCGGAAATCAGCATCAACGCGCTGAGGAGCGGCAAGAACGTAGTATGCGAAAAACCCATGGCTGCCTCCCTGCAGGAATGCGATGAAATGCTCAAGGCGCGGGACGAGAGCGGAAAAAAGCTCTCCATCATTGCGCAGAACCGCTTCCGGGAGCCGATCCGGAACCTGAAAGCCCTGCTGGACAGCGGCATTGCCGGAAGAATCCGCTATGCGGCGATCAATTCGCTCTGGTTCCGGGGCCACAGCTATTACGATCTCTGGTGGCGCGGCACCTGGGAAAAAGAAGGCGGCGGATGCACGCTCAACCATGCGGTGCACCATATCGATATGCTCGGCTGGATGATGGGCACCCCGGAAAGGGTGACGGCCATCCTGGCCAATACAGGCCATGACAACGCGGAAGTGGAGGACCTGTCCGTTTCCGTCATGGAATATCCCGGCGCACTGGCCACCGTGACCGCCTCTGTCGTTCATCACGGGGAAGAACAGGAACTGGTTTTCCAGTGCGAAAAGGCGAAGCTCTCGGCCCCGTACAGCGTCTTCGCCTCCCAGCCGCAGCCCAACGGCTTCCCGCTGAAGGAGCCGGACCCCGCGTTCCGGGCGCAGGCGGACGAATTCATTGCATCCCTTCCGCCCATTCCGTACGAACTGCATGACGGCCAGCTGGAAAATGTGCTTTCCGCGCTGGAAACCGGCAGGGATGTGGCAATTACCGGGGAAGACGGGCGGCGGACCATTGAGCTGATCACCGCGATTTATAAAGCAGGCTCGGAGCACAGGACGGTCTCCCTGCCGCTCTCCCCGGATGATCCCTTCTGCACGGTGGAGGGCATCCGCGCCCATGTCCCGCATTTTTACGAGAAAACCGTCTCCGTAATAGAGCAGGCCGGTGAAATGACTTTCGGTTCCGATTTCAGGCAGGGAGGCAAAAACTCATGAATGTTTCAGACGGTATGACATACGCGCCGAAAGGCAGGCCGCAGCCGGTAGTGAAAGGCAGGGAATTCGTTTTCTCCGCCGTCCGGCTGGACCACGGGCATATCTACGGCATGTGCAACGGGTTGACGGAAGCCGGCGGAACGCTGAAATATGTCTATGACCCGGACAAGCGCAAGGTAGCCGCCTTCCTCAAGGCGTTCCCCCAGGCAAGGGCCGCCAACAGTGAGGAAGAAGCCCTGGAGGATCCGGAAACCGCCATGATCGCCGGCGCCGCCGTGACCAGCGAGCGCTGCGCGCTGGGCCTGCGCGCCATGGATGCGGGAAAGGACTACTTCACGGACAAAGCGCCCTTCACGACGCTGGAACAGCTTGCCTCCGCGCGGGAAAAGGCCAAGCAGACCGGAAAGAAATATATGGTTTATTACGCGGAGCGGCTCCATGACGAGGGCTCCATCCTCGCCGGATATATCGCGCATTCCGGGGAGATCGGAAAGGTTATTTCCGTTACGGGCTTCGGCCCGCACCGCCTCGGCGCGCCGGGCCGGCCGGCCTGGTTCTTCGAGCGGGAAAAATACGGCGGAATCCTTTGTGATATCGGCAGCCACCAGATCGAGCAGTACCTGTATTACGCGCAGGAAGAGGACGCTGCGGTTGCCTCCAGCCGGATCGGCAACTTTGGCCACCCGGAATACCCGGAGCTTGAAGATTTCGGCGACTGCTGCCTGACCGGAAAGAATGGAACGGCAAACTATTTCCGGGTTGACTGGTTCACGCCGGACGGGCTGCGGACCTGGGGCGACGGCCGGATGTTCATCCAGGGCACAGAAGGCTTCATCGAAGTCCGGAAATATGTAAACCTGGCCAGTGATCAGGACGGCGGCTGCCATGTGTTCCTGGTGAACGGACAGGGGGAAAAATACATGAACGCCGCCGGCGCAACCGGATATCCCTTCTTCGGCCAGCTGATCCTGGACTGCCTGAACCGTACGGAAAACGCCATGACCCAGGAACATGCCTTCAAGGCGGCGGAGCTCTGCCTGCTCGCCCAGGCAAACGCGGTCCGCATCGGACGGCAGGACCTGTGACCGGGTGCTTGACGTTCTGTATCCGATCGGGTATGATGATGGCAGCACCGGCCGTGACCGGCCGGAAAAAGGAATAATGGAGGAAAACACTATGAAGTATGAATGCCCCTGCGGTTATATCTATGATCCTGAAGTCGGCGATCCTGACAGCGGTATTGCCCCCGGCACCGCGTTCGAAGACATCCCGGATGACTGGGTATGCCCCGTCTGCGGCCTCGGGAAGGACGCCTTTACCCCGGCCTGACCGCGTTGACTGCTGCTCCCGCATTCCGCGGGAGCTTTTCTTTTTGCTTGACGCTCCTTCCCCCCTGTGGTACGCTTGTCCGGAAGCTTGCCGGATGCCTGTTCCCTGCGGTGTTCCGGCCGGAGCGGAGAATCATTGGAAAGGACTTATTGTTTATGGATATCGTCTGCCTGGACCTGGAAGGGGTTCTTGTACCTGAAATATGGATTGCGTTTTCTGAAGCCAGCGGTATTCCGGAGCTGCGCCGCACCACGCGGGATGAGCCGGACTATGACAAGCTCATGCGCTTCCGCCTGGGCATCCTCCGGGAGCACGGCCTGGGCCTGAAGGATATCCAGCGCACGATTGCAACGGTTGAACCGATGCCCGGCGCCAGGGAATTCCTGGATACCCTGCGGGCCGAAACGCAGGTGCTGATCCTTTCCGATACCTTTACCCAGTTCGCCTCCCCCCTGATGAAGAAGCTCGGCTGGCCTGCCATTTTCTGCAATGAACTGGAAGTCGGGGAAGACGGAATGATTACCGGATACCATATCCGTGTGCCGCAGAGCAAACTGACCACCGTAAAAGCGCTGCAAAGCATCGGCTTTGACACAATCGCCTCCGGCGACAGCTACAACGACCTGGGCATGATCCAGGCCAGCAAAGCCGGTTTCCTGTTCCGCAGCACAGAGCAGATCCGGAAGGACCACCCGGAGCTTCCCGCCTGTGAAACATATGAAGACCTGCTCGCCCTGATCCGCGGCGCGCTGCGCTGATGCTTGTATTTTTCCTTCAATAATGGTAAGATGTTCCCCGAATTCAGGAGGAGGTATTTCCCATGGCTGAAACGTATGTCACCGGCGAAACGCTGGTAGGAGAAATCGTTACCCAGTACCCCGAAGCCATTGAAGTGCTGCTGTCCATCGGTATGCATTGCCTCGGCTGCCCCGCTTCCCGCGCGGAATCCCTGGCGGATGCCTGCGCAGTGCACGGCATGCCTGTGGATCGGGTCATTGAAGCGATCAACGCCAAAATTGCCGAAGCCCGGTAATCCGGTCCGGCCAGACAAAGGGCGGACGTTCCATTGTGGACGTCCGCCCTTTGTTTTGTAACGGCTACCGTTTGTCTTTGTCGATCTGTTCCAGGAAAACCAGGCCGATCAGGATATACAGCAGGATAAAGCCCAGCAGGATTCCCCAGGAGAGCAGTGCGTTCTGGGTTGTGAATCCATATGACTCGTTCTGCAGCTGGGAAGCTGTCAGTTTTCCGACCTTATGGGTGACTTCATCGATGGACAGCACCCGCTGTACGCGGGAAATAAGGCTTTGCGGATCCTCGTTCTTCATCGTGTCCAGGGCTGTCAGGAGGATCGATGATTCCTGGGCGTTGTAGTTGGAAACCGTACAAATCGACTGCAGGCCCCACTTGCTGATCGTCGCATTGGAAAGCACTTCGCCCACTTTATTGAGCGGGATCACGAAGTTCGCGAAAACCAGCTGTACAATCAGCACAAACGGCATCACGGTCATCGCCGTCATGGTCGTATGCACGATACAGGAGATCATCAGGCCCAGCATATCCGCGGCATATGTAATCAGGAACATTGTTATGCCGAGGTCAAGGAAAACGCTCCCGGTTACGCAGCTGCCGGCGGGAATATGTACCCTGAAGATCAGGAAGACCGCGAGCGTCATCAGGACCTGGATCAGGCAGATCATCGCCTGGTAAATCATATGGGACGCCAGGTAAGAGGTAATATGCAGGCCGGCCCTGTGCTCACGCTTGATGATTCCGCGTTCCTTGCAGACAACCTGGATGGAATTGAAAACCCCGTTCCACAGGCAGACGCATGTGATCGCAAACGCCGCATAGGAAGTGCCTTCCATATTGATAAACATCCGCGGCCCGATGACATAAACAACCAGGTATGCGATAATCGCTGAAAGCGGGAGCACCTTCCAGTTGCCTTCGTTGATGAACATCCGCATATGCTTGCCAAGGAAGATCGGGATCTGCTCCAGGCGGCTCTTGTAGCGGATATCCGCTGTTTCCTCCGTTTCCGCCTCCGGCTCCTCTTCTGCGCCGGCTTCCCGGAAAACCCCTCTCTCCTTCTTCAGCTGTTCTGCCGAATAGGACCTGTATTTTTCAATGTATTCGTCCGCGCGGCCTTCCCCGCCCTCATTCACGGCATTGATCCGCTTAACGACGTTCTCAAGGGAATCCGTTCCGAAGAATTCCCTGGCCTCCTGGATCCCGCCGTAGAAAGCCAGCTGGCCGACATGGTCCTCCGTTCCCTTGGCCAGCACAATCACCTTGTCAAACAGGTGGGCAACCCGGTCCGGCGCGTGGGTAATCACAAGTACCATCTTGCCCTGGCAGGCAATCAGGCGAAGGTTCTCCATCAGTTCCGTGGCCATGATGCCGTCCAGTCCGGAATCCGGTTCGTCCAGGATGAACAGGTTCGGGCTTGCGATGAATTCCGTGCAGATCGACAGCCGCTTTTTCTGTCCGCCGGACAGCTTGCTGACCAGCGTATTTTCCCGTCCGGTCAGGCCGAATGTCTCCAGGACCATCCGGATCCGCCGGTTCTTCTCCTCCTGGGACAGCGTGGCAGGAAGCCGGAGGTCCGCAGCATTGCTGACGGTCATCAGCACCGTATCCTCTTCGCGCATCAGGTTTTCCTGCGGCACAAAGCCGATGCGGTGTTTCACCTGTTCATACTGCCTGTAATAGTCTACGCCGCCCTCTGTAATGGTGGCTTTTGCTTTCTCATACCCTGTCACCGCATTGACAAAGGTGCTCTTTCCGGCGCCGGAACCGCCGAGGATCAGCACCATGTCGCCCGGCTCGATGGACAGGTTGATATCTTTCAGCAGCGTAACCTTTTTTGCCGCGCTGTGCACGGTCCGCTCGTCGATGGCGATCCTCAGGCCTTCCTGGGCAGGCCGGCTGCTGTACAGCAGGCCGGAGCCTTCAAAAACAAACCTGTTGGATCCGATCCGGAGGCAGTCGTCAAACTGCAGGGCTGCGGGGCCGTCGACCGGCTTTCCGTTCAGGGTCAGGTTGCTGACGCCGGCTTCCTTCAGGTACCACCGGCTGTCTTCGTATTCAAGGGTAATCGCGGTGTTCCCCGCTTCCCATTCCGCGTTCTCCACGGCAACCCTGTGCCGTCCGTCATCCATGTCAATCATCTGCCAGTCCACGCCGGATGCGAACTCCTGCAGGAACACGGCCGTCAGCATCCTGTCGTTGACCAGGCGGATCACCGTATTGTCAGCAAGCACGCGCTCCTCCCCGAAAGGCAGGAGCTGCCCCCCGACAAAGGAAAAAACGTTCTCGCTCAGGTTCCGGTAAATCCATTCCCCGTTCTCATAACGGATCTCGCATTGTTCGCTGTCCAGGAAGGGATAGCTCAGCTGCATACCGGAGGTGGTAAAGACGTCCATCTCCTGCTGTCCCCGGATCAGTGCTTTATCAAAAATCACATATTGCCGGGGTTTTTCATTTGCCTCGAAAAACACAAACCCTGCCGGACGTTCCGGTTTTCTTCCCGCATTCCGGTTACTCACTGCGCTGTTTCCTCCTTCTGTTCTTCTGTATTTTCGGTTCCTTCCCCGCCAATATTCTCAAGCAGTGCCAGCACCTGGTCCTTCGCGTTGACCAGTGTTAAAGCGGTTTGCCGGAAAAAAGCCATCATTTCCGGGTCGCCTGTCAGCTTTTCGTATTCCTCCTGGATCACCGGCGCTATACTGATCTCCCGGTTGGCCAGGTGAATGGCAAAGTTCCATAATTTTTCGTTCTTCAGGAGCTGCGGCAGGTATTCGCTGCTCCACTGGCTCTCTTCCAGGATCCTCATGAACCGGAGCAGCACACTGCCGATAAAGGACTTCGTGTCAACGTTACGCTCCTCTGCCTCGAGCGTCAGATCACCTGTTCCCGCCGCAACCGCATCAGCGGATGCCTGCAGGATTGCGGACGCATCTTCCGAGGTAAGGGCCCGGATCAGGTTGTCCCTGGCTGCATTGATGTCCGGATCGTTTATCAGCAGCTCAGCCTCGCGGACCAGCCGCTGCATGTCCTCTGTCTGGCTGTATTCATTGACAGCATCGCGGATGTGTTCCGCACTGTCCCAGATTTTTCCGATAAACCCGCACTCTTTTTCAGAAACGCCTGCCTCGGCAAGGATTTTCATCGTAACAGGCCGGTTTTCATACATCCATATCAGAACCTTCAGGATGACTTCCGTAAAGATTTCCTTTACATCGTCCCGGCTCAGCAGGCTGCGGATTTCTTCATTCTGCAGCGTTTTGACGAGAAAACCGATGTTTTCCCCCAGCGATCCAAGCTCAGCCCCCTCCTCTGACACCAGGGCTTCCTGGATCTCCACCGTTCCCTTCGGGGGCTCACCCGAAGCCAGGGCCGTCCCTGCGGAGAAAAGGACCATCATCGCCAGCCACGCGGCAATCCATCTTTTCATTCCTGTTCCGCTCCTTCCCGGCAAGTTTCCTGCCCCATGGTACCATAATTCGAAGGCGATGCAAAGCATAAAACAAGAAAGAACCGTGCATCAAAACAGAAAAGGAATCCCGAAGGATTCCCTTTCTGTTTCGGTGTTTGCCGGAGTCTTCCGCTTGCTGCATCAGGCCGGTACGTAGATGTAGTAGCCCGCGGTGATATCGTTCTTGTTCTTAATCGTCGGGTTGATCGACATCAGGTACTCAACGGTCGTCTTGTTCCGGTTGGCAATCCGGGTCAGGGTATCGCCGGAAACGATCTTGTATACGGCAAACCCTGCCTTCGGCGGAAGCTTGGTCCTGGAGCCGCCGCGTCCGCCTGCTACTTCTTCCATATCATTCAGGTTCAGTTCCATTTCATCCATCGTTCTGTCTCCTCCTGTTTTTCTTCTTTCATTCCCTGTTGATTACATAACCTTGATCCAGAGGTATTCTCCGTCAATGATCATGTTGGTTTCCGGGTTGATGTGGGGATTCCAGTCACGGATCATCCGCCAGTTCGGAATGTTGTACTTGTTGGCCAGCCGGATCAGGGTGTCCCCCGGGCCTACCTTGTGCTGCAGCCAGCCCTTCTTATCCTTTTCAGGTTTGAAATGGCGTTTGCCGCCGGCTACTTCTTCCATGTCATTCAGGTTCAGTTCCATATCCTCCATTGTTTTGTCCTCCCTCTTTGCCTTTTTTCATTACCGGACGGTTTGTTTTCCGCCCGACATCTTTATATACGAAGCATACCACAGCGATGGCAGTACGAAAAGTAAAAATTTTAAAATTTTAAAGCACCTTGAATATTTGCGATTTTTTTAGATTTCGTGAGTATTTTAATGATTTCATGGGTATCTCATGATAATTTGACATTCTTTGACCTTTATGAAATTTGACTATCTTTGATCTTTGTATATACTATAATCAGCGTTCGGGAGAACGGGGCGGTGCAAAAGACCACACAGCATAAAAGAATCCGGGTGCCGCCGCCGGGAATGTCCCGGGCGGGTGCCTGATGAATGGAGGGTTTTATATGAGTAGTTTCCTGCCTGCAGTTTTCGGGGAGAACCTGATGGATGTGTTTAATGACTTTGACCGTAATTTCTTCCGCGGATGGGATCGTCCGGAACACGTGCTTTACGGCAAAAATGCCACGCGCATGATGAAGACGGACGTGAAGGAAACGGAAAACGCCTATGAACTGGATGTTGACCTGCCCGGCTTTAAGAAGGAAGAAATCCGCCTTGAACTGGAGAACGGTTACCTGACCATCTCCACGGAGAAGTCGCTGGAAAACAAGGAAGAGAACAAGGGCCGCGTCATCCGCCAGGAGCGGTACGCCGGCACGATGTCCAGGAGCTTCTACGTCGGCGGCAATGTAACCGAAGAGGATATCAAGGCAAAGTACGAAAACGGCGTACTGAGCCTGACCATCCCGAAGAAGGAAGCGCCGAAAGCGCCTGAAAAGAAAACCATCTGCATTGAAGGATAATCTTTCCCTGGGGACAGGGGGCATGCCCGGGCCGGGCATGCCCCTTTTTATTGCAATCTTTCCTGACCTTCTGGTATAATGGATACAACTTTTCCGCCCGTATCCCCTTTCGGCGGAAAAATAGCAGTTCCTATCTTGCGCGGATCATCCTGTTTTTTCCGCATGCACTCTGCTACGATGATTCCGTCAGAAGATGCATCAAACCGGAAAGGAGGTTAATCCAATGGATGCTTCTCTCAGCACGCTGATCATGATCCTCTGCTATGTCGTCGGAACCGGCCTGATCCTGATGGAGGCCTTTATACCTGGATTCGGCATTGCCGGCATTGCGGGAAT
>Ga0310694_10004178_pt1 | contig 14012 bp, 3 predicted proteins | sample 174DNAGHGhighgp2_FD_203884 | JGI IMG/M metagenome (GOLD analysis project Ga0310694, IMG submission 203884) | Sheep rumen microbial communities from Palmerston North, Manawatu-Wanganui, New Zealand - 1742 DNA GHGhigh gp2 (v2) (version 2) | ecosystem: Host-associated > Mammals > Digestive system >... | reverse complement strand
GGAAAGATTATCTACGACGATGACTTTTTCGGTGAGCAGACCTCGCTCACGGTTTCTGGTCAGCTCGAAGGCGAGTTGGGTGCTACGGCACTTGGAGCCATCTATACCTTCGGCCCCACCTTCCGTGCCGAGAACAGCAATACTCCCCGTCACCTCGCTGAGTTTTGGATGATAGAGCCTGAAGTGGCCTTCCTCGACCAGGAGGGACTGATGGATTTGGAAGAGGACTTTATTAAGTACTGCGTCCGCTGGGCGCTCGACAACTGCAAGGACGACCTGCAGTTCCTCAACCAGATGATTGACAAGACGCTTATAGCACGTCTCGAGAGTGTGCTTCAGGATAGCTTTGTCCGCCTGCCTTATACCAAGGGTATTGAGATCCTGCAGGAGGCTATCAAAAATGGTCGCAAGTTTGAGTTCCCCTGCAACTGGGGCGATGACCTTGCTTCCGAGCACGAGCGCTACCTCGTCGAAGAGCACTTCAAGAAGCCCGTCATCATGACCGATTACCCCACCGCCATCAAGGCCTTCTACATGAAGCAGAATGAGGCCAATGAGGCGAATGGGTCCATTGGATATGAAGGTTGCGTGGCACCTGGTCCCACCATGCAAGGAACCGATGTCCTGTTCCCGCAAATCGGTGAAATCATCGGCGGTTCTGTCCGTGAGGCAAGCTATGATAAGTTGATGGCCGAGATTAACCGCCGAGGCATGGAAACCGACAAGCTCTGGTGGTATCTTGATACCCGCCGTTACGGTTCATGCCCCCATGCAGGATTTGGCCTCGGTTTCGAGCGCCTCATCCTCTTCGTTACCGGCATGCAGAACATCCGTGACGTTATCCCCTTCCCGCGTACCCCTAAATCGGCTGAATTCTGATAAGAATGGTGACATTCGCAGTCACCATTCTTTCTGCGCTTAAATCGCAGTTTTGGCCTTAAAGCAAGCCCTAAGAGGGATGGAATAATAGTTTTTTACCACATTTTCAAAAAAAAACTTAAAATTATTTGCACGGAAACGAAAATATAGCTATATTTGCACCCAAAAGTCGTGTCTCCCTGAAAGAGACGCGAGTATGCGTCTGAGAGAATGGGCGCTGTAAGTGTAGAGAAAATGCGTAACAACAATTATACTCTTTTATTAATTTAATTTTTAATCGTATGAAAAAAAGATTAATTGGTTCACTGCTGTTCGGAGCACTTGTTGCTTCGACAGGAACGTTTGTGTCTTGTACGAATTACGATGACGATTTTGCTGATCTGAGGACTGAAATCAAGGCTCAGCAGGATCTGATCGCACAGCTGCAGGACAAGGTCAAGAATGGTGACGTTATTCAGAGCGTTACACCTATCTCTGGCGGTATTCTCGTTACTCTGAGTGACGGTTCTACCTATTCTATTGTTAACGGTAAGGATGGCCTGAACGGAAAGGATGGTCTGAACGGTGTTGACGGTCTGAATGGTAAGGACGGCCAGGACGGTAAGGACGGCCAGAACGGTAAGGACGGTAAGGACGGCGTTGATGGCCAGAACGGTCAGAATGGTACCGTTTGGGAAATCGATGCTGAGACCGGTTACTGGAAGAAGGACGGCGTGCTGACAGAGTACAAGGCTGTTGGTATCGACGGCACCAGTGCTGTTACTCCTACTATTGACATTGTTGATGGCTATTGGGTAATCAATGGCCAGAACACTGGCGTGAAGGCTGTTGGTGTTGACGGTAAGGACGGTCTGAATGGTCAGGACGGCAAGGACGGCCAGGACGGTAAGGACGGCGTTGACGGTAAGGACGGCCAGGATGGTAAGGACGGCGTTGACGGTAAAGACGGTAAGGACGGCGTTGATGGCCAGGACGGTAAGGACGGTCAGAACGGTAAGGATGGCCTGACTCCTGAAATTGAAATCAACGCTGAGGGTTACTGGGTAATCAACGGTGTGACCTCCAATGTCAAGGCTCAGGGTCGTGACGGTAAGGACGGCGTTAATGGTAAGGACGGTCTGCCCGGTCTCACTGGCGATGCTGGTCAGAACGGTCAGAATGGTTACTACTATGTACCCAATACTGAGACTGGTTGCTTCGACATCTATATGGATGGTGTTAAGATTGCAGAGACTGAGATTGGTTACATGGCAACAGGTGCTGTTACCGCAGTGCTGGATCAGCAGAACCTCTCTGTTTATGGCCTGAACGCTGGTGATGTCCAGGTTTGCTTGGCAGGCTATCTCCGTAGTCTCGTGTTCAAGCCCTATCTCTACCTCGATGGTATTGAGACGATTGAATATCCTTATATCAGTGATTCTGTTCTTCAGCTTTTGCCTCAGGCTCCTCAGGTACAGCGTACCCGTGACGATGTAAAGCAGACCATTTCTAATGGTAAGTCAAAGTATAGCGGTGACCGTGTTGAGTTCAAGAACTGGGTAGCTGATCAGTATCCAAATCAGCCTAAGGACTTCTATAGAACTCCTGTTGAGGGTTGGTTCTTCTATCCCACTATTGGTGTTGAATATCACATGAATCCTGCAAATGCAGATGTTGAGTATAGCGATGTCGCTGGTTATAGCGTGTTGAGTCCGGATGTGCTTTATTTCAACACTCGTGCAATTCCTTCTGGTGTTACCGTTACGTCTCCTGAAAAGGGATTCGCTGCTTGGGGCAAGTATACTGGCTCTAAGTTCGCAACTTCCAACAAGGGTATTGTTACTGCAGGTTTGAAGGTTACTGGTGCTGAAAAGATTAACTATTATCCCACTGATAATGCAGACAATCAGAATGACATTACTGTTGCTTTGCAGATTAATTCTAAGACCAGTGATGGCAAGGCTGATCCTATCACATCAGACTATGCTCTGATTAAGCCCACCAAGATTTGGCTTGAAGGTCTGGTATGGACAAAGAATCCTACCTATAAGAAGGGTGGTAAGACTCGTACTGGTGATGAGCTTGGTATGATTGATCAGAAGAAAGTTCACGTTTGGGATTCTCCCGAGGAGGCTATCATGGACGAGGACGGTGCTGCTCTCGAGCTTTACTGGAACGATGAAGATGGTATAAATATTAGCGAGTGGCTTGGTATCCACTATGTGTATGAGGATCTGAAGACTCGTAAGTGGAAGACTGGTACATGGAAGTTCGGTCAGGAGACTCCTTGGGGTCTGCACTATGAGTTCAATTTGGTTGATTACTTCATTGATACCAATAAGACTCGTGATTCTCGTTATGCTGATTGGGGTCCGATTAATGGCAAGACTGCAGCTGCTCAGAATAAGGGTCAGCTTGTCGCACGTAACGTGAAGGCTTCTGGTGATAATGATTGGGAAGGTTATACCATTGAGGAGCAGTCTGAGACTTCTGTAGACCGTGAGCCGCTGGTTCAGGTTCTCGTGAAGAGTGCAGATGGTAAGGTTATCATGGACGGCTATATTCTTGTCCACATTTCTGGAACTCCTGATGTTGAGCCCGACAATATTGAGATTGCAAATCTGCCTCTTGAGGATGTTAAGCACTTCGACCTTTGCGATAGCGAGGACGACTGGGTATTCGAGGTTGACTGGGCAGAGTTCTCTGACTATGGTTTGACTCAGACCCTTAACAATATGACCAAGGAGTACTTCGATGCTAACTATGAGGCTGACATCAAGCAGGCTAACGTTGAAACTACCGCTACTGGTGACGAGGTTGATTACCTCTACATCTATAAGAAGTTCACCAAGAACGGCAATGATACTCCTGAAAATATGACAGTTGATAGGCTGGGTACTGTTAAGTACTATCCTAACTGGCTTGGTACAACTAACCACAGAATCCAGTGGTACCTCAGCACAGAGGAGTGGGAAGAACTGACTCATGACCAGAATCTGCCGCGTACCGAGGTTCGCTATGTTCGCTTCAAGGAGAAGGATGGCGTAAGCCCGCGTCCGAAGTATCCGTATGTTTATGTGAAGATGACTCTGCGTGTTGATCGTAAGATTAACGCTGATAAGTTTGGCACCAAGAACAAGAACTATTGGTTCGACCTTAATGGTAAGGATGGTCAGCTCCTGAGCAAGTCTTCTGATATGCAGGCTGTGATTTACGACATACGTGAGCCGCGTGACTTCTTCTATGCAAATGAATTCAGTGGACGTATCCGCTCTACTCTGCTTGCTATCAATGGCGTGAACATTGAGAATACTGGTGGTAAGGCTACTGCTGCAAATCCTGCACACAAGTACTATTTCCTGCCTGAGGTTAGAACTATTAATACTCAGTATGGAACTTATACTTTGACTCCGCAGAGTTCGGCTGCTGATAAGGATTGGAATCAGATGTACTGCATGTATCTCAATGATGTACATAAGTATACTAATGTTGATGCAATGAAGAAGCTTCTTGATGCTTGCGCTATCAATGTTGGTAAGGGTATGTTCAACAATGTTAGTTATTATGCAGTTAAGGGTGGCAGCTATACCAAGATTGCTAGTTTGAATCCTGAGACAGGCGTTATCACTCTTATCAATAATGATGCTACTAAGGCTGTCCTGAATGCTGTTGGTTATGTAATGCCTGAATATGATGCAGATATGAAGAAGCTGAAGCAGGCTAATATCCTGACAGAACTGACAGCTTGGTTGGGTATCATTGCTAATAATGGTTGCGATGTTGCTGTTAAGGTGAATGAGGGTGAGATGCTTACCAGCTGGCAGCGTCCTATCAACCTTGATGAGACTAAGATTAAGGTTGCAGTGGATGCTAATACGAATGGTAATACTATTTATCTGATTGACTACCTGAAGCTGTTTGACTGGCGTGGTCCTAACGCAGGTTATATGTGGGGCAACCAGACTTGGTTCTGGGCTTACTACATGGTTAAGTCTATTACTGTTGATATGACTCCTGCTAATGTAAGGACTAATATGCACAGCAATACTATGCAGCCGCTGAGCTCTATTACAACTCAGGCTCACTTGACTAACCTCAATGGTAGCAATGGTGCTGTAACCTATAATTTCTGGAGTGCTATTTCAGGATTCAATTCTGCTAGCCAGAATGACAACATTCTGAAAGTCATGAAGAATAACAAGGAGCTCTTTGGTGGATTCTATTATGAGAATAACGGTGACAACGTTCAGGAGTTTGATGTTGAGATACCTATCACTATCGAGTATGAGTGGGGTAAGTTCAAGCAGACTATTACCTGGCACATTGACCGCACCATTCTTCACTAATCTCTGAGTATAAGAAATAGTTATTATATAAATTATTTAAAGCTCTAAATGGAGAGTGTGTCCCGAAAAGAGCGGGCACACTCTCTTTTTTACTTTAATTGTCAGATATGAAAACATTTTATTCATTAGTATTAGTTGTTTTTGCATGTTCCTTGTTTACGTGTTGTAAGAGTGATAAGCCTAAGACACGTATTGATATGGTAGAAGAGTTTCGCTCAGGATTAACAAACGATGATTCTATAACTGTAATCCGTATGTGTGATAATGCCATGGACATGTTGATGAACAAGCAATATGACGAGGTGCTTGCTTCGCTCCATGAATATTCCGACTCAACCAAGGAAGTGAAACCGCTTAGTCCACAAACTGCTGAGAAGTATCTCCGTAAGTTTAAAATGTTCCCTGTAATGCGCTACGAGCGTAAATATTTCTCGTTTCAGCTTGAAGGATGCAACGATGTGAAGTATGATGTGATTTTTGCTTCTGCCAAAGATGCTGGTATTGATAAACCTGCTGTTATAGGTTATATGTTCAACCCTGTTAAGGTTGATGGAGAATGGCATCTTTGTGTGAAAACAGAGAATGATTTTTACGACGTAACAAAACAATAAACTCAACAATATAATCGCATAATTTTATGAAAAGGTTCCTATTCCTGCTGCTGGTATGTTTTTCTATGTATTCATATTCTCAGATACAGCGGACAGTAACATTTGATTTTTCAAATCCTAATAGCCTTAATCCTAAGATTACGCCTCGTACAGATATGGGAGGCTATGTACTTATTAATGATGTTGTCTTTAACAATGGCCCAATCAGAATCAATTTTGAGAAATTTGCAGCAGGAATAGGTACTCACTATTTTACCTATAATGTAGGTAATTACGCTTTGAGAATATGTGCAGGTTCACAAGCTAATTTTTCAACGACAGTTAAAGATGCAGTAATTAATTCGTTTTCCTTCTCAAGTGATACAGATGGTGGTGATATGTATCTTGTAGATAGGAGTGCTGAAGAAGAAACTGCATTTAATGAGAGGAATAAACTGTATTGGTCTCCTATCGATAATGTAGGGATCCCGAAGGTATCTCTTCGGAATGGAAATCATGATGCTTTCATTAAGAAGATATCATTTGATGTGACTTTGCCTTCTGTAGTGCTTCAGCCTACTTCCAACTCACTTGATAATGGTGATGTTGTTGAGCGGTTTGAATCTTTGATACTGACTTTTGATAAGCATATGCAGATAGAGAATGGTACTGGAATCATCTTGAAGAACATTGAAACAGGTGTTGAACAGAGTTTGAAAGCCTCCGTTACTGATAATGTCATCTCCTTGTCGGTTGATGATGTTATTACCGAAGATGGTGATTATACTATTTCTATTCCAGCTAAAGCATTCAAGGATGAAGAGGGATATGAGAATGTTGAGTTAACTTATAACTTTAAAGTTTACGTACCTCGTAATACATTTAATGAGTTTGTGATAGAACCAGAATTAGGAAAGCTCAACAGCTTGAATGATACCATTTTCATCAGTTATTCTGATGTAGTCAAACTTGATCCTGAGGCCAAAGGCGTTGTTCTTAACAAAGACGGAAAGCCACTTTATCAGCTTGACCTTTCTGTATCAGAAGATAAAAAGACGGTTTACTTGACCCATGGGCATGGCGATATTGTTGAAAGTGGCTTTTATACGCTGACCGTTCCTGAGAAGACTATCCATAATGACTTCTTAGGGAATGAAGACCTTGACCGATATAATGCCAAGATTAACTTGGAATGGACAGTGGATAACACACCGATTGATACTGAAACAATGAAGGCTGCCAAAGCTCTTTTAGCCAACACTGACTACTTGGGGTTAGGCTATCCGGCAGTCGGCAGTGAATCACGTACAAAGTTACAGGAATTGACGGTGGCAGAGACTGTACCCTCAGATGACGAATTAATGGTGGCCATAGGTGCTTTCTATAATGAGACAAATGTCACAATGCCCACGACTGACCAGTATTATAAGTTGGTTGGTGTCAATGCCAGCGGTAATAAGCTCTATTTAGCCTACCAGAATGGTAGCATCGTTTTGACTGCCAATGCTAAGGAGGGAGCTCCTTTCTTGGTAAGGATAATTTCAGATAATACTGTAACTTTGCAAACCCGTGATGGCAAGTATTTGCATGTATTGACTGCAAAACCAGCTACAGGTTCTGCACCCACCAATGTCTCAGATACCTATAATGCTGCAATTAATAACCTGACGTTGGCTAAGTTGAAGGTAGCTGGTATTGACAGTACTCTGACGATGGGATTGTTTTCGTTGTCAGGTCTTTCTATCAATACTAATAACCTGATGCATTCTCAACTGAACTACGATGACAATGCTATTTCCAGCCGGGAAGGGGGGGGCTTGGCGTATGCTACAGATAATTCTTGCGCCTTTGTGCTGGAGGAGACTGACCAGTATGCCGATGTTACAGTTACTGATTTGGCAGCAACATTAACTCCTGCTGAAGTAAAGAAAAATAGTGAAAAGTTGACTTTATCTTTCACTGATGTAGAGTTGTTAACTTTGGAAAACTCATCTGCTCCTTATTTCATAGATGATTCAGGTGCAAATGTTACAACAAGTGTATCTCAGTTGTTGACTCCTGTCAGTGGTAGCACTTCTTCATTCTCTGTAAATCTTTCAGGACTGGCTGATGGTACATATACATTGGTAATCCCGCAGTACACCTTGTTTTATACGAAGGAAGGTAAAGTGATGACCTCTTCGGAAATAAAGAAGGTGTTTACAATTAAAGCTGAGTTAGCATTTAGCTATACTTATGAGACCTTTATATATATGCAAGAAAAACCAGCCGGTACTCCATATACAGATGTTTCACTCAATGATTTTGTGCTTTACAATTTTAAGGGAGTTCCATATTCTGGCATGGTTGCTGATGAATCTAAGGAAGTTCGTTTGGCTTTATTCAGTAACAACAAAACTATACGCACAGGTCATCTTGTCGCTTATCCTGAGATTAAGAAATATGCAGATGGTTATGACAATGCCGAAGGTGTGAAGTTGGTCTTTGATAAATCTATTGAAAAAGGTGAGCTTCCTAATGGTGAATATACTTACGTAATACCCGCTGGTACCATTGGTGATGCTAATTATGGCAAATACTTGAAGGGCGATAAAACTATTAAGCCAGAGGATTGCATAGTAAATGCACCTATTTATATTTCAGTTATAGTCAACAATGAAGCTGCTACTCCCAAGTATCCGTCGGATGAGTTGGTGAAGAAAGCTAAGGAGTTATTGGCGAAGAGCGGTCTGGGCTATCCTACCACTACAAGTGCTGCACGAGTTGCTCTTCAGGAAAAGGTCAACAATTCTAAATCTGGTGAAGTTGATGACGCAATCCTTACAGCAGCCATGAAAGCTTTTTATAGAGAAACTGATGTTGTGAAGCCGACGGCGGGGAAGTATTATACTATTGCTGGTGTTGCCTCTAATGATAAGGCTGTTTATCTGCAATATGATGGTACTAATGTTACACTTACAACAGACAAGACTAAAGCAACAGGCTTTAAGACTATTATTGATAAAAATGGTGTGTTTACTTTTAAGACGGGAGATGGGAAATACCTGCATACACTCGTCAACAATAACTATTCTGGTACTTCAAAAACGAATGTCACCTCTGATAGTACAATTGTAAATCGATTGTATCTAACACCTTTTGGACATGCTGACATTGCTGATGATAAATCGTTTGGCTTGTTTGGCATTTCTGGTGTTTACGATAAAAATGCAGATGGATCAAACAAGACAGGCTGCTCATTAGTTAATGTCGCTACGACTGCAATAGAGGCTCCATCTGATGCGCGTGATTATTTCACTGAGGCAAAGACCAATGCCTTTCGTTTTGCCGAGATTGATAAGGCGAAGATTCCTGCTCCCGCTGTGAAGTACACTTTGACGCCTGCCAATAAGGCTGAATTGCTGTCGCTGAAGCAGGTGATGGTGACCTTCAGCTATCCGGCTGAGGTGACGATTGCCGACAAGTCGAAGGTGACGCTGAAGGATGCTTCCGGCAAGGCTGTTGCCATTAGTGGCGTGGCTCTGGCTTCCGGCTCTAAGAACAAGGTGAACATCACGTTTGCTGAGTTGGCTTCTGGCACATATACGTTGACGGCTGCTGAGGGTGCCTTTACCTATACCTTCGCCGAGGCTAAGAAGAACGTACCCGCTATTACGGCTACCTATACTGTTCCTGCCAAGCCTGAGCTGAAATATACTCTCTCACCGGCTTCCGGTACGGAGCACGAGGCCCTGTCGAGTGTGACGCTGACTATCAGCAGTCCTACTGGCGCGACGCTGAAGGATGCTTCCAAGGTAACGTTGGTGGATGCCAACAAGCAGGCTGTAGCCGTACAGGTGAAGGCTACCGACAAGGCCGGTGTGTTCAATATCACCTTTAACAAGTTAGCTGTAGGCACCTATACGTTGACCGCCGCCCAGGGTGCTTTCGTATATACCTTGGCGAATACCGAATTGCAAGTTGGTGCTATCACTGCTACCTATACGGTGAAAGCTGCTCCCAAGGTGACGTGGGCTGTTAAGCCTGTTTCTGGTACTATGTATGAGGCCGGAAAGCTGAGCAGTGTGGAATTGTCTTTTACCAGTTCTAAGCCTGTTATCTTGGCCGACAAGAACAAGGTGACGCTGACGGATGGTGAGGGTAAGACTGTTACCATCAATAGCGTAGATGGCAAGGACAACAAGTTTACTGTAGCATTCGATGCCCTTTCTGTCGGCACCTATACCTTGAAGGCTGCAAAGGGTGCATTCACCTATCAGTGGGGCGGCGAAACTGTGCAGGTGGACGAAATTATTGCTACTTACATCGTGGATGCACGGCCTGATGTGAAACTTGCAATTTATCCAGACGCTGGTTCCAAGTTTGAAGTACTGCCATACATCAAGTTGACATTCACCAGTGAGAAGCAGATTGCTTTGATTGACAGGTCGAAGATAAAATTGGTAGGAATGGGCAGCACCGTTATAGAGCCAAAGAACGTAGAAAATGAGGGCAATGTGTATACAATTACGTTTGATGACTTGTCCTCTGGCCTCTATACATTCACCGTTGAGAAAGGTGCTTTCGCATATCAATTTATGGGTGAAAATGTTGAGGTTGAGGGTACATCGACCATGTTTACTATTTTGCCAAAGCCCCAGATAACATGGACATCAATTCCTGAGCCGGAAACTCCTCTGATGTCACTCAATAACGTGACTTTGACCTTCAATGCTGACCGTACGCTGTCTTTGGCCGATAAGAGTAAGGTGACATTGGCCGATGAGGCTGGTAATGCCATCGCTTTGACTGATGTTGTTATGGATAAGAAGGTCTGCTCCATCACGTTTGATGAGATTACCACTCCAGGCACTTACACACTGACCGCTGCTTTGGGCGCCTTTACCTACCAGTTCGGAGACAAGCCCACTCCTGTGGAGGCTATTACTGCCACCTACATAGTGCAGCCAGTCCGTCCGTCGGATATGACTCTAAATGATGCCAAGCAATTGTTGGACAATATAGGAATAGGTTATCCCACAGCTGACTGTAAGTCTCGCAAGACGTTGGCTCAGTTGGTCAAGGGTGGCGTTGGATCCGATGAGGACTTCCAGAAGGCTATGGATGCTTTCGTAGATGAAACGGATGTAGAAATGCCTGCTGCCGATAAGTATTATCGTATCGTAGCTATCAGGGCAGCCAAGGATACTGCTTACGTCAGCTACGACGAGGAAGCTGCTTCTCTCATCGACGCTGAGACCGAGGCCACACCGTTGAAGCTGACGGCAGGTGACGACGGCAAGTATGTGATGACCACTGCCGACGGCAAGCAACAGGTCGTTGTTGTCATTATTAAGAAGGTGAATGCAGAGAATAGGAAAGATGCCTTCGGCCTGTTCAGCATCAGTGGCTTTGACGACCTGAAAGCCATCGGCTTCACGTTTGCTGAGGTTGATAAGGCTGACATTCCTGTACCTGAAGTTGCCTATATTGTGACTCCTGAAAGCGGTGCTGTACTTGAGGTGCTGGATACTGTGACGGTCTCGTTTACTGGCTATGACGACATTGCGCTTGTTGACAAGACCAAGTTCACGTTGGTGAATGCCTCGAACGAGGAGGTTGAGCTGAAGAGTATAGAACCTGTTGAGGGGTCTAATAAGTACGTCATAACAATCGGCATGGATGAGCCCGGCACATATACCCTGACTATCGATAAGGGGGCATTTAGCTTCGACTATGCAGACTTGACGCATCAGGTAGATGCTATCACTGCTACCTATAAGGTGGCTGAACCTCGTCCGTCGGAACCTGTTCTGGCCGAAGCAACAGAACTGCTGAAGAACGTTGGCCTTGGTTATCCTACCGCCGAGAGTGATGCCCGTAAGGCACTGAGTGAGTTGGTGGAGAAGGGTCGCGGCACGGACGATGTGTACACGAAAGCGATGGATGATTTCTACGCTGAGACGAACGTAGTGATGCCTGCCGTTGATAAGTATTACCATATTGTTGCCATCACGACAGCTAATGATACGGCCTACGTCAATCAGGAGGGTAGCCTCACGGGACTCGTCACCAGTGAAGCCGAGGCTACGCCGCTGAAGCTGACTAAGAGTGACGAGGATGGTTACGTATTGACCACTGCTGACGGCCAGTGGCAGCTGAACGTGTCCATCAGCAAGAAGGCGAATGCCGAGGATGCGAAGAGCGTATTCGGCCTGTTCAGTATCGATCCGTTCGATAAGATAAAGGCTATCGGTTTCACGTTTGCTGAGGTTGACAAGGCTGACATCCCCGTGCCGCAGATAGAGTTTGCTCTGACACCGAAGAGTGGAACGGACTTTGAGGTGCTCGACTCTTTAACGCTTACGTTCACAGGTTATGAAAAGATAGATCTGACTGATGGCTCGAAGGTATACTTGAAGGGTGACACGATAGTCAAGCCAGCAAGCATTGAGCTGGCAAAAGATAGCCAGAGTCAGTATATTATTCGCTTCGATGCTTTTGACGTGCCGGGAAGCTATGAATTGGCCATTGAAAAGGGCGCTTTCACCTTTGATTATGCTGATATAGTCCATCAGATTGATGCCATTACTGCTACGTACGTGGTAAAGGAGCCCGTTCCGAGTGATTCTATTTTGGCTGCAGCCAAGGAGTTGCTAAAGCTGTCGGGTGTTGGATATCCTGCTGTTGGCAGTGAGAGCCGCGTGGCTTTGGATTCGCTGATTAACAGTGGTAAGGGCAAAGACGAGGTGTTCGAGGCTGCTATGGCTGCCTTCATCGCTGAGACCGATGTGGAACAGCCTGCCGACGGCAAATACTACCGCGTGACCGCTGTTAATTCGAAGGGTGCGGAAGGCTTCGTGACCTACGAGAAGGGTGGTGTCGGCCTGACCGCTGATGCCGAGAACCTGACGGTAGGTGTGTTCCGTGTCAATGCCAATGTAGACGGCACACTGACGCTTTCTACCTTCGATAGTCAGTATGAGTGTGATGTGAAGCCTGTCCGTCTGTCCGTCGAGAGTGCCAGTGCAGAGGAAACCTTCGGGCTGTTCAGCCTCTACGGTACGCTGGGAGCAGAAGAGAATGCCTATGCTCGTGCCAATATCAAGGATAACGAATGGAAATTTAACACAGACTCCAATTTGGACGAGTACTTAGGGCTGATGCTTAGTGAAAAGATGACCACCGCGTTCCGCTTTACGGAAGTAGCAGAAGAAGATCTGGTTATTCCTGAAGCCACGTTGACGTGTATTCCTGGTGAAGGTTCTGTAGAAAAACTCGAAGAGGTGATCCTCATGTTTGATGTTCCGTTCCCTGTGACGCTGAAGGATTGGAACTTGATTAGCCTGAGGGCCCAGGATGGCAGCGAAGTGCCTATAGTCGCCCAGAAGACCAGCTCGAATGCCTGCAAAATGACGTTAATCAATGTGGTAGCCGGTACTTACACGTTGGAGATTGCCGACGGCGCGTTCACTTACGGATTCTTTGACAAGGAAATTCCTGTGAAGGCCACCAGCAGGACATTCAAGGTGCTTGTGGGTGCCGACTTTACTTACGATTTCAATGTCGGCGATATGGCCTGCCAGTTGGACGGCGAGAAGGAACGGGAATATTTCATGGACACTGCCCTGAGCACCCTGACAGTAGGCTTCAAGGACGCTGTGACAGTGAATCCCGACAAGACCGTCTTTGTGGTAGATGAAGACGGTGTGACGATGGTTACTGGCCACTTGGAGCCTGCCGAGGATGAGGAGAACGTGTACAAGCTTGTACTTGACACTCCGATTGCTGAGGGCACGCTGACGGCAGGTACGTACACCTTTGTTTTCGAGGAAGGTATGTTCGGCGATGACAACTATGCCAGTTATCTGGCTTCCCCGTATCTTGTACTGATGGCTGACTGCCACGTCAGCAAGGAGCTGAAGCCGTTCAGCGTGAAGGTTGATAATGAGAAAGCCCAGATACCTGTAGGCATCCTCGAATTGATGAATGGTGAATTGTCGAATGTTAAATGGTACGACCTCAACGGCCGCCGCGTTGTCGGCAAACCGCAGAAGGGTCGCGTCTACATTGTCAACGGCAAGAAAGTAACCTATTAAGTGAGGTTTAGACTATTCGTAATCGTACTGGCCTTGCTCTCAGCCGTGGGGCTGCAGGCAGGCAAGCGGACAAAGGACGAAATGAAAGCCGCCGCACTTGGTGTGTTGTCGCAGAACAGCGCATCGAGGGCGGCTTCTCA
>Ga0310694_10004177_pt1 | contig 14012 bp, 15 predicted proteins | sample 174DNAGHGhighgp2_FD_203884 | JGI IMG/M metagenome (GOLD analysis project Ga0310694, IMG submission 203884) | Sheep rumen microbial communities from Palmerston North, Manawatu-Wanganui, New Zealand - 1742 DNA GHGhigh gp2 (v2) (version 2) | ecosystem: Host-associated > Mammals > Digestive system... | reverse complement strand
AAAAAATAAAACTTGACATCGTTTTTTTTTTTGCTACATTTTATTTAATGATGTAAGGGGCCGCCCCGTTCGTCACCCCGCAGTGTTTTAGTGCGGGGTATAACGGGGCGACAAGGAGAATAAAAAGTATGCAAAGAGAAAATGAAAATGTTGTTATAAATAATAATGTCATCCTGAATTTATTTCAGGATCTCAACCGATTTGTAAAACAGAACAAGGTAGAGATGCTGAAACAAGTTCAGCATGACAATAGAATAGGACAACGCGGTTTTACACTCATTGAGTTATTGGTTGTCGTTCTCATCATCGGCATTTTGGCAAGCGTCGCGCTACCGCAATATGAAAAATCAGTCATGAAAAGCCGTTACGCTACACTCATGGCGATGACAAATACGCTTGCCGATGCTGAAGAAACTTATTACCTTGCCAACGGAGAATATACCCAAGATTTTGAAGCGCTTGCCGTAGAGCCGTCCGGTTGTACGTTGTCCGACGATAAAACCACCTGCACTTATCCGTGGGGGAAATGCATGTTAGATAAACATAATGAACGCGTGGCATGTGCCGATACCCAACGGTTAAATAATGCGTATGCTATTTATTTTCCGCACGGGACTCGTTCGGACATACCCCACGGACGACGGATGTGTTTTTCTTTCCGGGCAACCGCCGATAATAAATACAGCAAGTTATGTCAACTAGTCGGCGGAAGTGGGGGACATGCGGATCTTTGTACAGGTTGGGGGTCGTGTTTCAGATATTATTTATAGACTCAATTTATTGTGATATGAGTGGGGGGGAGAAACAGAAAATTTTTGTCTGTTTCTCCCCTTTTTTCAGCCCGAATTTCCCCCCTTATTTGATGATAAACCTTATTTGTTGCTTCATATTTTCCCCGCAAAATCTCGTAATCCGGCTTGATTTTGGCCTGTTTTTAAGCCAGTATAACTGCCTTGTTGTTCTTGCCTACTCTTTCCCCGTTTCGGGGCTTTTTTTATTCCTTCTTAGTTTCTCTATATCTAAAATATCCACGCATCCCCTGTTTTGCCGGATGTTTTGGGATGGGGTAACCTCCCAAAAAGAGGGAAACCTATAAAAACAGAAAAATACTTAAAATTTAAGCATTTCTAAAATAGCCCATTTTATTTTGCCCCATATCCTAAGTACCCCCAAATCGTTCTGAGGCGTTTTAGCGCATTTGACTAAAAATGCAAAATTAACCTTATTTTTGCATTTTTATACAACAAAAAATGGGGGAAGTAAAAATCAAAAATTGCCCCTTTTTTGTGTGCGTAATTTCAAAATGAAATGTATTTTTATCGCGCGGATTTTGGGCCATTGGCTGCTAAAAAATAAAATCTATAAACTGTATAAGTTTATATAAAAATATACTTATATATTAAAAATAAATCTCAATAAACGAAGTTTTATTATAGATTTATTTTACCAGCGTTTTTATCTGTTTTAATTAACATAATAAAAATTATCGTTAGTAAAATAGACCTGACAAATACTCCCCCTTTTTCACTTTTTACAGTCCGGAATTCGGATTAGATTACGGGTTGTAAAAAAATTAGTTTTAAGTTGTATGATGTTTGGGAAAAAGTATAAAAATCTAATTTGACAAATTAGATTTTTATAAAAACAGGGGAAATTCCCCCATTTCAAAGAGTGGGGAGGAAAAAGTATAAAAAGGGGGTATAAAAGGGGAACAAAAGGCCGGAATAAACGGGCCAAAAAATACGGGAAAACTAACGGGGTGAGGGTGAATTCTTTCCTCCCCCCACTTATTACGGGCGTGTAGGGTGGAATTTTTGGGGGTGGAAATGGTAATTTTTTCCCCCTTGCAAATTTTGCATACAAGAGGATCGTTTATCAAAGTCCGTCGGTAAAATGGGAAAAAATGACCGCTTTTCCCGTTGGGGCGTTAGAGTAGTGTTTGAACTTTCTTTTCCGCTACGACGAATGCGTGCGCCAGCCCCGTCGGTGTAAGGATATATTGGCGGCTGCGTTTACTGCCTTGGCAGAGTAAAAAATTGAGTTTGAGAGCGGGCGCGAGCAACCGGTCCAATCGCCCGACGGAAAACCCCGATTTTTCCAACGCGCGCGATAGCCACAGTGCACTGCAACCGGGTTTGCCTAAAAGTTCTTTTCCCCCCGCCAGTAAAATCAGCGCGGCTTCGTCGGGAGGCAAGTGGAATTTCCGTCGTAAATAAAGAATTTCCCCTTCTTGGGTAAGTAATTGTTCCCAAACCTGCGCTCCGACGAACGCCGCCTCTTGCGTAGCGCGCTTGAGGTTTGAGTTTTCCGTCGGAGCGGGCGATAGCGGGGCGAGGGTGCCGGAAATGGCGGTGTCCTCGCGCGCGGATATGTGCGTGGCGGGCGCATCAGGCATGGGCACGCGGCGCGTAATAGCCGGGATAGAAAGTGTCGCGGACAGCGGTTTCTTTTTTACTAAAGACAGGAAATAATCGCGTTGTTTTTCCACAAAATCTAATGACCCTTCGGCCTCAAATTCTTCGCCGTTAGCAAATTTGAACCTGATTTTGTGAATGTCTTTTTTATCATCCGTCATTGTCTGCTCCGTTTAGGTGGAAAATGTTTTCCACAAGGGTTATCCACCGGGATAGTACATATAATAAATTTTTTTATGACTTATGTCAATATATGTCATTATATGCAATTATATGTCAAAAGTTGTGAATAAGTCTATTTCTCAGACGATAAAACGAACTAATTTGATGTCAAAATTGAAGTGCTTTTGTGAGAAAATTATCCGCTTGCATGACAAAAAATACGCTACATGATAGCGCGGCTTAGATTTTTGTAAGTTCCGGAAAAGTAAAAATTGGGGCGAATTTTAAGCCGCGCGAAAACAAAAATTTTGGGGTAGGGTATCTACCCCAAAACGTGAAAAACGCAATTTTGCAAAATCAGGTGCGATTTTGCGGAATAAGAATTAAGGTAAGGGTGAATAGTACCTGCCAGGTGTCTTAAATATTTTTTTGCAGTAATCGCCTGCCGTTTTATTAAATATAACTCCGCTTCCGTTCCCGGTGTAAAAACTTTCGTGACATAGTATTTTGTTAAGAGGAGTTGCTGTTTTATCCGGATATACATGTCCCAACATATATATAAAACCCGCCCCCGCATACGGGCCGGAAATACGACCGACGGATATTCCGTAGCCCTTTTCTTCGTAATAAAGTTGTAAACTCCAATCATTATTGGAAGCAACATCCCGGCTGGAGCCGTCAATCCATCGTTGGGTTCCCGTCCACGGAATATCTACCGCAAGTTCGTCAAACGTTTTGGCATACGTGCCGTTGGCTAAATGATAAGCCTCTTGCGCGGCGGCCACGGTGCGAATCAAGGCAAACGCTTGGGCGGCTTTACTCTTTTCCACGACTTTTTGATATTGTGGCAACGCTACCGCCGCCAAAATACCGATGATGAGTACAACTACTAATAATTCTATTAGCGTAAATGCTTGTTTATTTTTCATGTTGTTTCTCCTTAATATCAGGTTGTCATCCTGAACTTGTTTCAGGATCTCACCTTATTTGTTGTTTCGCTATATCCCGCATACGCCCGTACGGCGAGTACCGGGATGACGAGCGAAACGGGTTTATTTTTCCGTCTCTTTATTATTGTTTTTTTTTTTGATATGTCAAGGACTTTTTTTCAGCCCGACGGAAATAACCTCTTTTTCCCGGGTCAAAAACGAGCGTGGAAAAGTAGTAAAATAAAAATATGAAAAGTTTTTCCCCCGCCTTGCTTGCGTGGTACAAAGCCAATAAACGCAGTTTGCCGTTTCGGGATACGCATAATGCGTATTTGATTTGGTTGTCCGAAATTATTTTTCAGCAAACGCGCATTTCTCAAGGGCTTGCTTACTACGAAAAATTTGCAGAGAAGTTCCCCACCCCGGCGGCACTGGCCGCGGCGGATGAGGACGAAGTATTAAAACTCTGGCAAGGGCTTGGTTATTATTCGCGTGCGCGTAATTTGCACGCCGCCGCCAAAAGCATGAACGGGAAATTTCCCACTACCTACGACGGTGTGCGCGCGCTAAAAGGCGTGGGCGACTACACCGCCGCGGCGATTTGCTCCATGGCGTACAATATGCCTTATGCCGTCGTGGACGGAAACGTCTACCGCGTGCTTGCGCGCGTGTTCGGCGTAAAAACGCCCATAGACAGCAGTGAAGGCAAAAAAGAATTTACCGCCTTGGCGCAAAAATTACTGGATAAAAATTTTCCCGGCGATTTTAATCAAGCGATAATGGATTTCGGCGCGCTAATCTGTACGCCGCAAAATCCCCAATGTTTGGGATGTCCGTTTGCAAAAAAATGTATTGCCCGACGAAACAAGCAGATAGAAGAATTGCCCGTTAAAGCGCAAAAAACAAAAGTAAGCGAGCGGTTTTTCCATTATATATATGTGGAGCAAGGCGGTTATACATGGCTACACAAGCGTGAGGCGGGCGACATTTGGCAAAATTTGTATGAGTTGCCGCTCGTGGAAACAAAAAAAAGCGGGTTGCTCACTACAAAGCCCGTATGGTGCGGGCGGGCAAAAATATCCCCCGTCGGTACGCCTGTCAAACACGTGCTATCTCACCGTATTATTTGGGCGCAATTATATAAGGTAGTTCTTCCCCCCACCGCTAAAGTACCCTCAGAATTTTTACGTATCAAAAAATCTTCGTTGGAAAACTACGCCGTGCCGCGGCTCGTGCAAAAACTGTTGGAAAGAATCTTATAAATGTCGGATTTACATCCGACCTACAAAAAGGTTGTCATTTGTTGTTCAATCCGCCCCTTTAGCACCGTCTACAAAAAGCGCCAAATCGGAAAAGAAAATTTACATGTTTGAGCGAAGCGAGTTTGTAAATTTTCCCGATTTGTCTGCTTTTTGTGGTGCCCAGGGGCGGTGGTCTTTTGCTAGCTTTTCTGCCGTCAGAAAAGCGAAAAAAGCTTGACATCGTTTTTTTTTTTGATAGATTTTACATGTAGGAAAATCTATCAAAAAGAGGATTGTTATGAAAAACGAAATGTCGGGCGAATTTGGTGCATTATATTGTTGTCATCCTGAACTTGATTCAGGATCTCGTTGTTGTAAAAAACAAGGTGAGATGCTGAAACGAGTTCAGCATGACAAAGGGTTTACGTTAATTGAATTATTGGTAGTCGTACTCATTATCGGTATATTGGCGGCGGTGGCGTTACCGCAGTATCAGAGGGCGGTGGATAAAACCCGTATGACTGAGGCCATTATGGCGGTGGAGGCCATTGCCAAAGCTAATGAAATGTACAAAATGGCTAACGGAAATTATACTAACAATATTCACGATTTGGATATTGAATATAAAGGCGACAATGTTGCTATAGATAACGTTGGATGTAAAAAAACGCCACATGATACTTATTTGTGTGCAGGAGATTCCGCCGGGCTTTACAAGGTGGTTGCTGTTATGCATGGTCGCTATTCGTTACGTATTTATAAAAATGGCAACCGTTATTGTACATACAATTCTAGCGCTTCTGCCTACGAACGCCAACTTTGTTTGGCCTGGGCGGCCGGGAACTAATTTTCTGCGCCCACTTCTTTGGCAATTTTTTTAAGCATATCGGCGGATGCTTTTAATGCAAGCGCCTCGTGGCCGTCTAAAGAAATGGGCATTTGCAACTCCACCCCGTTTTTACCCACGACGGCCGGCATACTAAGCGTAATATCACTAATTCCATACGCCCCATGCATTAAATTAGATACGGGAAGTACTGATTTTTCGTCACGCACAATGGCCTCGCAAATGCGTTTTACCGCCATGGCAATCCCAAAATAAGTAGCTTTTTTCCGTGTAATAATTTCGTAGGCACTTTGTTTAACTTCGCTAGCGATTTGTTGCATGTGTTCCTCGTGGTTTCGCACGCCGCGCATACTGCAAAATTTTTGTATGGGAACTCCGGCTACGTTAGCGGTACTCCAGACGGCAATTTCGCTGTCGCCATGTTCTCCGACGATAAACGCGTGCACGCTACGGCTGTCTACGCCTAAATGATTGCCGAGAATTTCGCGAAAGCGCGCCGTGTCTAACACGGTGCCCGAGCCGATAACGCGGTTTTCCGGCAGACCGCTTAATTTCAAGGCTGCATAGGTTAAAATATCTACCGGGTTGGCGACGATAAGCAAAATACCTTTATAATTGCGCTTTTTGATTTCCGGGATAATTTGTTTGAAAATTCCCACATTTTTTTGCACCAAATCTAACCGTGTTTCGCCGGGTTTTTGGTTGGCGCCTGCCGTAATGATAATAATGGCGGCATCGGTAATATCGTCATAATCTCCGGCGTAGATTTTCATGGGGCGGGCATAGGCCTCGCCGTGGGAAATATCCATGGCCTCGCCTTCGGCTTTGTTTTTATCGGCATCTAATAAAACCATTTCGCTGAAAAGTCCGCTTTGCATGAGCGCAAAAGCGCTTGCCGCGCCTACAAACCCACAGCCGATAACGGCTACTTTTCGGTCGTTTACGTCGCAATTTGTCATAGAGTTTCCCCCTTATTGTTGCCCCGCTTTACTCGTCACCCCGCATACCAACCTTGCGGGGTGACGAGTAAAGCGGTGTTTCGGAATGATATATTGATTATACGAAAAAAAACCCGCCTGTGTGGGCGGGTTTTTTTATTAAAGTTTATGGCAAGTACTACAAAACGAAGAAGAAAGGCCCTGCTTCTCGCGGGCGGGAAACAGGACCTTGAATTTTTTGCCTTGGGCGCGGACACGCCCGTACGGCAAGTACTAAAACTTATACCCAAAGGTTAAGGCAACCATGTCGCTGCGGCCTTCGGAGTATTGCATGGGTGTACGATAATACTGTTCGCTTGCCGTACCCGTTAAATCTTTTCCAAAGATGTGGGCGTAGGCAAAGTCGGCACTCCAAGTATCAGTTTTATAACCAAACCCGGCACTGACGATATGACGGTCATCTACAGGAACGAGTGTGTCCATGGAGTGTTTGTTAATTGGTGATTTATCAAATACGTATCCCGCGCGGACGGCCCAATTTTTGTTGAGTTTATATTCCGTACCGAAATTCAAACGGAACGTATCTTTGTAGCGTTTTTTATTATGAATAGTCGGAGCGGCTTCATCCCCTTCCGTATATTCAATAACGATTTGGTCGTATGCACTCCAAAACGTACCTACGATACCGGCTTCCAATACCCAGTTATCCGTGGCACGGAACGAAACTCCCGTGGAAATACTGTCCGGTAAATTAATAGAACCGGATGCGGAAGAATGTCGGACGATCTCTTGGGTGGGATTCAACGGATTATAAATGGTGTTTCCGCTAGCGGTGTGAATGTAACCGTCTAAATTTTGTTTGACTTTGGAGCGGTACATCGCACCGATAGCCCATTTTTCGGCCCATTCAGGGCGATATGTTAAAGAAAAGTTACCCCCCCAACTAATACCGGTACCGTGAATTTCATAACTGTTGGCCGGAGTCATAACTTGAGAGTTTTGGGTAAAGTCAATCGTCATGGCTTCTAACCCCATGGCTACGGAAAGTTGATCATTGGCTTTTACGGCAATCGTCGGAGTAAAAGAGAAAGTTTCTAACTTAACTTTATAGGCCAACATACTACCAATCCACGTTTCACGGTTTTTGTAGGTACCACCTAAACCATAGCGGGAAAAACCACCTAACCCAAACGAAACATCATCGCTCCATTTATGGGTAATGTAAAAATTAGGCAATAACCATGTATCTTTTTTAAGCGTGCGGGATTCTTGTTGATGAGTTAACGGATTTGTTACCGTCGTTTTCGCATGCGCTTGAACAGCGGTCATGCCCGCTTGAATTTGCGTGCCTTCTAGTTCGGTAATGAGAGACGGGTTCGTCGCCAAAGAGGCCGGTTCGGCATCGTTAGCCATTACGGCTCCACCCATAGCGGTAGAGCGGCCGCTGTATTCATACAGCGCAAATCCCGCACCAAAGGCCGAGTGGGCCATTAGCAGGGAGCACATCATTGTTACTAGTTTTTTCATACTTTTTTCCTTATTATTTTGGATGTTTAGACGAGAAAACACCCACTTATCTCTTTACAAGCAGATAATGCGGGTGTTTCTCTGTTTTTACTTTTGTAATTGTGTGAGTTTATCTTTGGCAAATGTACCAAAGTAAGTTTTGGTGTAGTTTTCCAAGAGGTATTTGTAATTTTCCGTCGCGGCGGGAATATCGCCGGCGAGTTCTTGGCTCAAAGCGAGCGTTAAATAGGCTTGCGGCAAGGCGAAACTTTTAGAATTTTTGGCGATAAAGTTTTTCATCGTTTCAATAGAGCCGCTATAATCTTGCGCGCCCTGCAACGCCGCCGCATACGAAAGTGCGGCCTCAGTGGCGAGCATTTTATTAGACGTATTTAATAATTCCTTATATACGTTGGTGGCTTGCGCGAAATTATCTTGCGAATATAAAATGTTGCCTTTTAATAAAAGCGCATATCCCGCAGCGGGCGTATTTTTGAAATCGGCCGCCACTTTATCTAACTGGGCAAATCCGGCTTCGGGACCTTCGGTCATAAGAGCCATTTGGGCATTGTAATAAGCGGCCCATGAATTTTCCGAAACGGTCTTACAATGATTCGTGTAGAGCGTAACCCCTACGGCTACCAAAATAATAACGGCAAGCGCGGCTAAAACGCGCGGTTGGTGTTTCTTATAAAAAGCGATTGTCTTGCCTAAAGCATCGGCCAAGAAATCTTGATTTTCCGCCGGGGCGGTCGTTTGTTTGTTCATACCTATATTATAGTAAATTTAGTGCGTATGCACACATTCGTCTAAATCTTCGGCGGTTAGTTGGCGGCACTCAATGCCGTTTTTGCGCAAGAAATAAATGCCCTCTTGGCTGCGGTCATACAAGTTTTTGAAAAATACTTTTTTGATGCCCGCGCTGACAATGACTTTAGCACAATGCACACAAGGCGACCACGTTACATAAATTGTCCCCCCCTGTGTGGCGATACCGTTTTTGGCAGCAAAGGAAATGGCGTTTTGTTCGGCGTGCAATTCGTTATCAATGGAAAATTTACCGTGCATATCGTAGAAAGTGCGGCTGGCCATAAAATCTTTTAACGTGGGAAATTCGTTCTTATATTCTTTTTCGTAAAGTTCTTTGAAATAATCTTCACAATGTTGCTGGCCCGAGGCCGTGCCGTTAAAACCAATGCTGATAACGCGGTTTTCTTTGACAAGCACCGCGCCCACTTGCAATCGGGCGCAGGTGGATTGCTGTTCTACCAGTTCCGCCATGCGGATAAATAATCTGTGTTTATTCTTCATACTCTTTTATTATAGTTTATACGTTGCGGGCCCGGCTACCATTTTTTGAACACAAAAAATACAGCCGCTACCAAACAAAGAAACCCGACTAAATGATTCCATTTGAAACTTTCCTTAAAATAAATCGTGGAAAATCCGGCAAAAACGATGAGCGTGATGACTTCTTGCATGACTTTTAGTTGTGTAACGGTAAAATATTCATGCCCAAGACGGTTGGCGGGCACTTGGAAACAATACTCAATAAACGCAATCAGCCAACTGACAACAATAATCATCCACAGTGAAGCATTTTTGAACTTTAGGTGACCGTACCAAGCCACGGTCATAAACAGGTTGGCGATGCACAACAAGAGGACAGATTTAAGCATACCTATATTATATAATTTGTGCGGGTGCTTAATGTACTACCACGTGTAATAATGCCACGAGCCGTCCGTTCCGTTGCGGGAAGTCCTTTTTGTAATATACTTACACAATTCATTGGCTTGGGTGTTTTCCTGTATAGCGTAACATTGTGTTGTATCCGTAGTAAAAGAAATATATAAACGTAAGCCGGGAATGTGGTTATCCCATAGGGCAACCCATGGGCTATGTGATCCTAGCTCAGCTCCCCAACCGGTATTGGCGTAAAAATAATGGCTTATAGAAGATACATATCCCGCAAAATCTACGTCCAGTACGGTCCAATCATTGGTATATTCCCCGTTGGCGAGGTAATATGCTTCCTCGGCTTGTTTGATAGATTGCGCCGCTGTAACTAATTGTACAAGGCGCGTTTTGGCAACGGCAAACTTATATTGCGGCAACGCCACCGCCGCGAGTATGCCGATGATAAGTACGACGACAAGTAATTCAATAAGTGTGAAACCGAAGCGAAACGGAGCCCCGGTGCTCGCCGCACGGGCAAATCTGGGGCATGGCCGCACCTCGTCATCCCGTAAGGTTGTAATACGGGATATAGGTGCGGCGATAAATAAGGATTTTATATCCCGCATTATATCCCGCATTACAACCTTGCGGGACAGGCTCTTGCGGGATGACACTTTATTATTTTTCTTTTCCATAAAATTCTCCTTAAATCAACATCGTCATCCTGAACTTGTTTCAGGATCTCATCCGCTTTCTAAAACGAAATAAGGTGGAGATGCTGAAACCCTGCGGGCCGCCCGTTCAGCATGACACTAATTTGTATTTTTTGCTGATACTCTATTATCGTTTTTTTTTTTGATTTGTCAAATCTTTTTTGTCCCATGCAATAAAACGGAGTTTTCGGGTGTTCTATAAAGTAGTGCAAAAAATAAACAGCATAAATTGTGAAATTTATATAATGATATTATGAAGAAATTTAACTTACTTTTTATCGCCTTTTTGATTTGTCCGTTGGCGGCATACGCGGCCGATGATTTATTGCGTTCATCCGGGCTGTATGCGCAAGACGCTACCGCGCAGGAAAAAGACCCGTTGCGCCTCACTCCCGCCAAGGCAGAAGAAATAGACAAACTCCTCTCCGGAACGCTTACGCTGGAAGATTGTATCCGCATTGCGCTCACGCACAGCCCCAAGGCGGTAAACGCACAGTTATCGGCCGAGCAGGCGCGGGTACAGTTAAATTTATCTCGCAGTGAATTTTTGCCCACGGCTACGGCGGGTGCGTCGCAAGGATATACGGTGTCTAGTCCCGCGGGGATGTCCACAACCGATTTCGGCTCGTCTAGCGCACACGCGCAAGCCCAACTGTCTATCAGCGCGGTAAGCGATAAAGTCCGCGCGGTCAATATCAGTAAACTGCAAGTGGAACAGGCCGATTTGGAAAAAACCAATCAAACCAATGCTATTATCCGCACCGTAAAACGGGCCTACTACGCGCTGGCGTCAGCCAAGCGGGCGGTGGAAATTCGCCAGCAATCGCGCGATTTGTATCAAGAACAATACGAGCGCACGTCAGAATTTTTCAACCAAGGGTTGCGCCCGAAAGTGGACGTGACAACGGCGGAAGTAAATCTTAATAATGAAAAACTGCGCCTGATTCGCGCACAAAATTTACTCAAAACGGCCTCGGCCAATTTGGCTAACGCGATGGGTATTACCACGCCCAATGTGTTGGAAATTGCCCAAGTTACGGACGTAACCGCGTGGGATATTTCGTTGGACGAGGCCGTACAAACCGCCTACGCCAACCGTCCCGATATTTTATCGGCTAAGACGGATGCTAAAATCGGGCAGATTAAAGTCAATCAGGCCAAAGCCGACTATTATCCGACGTTTTCTTTCTCCGCCGGATTTAATAAATACGGCGACGATTTGCGCTTAGACAGCGAAGAAACCAAACTGATGATTGCCGTGGAATTGCCCCTTTTCAGCGCGTTCAAGACGTACAACGGCGTTAAACAGGCACGAATCAATTTGGAAAAAATAAATAACAATAACCGCAGTTTGCTTAACAACGTATTTTTAGAAGTGCAAAGTGCGTATATCAGTATGCAAGAGGCCGCCGAAAGTGTGCCGCTTGCCGAGTTAAATGTAGAAAAAGCCAAAGAAAATTTGGACCTCGCCCAAGGCCGCTACAACGAAGGTATTGGCGATATCATTGAACTCAAAGATGCCGAAGTTGCTTATACGGATGCGGAGTTAAGTTTGCTTTCCGCACGCTACGATTACGCCTCGGCGGTAGCCGACTTAAAACAAGCCATGGGGACGAACTAATATGAAAAAAATACTAACTGTTATCAAAGAAAAAAGTATAGCCGTTTGGCACAAATTTTGGAATTTACGCACATGGCAAAAAGCCGTTGTGCTGGTGGCACTGTTGGTTTGCGCGTGGGGATTAAAAGGGTGTTTAACGCCCGCTAAACAAGCCCCGCAATACCGCTTAGCGCCTGTGAAAAAAGGCAACATCGTGGATATGGTGGAAGCGTCCGGGCCGATTAACCCGGTAAATACCACGCAAATCGGGGCGCTCGTATCGGGCGAAATTTTGCAAATCTACGTGGACTATAACAGCGAAGTCAAAAAAGGCGACTTAATGGCCGTCATTGACCAAACGCAAATTCTGGCGCAACTGGCCGAAGCCAAAGCCAGTTTATCTTCGGCTAAAGAAAGTTTGGAATCGGCGGAAGTATCGTACCGGCTTGCGCAGAAAAATTACGAGCGCTATAAATCTCTTTACGAAAAAAACTACGTCTCCAAAGTGACGCTAGAAGAACACGAACTGTCGTACGCTAACGCAAAAAGTTCGTTAAACGCCGCACAGGCCAACGTGGTACGCGCCAAGTCTAACGTGGAAACGGCTGAGAAAAATTTATCTAACACCAAAATTGTTTCACCCATTGACGGCGTGGTGTTGACGCGCAAAGTCAGCGAAGGACAAACAATTACGGCGGGTTTTTCCACGCCGGAATTATTCGTTGTAGCGCAAGATTTAACCAAAATGCAAATTGAGGCCAAAGTGTCCGAGGCGGACATCGTCAAAATTAAGGCCGGACAGCGCGCCGAATTTACCTTAGACGGCTACATGGGCGAGAAGTTCAAAGGTACGGTACGCCAAGTGCGTACCAATTATGTGGATACTTCTTCGTCGGCAAACAGCAGCACGTCTTATACCGTGATTGTAGATGTAAATAACGAAGATTTGCGTCTCAAACCCGGTATGACCGCTACCATGACGATTTACACGCAAGAAAAAGAAGATGTACTTTTAGTGCCTAACGAAGCCCTGCGTTTTTCGCCGTCTAATAATAAACGCACGTACGAAAGTACGGGCGTGTGGAAAGTAAAACGCGGGCAAGCGCCCCAACGCACGGACGTAACTATTGGCATTATTGCGGCGAAAAATACGGAAATTACGTCGGGCGACGTGCAAGAAGGCGATATAGTGATTGTGGGCGAGAATAATTTGAAAGCCACGACCGCTGGCGGGTTTGGTAATCCCCCCCGCATGGGCGGCGGAAACCGCCGTCGCTAAAAAGGAGCGGCTTATGGCGCTAATTGATACACGCGACTTATACAAAATTTATAAACTCGGCGACGTGGAAGTGCGCGCACTTAACGGCGTGAGCGTGTCCATTGACAAGGGCGAATTTGTGGCTGTGATGGGTCCGTCGGGATCGGGTAAATCTACGTTTATGAATATTTTAGGGTGTTTGGATAAACCCACCAGCGGCTCGTATATGTTAGACGGTATTGATGTAACGGCAACGAATTTATCTAAACTGGCCGGCGTGCGAAACCGCAAAATCGGGTTTGTGTTTCAAGGGTTTAATCTCATCAAACGCACGACGGCCGTGGAAAATGTGGAACTGCCGATGATTTATAACCACACGCCTGCGCGCGAGCGGCGCGAAAAAGCACTGGCCGCGTTAAAAGCCGTCGGGCTGGAAAGCCGCGCCTATCATTTACCTAATCAACTTTCCGGCGGACAGCAACAACGCGTGGCGATTGCGCGCAGTTTAGTGTGCGACGCGCCCATTATTTTTGCCGACGAGCCGACGGGAAATTTGGATACGAAAATGAGTATTGAAGTCATGGAACTTTTTACGCGGCTTAATAAAGAAATGGGCAAAACCGTTATTTTAATTACGCACGAGCCGGATATTGCCGAGTATGCCTCGCGGCTTATCAAGTTCAAGGACGGTCAAAAAATCAGCGACGAGGTGAAATAATATGTG
>Ga0310694_10004175_pt1 | contig 14013 bp, 24 predicted proteins | sample 174DNAGHGhighgp2_FD_203884 | JGI IMG/M metagenome (GOLD analysis project Ga0310694, IMG submission 203884) | Sheep rumen microbial communities from Palmerston North, Manawatu-Wanganui, New Zealand - 1742 DNA GHGhigh gp2 (v2) (version 2) | ecosystem: Host-associated > Mammals > Digestive system... | reverse complement strand
GATTGACAGCGATCCGACCCCTTACGAAATCGCCCGCCCGCTTGTGAATCTTTCCCGCCTTGCGCGTTATCTGAATCGCCTTCAGAAAATGGGTTTTGAAATCGGCGTTATTTCGTGGCTTTCAAAATCCAGCACGCCGGAATATGACGCGCTTGTATCGGGCGCAAAAATGTTCTGGCTCGGGCATCACATGCCAAGTGTTAAATGGGATGAAATTAAAATCGTCCCTTATGGTACTAATAAATGGGAAACTTGCGGCGGCGGTTTTCTGTTTGACGATGAAGCGCGAAACCGTGAAACATGGAAAAACGGCGCAGCATTTGAACCGGAATACATCTTTGAAGTTCTGGCAGAAATGGTTAAGTCGGCGTAAAGCCGACTTTTCCTTAAATTCAATGTTAATTAGATTGTACGTTCATTCAAATTAACAAAAAATTTACTTGACTTTTTCTGGAATTTGTGCTATAATAAATATAGAAAATGAAAGGAGAAAGTCAAATGAAAACGCCGATTAAAGTTTGGTGTCCTCGTTGTGGGTGGTCTACATTCGCAACGTGGTGGGAAGTTGATAGAACTGACGATGGTATATTTTATCCCATTATTGTTTGTCCCAAATGCCATGCTCACGTCGAATTAATATTTAATTAACTTGACAACTCCATCCCAATGTGCTATACTATATCCAGAAAGTGAAGGAAAACACTACAAACCAGAAAGGAATAACGCCCATGAGTAAGGCTTCTCTTGAAACTGAAATCCGCAATCGTGTTCTCCAGACCATCATTGACGCCGTAAATCCTATCAGCGACATTCTCCCGATTAGTGCCAGCGAACTCGCTCTCCCTGTCGTTGACAGCGAAGGCAACGAAAAGTTTGCTGTTATCAAGGTCAGCATCCCGCGTGGCGAACGCAACGGCGAAGGCGGTTACACCCCCTTTGACGGTTACGCCGCCGCCGAAGATTGGAAACTAGTGCTTGCCGACCGCGCAGACAAAGCGGCAAAGCGCAAGGAAAAGGCAGAGCGCGCCGAAAAGGAAAAGGAGCGCAAGCGTGCCGCACGCAAGGTTGTGAAAGACCTTAACACGGTAGGCTTTAAGGCTCTCGTGTCCCAGCCTATGGAAGGTGAGTAATCACCTTCCAACCTATGAAGGGTGAGCAATCGCCCTTCTTTTTTTAATTCTATGTTAAATAGATTGTACGTGCAACCTATTTAACTTATTATTAACTTGACATAATTCTCTTTTTCTGATATACTATTATCAGAAAGTGAGGGAAACCAAATGGAAAAGAAAAATCAGAATCGTGAAACGTGGTGCGGCTATCGCCCCTCCATGATGCCTGCGAAGAAGAAGAACAAGAAACGTGACCGCAAAGAAGGCAAGCAGATTTGTCGCAATGCCATGAAAGGAGAAAAAGAATAATGCACGTATATGTAGTGACTTACGAAGACGGCGCACAGTCCCGCTATTTTCTCAATGGCGTTTATGGCGTGTTTTCCACTTGGGAAAAAGCACAGTATGCGGTCTTTGAATATATCACCAAGTGGGAGGATACCCTTTTTGATACCGATACCGAGCCGACTACTATGCTTTTCTTTACAAAGCAAGGCAGTTGGAAAATAGAACACGCAAAAGTAGATAACACGGATTGTTAAATCCGTGTAATTTCATTTTATAATATGATAAAGCGTTTCAAACTTATATTATTATCTAATTTCCCACAATTTCATTTTAATTTCAAGTTAATTATATAATACGTACATTCTATTTTACATACCTTTAACCTACCCGGCACTTGACATTTCATTCCATTTCTGCTATACTATATACAGTTGAGGGCGAGGGAAGCACTTCCCAAAACCCAAAACTACTTCACGAAATCTTAACTTGACAAGGTTAGGAAATCGTGATATAATGAGGATGTTAAAGGGTTCTTGCCGAATCTGGTTGAAAGAACCCAGTAGATTGAGGAAGAACCCTTTAACAAATTCTTAACTTGACATTGAATAGCGTTTCTGCTATAATATAAGTGTCAAGAGGGCAAGGGACGGACAGTAAAGGATGGGTGACCAATCTACTTAGTTAGAGAGCGGCTAAACCACAAGTCCCATGGCGACGCCGCGAATGGTTAACAAACTCTTAACTTGACATTATAGCCAATCGGTGCTATAATAAATACATCAAAGGGAAGGAAAACCCGCCAAACCAGAAAGGGAAAAACACTATGAAGAAGAACACTATCACCGCTCTGTATAACTACTTCGTGAACTCCGACGACACCGTTGACCTGTCCACTGTGGTTGAGGACGTCCGCGCCGAGTATGAGCGTTTCGCGGACAAGGCAAGCGAAAAGACCGCGCTGTATGACGCCGCGGAAAAGGTTCTGCTGGGCGCTCTGACTGACACACCGCAGACCTCGCGGGCGATCTTCGACGCTAATGTGTGGCCGGATGGCTTCACTGTCGGCAAACTCAACTACGCCCTGCGCGCCATGTGGGCGGATGAAATCGTCAAGCACGACAATGGCAAGTCTGCTTTCACCTACACGGCGAAGCCGTAATCACAAGCCGCCCATAGGGCGGCTTTTATTTTAAGCATATGTTAATTATAATGAACGTACATTCTATTTAATCTAAACTTAACTTGACTTCCTTCTAAATTCATGCTATAATAAATACATCAAAAGAAAGGAATAAAAACGTATGAAGAATATTGATGAACTCCTTGCCGTGATTAACCTTTGTAATGATACTGAACTGGAAACTCTTACCGCCCGTTGTGAACAGCTTCTTAACGAGCGCAAGACTGCCGCGCGTAATGCTTTACGACAAGAATTAATGGCTAATCTTCAGCAGGTTATCGGCGCGATTCTTGGCAATGGGTTTGATCTGACTATTGCCAACACTGAGCGGAATTACATTGACGGGCATGAAGATGTTTGGTTCTGTCCCGATGACCATTATAGCATTGAAATTGAGTAGCGGTTCACCGCTACTTTAATTTTATGTTAATTTCAATGTACGTTCACTCTAATTCACACACACTTAACAAAGAATCCTATTGACAAATACCCCACCCCGTGATATAATAATTACATCAGGTGAAGGGAAACACCGAAAAACCAGAAAGGAACTTAAATCCTATGGCTAAGAAACTGTATTACATGGTCACCGATACCGAAACCGCTACCCTGCCTTTTGCTAATGAAATCGCCGGCGGCGATCCCGAGCGCAAGAAGCGTATTGCTATTGCCAAGCCGCTTGTGTATGATATTGGTTGGACTATCACCGACCGCAAAGGCGTTATCTATGACCGCAAGCAATTTTTGGTTGCCGAAACTTTCAGCGTTCCCGCCGTATTTAATACCGCCTATTATGCGGAAAAGCGCCCGATTTATCTTGAAATGCTTGCCAAGAGCGAAACGCAGGTCCTGCCGTGGGATAGCATTATGGAAATCTACATGACCGACCTTGAAAAGGTTGACGCCGTAGGCGCTTTCAATTCCATGTTTGATTTCAAAAAGGCTATTCCCTTCACTGAACAGTATATCCGGAAACTGTACAGCCCCGATTATTTTCAGTGGGAACAGCAGCAGCGCAATGCCGCCGCGAATATTGCCGAAGGCAACACCAAGGCAGACCGGAACCCCAATTTTGAAGCCGATGTTTTCCGCTTCCGTGGCAATGAGTATGTTCTGTTTGACCTTTGGGGGCTTGCTACTTCTCACCTTCTGAATAATGCCACTTATAAGAACGAGTGCATTAACCACGGTCTGTTTACCGCTTCGGGCACGTTCTTTAAGACTTCTGCGGAATCTTCTTATCAGTACCTTTGTGATAAGTATGATTTTGTAGAATCTCATACCGCATTGGATGATGCAGAAATCGAAACCTTCATCCTGTCTAAAATCGCCGCAAGACATGCCGTAACACCCGGCATTAAGGCTTTCCCCTTCCGCGATTTGGGTTATACCGATGATTATTGCAAGCGTCGTAAGACCCCGAACCGCGCCGAGTGTGAAAAGGTTTATGACGCTATCGCCGCATATGTTGATGCTAAAATCATCGAAGCGGGCGCGGATGAACTTTCCAACTATGCGCGTGGGCTTGTGAAGCGTCTCCGCCGCCTTGCCGAGTATGCCGGGTTTGAGTGCCTTTACGAATAATTAACAATCGCCCTTCGGGGCGATTGCCTTTTAAGGGAATGTTAATTACAATGCACGTACATTCTATATTACACAATCTTTACACAGAAAAGTATTGACAATCAGCGGATTTTCTGCTATACTATAAGTGTTCCAAGGGCAGGGGCGAAGCAAGCGTAACGACGTGATTGGCTTCAAATACCTTCCCACGCGCGGAAAAGTGAGCCGCCCCTGCGGAACTTAACAAACTCTTAACTTGACAAGCGACAAAAACTCTGGTATAATAAAGATGTTGAAGGGGAAGAGCCGAGAATAACGGCGGCGACACCCAGCGGCTTGGAGTTTAGTGAGTTAAATAACAATAGCACGCCCCTTTAACAAACTCTTAACTTGACATTAAGCACAGAACGTGCTATAATGAATACACAAAAGGACAAGGAAAAGTCCTAAAAACCAGAAAGGGATTTACTATGAAGAACACCATCACCCGCGTTGACGCTCTGAACATCGCTATCAACTCCATCCCCATGGACATTGAGAACCCCACCGAAGTCGTGGAAGTCCTCACCAAGATTCGTGACCAGATTGCGAAGCCCCGCAAGACCAGCGATGAAGCCAAGGCCAAGGCCAAGGCGAAGCGCGCGGATGCGCGTGCTACCCTGATGGCGCAGGTTCTCCCCATCCTGCGTGATGGCCTGTCTAACTATCCCGATGTTGGACAGACTGCCAAGGAACTCTATGAGGGCAACCGCGACATTCTGCCTGCGGACTTCACCGACAAGAAGGTTCAGTATATTCTGCTCCACGAAATGAAGGATGAGGTCATTAAGACCGAAGCCAAGGGCAAGCCGAACATTTACCGGCTCAAGTAAGAAAAGGGCGCAAGCCCTTTTCTTTTTAAGTATATGTTAATTACATTGTACGTACATTCTAATTCACCCACAATTAACTTTCAAAACTCTTGACAAAATCCAGATTTTCTGCTATACTATTCTTACAGAGCAAGGGAAACAGGGGCTAAAAACCTTGCGGCGCGGAAGTAGCGCTACCGCGCAGACCGCCCCGAACTTAACAAACTCTTAACTTGACAATCCACAAAATCTGTGGTATAATCTAATCAAGAAGTGAAGGAAAACACTTAAAACCAGAAAGGGTATACACTATGAAGATTTCCAAGGCCGTCGTCGATTCCAACATCCGTTCCGCTATCTTCTCCGCCCTGAACGTCGCCAGCATCGAAGGTTTCCACAAGATCAATGACCGCCAGTATGGTTGCATCGTTGAGGACGTCAACGGCGAACGCCGTTATGCCCGCGTGGGCGTCATCGTTGCCGAGCAGCGCGAGGACATGACCGCCGACGAGCTCATGGCCGCCGAGATTGCCGACTATGAGGACAAGCAGGCCAAGAAGGCCGAGCGTGCCGCCGCCCGTGCCGAGAAGGCCGCAAAGGACAAGGCCAAGCGCGAAAAGGCGAAGGCCGAAAAGGAAGGGGAGTAATCCCCTTTTTTAATTTCATGTTAATTATAGTGTACGTTCATTCTAATTTATATATTATTAACTTGACTTTTGCACCCACCAGGATTATAATATATACAGAAAACGAAAGGGGATTACTAATATGTGGAAAGAGAATTTCAAAAATTGGCTAATTGGTTGGCTTATTCGACGCACGCATATTCATCAGACTACAATGTATTTTATGCTTTATTCTTTGCCGCTCCCTATCACTAAAACTATGTTACGTCAAGTAGAAGAAAATACCGATGAAGAACTTGCTAACTATTTTCGCCCTATTCGCTTTGTAAAGCATCCTGAATGGCGACATAAAGAGCCATAAGGCTCTTTAATTTCATGTTAATTATAGTGTACGTACTTTATAATTTACATACTATTAACTTGACAAATAACCCACCCCGTATTATACTATATACAGAAAGAAACGAAAGGGGACTTCATTGTGGGCGTTTACATCGTGATTACCAATTACTTCATGAATGGTTTCTTTGGCATCTATACCACCGTCAAGCGTGCGCGTATTGCGTTTGAACAATTTCTCGCAGATGATGATAATATTATCGCATTTGAGGATATAGGCAATTACAGCTATACCTTCACCACTCGCAGCGGCGCACAGTTTGGCGCGGAAATTATATGGAACGAGGTTGACGAAGAGTTCAATGAGGAACTTATTAAGGAGGATGAATAATTTATGAAATGTCCGAATTGTGGAAATGATGTTTTCTTTGATGCAATAGTGGATACTGAATACTATGACGAATCTCTTATTAATGTCGGTTACGGCACATGTTCAAAATGTCATAAAGACTGGGGATGGAGTGAAGTTTTCACTTATTCCAAAGATATTGACATCGCAGAGATACCGCCTTTTCCTAATAACGACCATCTTTGATGGCCGTTAATTTTTTATTAACTACAATGCACGTACAATATAATTAACATAAATATAAGAACCTGATTATTCGTCAGGTTCTTCAATGTAAGCGTAGTCTACAATAACCGGCCTACTTTTCATGATGCCCCAATTCCAATGATGGAGGTCATACAAAATTCCCATAGACCGCAACCAACTTTCCTCAATACTTGAAAGCATGTAAATTATATCAGTAGGATGGTGCTTCGGCCCGATAGCTTTTATTCGCGGCATAATTTCAAAAGTAACACCATTATAATTTACCAAAGTAGCCATAGCAAACAAATATCCAAAACCCGCGCTTTCTACCTTTTTATATATCTCATATTCTTTTTCACATCCCCCAATATCCCGGACATTTTCATTATCATAATCCCACTTTACTACATAATCAGAAGTAATAAGCGCAATTCGTGCGGAACCGCAATTAACCTCAACTTTACGGCTCGGATGGTCAGACAGATATTCTTGCACATTAAATTCTGTCCCACTAACAGAATACAAATTATTCTCAATATAAGGGAAAATCGCCCGAAGGAAATTCAAAGCACGCACGCGATAATCAGACTTCATATTGAATAGCCCCTTTCGTTTTTCTAATACTATTATACAAATAAAATCCCATTATGTCAAGTTAAACCTATGTAAATTACATAGTACGTTCATCCTAATTAACATACAATTAACTTGACTTTGAATAGAATTTTTGCTATACTATATACAGAAAGAGGGAATGAAAGATGAATGAACTTGATAAGATTCGCATTTGGATTTTGCGGCAGCCCGCGTCACCTTCTGTGCGCACTTTGCGCCTGCACCTGTTTGACCTTTACCGTTATGGCGAAGATTATGAAAAGATTTACCAGATGGTTGAGGATTTAACAAATCCTTAACTTGACAAATCGCCCGCTTCATGATATAATAAGTACATCAAGTGAAGGGAAACACTTATAAAACCAGAAAGGAAAACAGTATGGATAATAAGAATGTGAATGTGCAGTGTCCCGGCCTTCTGTCCCTACTTGGAATTGCTTTTATCGTTCTGAAACTGTGCAAGGTTATCACGTGGCCTTGGGTTTGGGTTCTGGCCCCATTTTGGGGAGGCGCCGCGCTCTATGTTTTCTTTGTTATCGTATTCCTGCTGATTACTTTCATAACAAAGAATTAACTTGACAATCTCTCAAATCTCTGCTATAATAAGTACATAAGAGAAGGAAAACTCTTCCAAACCAGAAAGGGAAATAACATGACTAAGATGGAGATTCGCACCAACATTAAGAACGCCGTTGCCGAGCAGTTTACCGAGTTTTTCGCCAACGCCATTCAGATTGACGACTTTACCTACGCCATCCCGATGGGAACCGCCGAAGATAATGGCCGCCCGCTGTTCGCCAAGGTTGAAATTTCCTGCCCCAACTGGTATGCGACCGCCAAGACCGAGCCCTTCGACATCGACGCCAAGGTAGAGGCGTATAACGCCGAACTGGCGGAGCGTGCGGAGAAGGCCGCGGAAAAGGCACGCAAGGCCGCGGAGAAGGAAGCCAAGCGCAAGGAGAAGGAAGGGGAGTAATCCCCTTCTTTTTTAATATCGTGTAAATTATATAGCACGTACAACCTAATTAACAAAAAATTAAAGCGGCTTATTCAGCCGCTTTCCATTCATGCTCAATAAAATCATATTTATAGCTACCGACACAATCAGGCAGATACAGACCGAGATAATCATCCATGAAATTTTCTGCATCAGTAGATAGTTTATCAGTTATCTCCATGTAAAAAGAATCATCATACGCACGCTCAACAAAGTCGATATATTCATCAACATTTTCACTCGTAGGTGGTTGCGTATTCTTTCTACCCTCGTTAAAGAAAAGCACTTTGCTAACAAACTCACGCGCCAACTTGAGCGCGTCCGCTTCGTATTCGCGACAATCCTGTTCAGTATAAAAATCTTCACCATCAAATGACCGATAAATAATAATCTTCTTCATATTGGTTTCTCCCTTCATTTGATACATTTATTATATCCCAAAACTATTATATTGTCAAGTTAAAACATTGTAAACTGCAATGCACGTACACTCTAATTAACACAGACTTAAAAAAGAAAGAGGCTTCCGCCTCTTTCTTTTTTGACTTATTCCTTTTCCTTGGCCTTGGCGACCTTGGCAGCCTTTTCGGCTTCCTTGGCCGCCTTATTATCGGCCTTAACCTTCTTTTCGGCTTCCCACTCGGCCGCGACCTCAAAGGGGTCAAACGCCTTGGACACCTTGGTGTCCTTGTACGCCTTGGACTTGACGGTGACTTCCGTCCAGACTTCCTGCCCGTCAATAGTCTGGAGGATGGCGAAAGACGCATCCGCGAACTTGACAGCGTCGTTTTCCTGCAGGGCGGGCATGATGGCAGCAATGGTCATCTGGCGAGCGGTGGACTTGATCTCATTGGCGTTCATAGACATATCGTTTCCCTTTCTGGTTTTTGAGCCTTTTCCTTGGCTTCTGTAATTATTATAGCAGATTCAGCGGCGTTTGTCAAGTTAATTCCTTGTTAACTTTCGCGGTGTCCCCACCGTCCGACTCGCGTCGTCCTTACCTCTGCCCTTGGAACAATTATAGTATAGCAGAAACCTCAGCAAAAGTCAAGTTAAACGTATGTTAATTACATTGCACGTTCCTTGTAATTTACAAACACTTAACTTGCATTCTGGGCTTTTATGTGCTATACTATATACATCAAATGAAAGAGAGGAACAACCCCTATGATTGACAATCGTATTCATTATTATCTGGCTCTGGACACTGAAACCGCAAACGGACTTGACCAGCCCTTTGTTTATGACATCGGCGGCGCAATCGTCGACAAGCAAGGCCGCATTTACGAAAAGTTTTCTTTCGTGATTCGTGACATTTACATTTATGAGCGCGAATTGATGCGGACGGCCTACTATGCGGACAAGATTCCCGAATATGCCGCCGACATCCGCGAGGGCAAGCGCGAAATGGTTAATTTCATGTTTGCGCGGCGTTTCATCCTCAATCTGATGGAGAAATACAACGTTCACGACGTGGCCGCCTACAATGCGCATTTTGACAGGAACGCGCTTAACACGACTATTCGATGGTTAACTAAATCCAAGGTTCGTTATTTCTTTCCCTATGGTACAGAATTTGTGTGCATCTGGAATATGGCTTGCCAAACCATTTGCCAGCGCAAAACATACAAGGATTTTTGCGAGGAAAACGGCCTTATTAGCAATCGTGGGCGCAACATTAGCACCAGCGCGGAAAATGTTTTTCGTTATTTGATTCTCAATCCTGAATATCAGGAAGAACACAAGGGACTTGACGACGTTCTGATTGAAACTGAAATCATGCGGCGGTGCTTTTCCAGCCATAAGGCCATGCCGTATGGCAAGGGAATAAGACGGAATTGTTGGATGGATGTTAAGAGGGCGTAAGCCCTCTTTTCTTTAAGGCAATGTTAATTAAAATGTACGTGCATTGCAATTTACACAAAAATTAAAAAGAAGGCTAATCACCTTCTTTTACTGTCCAAACAACTCGTTCAGTCACATATTTAACAGGGACAATTTCATACGCACGCTCATTAACCCATCCAAGGCCATCCTTTACAAAACGTTCTGCAATTTCTTTGTTCTCACAAACATAACCAGTGAATTTCAATCCTGCTTCATACTTCATAATCGCGACCATTATCTTTTTTCTCCCTTCATTTGATAGATTAAGTATACCATTAAAAGCAAAATTTGTCAAGTTAAAATTATGTAAATCACATAGCACGTACAATTTAATTTACATATAATTAAAAAAAGAGGCTTACGCCTCTTTGAACCAATCGAAACCAATTTCGCAAATCTTCAAATAATCTTCGCGCGGGATAGAAAACCATTCATCCGCATGGCGATGGAGACAAATTTCCTTCAACTTCTCATGGCAGCCAAATTCGGTAAGGTCATTATCAGTATAATAACCAATGTCCCAAATCATAGCGGTAGGGGTATTATAATCGCGTCTACGCCGCTTCAAATCAGACGTTTCGCCAACCTTAACCCAATAATATTTTTCATCGGTGATAGGATTAAAGAAAGTCTGACCAATCAGATACAAACCGCCCTCGCGCGGATACTTAATATCATTCTGTTCAAACTGATCGCGGTCGTTTCTGTCAACGTTAAAGCAGCCTTTGGCTTTTCTTACACGAATATATCCTTCGCCCTCAACAAAATCATAATATTTGTTAATAGCAATTTTAGTATTGACAGAGAGCGCATAAAATGCCAAAAAATCAGCATGTTCCTTCATTTCTTCGTCCTGATAATACTTACGATACTCGATGTTCTGCTCCATGATTTCCTGCTCATACTTAAACATTCTTTTTCCCTTTCTGGTTATTGAGCGTTTCCCTTCGCTTCTTGATGTATTTATTATATACCATAAATTGTATTCTGTCAAGTTAAAACTATGTAAATTGCATAGCACGTACAACCTAATTTACACAACCTTAAAATAAATTCCTAACTCTACGAGTTAGGAAAATAATAACGGCAATCCCAAAGCAAATCATTATACAAGTGCGATGGCAACAGAAATTCCATAATTTCTGTATCTCCATCATACCACGTGCGCCGCCAACCGAAAAAGATATTCCAGACAAATCCCTTCGCCGCGCAAGCCGCCGCGCAAAGCGCTTGCATGTCTTTATTTGCTATCTGATAACGTTGAATCATATTTTTATATCCTTTCTTAATAAAGTGCTATGTCATCCCTTGACCTTTGAAAATCAGCATAACCGTCTTTGTAAAAGGGTTGAAAAACGCGGATTGTATAAGTAGCAAATTGTTCTGGCTTTTGAAAATCAGCATCAAATTCACTGATGGGGTCAATCTCAATCTTCACAATATAGCCCACCGTGAAATATTCACCGAACACTACTTTATCGCCTACGTTCATTCTTTTATACTCCCTTCATTTGATAGTATAAGTATAGCAGAAAAATTCTAATATGTCAAGTTAAAACTATGTAAACTACAAGGCACGTACATTTTAATTAACGTAAAATTAAAAAGTGTGGTTAATTACCACACCTCATCAATTATATCAAACATATCGCACCCGCAGTAGGGGTCGTAGTTAGTTTCGTCTACATCGTCATCAACATTTACGAGATCATCTTCATATTCTACACCAAATTCGCGGTCGCCTATAAAAGTAATGGTATTATCATAATTATCATAGTCAATGCCATCTACGATGAAGCGGGAGTTAGTATAAGTAACCGTGGCATCAGAGGGAAGTACGCTCAAAGCAGTAATAAGTTCTTTAACAGTCATAAGTTAAATCCCCTTTCTTTTTCTATATATAGTATACCAAAATCCAGGAAAGAAGTCAAGTTAAACCTATGTAAATTAGAGCGCACGTACACTCTAATTTACAAAAAGTCAACAATAATTCACCACTTTAGCATAGTACCATAGTACTATACTACCATAGTAGCATAGTAGCACTTCACCGCGCTACCATAGTAGCACTTTAGCATAGTAAAGTGGTAGCATGTTACCATGCTACCACTCTAAAGCCTACCATTTGACTTTACTATAAAATTATGTTATAATATTTTTAGAAGGAAGGGGAGGAGGCCGCAAGTCACACGCAGGGATTGAGCTACAAGCTGGAAGCTGCATCGTAGAAGCTGGAAAGCTGGAAGTCAAATATAAGCTGGATGTCAAATACTTGACAAGCTGGAAGCCGCATGGAGCTGAAATCACGCATAAGCTGGAATTTTCTGGCCAGCTGAAATTATTCAGAAGCCGCTAATTCCTGCTTCGCCTCCACAAGCTGGAGAAAATCATTATCCACAAGCTCAACATCATGCCACTCGCCAGTAATATAATATGCCTGAACAATTTTTCCATTTATGCGTTTACGTTTTTGCTCTACAGAATATCCGATGACAGGTAAATATTCTTTTAGTTTATTCCAAGTCATAGTACGATTAGTATTCTTATTATTTTTATCTAATTCAGGAACCGCCATATATTCTGCCAATTCACGACAAACATCTACAGGAATCCATTTATTTAAATAATCTTCTGGAATTGCTGGCGCAAACACTTTTAAATGTCGCTGATAATTAAAAGTTTGCCGCGCAGCTTGAATCCTATCAACTTGATTAATAGAATCAATAATTAAATGATTAAAACGTTGGTCAACGATAGTAATTCCGCGGGCCAGCGCTTTATTTACTACAACAAAATCATACTCTGGAGGAACCATACCAGTTGCTACAACCATATTATAAACACGCATCTGTTCCTTGGTCATAGGTTTATCTTCATTATTAGGTGAATGTAATTCAATAGCATTAAATCCGCGGGCCTGCGCAGCTGCTACCAGCCGCTGATTAGGCTCAATGAAAGGAGAAAAACACCAATATCCTTTACCTAATTCTGGCTCAAGCTGGTTAACATGTTCTATTACATTACAGAAATAAACATCATTAGCTATACGATAGCCAACTTCTAATTTGCCTTGGTAACTTGCGCTTACTAATGACTTATAATAAGCATAAGTACGCTCTGGAGAAGCTGAAAGCCCAATACACATAATACGTCCATTTTCTACTAGTCGCTCCCAGGCACCAAGTAAAATTAATGGCATATAATCTTTACGACTGGAAAACTCTTGAATAACAGATAGAATTTCTGCATTAGATGTCCCAGGCCTACCAAAGTCATGTTTACGCGCTTTTATAAATGCTTCGGTCGCAAAATCAAATATACTATCACATTCATCCCAACATATGACATCTATTTCTTCTAACCATTCCAAATCATCTTTAATTGCAAAACTACCAAGTCGCTGATAGCACATTACCCCTATTTTATCCGAATCATCAGCTGACCACATATTAGGATGGGTAATCCAGAAGTCTGTAGCTTCAATACAATTATCTGCGTAATCGTGTATAATTTGATCGCGCAGAGCAGTAGTATTAACTAAAAATAAGATACGATTTAAATTACCATCACGAGTAAATTGTGCTAAGTTATTCACCGCCCAATAAGTTTTACCCGTGCGGATACCGCAATCTAGGATATTATAGTCGCCGCGGCGAAAAATTAATTTTTGTTGTTGTTGTAGGTCGGTAACTGTTGTATGATCCATTCTCCTTTCCTCCATTCTTTCTAATAATAGCATAGCATAGTTTTAAAAGATTGTCAAATATTTGATAATCTTTTTTTCTATTGTAAAAGTAATAATTGTTACATTTATTTATCATATTTTATTTTATTTATTAAAATATTTTTGTAGTATAAAAAGTGTATATTTTTTTGACTACCCCCCCCCCCCCCCAATGGGGGGGGGGAAAAAAAAAATAAAAAAAAAAAATTAAATTTTAAAACCCATGATTTAAACCC
>Ga0310694_10004173_pt1 | contig 14019 bp, 12 predicted proteins | sample 174DNAGHGhighgp2_FD_203884 | JGI IMG/M metagenome (GOLD analysis project Ga0310694, IMG submission 203884) | Sheep rumen microbial communities from Palmerston North, Manawatu-Wanganui, New Zealand - 1742 DNA GHGhigh gp2 (v2) (version 2) | ecosystem: Host-associated > Mammals > Digestive system... | reverse complement strand
TTGTGGCCTTTGACGACGCATTTGTCCGTCACCTCCACCACCAGGCCTTGGTCCACCCATCCGTGGTCCCATCATCATGCCAGGATACTTCTTGTTGAGCTCGAGTAGTTTTCCTTTTTGGCTTTCGTCAAGTCCATATCTCTCAGCCATCATGTCAGTACGTCTCTGCGCCATCTCTGTTGGGTCGAAGTTCCTTTGTCCCCTTTGCCCTTGCTCCTGAGCCATGGCTGAGAGAGAGACGGATGCAGCCATGAGAGCAATCATAATTACCTTTTTCATACTTTTGCAGTTTTATTGATTTAGTTGAAATTGAATTGTCGTTCTTTGTTATTTCTGTCAATTTGACGCAGCAAACGCCCCTTAGGTTTAATGTTGGAAGTTATTTTGATGGTTTTTAGCATTTATGCATATTTTTTGTCCACAACAGGTCTATTATTTGGGAAAAAAATAGTAAGTTTGCAAATTAATGTAAAAAGAAGCAAGATGAACCGAATTCTGCGTTGCCTCCATCATATGTGCACAAGACACTCCCTTGTCACCATGGGCCTGTTGTTGTCACTATCCCTTCCCTTGTTGCTCTCGTGTAACAGCAAAAAGGGAGAACCCAAGGATGCTTCTTCCTCTCCCCCTCCTGCAATTGAGGTCGAAAGCAAGGAAGCCAAGGTGGGCAAGCTGATCACCAACATCCAGAAATGCTCTCGTCTCTACACTGCCGAATACAAAATCCATAAAGTGATTACCCACGAAGACATATTGAAGCTGAAAGGGAGCATTCTTGGTTTCGACTATGACTTCGACGTCCCTTCCGGCAGTCGCAGCATAGCCATCCCCATCGATGCCACCGTAAAGGGCTATATCGATTTCAGCCAATTCAACGAAGACAATGTGATATACGATGACGACCATTTGGAAATCATCCTTCCCGACCCAAAGGCAGAGTTGACCAGCACAAAAGTCAACCATGACGAAGTGCAAAGCTATGTGGCCCTTCTCCGCAAGAATTTCAGCGACGAGGAGTTGTCGGTATATGAAAAAGAAGGTCGTGAGAGCATCTTGCGTTCCATCCCTCAATTGAACATCGCAGAGCGTTCCCGTCTGAATGCCAGCCGCATACTCATACCCCTGCTCCGCCAGTTGGACATTAGCGAAGAGAACATCACCATCACGTTTCGGAAGGACTTCGACGAACGTCGCCTGACCACCATCACCAATTAACCCCGCTATGGAAAAAAAAGACAAGCCCCTGAAAGAGAACCAACTGGGCCGCCTCTTTCTCACCGCCGCCACGCTAGTGACGTTGGTGACGATGCTGGTTTTCACCATCACCGAAGGCACTCGCAATGAAACGACGATAGCCCCAGACAATGACAGCATCTTCACCGACACCACCACCACCCATCTCGAATCTGTTCGCGACATCGGGGAATGGGAATTTCTCACGGTGAACGACGAAGAACTTGTCGACACCACCGCCAGCCGTACTTTGGCCAGTGACAAGCAACTCACTCGCATTTATTATGGCACATTGCGGTTAGGCATCAACATGGACAACATGCCTTCAGAGTCCGTCCGTCTCATTGACGACACATTGGATGTCCTCCTCCCTCCCATCCGCTTGCTCGACAATGACTTCATCGACGAGACTCGGACGAAGTCCTTTTATGAGAAGGGAACGTGGGACAATTCTACTCGTTCCGCACTTTACGAGAAAGCCAAACGGCAGATGCTTGACCGATGCATGACCAAGTCAAACATCGAATTGGCTCAACAGAACGCCATTGACGAGGTGACCCTTCTCTTCAACACACTTGGCTACGACCACGTGGTGGTTCATTTCTAACAGAATCGTATTTCTTATATGGAAACCTTCAACGACATCATCACCAGCATCAACAGTGTGCTATGGGGCTGGCCCATGATCATCCTGCTTCTTGGCACGCACCTTTATCTCACCCTCATCCTCAAGTTTCCTCAGCGGAAAATCTTCAAAGCCATCAAACTCTCACTAGCCAGAGACAAGGGTGCCACAGGCGACGTGTCCCAGTTTGGCGCCTTGGCGACCGCCCTTGCCGCCACGATAGGAACGGGCAACATCGTGGGTGTGGGCACGGCGATAGCCCTTGGTGGTCCCGGAGCGGTGTTTTGGTGCTGGCTGACAGGTGTCTTCGGCATCTCCACGAAATATGCGGAGGGTCTGCTTGCCATCAAATATCGTGTGAAGACCTCAAGCGGCAAGATGCTCGGCGGGCCAATGTATGCCTTGGAGCGCGGCCTGGGTTGGAAATGGATGGGCATCCTGTTCGCCCTGTTCTGCACACTGGCCTCTTTTGGCATCGGTTGCACCGTCCAAGCCAACGCCATCTCCACGCTGACCAAAGAGACCTTCAACATCTCTCCCTACATCATCGGCTCTTTGGTATGCCTCCTCACTGCAGCAGTGATACTTGGTGGTGTAAAGAGCATAGCACGGGTTTGCACGGCCTTCGTGCCCTTTATGGCCATCTTCTACGTGATAGGTTGCATCTACATCCTTGGTGCCAACCACTCGTTTTTGTGGCCTGCACTCCAAACGATAGTCAAGTCGGCTTTCAACCCCGAAGCAGCCGGCGGCGGCTTTGTGGGCGGCAGCATCATGATGGTGGCACGCTACGGCATCTCCCGAGGCCTGTTCTCCAATGAGTCGGGCATGGGGTCGGCTCCCATCGTCGCAGCTGCAGCCCAGACCCGCAATCCCGTGCGCCAAGCTTTGGTATCGAGTTCCGGCACGTTTTGGGACACCGTGGTGATTTGCGCCCTCACCGGCTTGGTGATTGTGAGCAGCGCCCTTGCACATCCCGACATCAATTACACCGACGGAGCCTCACTGACGAAAGCGGCATTCTCCAAGATTCCGTATGTTGGCGCCCCGTTGCTCAACATCGGCCAATTCACCTTCGCCTTCAGCACCATCCTTGGCTGGTGCTACTATGGTGAGCGTGGGGTGGAATACCTTGGCGGCAAACGCATGACCATCCCTTACCGCGTAGCCTACATCATCGCTGTCTTCACCGGCAGCGTCATCAGCCTCACCATTGTCTGGAACATGGCCGACTGCTTCAACGCACTGATGGCTATTCCCAACCTCCTTTCCTTGCTCTTCCTCAGCAAGATATTAGTGAAAGAAACCAACCATTACCTGTGGAACGACCATCTGGACGAACAGATGGACGACAAAGAACTGGTGGAGTTGGACTCCTCATTGAACAATCCTCAAGACTCCAGAAACAAGCGATTATGAAACCTTATACCCACCTGCTGGCACTCGTTGCCTGCCTTATGGCATGCAACGCACCCACCAGCGAAAAAAAGCCGAACGACATGGATACATTCAAGACCAAAAACGGGAAGACCCTTCAGGTGACTCCCATCAAGCATGCGAGTATGGAACTCAATTTCGACGGGCGCATCATCCAGGTGGACCCCGTCACAGAAGGTGCCGAACCTTTCACCGACTACAGCCAATGGGCAAAAGCCGACTTCATCCTCATCACCCATGACCACTACGACCACTTTGACGCGAAAGCCGTTGCAACCCTTTGCAAGGAGAGCACGGTGATTGTGACTAATGCGAATACCGCCGAACAAATAGACAAGTGCGAGGTGATGTCCAATGGCGACACATTGCGTCTTGCCGACGACCTGACGTTGTACGCCGTTCCCGCCTACAACATCACTCCGGGACACACCCAATTTCACCCGAAAGGACGTGACAACGGATTCATCCTTGAGGCCGACGGCCTACGCATCTACATCGCCGGCGACACCGAGGACATCGAGGAGATGAGCCAGGTGAATGACATCGACGTTGCCTTCCTTCCTTGCAACCAACCCTACACGATGACCCCGGAACAATTGCGTCACGCCGCCGACATGGTGAAGCCACATGTGTTGTTCCCCTATCATTACGGCGACACCGCCCCCGAAGCAATGGAATCGGCCATGGAGGGCAGTGGCATCGAAGTACGCATCAGGGATTTCCAATAAAGATTTATAGGAAGTTATAAGAAGCTATAGAAACTATAGAGACTATAGAGACTATAGAGACTATAGAAGCTACAAAAAAAATCCAGGAAGTTTTAGGAGATTCCGGAACTTCCTGGATTTTTTATGACCTATTCCAATATCGGGGTGACCTTGACGACTTGCCCGGGTTTGGTCTGTACGTCATATTCATAGACCTTTCTCACCGGCAGTAGCGAGAACTCCTTGAGCTCTTCCGACCTTAATGGGTTTTTCACCTCCGCTGTAGCCAGGAGTGGGTTGTCACAGACTCCTTTCGCCTCCACCAGTCCCTTGCCCTTCAAAGGCACATAAGAGCGCAATCGCAAGGTGCCACCAATTTTCGACTTGATGGACGCTTGTGTCATCTCTCCGTCAGCCCATTGAATGGCAACCTCGAATCCACCTCTTGCGCAAAGTCCCTCCACTTTGCCATTCTTCCATGCCGAGGGCAGTGCCGGCAGCAGGTGAACAGCGCCGTCGTGACTTTGCAAGAGCATCTCGGCAATGCCAGCGGCACATCCGAAATTGCCGTCGATTTGGAATGGCGGATGTGCGTCGAAGAGGTTGGGGTATGTCCTTCCATTGGGGAATTGCCTTGCTTGGCTATCATCTGGAAGGATGTGCAACATATTTGATATGATGCGGAAGGCGTGGTCGCCATCGAGCATGCGCGCCCAGAAATTGATTTTCCATCCGAGGCTCCATCCCGTGGCCATGTCCCCCCTTTGGTTGAGAGTGTTGGCTGCCGCCGTGAAAAGGTCTTGGTGTGTGAAAGGAGATATTTGGTTGGAAGGATAGAGGCCATAAAGGTGTGAGATATGCCTGTGCTGGTCTCTTGGGTTGTCACCATCCTGCAACCACTCCTGCAACTGGCCGTACTTTCCTATTTGCATGGGAGGCAGTTGGTCGATGGTGGCTTTAAGTCTTTGCTGGTAAGCCTGGTCCTCACCCAGTGTCTTTGCTGCCAGCAAGGTGTTTGAGAGAGCATCGAAGACGATTTGGTTGTCCATGGTGCATCCGGCAGTCACGGGTGTCCTCTTCCCCATGGGTCCATGCTCTGGTGAAACCGACGGGACAGCCACGAGGTATCCATATTTGGGATGTTTTTGCAGGTAGTCGAGATAGAAGTCAGCCGTACCCTTGATGACCGGATACCATTTCCTAAGGAACTCCTTGTCGCCGGAGAAGAGGTAATGCTGCCAAAGGTGTGTGGCAAGCCATGCACCGCCATTGGGGAACATGCCCCATGAGGCGCCATCCACAGGTCCTGCGATGCGCCAGAGGTCGGTGTTGTGATGAGCGAGCCACCCCCCGCATCCATACATTTGTTGTGCCGTTTTGGCACCTGTGACGCTCAAGTCACGTATCATGTCATAGAGAGGCTCCTGGGTCTCAGCGATGTTGCCCACATCTGCAATCCAGTAGTTCATCTCCGCGTTGATGTTGATGGTGTACTTGCTGTCCCAAGGTGCGTTGACCTTGTCGTTCCAGATGCCTTGGAGGTTGGCAGGCTGCCCTCCGGGTTGCGAAGAGCAGATGAGGAGGTATCTTCCATATTGGAACATAAGCGCTACGAGGTCCATGTCTTTTCCACCCTCAAACTCCTCGAGTCTCTTGTCGGTGTTGGCAGACGACATAGGCGACTTGTCGAGTTCGAGTTTCACGCGTTGGAATTGGCTGGAGAATTTCTTGACATGAGCATCGAACAGTTTATCGTAGGGCTTGGCCAGAGCTTCAGCCAGAGCTTGTTTGTTCTTTTCCGAGGGGTTGCCACTGACATCGTGGTAGTTGACGAAGTTGGTGGCGGCAGTGATGTAAATGGTTGCGGTGGTAGCCCCCATGACATGTACGTCGTGGAACTCATCCTCCATTTGTCCATCACTCACCACCTGGATGCGGCATTCCGCCTTTAATCCTGCCTTGATGCCCTCATGGTCCACGCCATCGACAACCGCCGTGATGCAATGTCCATCGATGGTGTGCTTGGAATTGAGTTCACTTTTGTGGCCCACTTTGAACGACAAAGCCTGCTTTTTGTCTGCGGTGAGTCTGACAACGATGACATTCCCATCCATGGAAGCGAAAGTAGTACGTTTGAATGTGACATCCTTTTTCTTGTATGTCACATTGGCAGTGGCATTGTCCAGAATAAGGTTCCTATGATATTTGTAAACGTTCTGCTGTTGGTCGAAGTCGATGGTGACAGTTCCCACGGGGAGGTATTTCATTCCGTGGGGACCTTTGATGAAATGCTGGTCGATGAGTTTTGCAGCCTCTTCCTCATTTCCGTTGAAAATGAGTTCTCTCACCTGTTGGAGATATTGCTTGGCCTCCTCACTGTTGTTGTCGTGTGGCGAGCCAGACCAGAACGTCTCCTCGTTGATTTGTATTTGCTCATGGTTGGGGTCTCCATACACCATGGCACCCAGATGGGAGTTTCCTATGGGTAGTGCCTCGAGCCAGCATGACGCAGGCCTGCTGTAAGTAAGTGCTTTGACCTCCTTGTTTTTGATGATTTGTGCATGGGCAGCCGCCGCCATCATCAGGCAGAGTGTCACGGCCATTAGGAGTTTGGTTCTTCTCATGATGATCGATTTTGTTGTAATGGCTGCAAAGTTACGAATAAACGAGATAAAAGCCAAAAATATTTTAGCTTTTCCGAGAGAGGCAAAAGAAGGGGGAGGTTTATGGCGGCGGCAAAACCGCCGCATACGGAGAAACAAAGCGAGCCAAAGGGGGAAGGGGGAGGTGGAAAGATAGGAATAATCGGAGGAATCGGAGTGACCGGAGTGATAGGAATGATCGGAGGAATCGGAGTGATCGGAGGAATCGGAGGAATCGGAAAATCGGAGTAATCGGATTTTTCCGATTACTCCGATTAAATCATTTGCAGCAGTGTTTCAAGCATTGAGCAAAGCGTCGAATTTCTCCACGAACTTTGCTTTGTTTGCAGCCCCCACCATTTTGTCCACGAGTTTTCCGCCCTTGAAGAAAAGTATGGTGGGAATGTTTCTTACACCATATTCAATGGCGATGTCATCGTTCTCCTCGACGTCGCATTTCCCGACAACGAGTTTTCCGTCGTATTGTTCAGCGAGTTCTGAAATGACGGGTGCTATGGCCTTGCATGGTCCACACCATGTGGCCCAAAGGTCGACTACTAGTGGCAGGTCGCCATTGAGATAGGACTCGAAATTCTCAGTTGTGATTTTTACTTCCATTTTCTTTATTGTTGATGATGAATAATGCTTTGTTAAAATATTATCAAACATCGTGCCACATTGTTGTCAGTTGACGAAATAGGTCATTCCCTCCGTCTGTTCTATGAACTGCAGCAGTTGATGTCTCACTTCCACCTTTTTGGCCTTGCTCCTGAGCATGAGGTTTCCTTCCGTGTCGTGTAGTCTCACATAGAGCGAGGTTTCTCCAGGTGAAGAGTCAATTGCCGCAACCAGGTCACTGACGACAGCCGTGTCCACGTGGTCGGTATTGATGACGATGGTGAGTTTTTGAATGGCATTCTCCTTGACAGTCTGCATATATTGCACTTCACCAATGCGAATGTCATACATTTTTGAGTCTCTGAACCTTTGCACAGCCTTAGCTGTGACATACACCGTGCAAGCCTCATTGAACATGGAGCGCCATTTCCCCCACTCCTCTCCGAAGAGTGCCAGTTCTCCCGACCCGTTGAAGTCCTCAATGGTAACGAAGCCGCATGGTGAGCCGTTTTTTGAGAATCTCGACCTAACGGCAGTGACGACGCCCCCAAAGGTGATGTTTTCCTTCTTTGCAAGCGACTCTTTATCAGCCAGTTCAGAGCATTGTGTATTGCACAACTGATCCAAGATGACGCTGAATTCATCGAGAGGGTGTGCAGAGAGATAGATGCCAACGAGGTCGCGCTCCTTGTTAAGTTTCTCGATGTTGCTCCATGGCTCCGCTTGCGGTATGGGCGGGTTTGAGATTTCCATCATATCATCACCGAAGAGCGACATCTGCGCCCTAGACTTTTCCGTCTGGTATAATTGCCCGAATCTTACGAGAGTGTCGAGGAAGACATCCCCCTTGTTGTTTGCCGCCAGATACCTCTCTCTTTCTATCCCGAAGCTGTCGAATCCCCCGCTGAGGACGAGGCTTTCAAACGCTCTTTTGTTGGCAGCGGAGAGGTTGACCCTTTTGACGACATCGAAGACGTCAGCGAAAGGTCCGTTTTTGTCACGCTCGGAGATGATGGCCTCCGCCGCGGAACTTCCCATGCCCTTGATGGCGGCAAGTCCGAATCGAATGGCTCCGTTCTTGTTGACACTGAATTTATGGCGGCTCTCGTTGACATCAGGTCCGAGGGTCTCGATGCCCATGGCCTTGCATTCATCCATCAGTTTGGTGATTTCAGTGATGTTGTCAAGGTTCCGGCTCATGACAGCCGCCATATACTCAGCAGGATAGTGCGCCTTGAGGAAAGCCGTCTGGTATGCCACCCAGGAGTAGCATGTGGCGTGACTCTTGTTGAAAGCATAGGAAGCGAATTTCTTCCAGTCCTCCCAGATTTTATTGAGTGTTTTTTGGTCGTAGCCGTTTTTTGTCCCACCTTTATAGAATAGTTCCTCCAACTCGTTCATCTTCTCAATCTGCTTCTTTCCCATGGCCTTCCTGAGCGTGTCGGACTGTCCTCGGGTGAAGTTGGCGAGTTGTCTTGAAAGAAGCATCACCTGCTCCTGGTACACCGTGATGCCATAGGTGTCCTTGAGGTATTTCTCCATGCAGGGGATGTCGTATGTGATCCTCGACGGGTCTTTCTTTCTGGCGATGAATTCCGGGATGTAATCCATGGGTCCAGGCCTATAAAGAGCGTTCATAGCAATAAGGTCCTCGAATACAGAAGGTTGCAATTCCCTGAGATATTTCTGCATTCCGGTGGATTCAAACTGGAACGTTCCGATGGTCCTTCCCTCGCAATACAATTTGTAGGTGAGGACGTCGTCGATGGGGATATTGTCGATGTCGATGACATCCCCTGTTGAAAGCCTGATGTTTTCAATGGCCTCCTTTAGGATGGACAGAGTCTTGAGCCCGAGGAAGTCCATTTTGATGAGTCCGGTCTCCTCGATGACATGTCCGTCGTATTGCGTGCAAAGCAACTTGTGCCCTGGGTCGGCCTTGTCCTCCGCGGTGGACACCGGCACCCAGTCGCTGATGGGGTCTCTGCAGATGATTGTTCCGCAGGCGTGTATGCCGGTGTTTCTCACCGTCCCTTCCAGCATTCGTGCATACTTGATGGTGTTTCTCATCCTTGTGTCTGGGGACACTTCCGCCTCCCTGAGTTCCGGTACGGTCTTGATGGCGTTGTCAAGGTTCATCTTGAGTCCGTCGCCCAGTCTGTCAGGAATGGCCTTGCACAGCCTGTTGCTCTCGTCGAGAGGCAGTTTCTCCACCCTGGCGACATCCTTGATGGAGTTTTTTGTTGCCATGCTTCCATAGGTGATGATATGAGCCACCTTGTCGTGTCCGTATTTGTCCTCCACCCATTCGAGCACCCTTCCCCTGCCGTCGTCGTCGAAGTCGGTGTCGATATCAGGAAGTGATATGCGGTCGGGATTGAGGAATCTCTCAAACAGGAGGTCATATTTGATGGGGTCGATGCGTGTGATTCCAAGGCAGTATGCGACAACGGAGCCAGCCGCCGATCCACGTCCCGGCCCCACCATGACACCAAGTTGGTCTCTCGCCACGTTGATAAAATCCTGTACGATGAGAAAGTATCCGGGGAATCCCATGGTTTTCATGATATGGAGTTCGAAATTGACTCTCTCCCTCACTTCTTCGGGGAGAGGGTCTCCGTATAGTCTCCTTGCTCCATCGTATGCGAGTTTTGCCAGGTAGTCGGCTTCGAACTTGATGCGGTAGAGTTTGTCGATGCCACCCAGCTTCTTGATTTTCTTCTCTCCATCCTCTCTCGACATGATTTCGTTACCGTTCTCGTCGCGTGTGAACTCTTGGAAGAGTTCCTCATCGGTCATCCTTGCCCTTACATCCTCCTCTGTACCAAAACTTTCCGGTATTGGGAAGAAAGGCATGATGGGTGCATGGTCGATGGAGTAAGCCTCCACCTTGTCAAGCACTTCGCACGTGTTGTCCAGAGCCTCCGGTATGTCAGAAAAGATTTCGTACATCTCATCCTTGGTTTTGAACCATTCCTGTTTGGAGTAAAGCATCCTCCCAGGGTCGTCGAGGTCTTTTCCTGTGGAAAGGCAAAGCAAATGGTCGTGGGCCTCGGCATTATCCTTGTCCACGAAGTGAGCGTCATTGGTGCATACGAGTTTGATGCCATACTCCCTTGCCAGTTGTATGAGCACCTTGTTGGCCTGCTGCTGCAGCGGGAATGTTTCCCTGTTAGCCCTGATTGACGGGTCTCTTACCTCATGCCTTTGGAGCTCGAGGTAGTAGTCGTCACCAAAGACCCTTTTATGCCATTCGATGGCCTCCCTAGCCCCCGCGATGTCACCTTTTAATATTTTGTCGGGCACCTCCCCGGCAATGCAAGCAGAGCATACGATAAGCCCTTCGTGGAATTGCTCCAAATCCTCCCTGTCGGTCCTTGGCCTCATGTAGAAGCCATCGACCCATGCTCTCGAGACGAGTTTGATGAGGTTTTTGTATCCTTTGTAGTTTTTGGCAAGTACGATGAGGTGCCACCCTCCTTGGTCGTGATGCTCTTTGCTTTTGTCGCTTTTCTTTCTTCTTGCGACATACATCTCGCATCCGAAAATGGGTTTGAACTCAGGTTTTCCCTCCTTTTTCAACTTTCCATTGACCTTGTTGCAATAATTGAACAACTCCTTAACCCCGAACATGTTTCCATGGTCGGTGATAGCCATTCCACGCATGCCATCAGCGATGGCTTTGTCAACCAACTTGTTGATGCTCGACTGTCCGTCAAGAATTGAAAAATAAGTATGGACGTGCAGGTGTACGAAATCTCTCATAGATGCAAATTGAGGTTCAAAGTTACGTCTAATAGTTGACATCGCCAAAGAATATTGGAAAAAATTTGTCGGGTTGGTAAAAAAGAGTTACCTTTGCATGGAAAAATTCACATGATGCAAAATGGGAAGAAGAATTCGCAAACTTAAGAAGCAAAGGCTTCACAGCGAGGGCAACGACACACTCCTTTACAGTTTGTTCATCTTGGTAGCGATAGGTGTCATTTTGTGGCGTTCATTCGACAGCAAACTGCCATTTTGGAGTTTTGCTGTTGTTTTTGGCGTCCTCTATGGCATTGTTCTGAATTTTTTCCGTTGTCCCATCCGTGTCTTAGACGTAGAAGACACTCGGAACCTTGTTGTGGCTCCCGCCGACGGTCGCGTGGTGGTAGTCGAAGAGGTTGACGAGGATGAGTATTTCCACGACCGCCGCCTCATGGTATCCATTTTCATGAGTTTGTTCAACGTCCACGCCAACTGGTTTCCCATCGACGGTAAGGTTACGATGGTGAAGCATCAGGACGGCAATTTCCACAAGGCCTGGCTACCCAAGGCAAGTGAGGAGAACGAGCATGCCGACGTGATGATCGAGACCCCCGAAGGAGTGAGCATCCTTTGCCGTCAGATAGCCGGTGCCGTAGCCCGTCGCATCGTCACCTACGCGAAAGAGGGTGAGGAATGCGAGATAGACGACCACCTGGGGTTCATCAAGTTTGGTTCCCGCGTTGACGTCTTTCTTCCCTTGGACTCTGAGGTCTGTGTCAAAATGGGTCAATTGACCACAGGCGACCAGACCATCATTGCGAGGTTGAAAGGATAAGTCCTTTTCAAAGCACTGAACAAAGCTTCTACCCATGAGAGCCATCATCCGACAGATTCCCAACACCATCACTTGCTGCAACCTTCTCTGCGGCTGCATCGCCACCTCGTTTGCATTTGATGGCGACCAGAGCAAGGCGCTGGCCTTCATCATCCTTGGTGCTGTTTTCGATTTCTTCGACGGTATGAGCGCGCGCCTTCTCAAGGTGTCCTCGCCCATCGGCAAGGAGTTGGACTCGTTGGCCGACGACGTGACGTTCGGCGTTGCCCCCGCCACGATGGTTTTCACTTTTCTCTTCCAACTCCCCTACCCTGAGTATTTGGATTCTTCACGAAGTTTCATCCCATACCTGGCCTTTATCATTGCAGCCTTCTCCGCCCTTCGCCTGGCGAAATTCAACCTCGACGAGCGTCAGACAACTTCATTCATAGGGCTCCCCACTCCAGCCAATGCACTGTTCTGGGGGTCGCTCATCGTTGGTGGCGGCAGCCGTCTTACCCAACTGTCCTACTCCCTTCCTGTGGTGTTGGTGCTGGTGGCACTGAGTTGTTGGTTGCTGATAGCCGAGCTACCTCTTTTCGCCTTGAAATTCAAGCAATGGGGTTGGAAAGGGAATGAGGTGAAATACATTTTCATCCTCACCTGCATCCCCTTGATATTGCTGCTTGGCGTTTCCGGCATAGCAGTTGCCATTGCGTGGTATGTGGTGCTCTCACTTTATGCCAACAGCCGTGTCCCAAAGTCACATTAATCTTGCTTTCCCATGGCATTCCTATTTAAATTCATTTTCTTCATCTTTGTTGTCGGAGTAGCCGTTCTCGCCTACTTCGCTCTGCGCATCTACCTTGCCGTGCGGAAGGTGAAGAAACAGTTTCATGGTGAACAAGGTCCTTCGCATGGTCAGGCTTCCGGTTCCACCACCACGATGCCCAACGGGGAAATCCTGACCGACACACGCGCCTCGGAACGCAGCCGTAAAATCATCGCTGACGACGAAGGAGAGTATGTGGAGTTTGAGGAAGATTGATAAAAATTGAAGATTGAAAATTGAAAATTGAAAATTGAATTTTTGGAGCAGCGAGAGCAGAGTCAAGCTTGCTTGGACTCTGCCGAGTCGCGACAAAAATCAGCGAAGCTAAATTTTTGGAGCAGCGAGAGCAGAGTCAAGCTTGCTTGGACTCTGCCGAGTCGCGACAAAAATCAGCGAAGCTAAGATTGAAGATTGGAAGAAGGTAAATGATCCGACTAAAAATATATGTATCAATATGTGATAGTGGCGTTTGTACTGTTGCTCAGCGTGGCTTATTTAGGTTACCGCGCCTACCACGCACTGAAAGTGAGCGATGACCCTTGTTCCGGATGTTCTGGATGCGCCTTGAAAGAAATGAAAGGGAAAGTAGAATTATCGAAAAAGGCAAAAAGGGAGTGTGCTGAGAAAAAAAGGGAGAAAAAATTTGCACAAACCAAATAATAACCTTATCTTTGCACTCGCTTTACAAAATGGTGCCTTGGATGAGTGGCTTAGTCAACGGTCTGCAAAACCGTGTACGGCGGTTCGAATCCGCCAGGCACCTCTAAAAATCGCAGCTTTTCAGCTGCGATTTTTTTATGGCCATAGGAGGCCTTAGGAGAGAACAAGAGACTTTAGGACTCTAAGGCCACAGCTTGTCTCTTATTTCCATCAAGGCCTTTTTGTGGGTTTCTGAGAGCATCCCCTTCCTAATGGCACTTTTTTGAGCTACAAGCCATGAGGCCAACTCCACCTCTGCCGTGAACATCTCAAGAGGCTCCCTGTTGTTCTGACATACGAAATCCATCACATTGGCACACATCCAAGTCCATTCCACATCATTCTCAGATATTTCACTCGACCCAGCCCCTGGGAGATGCTGCTGCGGCAAAGCCGCTGCCTGCGAAGAACGGGGAGGCTCGACGGGCACAGAAGGCTCGACAGGCACAGAAGGCTCGGCGGGCGCAGAAGGCTCGACGGGTGCGGAAGGCTCGGCGGGCACAGATGCCTCGGCGGGCGCGGAAGGCTCGGCGGGTGCGGAAGGCTCGGCGGGCACAGAAGGCTCGGCGGGCGCGGAAGGCTCGGAGGCTGCAAAAGGCTCGGAGGGTGCGGAAGGCTCTGATGGTGAAGAGAGTTGTTGATTTTCCTGTGCGGAAACATCTTTT
>Ga0310694_10004171_pt1 | contig 14024 bp, 9 predicted proteins | sample 174DNAGHGhighgp2_FD_203884 | JGI IMG/M metagenome (GOLD analysis project Ga0310694, IMG submission 203884) | Sheep rumen microbial communities from Palmerston North, Manawatu-Wanganui, New Zealand - 1742 DNA GHGhigh gp2 (v2) (version 2) | ecosystem: Host-associated > Mammals > Digestive system >... | reverse complement strand
ACCGGCTGAATCATTTCCGTCTCGCCGCGTAAGTTATTGTCCAACTGGCGTTTCGCCTCCTCCGGATCAAAATTGGTCTGCCGGAGAACATCAAACGCGCTTCCCTCTCCCAAACGGATGATAGCCAGCAACAGATGACCCGGTTCCACACGCTTGCTAAACAGACGTTCCGCTTCGTCCTGCGAATAAACGATAATTCTATTTAAATTCTGTGTTACAATCATTTTTCTTTATGAATTGTCAATTATAAAAGTGCCATGCCAGCCCCGCTCGGAACACATCTCGGTTCGTCGGATAGCCCGGCATAGTCAGATAGTCAATATTGGAGTGCATAAACAAATGGTTTATGTGCTGGTAATGGGCAAAGAACCGCAACCGGATGGAACGAACATAAAAGTTCGCGTACACGTTCATCCATGGATAATTGCCCACATTCGTCTCTTGTTGTGTTGCAAACATGCCTGTTGCCGGACACAACACCGGCGCGTGATACCGCGTGAAAAAACGCAAATCAACACCTATCTGCGCATCCAGCGCCTTGAACCATGTACCGTGATAATACAAACGATGCTGCAAAATCACGATAGGCACAGGAAGCACACTGTCATTCGTGGAGTGCTGAACAACCGCTCTGTTTTCAAAGTTCACCCAGGGTGTAGTGACATCAACGCCCACATCGCCGGTTATAATCTGCACATTCCCTGCGTATTGTCTCGGCAGCCAATTGGAAGCGGAGACATAAATAGGTTTCGTCCTGTTCTCAAAACTGAAGTCCACACGAGGCTTGACCCATTGGGTCGGATACGCCACGGACGCCCCTCCGAGAAAGCGGTAAGTGAAACCGAAATTATTGTCCCATATCAGGTGATTTGACCTGAAATGCTGCAAATACCAGTTCGGTGTCTCGCTCTTCGCAAAAGCTCTTGCCGAAATAACGAGCGGATACTTGCCGGCTTTGAACTTGGTTTCCAACTTGCCGTTCACATCGAATTCGCCGATTTTATAGCCCCAAAGACACACTTGTCCCTCTACATGAAAATGCACATTGGCGCCGCTGTGTTTGTGAAGCGCACCTCCGACAAACGTGTTGTTCATCCATTTATAGTCATACTCGTATATCGTATCGGTGTTGCTTCTGATTCTTCGGTAACTCTCTCCGTCCGTGCCGGTGGGAATAGCAAAAACGCTTTGCGTGTTCATAAACCGCTGACACTCGTTCATAGCAAAGACTGTTGCACCGAACTTGAGCACTTTGTTGTACGCCTCGCAAAACGTCACGGCAAGTGTGTTGCGGATGGTCAATACATCTGTCGAATCGTTCGTGCTTTTATTGTTATAATACGTTGATTCGTAAAAGCCTTGATTAGCCGATTTCTCAATGTACCGCCTGTTCGAGTTATTGGTCTCGAATATATGGTTGAACGTCAGCAACGGTATATACTCCACTTTGATGGTGTCCCGTTTCTCCCGATGCCCGTCAACAATCACCTCCACCGAGTCGTGATACTCGCGTTCCTTGCTAATCGCGTACTGATTATGCAGGTAACCGCTCAGATACCTGTAACCGGCCATCACATTCATCCTTACCGGCAAATCCTCCGCTGCCAAACTGCCTTCCAACTGCGATACATCCTGAAGACCTCCGTTGTCAAACGAACTGAGCCGGCTCCAGCCGAACGCTGCGTGCAGGCTGTAGTGAGCTCCGTCATAACTGCCCCAAACCGAACCGCGATAGAGTTTGCCTGCCGTATTCGCATAATGTCCCATCGAACTCAGATAATCCATCTCCAAACCCAGATTCAGTTTCCTTCCTAGATTACCGGTAAGCAGAAAATCAATATCGTTCTCCTCATGGCCGGTAATAAATCCTTTCTTGTACGCAACCGTCGAGTACGGCGTGGTGGAGTTGAAATAGCGTTGCTCCTGCGGCGTTACCACGTAAGGCGTCAGACTCCAGGCAAACGGGTCATCAATAGTCTTCTTCCGGTCTTGAATAATACGGCTCTCAATAGGCGAAACCAGCACGTTTCCGTTCGTCGCGCTGCTCATCGAGTACAATTGTTGTACGTCCACATCGTGGAAATTGAGCGTTGCCGTGTCGGTAAAGACGATCGTATCGGCTATAGCACTCAAGCCGGGCATCTGCCAGGACTTCAGTACGGTCTTCATACGCGGCGGCTTGGCAGCGACCGAAAAGGCCGCTACCAACAGCACTAATACTATTCCTCCGCGTTTGGTCATTCGATACGACCGCAAAAACTATACCAATTCTACTTGGCCTTCGCTTTTTTCAATTTTTCGTTCAGTTGCTGAATCTCTTCCTCCTGATTGCGGATGGTCTTCAGTAACTCGTTCAACTCCTCGTTCTCAATCGTGGTCGGATATTGCTCCTCCACCGTTTGCAGGAAGTCGGACAGCACATTCATGTAATTGATGAACGCATCATAAGCGGACTCATATTGAGTCTCACCCTGGTCAATATGGTTCATAAAGTGCAGATAATTCACATCCTGCAAACGCAACCAGTTGGTCTTCAGACTCTTGTCCTGACACAAGTGAACACGCTCGGCAACTGCAAACAACTTGTGTATTGCCTCTTGTTGCAAGTCATTTCCGGCATAAATACTCAGGTCTTTTGCCTCACCGCTCCAAGTCAGCGGATACGGGCTTGACAGCACATCCTCCGCCGGCAGTTTCTTGGCTGCCTCAGCCGGAGTCATAAAGCCAATCTCGCGCTCCAACGCATAATACGGCAACGCTTTGAGGAAGTCGAAAATACCTGTTCCGGCATTCTGACGGACACCGAAGGTCTCAGCGCCAACCCAGATATTGATTATATCCTCGCCATCAGGCAATGCCTTGAGCTGGTTCGCGTATTTCTCCGCGTCAATCGGGAAATTAGCCCATCCCGGATCCGAAAAATGGAAACTCAGTTCGTCGCTCAGGTTCGTGTTGCGGAGCAGTACTTTCATCTTCGGAGCACCTGCAGACTGGAATACGCGGTTCGGACTCTTCCAGCTAATCACATGCTTCGCGCCTTCCGTCAGAACCACTTTATACCCCATCTTGCTGAACTGATAAGCCGCCTCGTCCGTGTACAGCAACTCTGTGTTCCAAACCGTCTGGGCTTTTACGCCGAAGATTGACTCCAACAGCGCACCTTGCAGTTTGAACTGCTCCTTCATCTCGCTCTCGTTGTACTCCGACGCAAGCGAGTAACTGTACGGAGTTGCAAGGAACTCAACGCACTTGCTCGCAGCCAGTTCCTTCAGAATATCAATCATTTCCGGATTGAACTGCTCGAACAACTCAATCATCGTACCGCTGACACTTATTGCGCAACGGAACTTACCCTTGCTCAGGTGGATCATGTCGCGAATGGTCTGACACAGAGGCAGATACGATGTCTCAACAAGCCAGTTGATATGGTCTTCAGTAGCCATGTCATCATAGTAATAATGATCATGACCGATTTCAAAGAAACGATAGCGCTTCAGACGATACGGTGCATGCATCTGGAAGCAAAAACATATATTCTTCATAATTCAAAAAATTACTAAATGGTTAAATATCTCAATCAATGACCAAATGGTACATTACAACGTATGGTTGATTACTCCGTCATAAATCCGCCTTACTTTCAGACCGGCGTCGGACCATTTGATGTTGTTCACCTCTGCCATGCCTAATTCGTGCAGACTCTTGTACAAAGCGGGATACTTTACAATCGCATAAATCGCATCAGCCATCGCATCGATATCCCAGTAATCCGTCTTGATAGCGTGTTGCAGGATTTCCGCACAGCCGGACTGATGACTGATGATGGACGGACAGCCCACTTGCATTGCCTCCAACGGACTGATTCCGAACGGCTCGCTCACACTCGGCATGATATACACATCGCTCATCGCCAGCATCTCTTGTACCTGCTTGCCGCGCATGAAACCGGGGAAATGGAACTTGTCGGCGATACCGCGTTTGGCAACCAAGTCTATCATCTCTGCCATCTTGTCACCCGATCCTGCCATCACAAAACGAACGCCGTCCGTCTTGCTCAGCACACGCGCAGCGGCCTCAACGAAATACTCCGGCCCCTTCTGCATCGTGATACGGCCAAGGAATGTAACGAGTTTGTCTTTCCGTTCCGGCTTCGTAAACTCCTCCGGATGGGCTAAGGGCTCAACCGCGTTATGAACCGTGCTCACTTTGCGCGGGTCAATGCCGTATTTCTCAATTACCGTATTCCGCGTCAGATTGCTCACGCATATGATATGGTCAGCCTCGTCCATGCCGCGTTTCTCGATGGCAAACACCGTCGGATTAACATTGCCACGGCTACGGTCGAAATCCGTCGCATGAACATGAATCACAAGCGGCTTGCCGCTAATCTGCTTGGCAAACACACCGGCAGGATAAGTCAACCAGTCGTGACTGTGGATAATATCGAAATCAAGACTATGCGCCAGCACGCTTGCAACGGCCTCATAGTTGCCGATTTCCTCTATCAAGTTGTCCGGATAACGGCCCGAAAAACCGATGCAACCTAAATCATCCGTGCCGATTCGGCGGTAGTCATAACGGATTCCGTCGCGCAGATGGTAGTACTCTTCAGGACTCATCCTGCCTGCCATCCGCTCTTTCACGTAGTCATAATTGACATCTTTCCAAACCACAGGCACACTGTTGGCACCGATAATACGCAGGAAGGACTGATCCTCGTCGCCCCAAGGCTTGGGTATCACAAACGTGATATGCATGTCTTCCTGTTGGGCCATACCGCGGGTCAAACCGTAACTCGCTGTTCCAAGACCACCTAAAATATGGGGAGGAAACTCCCAACCGAACATTAACGCTTTCATTGTTGTGCCTCCTCTTTTTCAGATTTCAACTTTAAATTTTCCTCTTCTTTCTCGTATTTCTTCAGCGTGTCCAACAGACTGATTACAGCTGCAACACTTGCTGCACTACTGAATCCGCCGTGACCTTTGTACGGAGGATAGCCGTCGTAGAACTCGTTCAGCGTTCCGATACACAACTCGTCCATTTCCGCCTCGAAGCCGGCCAACAGACGCTCCATGAAACTCGTTCCGCTGTATTTATATACGTTCATGTACGCACGCGAATAAGCAGTTATCGTCGATGGCCATACAATGCCGTTATGGAGCGCACGCTCACGATCCGAAGCGTTACTGTTGTATATCGGATAGTACATACCGCTCTTCGGACTCAGCGTTCGCAGACCCTTCGGAGTCAACAGCTCTTTCGTGCATATATCGACCACCGCCTTTTGCTGCTTGCGGTCGAGAGGACTGTAAGGAAGACCAACCGCCCAAATCATGTTCGGACGTACTTCCTTGTTGGCGTAATTGTCTATCACGTAGTCGTTTAGATACAGCCCGTTCCAGAATGTCTTCACAAAGGCGTCTTTCGAAATCTCGGCCTGGTATTCCATCAGGTCTGCACTCGTCTCTTTGCCCATCTCGCGAAGCATTTCCGCCGTGAACCGCATCGCGTTGTACCATAGCGCGTTTATCTCAACGATATAACCTGTGCGAGGAGTAATAGGCCAGCCGTTATCCGTAGCGTTCATCCAGGTCGCAGGACGACGCGTGCCATCCACCCATAACAATCCGTTCTGATGCAGTTTGGCACGAGGATGATTCTGCTTGCGATACCATGTGATGATGTCCAGACATAACTGACCGTACAAATCCGCAGCCTCGCGGACGGTGTACTTATGCGCGAACTTCTGACATGCACGGACAAACCAAAGCAATACATCCGGTTCATCCATGCCGCTCATCTTGATTTCGTTGCCGCGACCGTGCATGAATTTCAGAATCTCATCGATTGCCGTCTTGTTGATAATGGCATCCCAGTATTCCGGTCGGTCGATATCCAGCGTACAACTCGCCACGCTGAAGAATGTACTGCGCGCATCGGCATGGAACCACGGAAAACCGGCCAGCAGATAGCACTTGTCGCCTTCGCGTTTGTAGAACTGGCTCGCGCTGTTCTTCAGCGTCGAGAACATATCCTCACGACGGTTGCGGCGCTCCAGCTCTTTCTTCCATACAGACTTCAACTGGCTGGTTTTGCACTCGGTTACGCCGGCGGCAAAAATCACACTCTCGCCTTTCTTCATCGGCAATTCGAAGTAACCCGGAACCAGCAAATCTTCTTTGAACGCATAGCCGCGCTCACGCTCCTTGCGGTAAACGATATCCTTGTACCACTGGGGGTCATGGTGGTATTCCACCGACTTGCTGAACTGCATGTACAGATTCGGGAAACCCGGATACATCCGGTTGAAACGGCCGTTCTCGCAGTCGTCCATATTCGGATTCGCTAACGGGTTCTCGTGCGTCAACTCGTTCACATTCCTGAACGCAAGGAATGGACGGAAACGCAAAACCGTCGGACTTCCGGATTCCAACAACGTGTAACGAATCAGTACACGCGGCTCAAAACTGACTAACATCCGCTCTTTCTCCAACACCATCGCACCCACGCGATAGACCGTCTTCGAAATCAATTCGCAGTCAAACTCGCGAATGTACTTGTGCCCGTTCGGACTGAAATGGTTCTCACCGTACTCGTGCAATCCCAAATTGAACTCGGCGCCGTGCTGGATCACTGTCTCGTCCAACGAACTAAGGAGTACGAAATTGTCGTCTCCCAATTGTGGAAGGGGCAACACCAGCTGACCGTGGTATTTTCGGGTGTTACAATCTACAAGCGTCGTCGAATTGTAAACGCCTGCACGATTGGTTCGAATCATCTCTTTCTGGAGCGAACGCTCCAGATTAACAAGTACTGTCTTGTCAAAATTAAGATAACTCATGATATGTGATTTAATATTAAGTAATTTATTTATTCGTTTTTACAATTCCCCCACGAATTGCTTAATCCGCTGTTCTTCAGCCTTTTTGCATATCAGCAGAGCGCCTTTCTCCTCCGCTATTATCATGTCACTCACGCCCTGCACTATCGCCGTTTTGCCGCTTTCCAGCACAACAATATTTCCTTCCGCCTCATAAAAATGCGCCGTGCTGTGCAAACTAACATTCCCCTTCTCGTCTTTCTCACTCAACTCATACAAACTGCCCCACGTTCCCAAATCGCTCCATCCGAAACTCGAAGGAATAACATACACGTTCTCAGCCTTTTCCATAATTCCGTAGTCAACGGATATATTCGGACATTTCGGGAAATGCTCCTCGATAAATGCACGCTCGTCTTTCGTCCCGATCACTCCTTCGCCCGCACGGAAAATAGCCGCGACTTCCGGCAAATACAGGTCAATCGCCTCACAAATGGTCGCCAGACTCCATACAAAGATACCGCTGTTCCACAAATAATCCCCACTCTTCAAATACCCCTTCGCCGTCTCTAAATCCGGCTTCTCTTTGAACTCCTTTACCGGAAATATCCCATCATTGAGCTCGCTTTGCGAGCGCTCATTCAATTCGCGGGCGAATTGGATATACCCGTATCCCGTCTCCGGACGAGTCGGCTCCATGCCGAGCGTCACAATCGACTTTCCCGCACTCACGAACTCAAACGCCTTCGAAATCGTCGCACGGAATTTTTCCTCTTCTAATATCAAATGGTCACTCGCCGCCACAACTATATTGACTTCGTTCTGCGGCTGGTTCTTCACACGCGCACGAATGGCATTGACCGCATAAGCGATACACGGAGCCGTATTGCGTCGAGCCGGCTCACACAAAATCTGCTCCTCACGCAAATCCGGCACCTGTTCCAATATCAACTCTTTGTATGCCACATTCGTCACGATCAGCACATTCTCTATCGGCACTAACGGACGAAAACGGTCAACCGTCATTTGCAACAAACTACGACCCGTTCCGAAAAAGTCCAAAAACTGTTTCGGTTTCTCCTCTCTGCTGTAAGGCCAGAAACGGCTTCCGACACCGCCGGCCATGATTACACAATAATTATTCTTTTTTGCTTCCATATCAAATCATCAAGCATCTATTATCAATCCAAAAGCAATACAATAGCGATTCGAAACAATCACGTATCCTACCACACCCTATATATACTATGTATATATCCCGTGAACTATCATATTCCTTTTACGTTCCCTTCCAAAAAAGTGTGCAAATATACAACTATTTTTTCATATATGCAAGCGCGCGCGTTCTTTTTTAGTAAAAAAAACGCTTTTTTCTTGCAAAAAACGAAAGTTTTGACTTTTTACTTTCAACTTTCAACTTTTTTTACTACTTTTGTGCCGTAATTTGGAGTAAAATGCACTTTCAGACAAAAAATAGAATCGGCAAATGCGTTATGGTCATGGCGGCTGTGATGGCTCTTTCTGCATGTGGAAAGGTCGCTACACCTCGACCATACGGATATTACCGCATTACGCTTCCGGACACGTCATACCTGCCTTTCGAGAACCAATTCCCGAAATACCCGTACACGTTCGCACTCTCGCAAAACGCTGTCATTCAGCCGCGTACAGACGAACCCTACTGGATCAACATCTTCTATCCTGCGCTCAACGCTACAATTCATTGTTCTTACAAACCTGTCAAGCATAATCTCCGCGAACTGACCAACGACGCACTCGAATTTGTCTATCGGAATGCATCTTTCGCCAACTCCATTCCAGAACGCGACTACACGCATCCCGAAGCAGAGGTGTACGGCGTTCTCTTTGATTTGGAAGGAAATACAGCCTCTTCTTGCCAGTTCTTTGTCACGGATTCTACACACCATTTCTTCCGCGCTTCGGTCTATTGCAACTGCCAGCCGAACGCTGACTCGCTCGCTCCTGTATATAACTACCTCCGCACGGACGTCATAAAAATGGTGGAAACATTCCAATGGAAATGAATAACGACTTCAACATATTGCATCGGCCAAACTTGGGCGATAAAAAACTTGCTTTATTGCTCGATCCGGAGAAAGCCGACCTTTCGCGTCTTAACTTCAGCGCGGATTGCCTGCCGGACTACTTCTTCGTCGGCGGTTCTACTGGTGGAGACACAACTGCTTTCGTCATAGCCCTCAAACAAAAACTCTCAATTCTCAATTCTCAATTCTCAATTCCAATCGTTCTGTTCCCTGGAAATTCGTCACAATTCACACCCGAAGCAGATGCCGTTTTAGTACTCTCTTTATTGTCCGGAAGAAACCCCGAATACCTTATAGAACAGCAAGTTAAGTCCGCACGGGCTATTCACGATTCACACATGGATTTCGTCCCAACGGCATACATTCTCATAGACGGAGGAAAAGAGACTTCGACCATACGAGTTACGGGCACAAAACCACTGAATCCTTCTACCTCGGAAGGTGTTCAAACCATCATAGATACCTGTATTGCCGCCGAACTGATGGGCAAAAAGGCAATCTACTTGGAAGCCGGTTCGGGAGCTCTCAATCCCGTCTCGCCGGACATCATCAAAGCCGTTCACGAACAGGTTTCTGTTCCGCTCATCGTCGGAGGAGGAATACGTACGCCCGAAGCCATGAATGCAGCCTTTGAAGCAGGAGCGTCTGTCGTCGTCATCGGAAACCATTTCGAATCACACCCCGAAGATTTGAAGGAATTCATAAAGGCAAAATGTCTCAATGAACCAATAAATGACCAAATGGTAAATGACCAAATGGTAAATGACGATGATGAGCGTTTCATGCGCCTCGCCATCGCAGAAGCACAAAAAGCACTCAAACTGGACGAGATTCCCGTGGGATGCGTCATCGTTTCACAAGGACAGATAATAGGACGAGGACACAACCTCACGGAAACACTCGCAGATGTCACGGCACATGCTGAAATACAGGCAATTACAGCCGCAGCACAGACTCTTGGAGGAAAGTACCTTCCCGATGCTACACTATACGTTACCGTCGAACCTTGCGCCATGTGCGCGGGAGCCATCGGTTGGGCGCAAATAAAACGAATCGTGTACGGAACTCCGGATCCCAAACGGGGATACAACCTCTACGCGCCGCGGACTTTCCATCCCAAAGCAACCGTCACACCCGGAGTATTGGAAAACGAGTGCAGACAACTCATGCAGGATTTCTTCCGCAACAAAAGATAAATACCACAAAAACTCCATAAACAAATGACAAGCAAACAATTGGTAAATAGAAAAGTCGTCAACACGGCACTTCGCCTGAGTATTTTTGCACTCCTCGCGACGATTATTGTCCTCCTCTTCCCGCGTTACAACAACGCGTTCAGGTACCATTTCGAGGTCGGAAAACCATGGGGCTACAACACGCTCACGGCGGACTTCGACTTCCCCATCTACAAAAGCGACGAACAGATGGCGAAGGAACAAAAACAACTCCTTTCCACCTTCACGCCGTGCTATAAACACCTCCGCGGTGTGCAACGGGAAATCAACGTGATTTCTCTCGGAGAAATGGAATGGCTCCAAAGCCAAGGATTCACTCGCATTGCCGTCATGAAAAACCGAGTCTCGAAAACATACCCGCTATCCGAAGTCTATACACCCAAATCCGCGTACGAACATTTCGGATATGATTGCGCTATTAACCTCGTCCGGGACACAATCCTCACTGACCAGATGCGAGACAAACTCCTCTCGTCACTATCGCCCACACAGGGAATGGTTCAAAAAGGAGAGAAAATAATCGAGAAAGGGGAAATCATCACAGACCGTGATTACCAGATTCTGCAATCGCTCCGATGGGCTTACGAGGACGAATCGGCCGGACACAGGCAACGCACCCTGTCCATCCTCGGTGAAGCACTACTCGTTGCGCTGTTCCTCTGTCTTTTTGTCATTTACCTGTACGTCTTCCGTATTCAATATCTGCGTTCGACCAACACCGTGCTTTTCTTCTGCCTGCAGATGTTCATCGTCATTGCACTGGCATGCCTCGCACTGCAGTTCAACCTGCCCGTTTACATCATTCCGTTCGCTTGGGTGCCTATTCTGACACGTGTCTTCTTCGATTCGCGTACCGCCCTCTACCTTCATTTCACGACCATACTTATTACATCCATCGTCGTACCGGCACCTGTGGAGTTCTTCTTCGTACAAATCGTATCGGGAATGGTGGCTGTCTCCTCTCTCTCCGACATGACAAGACGGGCACAACTCGTACAAACAGCCGGTTGGATCCTTCTCGCGCAAATACTCGCTTACACGGCTATCACTTTCGCACAAACAGGCGTCTGGACGTCCATCGACCCGTGGATGTACCTCTTCTTCCTCATTTGCGCACTACTAACTGTCGGTTGTTACGGACTGATTTATATGTTTGAAAAAATCTTCCGCTTCATCTCGTCTATCACGCTGGTTGAACTGACGGACATCAACTCCGAACTCCTGCACTCGCTCGCCGAACAAGCACCGGGAACATTCCAACACTCAATGCAGGTTTCTAACCTCGCGGCTGAGGCGGCTAAAACAGTGGGTGCAAACGCGTTGCTCGTGCGGACGGGTGCACTCTACCACGATATAGGCAAACTGACAGATCCGTTCTACTTTGTTGAAAACCAGAACGGTAGCGAGAATCCTTTGCTTAAAATGGATCCGCGCGATGCCGCACAAGTCATCATCTCGCATGTTACAGAAGGAGAACGGATCGCGCGCAAAAACCATCTGCCCGAAGTAGTGATTAACTTCATCACCACACACCACGGAACGTCACTCACGCGCTATTTCTACAACACCTATTGCAACAACCATCCTGACGAAACAGTGGACGAAGCGCTTTTCCGCTATCCCGGTCCGAAACCGTCCACCAAAGAAGGAGCAATTCTGATGATGGCTGATGCTATCGAAGCACGCTCAAGAAGCCTCAGCGACTTCTCCGAAGAATCTATCACCAAAGCGGTTAACCAGATGATTGACAGCCAGATAGCCGACGGACAATTCGCCGAAACGCCGCTCTCATTCAAGGATGTGGAGGACATCCGGCGCGTCTTTGTTTCACGCCTCACCGCCATCAACCATCACCGTATCTCGTACCCCACCCTCAATAAATAGCATCGACCATGTATGGGCGATCTAAATGGCTAAATGAAAAAATAAATGGTACATGGTAAATGACCAAATGAATAAATTATACTTGGCTCCCATGGAGGACGTCACCGACCCTGCCTTCCGAATGCTTTGCAAACGATACGGAGCCGACAGGGTCTATACCGAGTTTGTCAATGCCGACGCACTCGTTCGGGACGTCGCTTCCACGACACGCAAACTGACCATTCACGATGCCGAACGACCCGTGGCGATACAGATATACGGACGTGAACCCGAATCGATGGCAGAAGCAGCACGGATCGTCGAAACGGCACACCCGGACTTTATTGACATCAACTTCGGCTGTCCGGTAAAGAAAGTGGCAGGTAAAGGAGCGGGAGCAGGACTTCTCAAAGACGTGCCGAAAATGCTGGAAATAACTCGCGCAGTGGTACACGCTGTCAACACACCCGTGACTTGCAAAACACGCCTCGGATGGGACGAAAAAAGCCTGTATCTTGACGATGGAACACCTTTTATCGTGGACCTCGCACGCAGACTGCAGGACGAAGGAATCGCCGAACTCGCCATTCACGGACGTACACGCTCGCAGATGTACCGCGGAGATGCCGATTGGACACTAATCGGACAGGTCAAAAACGACCCGAACATCCGCATACCTATAATAGGGAACGGGGACGTGTGCACGCCTGAGCGCGCGAAGGAATGTTTCCGGCAATACGGCGTGGATGCCATTATGATCGGGCGGGCTACCTTCGGCGCACCATGGCTCTTCGCCGAAATAAAAGCCGCACTCGATAACCCAGCGACCGGCTCTCTCGATAACTCGATATCTCGATCTCTCGATATCCCGGAATTACGTAATACCATCATCCCGAAAATGATGGCTGAAAAAGTCGCTGTACTCAAAGAGCATGTTCTCGCCTCTATCGCCTGGTGTGCAAACGACGAACGAAAAGGCATACTCCATTCACGACGACATTTTGCAGCATCCCCTGTCTTCAAAGGGCTCACGGACTTCAAGCAGACACGGATTGCGCTACTCCGCGCTGACACAGTACAAGAAGTATTCACCATCATGGACGAAATCGTCGCCAAATGGGGCCAATCATAGCATCGACCATCAATGGTCGATCAAACAAATGACCAAATGAGAAAATTCTTTGACTCCAACGCACTCTGGCTCTCCATGCTTGTCGGAGCGGTCGGATACCAACTCTTCCTGCCGCTCAAACCCATTCTCCCGTGGCTCATTTTCTTCATGCTCTTTTTCACATTCTGCAAAGTGAACCCGCTTGACCTGCGCCTCCATAAATGGCATTGGGTCGTTCTCGCCGTCCAGATGATTTTCAGCTTTGCCACCTATACCGGCATAATGTATTTTACCTCCAACTCTGTCCTCGCGCAGGGATTGCTCATGTGTTTCATTATGCCCACAGCCACGGCGGCACCTATTATTGCAGGAAAAATGGGTGGCTCGATACAAAACCTCACAACCTTCACGCTGCTATCGAATTTCGCAACGGCAATCATCGTTCCGGCTACGTTCCCGCTTATCAACCCTGCCGCAGAAATGACCTTCTGGCCGGCTTTCCTGCTCATTCTCAGCCGGATAGCACCGCTCCTGCTCGGACCTTTTTTCGCTGCATGGATTCTCCGAATCGGATATAAAGCACGAAAGAAACAGGAATTTGTGCTTCCGACAAAACTCGCGGTCATTCCTTTCTACCTCTGGGTCGCCTCTATCGTTGTGCTCACGGCTGTCGTTACCGAAACGGTCATCAACAATTACCAACTGCAAATCAGCAATATACTAATCCTGTTAGTTTCCTCGTTCTTCGCGTGCCTCATCCAGTTCGGATTGGGAAAACTAATCGGATACAAACTGCCGGCACCTTCCAAAGGAACGGATTATCAAGACGTACTCATTAACCCTGCCGCCGCTCCGAAGAACATGAACGAAGTCTCTTCCATTACGGCCGGACAGGCTTTCGGACAAAAAAACACATCCCTCGGTGT
>Ga0310694_10004170_pt1 | contig 14025 bp, 8 predicted proteins | sample 174DNAGHGhighgp2_FD_203884 | JGI IMG/M metagenome (GOLD analysis project Ga0310694, IMG submission 203884) | Sheep rumen microbial communities from Palmerston North, Manawatu-Wanganui, New Zealand - 1742 DNA GHGhigh gp2 (v2) (version 2) | ecosystem: Host-associated > Mammals > Digestive system >... | reverse complement strand
GCCTCCCTATATTGGGCGGCGCAAAGTTACAAATAATTCTGTATAAGCAAGTTACGATTTTAGTTAAAAATGAGTGACGAAGTCAGGAAAAAGTTGCGTCAGCCACCTTCACATTATTATATATTCCATGCGCCTGCGCACGTATGGAAACGCGGCACGGTGCGCAACCAAACGCGGCACGGTGCACCAGCCATCGCAGCACGGTGTGTTTGGCATCGCGGCACGGTGCGTTTTCATGCAACTGCAGCCGCACCTCCACTCCGCCTGTGCAACGGCACAAAAAAGCCCTCTCCTGTCGGGGGAGAGGGCAACACAAAATAAGGCTTTTTAGAAGGTCAGCTCCTTGCCAGCTTTGAACTTCACCACTTTCTTGGCGGGGATGGTGATAGCCTTCTTGGTGGCGGGATTGATGCCCTTGCGAGATTTACGCTTTGTAACAGCGAATGTGCCGAAGCCAACGAGAGCAACCTTGTCACTCTTCTTGACAGCCTTCACAATAGCGTCCAGAGTAGCATCCAGAGCCTTCTTTGCGTCAACTTTACTCATGCCAGCGCCCTCGGCGATCTTGGCAACCAATTCAGTTTTGTTCATAGGAAAAACGTTAACTTGTTTGTAATAAGGTTATTTTTAATACTGATTTTAGCATATTTGCTTCACAAAAATAGTCAAAGTTGCCCGAACCACAAAGCTTTTATACAAAAAAATGTGAGAAAACGTAAAAAAAACACAGATAAAGCCCGTTTTCCCCCTTTCTTACGCCTATTTTTCGTACCTTTGCACGCAAATTCACAACATTTCGCGAATACAAGATGAACCTGATGCCACCGATAACAAAAAACCTGCTCATCATCAACGTGCTGTGCTTCCTTGCCAGCCTCGCCTTTGCCACCAGAGGCATAGATTTCGATGGGCTGTTCGGCCTCCATTTCTTCCTCGCCAGCGGCTTCCGCCCCTGGCAGCCTTTCACCTATATGTTCATGCACGCCAGCTGGTCGCATCTCTTCTTCAACATGTTCGCCGTTTGGATGTTCGGCCGTATCATGGAGCAGACGATGGGGCAGAAGCGTTTCCTCTTCTACTACCTCACCTGCGGACTCGGAGCAGGATTCGCACAGGAACTCGTGCAGCTGACCGAATACTGGTATCTCGGCTTTGCCAACCTCAAAGAAGTGCCGACAACCTCCGGTCCTATCGCGATGGCCGACTTCCTGAACCTATGGAACACCGTCGGAGCTTCGGGAGCCGTTTATGGCATCCTGCTGTCCTTCGGCATGACGTATCCCAACGAGCGTCTGTTCATTTTCCCCATCCCCGTACCCATCAAGGCCAAGTACTTCGTTGTCGGCTATGCCGCCATCGAACTCATGCTGGCCCTCTCGCAAAGCGGCGACGGCGTGGCTCATGTCGCGCACCTCGGCGGTATGCTCTTCGGCCTGCTCCTGCTCCTATATTGGCGCGGAGGAGGCGGCAATGGCAGTCGCGGCGGCTACAGCCGCTACGACCGGGGCAACAGCTCATGGGACAACTTCCGCCAATGGTTCGGCTCCCTCTTCAAGAAGAAAGAGCCGCACATCGACGTCACCTACGGCGGACGCTACGGGCAGGATGCCGCCTACCGGCAGAAGAAAAAGGAAGAGGAGGAGGAACTCAACCGCATCCTCGACAAAGTGAAGAAGAACGGCTACAACGACCTCACACCGGAAGAGAAGCGCCGCCTCTTCGACATCACCCGGAAGTGACGCCCGAAGGTCCCTAATTCAAGTTCCGTAAGCTTAATACACCACGGATTAAACAGATTAAACAGATTGGGGACTGCCGTGAGAGAATTTGATTCGGATTTAACAGAGACGCGACGAGGAACAATCCGTTCAATCCGAATCAAATCCAATTTGCATGAATAAATCCGTTCAATCCGTTTAATCCGTGGTTACAGAACATGTGGAAGTTAAATCCCCAAAGTCCTCAAAGACCCCAATGAAGCAGTTCCTAAAGCGATTCTCCCTCGGCATCGTCCTCTGCGCCAACGCCTGCATCATACTTTTGCTGTGGCTGTGTGTGGGGCTCACCTTTGTCTCGCCCGACGCCTTTCCCCGTCTGTCGCTCCTCACGCTGCTGTTCCCCGTATTCCTCCTCGCCGACCTCTGCTTCATCGTCTTCTGGCTGCTCTTCCACCCACGCTTCGTTTGGATTCCAATTGTCGGAGCGCTACTCGTTGCGGGATACATTCTTGACTATTGCCCCCTGCACATCTTCGGCAGCTGTGGCGAAGACAATGACAGCACAATCTCCGTCGTCAGCTTCAACGTCGGCTACATGAAAACCGACGAACAGCGGGAAGAACTCATCCGATTCATCAACAGTTCCGATGCCGACATCGTCTGCCTCCAGGAATTCTCCAAAACCTTCATCAAGACACATCAGGAATGGTTCGACTCCACAGGCTACCAGTATCTGCAGACAGGCACCGAAGCCGTTCTCTCACGCTTCCCCTTCCTCAGCGACACCATAAACATCAACTACCCTACGCGCAGCAACAACAGCATGGCTTGCTGGATAGAGTGTCTCGGAGACAGCCTCCTCGTCATCAACAACCACTTGGAAAGTAACCATCTGAGTCCTAAAGAACGCAACGAATACACCAATGCCATCATTGACCCGAACCGGCAAGCCATAGAAAGCAGCTCGCGTATGCTTGTGGGCAAGCTCAGCGAAGCCGCCGCCTACCGAGGCGCACAAACCGACAGCATCCGTGCTATCGTAGAACGCAACAGCGGCCATTCCGTCATCCTGTGCGGCGACCTCAACGAAACCCCCGTTTCCTATACCTATCAACAGCTTGCCCGATGCCTCACATCAGCCTATCGGCAGGCAGGCAGCGGCCCGGGCTTCACATACTCCCGGCGTTCCTTCCCCGTACGCATCGACCACCTTTTCTTCTCAAACGACTGGACATGCACGTCTTGTCGCGTTGACCGCACGGTTAAGTCGTCCGACCACTATCCTCTCATCGTGCGTTTAGGCAAAAAAGTACGATAATTCACCTTTTTTGCATAAAATTTCTTTCTTTTGCACGCTGTTTAAGGAAAAAGTCGTATCTTTGCACGCTCTTATGCAAAAACCAGAACATATATAAACAAAACATTAAATAATTATCAACAATGCAAAACAAAGGATTTGTAAAGGTTTTCGCGGTTCTGCTGACACTTGTGTGCCTCTTCTATCTGAGCTTCTCCGTCGTGACCAGTCACTACGAGAGCAAAGTCGAAGCACTGGCACAGACGGAAGGTCAGGCAGCTGCCGACCGCTATCTGGATTCTCTGCTGAACAACAAGGTTTACTGCAAAGTCTGGACATTGAAGGAATGCCGTGAGATGGGCATTGGCCTGGGTCTTGACCTTAAGGGCGGCATGAATGTCATTCTGGAAGTCAGCGTGCCAGACGTTGTCAAGGCACTGGCCGACCACAAAGAGGAAACAGACGAGAACTTCCGCAAGGCCGTCGAACAGGCGACCAAAGAGGCTGCAAGCAGCCAAAACGACTTTATCTCCTTATTTATTAAGGACTACAAGGCACTGGAGCCAAACAGGGCTCTTGCCGAACTCTTCGCTACACAACAGCTGCGCGAAAAGGTTACGACAAAGAGCACAGACTCCGAAGTCGAGGCCATACTCCGTGCAGAGGTGAAGAGTGCCATCGACAACTCGTACAACGTGCTTCGCACACGTATCGACCGTTTCGGTGTGGCACAGCCAAACATCCAGCAGCTTAAGGGCCAGGAAGGCCGCATCATGGTGGAAATGCCAGGCGTGAAGGAGCCGGAGCGCGTGCGCAAACTGCTCCAGGGCAGTGCCAACCTCGAGTTCTGGGAGACCTATAACACCCAGGAGATTGTTCCTTTCCTCGTTTCCCTCGACACCAAGCTTGCTTCTGTATTGAGCGGCATCAAGGAAGACGCTCCTGCCGATTCAGCAGAAACATCTGTTGCCAAAGCCGACGAATCTGTCGTTGAGGAGAAGGCCGACACGGCCAAGGCTGCCGCCGACCTCGCCTCTGCCGTTGCAAAGAAGAGCGACGAAGCCCCCACAGCCGTTTCCGATGCCGACCTCGAAAAGGCACACAAGCAGCATCCCCTGCTCAGCCGTCTGCAGATTGCACAGGGCGCTTACGGCTGCGTCGTTGGCTTTGCCAATAAGCGCGACATGAACGACATCGACGAACTCCTTGCTTCCCCCGAGGCAAAGGATATCCTTCCCTCTGACCTCCGCCTCAAATGGGGTGTGAAAGGCATGGGCGAGGGTGAAGGTGCCAGCATCTATGAGCTGTATGCCATAAGGGTAACAGAACGCAACGGCCGTGCTCCCCTTGAGGGCGACGTTGTGACCGATGCCAGCGACTCCTTCGACCAGCAGGGGCGTCCTTGCGTCAGCATGAAGATGAACGTGGACGGCGCACGCCGTTGGGCAGCTCTCACGAAGGCCAACCTCAAGCGCAGCGTCGCCATCGTCCTTGACGACAACGTGTATAGCGCTCCCACAGTTCAGACCGAGATTACCGGCGGCAACTCCGAGATTACGGGTAACTTCACCACGGAGGACACTCGCGACCTCGCTAATGTGCTCAAGTCTGGTAAGATGCCCGCTCCTGCAAAGATCGTGAGCGAAGAGATTGTCGGTCCTTCTCTGGGTGCCGAATCTATCCGTCAAGGCATTTGGAGCTGCGTCATCGCCTTTGTCATCCTCATGTTCTACATGATTGTGATGTACGGCTTCATCCCCGGCATGGTTGCCAACTGCGCCCTTATCCTCAACCTCTTCTTCACCATCGGTATCCTGACAAGCTTCCAGGCTGCACTGACCATGAGCGGTATCGCCGGTATGGTGCTCTCGCTGGGTATGGCCGTCGATGCCAACGTGCTCATCTACGAGCGCACGAAGGAGGAGATGAAGGCCGGCAAGAGGGTACGCGAAGCTTTGTCTGCTGGTTACAGCAACGCCTTCAGCGCCATCTTCGACTCGAACCTGACGTCTGTCATTACGGCTGTCATCCTCTACTACTTCGGTACAGGACCCATCCGCGGCTTCGCAACCACATTGCTCATCGGTATCTGTGTAAGCTTCTTCACCGCTGTCTTCCTGACCCGCGTTGTCTATACACAGGTGATGGAAAAGGACAAGTGGCTCGGCCTCACCTTCCGCACTGCCATCGGCGACAAGATTTCGTTCCAGAACCCTGCATACAAGTTTATGAGTGCTTACAAGAAGAGCTTTACTATCTTCGGCGTTCTGGCAATCATCAGCATAGGCTTCATCTTCGGCCGCGGCTTCAGCAGAAGTATTGACTTCACCGGCGGTCGCAACTTTGTAGTGCTCTTCGAGAACGAGGTACAGCCGGAGTCAGTTCGTGGCTTGTTGGCCCAGGCATTCCCCGAAAGCAATACCAGTGCCATCGCACTCGGTACAGAGGGCAAGACCATCCGTATCTCCACAAACTACCGCATTGATGAGGACGGCGTAGAGGTTGACAGTGAGATTGAAGAAAAGCTCTTCAACACCCTTCAAGGCGGCGGTCTGCTGGCAGGCGACCTCACCTTGGACAACTTCATCAACCGCGACGAGCGTGCCGGAGGCTCTATCATCAGCAGCCAGAAGGTAGGCCCTTCCGTGGCCGAGGACATTACAAACGGAGCCATCTGGAGCGTCATCCTGGCCTTCATCGCTATCTTCATCTATATCCTCATCCGTTTCCGCAACGTATCATTCTCCATCGGTGCCATCACCGCACTGATTGTGGATGTCATCCTCATCTTGGGTATGTACAGTATCTGCTGGGGCTGGATGCCGTTCTCTCTTGAGATCGACCAGACGTTCATCGGTGCTGTGCTGACCGCTATCGGTTATTCTATCAACGACAAGGTGGTTGTCTTCGACCGTATCCGCGAGTACCTCCACCTGCACCCGAAGCGTGACAAGCAGGAACTCTTCAACGAATCCCTGAACAGCACCTTGAACCGTACCATCAACACCTCTGTCTCCACGTTCATCGTACTGGCAGTCATCTTCTGCCTCGGCGGTGCAAGCATCCGCAGCTTCGCCTTCGCAATGATTCTCGGTGTTGTATTCGGTACGCTCTCGTCCATCTTCGTGGCAGCTCCCACAGCTTACCTCACCAGAGGCAAGAGCATTGTGGACGAGTCACAGCAAAGTCAGGGCGACAACGCCCGCAGCTACGGAAAATTAGAGAAGAAATAGGAAATCCGAACTCTAACCTTAAGATAGAGGAGCCGCAACGTTGCAATTGGTCAGCGTTGCGGCTCTTCGCATTATATCCCAAGGTCAAAAGAATAACATTTTTGACCTGATGGTATTCCGCTCACCTCTCGTCCAATTCTTAATATGCAGCTTGCGTTTTCAAAAACGCAAGCTGCATATTTGAAAACGCAGGCTGCGTTTGTAAAAACGCAAGCTGCGTTTTAAGAATTATCTACGGGGAAAAAGAAAATTTTTTTCTTTTCTTTGCCTTATTATGTCAGATAAATTTCGTATTTTTGCAGGGGAAATACATAGACACACAGCACTATGAAATTCTGTTTTAAGTTAATTATCGTCCATTTCATCGCTTTTTTTGCACTTTTGCTACCTTCTTCGGCACACAATTACAACGGCAACGGCATATGCACCGATGCGGATTGTACCGACCCATTCCAGCCGCCGATGCAGGAAGACGGCTGGTATCTGCTCGCCAACGCGGGCAATGTGGAGTGGTTCTCTGCGCAGGTCAACCAGGGAGGCAACAACATCTTCATTTGGGGCAAGCTGACCGACGACATTGACTTCACAGGCGTCACGCACACACCCATCGGGGTGAACGATGTCACGAAGTTCAACGGCAAGTTCGACGGGCAGGGCCATCGCATCCTGAACCTCAAGCTGCGCTCTTCCAACAACTTGCAGGGCTTCTTCGGCGGACTTCGCGGCGGCGGGACTACCGTTCGCAACCTCATCATTGACAAGTCGTGTACCATCAACGGCAAGCAGCGCGTGGGCGGCATCGCTGCGTTTGCACAGACCATCACCGGTGAGCCGATTGTCATCGAGAACTGCATCAACGAGGCGAACATCACAGGCACGAGCACCGCTGTGGGCGGCATTCTTGGCGGAAGCATGAGCCCGCATCCCGCCATCCACATTCGCAACTGCATCAACAAAGGCGTCGTGCGAGGCTCCGGCGAGTCGGCAACCATAGCAGGATGGCTGGGCGACAACGACGGCTCGCTCGTGGAGAACTGCTACAACACGGGCCGCCTCATGGGTCTCGACGATAGCAAACGTAACATGGTGCGGCACGGAGGCTCGTCCGTCGTACGCAATCTCTATGAATTCTACAAGAACTCCACCTATACGCAGGGCATCAAGAAGGATTGGATAACGGCTTCGCCCATGTCGAGCGGCGAGCTGTGCTACCGGCTTTCGAGCGGGCAGAACGGCGATGTCTGGCGGCAGACGATTGGCGGGGACGAGGCTCCGATGCCTTTCGGTACGTCTCTCAAAGTGTATCTCTGTGGCAAGGCCAATTGCGACGGCAGCCTGATAACTGACGAATCGTTCTTCTCCAACGCGGACGAAGGGCTTGTCCTGTTGGGACACCAGTATGAGAAAGGGCATTGCACCGTCTGTGGCGCCCTGCAAGCCGATTATGACTTCCCGCCTCGCAAGGTCTTCCTCATGGCCGGACAGAGCAACGCCGACGGTCGGTCAGCGATAGGCACGATGCCGCAGTACATCCAGGATTACGCCGACAACGGCGGCAACAAGTTCTGCTACTGGAGCTATGCCAATGGCACCGAGGCAGCTTGGCAGATGTTCGGCGGCAAGTTGGTTCCCTACATGCCCTACACAGACAACAACAGCACGTCGCGTTGCGGCTTCGACGGCATCGTCTATCACCTCATCGAAGAGGCTTTGGGACAACGCTTCTTTGTCATCAAGGAAAGCCGGGGCGGCACGGCCATCGACACGCGATGCTCCAGCAGCGGAGACCTCTGGTGGAACGCCGCGCCCGAATGGCTCGCGACGGCCTCTCCACGCAGCGGCCACTCCCTCGCCCTCGAGTTCACCGAGAACATCGGGCTTTGCATGGACAATGTCCTGTCACAGCTTCAGGAAGGCTACCGCATACAGTGCATCATGTGGCACCAGGGAGAGGCCGACCGGACACAGCCTTCCGCCTATCACGACAACCTGCGGCAACTCGTCTCCTACATGCGCTCATGGCTCGTCAGCAAGACGGGCGACGAGCGTTACGCGAACCTCCCCTTCATTGCCGGCACGGTGAATCGTAGCAGCACGCAGTACAATGCTCAGGTAGAGCAGGCCGTCCTGCAACTCGCAGCAGAGGATATGAACTTCCACGTCGTGGACATGAGCGACTGCAAGCTCGGCTCGGACAACCTCCACTTCGACGCCGACGGCTGCCTCGACGCTGCCCAGCGGATGTTCCAGAAGCTCGTGTCGCTCGGTTTGCTTGAGGAAGAAGAACCGACAGCCGTTCCTTCCCTTCCACAGACGAGCATCCCGGCCGAAGTCATCTACGATTTGTCGGGTAGGAAATGCACGGCAATCCACAAAGGCATCTATATCAAAGGCAAACGAAAGCTTATTGAATAAAGCAAGGCCAAAGTTTTTTGATTTGTGAATTAAATGTCGTATCTTTGCACCCGTATTAACCGAATTATATAATGAAATGAGTCCAAACGAACTCAACGAACTGCTGAAGCAGACTGTCGGCCAGCTCTCGGAGCCGGAATCGCTGCACGGCCTCTTCCGCGAAGTCAGCGAGGGCGACCCGCTTCCCTCTGCTCCTGCATTAACCGAGATAGTCGATCTCTGCCGTGCCATCATTTTCCCCGGCTTCTACGGCAAGTCGCTCCTCAGTCGCGAAACACTCCCCTATCACATCGGCGTCAGCCTGGACCGCCTCAGCCACTTGCTCACGCAGCAAGTGCTGGCAGGGCTTTGCTTCCAAAGGACAGAGCCGATGGAGACGTGCGAACTCACGGAGAAGGCACAAGCCATAACGGGCAAGTTCATCTCCTGGCTGCCGGAGCTGCGCCGCATCCTTGCCACGGACGTCGAGGCAGCATACAACGGCGACCCCGCTGCTGATTCCTATGGCGAGATCATCAGTTGCTATCCCGTCATCAAGGCGCTTACCTGCTACCGCATCGCCCATGAGTTATTGCTGTTGGGCGTGCCTCTCATCCCCCGAATCATTACCGAAATGGCACACAGCGAAACGGGCATCGACATCCATCCGGGCGCTCAGATAGGTCATCACTTCACCATCGACCACGGTACAGGCGTTGTCATCGGTGCGACGTGCATCATCGGGAACAATGTGAAGCTGTACCAAGGTGTCACGCTCGGTGCGAAGAGTTTCCCGTTGGACGAGAAAGGCAACCCCATGAAAGGCATCGCCCGTCACCCGATTCTCGAGGACAATGTCATCGTTTACAGCAACGCGACGGTTCTCGGACGCATCACCATTGCCAAAGGCACCGTTATCGGCGGCAACATCTGGGTAACGGAAAGCACCAAGCCGGGCGAGCAACTCGTACAAGCCAAAAAGCGCATCAGCCAAGTGGTGAGGCCTGAGGACTGGGGATGCCTGTAGAGAAACAAACAATTGATATATGGATAATGATAGTCAAAGAAGTTAAAGAAGTTAGAGGAAGTTAAAGAAGTTAAAGGACAATAGTTTTTGCTGCTGCCAAAAGTAATGTCCTTTAACTTCCCAGCGAGCATAGCGAGCGATAACTTCTTTAACTCCTTTAACTTCCCCAAATAATAAAACATGGAAAACCCGAATTGGCAGACTCCCGCCACGAAGAAGGGAGAAGAGTTTGAAATGATAGCCAAGACCTTCCAGGGCCTTGAGACGGTGCTGGCCGGCGAACTGATCGACCTCGGTGCAAACAATATACAAATAGGCAGACGCATGGTGTCGTTCACCGGCGACAAGGAACTTCTCTACCGTGCCAACTTTCAATTGCGCACCGCCATCCGCATCCTGATGCCCATCAAGCACTTCCGCGCCACTTCGGCCGACGAGGTGTATGATGCCGTGCAGGAGATTGAATGGAGCCACTACCTGACCAACGATACGACGTTTGCCGTAGATAGCGTGGTCTTCAGCACCGAGTTTCGCCACAGCAAGTTTGTGGCCTACAAGGTGAAGGATGCGATTGTCGATCAGATGCGGGAGCGTACGGGAGAACGCCCGAACATCCGCATCACCAATCCCGACCTGCAGCTCCACATCCACATCGCAGAGTATGACTGCACCCTCTCGCTCGACACGAGTGGCGAGAGCCTGCATCGTCGTGGCTACAGGCAGGAGACGGTGGAAGCCCCGCTGAACGAAGTCTTGGCGGCTGGCATTATCATGTTGACGGGTTGGAAGGGCGAATGCGACCTCATCGACCCGATGTGCGGCAGCGGCACCATCCCCATTGAGGCTGCCCTCATTGCCCGAGGCATCGCTCCCGGCGTGTATCGCAAGGAATATGCCTTCGAGAAGTGGCCCGACTTCGACCAGGAACTCTTCGACAGCATCTATGAGGATGACTCGCGGGAGCATGAGTTCGAGCATCATATCTACGGCTACGACATCAACCGGGGTGCTGTCGCCATCGCCACGACCAACGTCAAGGCAGCCGGCTTGAGCAAGGAAATCACCATCCAGCAGCAGGACTTCGCCAACTTCAAGCAGCCGCAGGAGAAGAGCATCATCATCACGAATCCCCCTTACGGCGAGCGCATCTCGGCTCCCGACCTGCTCGGTCTCTACAAGATGATAGGCACGAAGCTGAAACACGACTTTACCGGCGGCGATGCCTGGGTGCTGAGCTACCGCGAGGAGTGCTTCGACCAGATAGGCCTCAAGCCGTCGCTACGCACGCCGCTCTACAACGGGAGCCTTGAGTGCGAACTCCGAAAGTACCAGATGTTCAGCGGGAAATTCAACGATATGCGTGCCCAGGGCGGCGACATCAAGACGGCTCAGGAGCGTCGCATGATGGCCGACCGCAAGCGCTTCAAGCAGCAACGCGACTTCAAGGAACGCCTCGAGGACGATCCCCGCGAGCGTTTCACACGCAAGAAGGACAGGGAAGACTATCGCCGCGACGAGAAAAGAGGCGGACGCGACATGAGACGCGGTGACCGCGACATGAGGCGGAACGACCGCGAGGACAGGTTCGGCGGACGCGAGGACAGGCGCGGCGGACGCGACATGAAGCGGAATGACTTCAGAAAGCCCTCCCCGAGAAGGGACAGGGGCAGGCGCGATTGAAAACGGGACGCTGAAGTGTTAAAAACGCACCACGGTGTGTCGGGCAACGCGGCACGCTGCGTTGGTCATCGCGGCACGCTGCGTTAGCAATCGCGGCACGGTGCGTTTGACGACGAGGCACGCCCCTTGAATGTCAGAGACTTATGAAAACAGGAAAATCAAAAGGATAAAAAGTAAAAAGGATAAGACAAAGATGATGAAAACCAAACATTTAGCTCTTACACTCCTTCTGCTTATGACAACAGGTTCCCTCTTTGCACAGAAACTCTTCACGCTCGAAGAACTGAATTTTGGTGGAAAGAATGCCTCGAAGTTCACTCCCGAGCGATGGCAGCTGCGCTGGGAAGGCGACAAGCTCGTCGATGCCGACAAGAAGCCGGCCTGCGTGATTGACCCAAAGACAGGCAAGCCCATCGAAGGAGAAACCGTTGACCTCAATGCAAACAAGCGCACGAGGCACGAGGGCGAGCTGGAGTTCTGCAAGGCTTCCGGTGCGGTTGCTTTCCTGAAAGACAATAACTTGTGGGTTGCCGAAGCCGACGGCACGGAGCATCAGCTGTCCTTCAACGGCTCTCGCGAAATTGTCTATGGGCAGAGCGTCCATCGCGATGAGTTCGGCATTTACAAGGGAACCTTCTGGTCGGGCGACGGGCAGCAGCTGGCCTTCTATCGCATGGACCAAAGCATGGTGGCCGACTATCCGCAGGTCAACACGTTTGAGCGTGAGGCGACGCTTGCACCGGACAAGTACCCGATGGCGGGCATGACCTCGCACAAAGTGACGGTCGGCATCTTCTCCCTTCAGACGAAGCAGGTCGTGTGGCTCGACTTTGGCGACCCCACCGACCGTTACTTCACGAACATCGCTTGGGCGCCCGACGGCAAGACACTCTATCTCTACGAGCTCAACCGCGACCAGAACCATACGACGCTCGATGCCTACGATGCCGCCACTGGCCGCAAGATAAAGACACTCCGCGAGGAGTTCTCGGAGAAGTACGTCGAACCCCTTCATCCCATTACCTTCCTGCCCTGGGACAGCACGAAGTTCATCTACTGGAGCCGTAAGGACGGCTACCGGCACCTCTACCTCATGGACACAGACGGCAAGGAACTCGGACAGCTGACCAGCGGCAAGTGGGAGATGAAGGAACTCGTCGGCTTCTGCCCCGCCACGAAGTGCGCCATCATCATCACGAAGGAGGCGGGCGACCTGCAGCGCAACATCTACAGCCTCAACCTGAAGACAAAGAAGCGGACGCTGCTCGACAACGGCCTCGGCTGCCACTCCGCCAGACTCTCCGCCGACGGGCGTTACCTCATCGACACTTGGCAGGAGCCGACATTGCCGCGTGCCTGTGCCGTGACCGACACGAAGACTGGCAGGCAGACGTTGCTCCGCACGGCAAAAGACCCGTGGGAAGGCTGGTATCAGCCCATATTCGAGCAAGGCACCATCCTCGCCGCTGACGGCCAGACGACGCTCTACTGGCGCATGGTGAAGCCGATGGACTTCGACCCGGGCAAGAAGTATCCGACCGTCATCTACGTCTATGGCGGCCCGCACGCCCATAATGTCGAGGCCTCATGGCACTGGGGCAGTCGCTCCTGGGAAACCTACATGGCACAGAAAGGCTACATCCTCTTCATCCTCGACAACAGGGGAAGCGAGGACCGCGGGCGCGACTTCGAGCAGGCGACGTTCCGCCATCTCGGTCAGGAAGAGATGAAAGACCAGATGCAGGGCGTCGAATACCTGAAGACGCTGCCATACGTTGACAGCAATAGACTTGGCGTACACGGCTGGAGCTACGGGGGCTTTATGACCACATCGCTGATGACCACCTATCCCGACGCGTTCAAAGTGGGCGTGGCAGGCGGCCCGGTTATCGACTGGAAGTGGTACGAGGTGATGTACGGCGAGCGCTACATGGACACGCCCCAGCAGAATCCCGACGGATACGAGCAGACAAGCTGCATCCCAAAAGCAAGGAACCTGAAGGGCAAGCTGCAGATCATCATCGGCATGAACGACCCGACGTGCGTTCCCCAGCACTCCCTACAGTTCCTCAACGCTTGTGCCGAGGCAGGCACACAGCCCGACTTCTTCGTCTATCCGGGCGAAGGCCACAACATGGCCGGGCATAAGAGTGTCCACCTCCACGAGAGGATTACGCAGTACTTTGAGGATTACCTGAAGTAAGGAACGATGGGAAAGACCTTTCTCCACAGGCTGCTGTTGATGGCAGCGCTTTGTTCCATGCTTCCCATGCAAGCCCTGTATGCAGACAACAGCGAGAGGAAGCTGACAGGGACGCTGATGGGGTCGGACGAGAACGGGCGTTCCTGGGTAGGCTTGGACTTGGGGACACCCTACGTCATTAACCGCGTGGGATGGTGTCCGCAGGAAGGTGTTTCGGAGCCGGGCAGTGTTGTACTTGGCTTGTTTGAGGGTTCCAACAGAGAGGACTTTATGGATGCCCTTCCGCTCTATATGATTAAGGAGGAGGGAACGGTCGGCGTGTTCTCGTATGCCGATGTGCAGGTGTCGAGAGGCTTCCGTTATGTCCGTTGGTGCGCACCGTCCGACACCAATAGCGATGCCGTCGAGGTGGAGTTCTACGGCTATGCAGGCGAGGGAAACGACAGCCGTTTCTACCAACTGACCAATCTGCC
>Ga0310694_10004169_pt1 | contig 14030 bp, 14 predicted proteins | sample 174DNAGHGhighgp2_FD_203884 | JGI IMG/M metagenome (GOLD analysis project Ga0310694, IMG submission 203884) | Sheep rumen microbial communities from Palmerston North, Manawatu-Wanganui, New Zealand - 1742 DNA GHGhigh gp2 (v2) (version 2) | ecosystem: Host-associated > Mammals > Digestive system... | reverse complement strand
GTAGATGAAAGGCTTATGCCCCTACAGGGCGATTGCCTCCTTCCCAATTTCCCAGGGCGTTGCCCTGGGCTGGAGGCTTATTGCCCCTTCGGGGCGTTATCGGAAAGATGCGGATAATCATTAAAAAAAAATATTTGCGCAGAATTACAAGACCTACAAATTGTTGGACTTGGACCTGGAGGTGCAGAACGACCGGCCAATAATTCTCATTGGAGGTGGAAACGGTTGTGGAAAAACCACACTCTTTGATGCCATTTATCATGCCCTGTCCCGTACTGAATAAGTTGACACTTTTGAAATCAAAAAGTGTATCAGTATGCGAGACAATCGTGGAATGACAGATGAGAAAAGAATGGCGTTACTCCATGAGTATCTGTCCTCAGAGCAATCAAGAGCGTCATTTGAGCAAGAAAAAGGTCTTACTCATAGTACTATTTACGCCCAAAAATGCCCTTTTTGATGCCCAAAACGGCGGTAAAATGGGCTTTTTGAAGCCGAACTTGGTAGGAAATGCGCGTCAGATGGGAGAAATTGCGCTAAAAAATGACCTTCAACAGAGTTGAAAGCGTCCCCAACGATGTCCAAAATCGCGGTAAAATGGGCTATTTTGAGCTCAGATGGGAGAAATTGCGCTGAATTTATACACTTTTTAACAATCTTCGGCTTTTGGCTGGTTCATGGAAATCTTTTATTTTTGCGACATCAAATCTGGAAACGTATGCCAAAGAAAAAAGACGAGTTGGGTTATCATCTTGAATTGATGTTGATCCGCCACGAGAAACTGAGATGGAGCAATGCCATCATCGATGCTCCCATATCATACAACCTCCTTGAACGCCGGGCGATGTACTTCCTTACGGGAGAGGTTAAGCGCAAGTTCGTGGAGAAAGGCTTAGGGGTGCCGCAAAACTGGAAGGATTTATATTTCTACCTGACCCCTTTACACAGGTAATCATGGTGATTCAGGGCAAGGAGAAGCAGCCCAAGTTCATCAAGGGTACCAAGCAATACAAGCGCAATGCCATCATCGACTATGTACTGAAGGAAAACCTGAAGGAATTCGGGTGGTCTATAGAGCCGCCAGCATCAAGGAAGGAGAGGGCAAGAGACCTCATTGAAACAGTGTGACCATCATTCGCGGTACTACAATACCACCAATATATATTAATGTCAAACATCAAAAGCGCGTCAAAATGGAGAAAATAAACAACCATCAGCAACAAAACCGTTCGGAGGGGTTAACATCGACTTTTCCAAAAAACGGGAAGAAAATGTTCAAAATCTTTCGTAGGTGTAAAGTACTGTTAGTTAACACTTCTGAACACCATTTTACAATGCCAAAAAGCCCTCGGTTGTGCAAATGTTGTGCAAAAACGGTGTCAAAAAAATCAAGTGCCTGAAAATCAGACACTTGACTCTCGCATTTGTCGGGATTACTGGACTCGAACCAGCGACCTCGCGCCCCCCAGACGTGTGCGCTACCAACTGCGCTAAATCCCGATTTTGCGTTGCAAAGGTAGGCTTTATTTTTGAATAACGCAAATTTTAAGGCAGTTTTTTTTGTTTTTTCTTGAACTCAACGATATTTTTGCACTTTCCAACTTATACTAGGGGCTCTTCAATAGCTATTTTTCACTTTTAAACGTCGTATGCTCAATCATAAAAAGTAATCCAGTTGGTGCGGTACTTGTAGTCGGCGGCCTGTTTGCTTTCTGGGAATATCTCTTTCACCTTCCCGGAGTTGTCTCTGTACCATGCGTAGTTCCAACCAGCGCCCATGTCCAAATAGATGGCATTGGTGATTTTGTTGTCCATCAGGCATTTGATGTAATATTCAAGTGTGACGACCTTTCTCGACTCCACCAGGCATAGGCGCCCGTCCTTCTCACATAAAGCGCGGTATCGGGTTCTGTTTTTCCGCATACGTTCCCACATAGGCGTCTGCTTGCCATTGAGGATGATGAGAAACTGACAAAAGGCCATCCGGCAGGTGGGGTGGGTGTTCAGGAAGGTTGTCTTGTCCATAAACGCCCATTTGTCCCCATACCACACGAAAGCTCCTGTGTTGGCACGGCAGTTATATCCTTTGTGCCATGTCCCGCTGCTCACATGGGCGTCTGCCACGTTGGTGTGTGCAAACGTCGACAGCCGCTGGCCGGTGAAGGCGGCCTCGCAGCAGAATGTCACTCGGGAGTCGCTGCTCGTCGGCATGCTCCCCAGGGTCAAGTCGATGGAGTTGAAGTCGGGATAATAAAAGGTGAGGTCTGATGTTTGTACGACCTCTGTGGCAGAGAGATGGATGATGGAGAAGAGGATAGGCAGGGTGAAGATGAGTCTTTTCATATGGCTTTACGGGGTGGATGGTGAGTGGTGGATGGTAATCGTCATAAGGGTTTATCCCAATTTTGATTCTTTTGAAGAACAAAAGTAGGAAAAATCCATGGAAAAGCAAAAATATTGCGTATTTTTGTACCCCGTTAGGTAAGGATATGTCAAGATTATTAAAACGTGAATGATATGAAAAGGATTTTTCTGGCGATGACCTTTGTTTTCATCGCATGCAATTTGGTTGCGCAGACTGACAGGATGAAAGTCGTGGTGACCAATGACGGACAATTGGTGGGGAGGTTTGTGAGAGAGACTGCCACCTCATACATTGCCAATCCCGTAGACTGGGAGGAAGTGATTTCAAAGAAAGAGGGGCGTGTGGAGGTTTGGACGCCGGAGAAGGGTAAGGGATTTGTAGCACGAAAATCCGGGGTGACTGGCAACATCAACGTGCGCAAAGGACCATCTACAAATACCGTTGTCGTGACTAAGATAACAGAGGCTGACAGTAATAAAGACTTTCCCGATAATGTCTTTAAGTGCATCGGAAAGACCAAAGGATGGTACAAAATCAAGATTAAAGGAAAGGTGGGTTATGTCAGGCAGGACCTGGTGGAATGGGCTGCCTACTATGCCGATTGAATCCTTGATGGCTGGATACTTCCCGTCTTCCTCAAAAGTAAGGCTTTCCTTCTGGCTCAGTATGCACTTTTTATGTGGGACTCATCACGTCTCCCCGGAAGATTGCAACTGACAACCTTTGGCAAAAATGACGACCATGAGATGTCCTCGCCGTAAATTGAACTTCCGTGACCTTGGCGGCATTCCCTTGCCCGATGGCAATGGGTGTGTGCCAAAGGGACTGTTCTGCCGCAGTGGGAAACTTAGCGTTCTCTCCAAGGAGGATTGTGCGCGATTCCTTGATAAGCATCGTGTGGGATGTGTCATCGACTTGCGTACGCCCATTGAGGTATGCGAGTTCCCCGATCCATTGCCCGAAGATGTGGAATACCTGCAAATCCCCATCTTGAAGGATGCGGCTGTTGGTATCACTCATGAGACAGGCTCCGACCCGATGACCATCATCCGAAATCTGAGAAAACATCCTGAGAAGCTCAAGGAGATGGTGCCCGACTTCAACCAATTATACCGACAGACCGTCACCGATGACTATAGTAGGAAGCAGTTGGACTATGTGGTGGATGTCTTGAGAAGGAATGCGGAAAAGGGGGTGTGCACGCTTTTCCATTGCACGGCCGGGAAGGACAGGACGGGGATTGCTTCCATGGCGTTGCTCAAATCCTATGGCGTCAGCGACGAAGAGATTGTAAGAGACTATATGCGGACAAATAGAAATGCCTTTTGGGCTACTATGAAGAAATGTGTTGCCATCGCACTCCTCACCAGAAACTGGAGTCTTGTCAAAACGGCATACCAGTCGTTCATGGCCGACAAAAGTTTGATTGTCATTGCTCTACGGAATTATGAAAAGAGTGCAGATTAGTCCGACCACTCCGACCGCTCCGATTATTCCGACCACTCCGATCACTCTGAAAAACTCCGATATGAAAAAAGTATTGCTTTTCTTTTTGCTCCTTTCAATTCTCACTTCGGCAGTGGCTGTCGACGTGGATGCTGCCTCGTGGGCGTATTGCCGCATGCCAGGAGACTCCATGGTGTTGTCAAGTCCTACAGAGGGCGTGGTCAATGGCTTTTTTGTCGAGGAGGCGCAGATGAAAGATGACATCTTGCAGATGCTGTCACGCTTCGCCATCTATCTGAAAAATGATTTCCAAGAGTGCAAGGAACCCAACAGCCTCAATGAGCCATGCGGATGCTTCAAGGGAGAGAACACCATGGGCAGCGACGAAAGGGGGGTCAGGCCCAACGCCGACCTCTCCATGGTGTGCGCATTCCTCGTGAAATACGGAAAGGGTAGGGTGGAGTTGCCCGATGGGGTTACATGGGATGAATTGCAGCAAATGGCCATGAAGAGCCTCGTCTTCGCATACAGCACACACAAGGCCAACAAGCTCAAGGTGTGTGCCGGCAACAGATATTGGGGAAGCACGGGTGTTGGTGACGCTGTTTGGGAGAGTTCGCTATGGGCCATGTCGGTCGCATATTCTGCTTTCTTCCAATGGCACCTCCTTTCCGACTCGCAGAAAAAACATGTCTATCAGCTATTGAAGGCTGAATGTAACTATGAATTGGAAAGGTCCATACCTACGGGGTATGTGGGTGACACCAAGGCGGAGGAGAACGGATGGGAGGTCGATGTCCTGGCTGCCACTTTGGGGCTGTTCCCCAATGACGAACTCGCATCAAGGTGGTTTGAAAGGCTACGGGAATTTGCCATCAACTGCCATTCCCAAAAAGATGATGCCGACAACGACTTGGTGATTGATCCGGAACATGACGGCAAAACCATAAAAGACTTGTTCATTGGTCAAAACCTCTATGATGACTTCACACTGCAGAATCACGATTATTTCCATACTTCATATCAAAACGTGGTCATCCAGGAACTAGGGGAGGCGGCACTGGCTCTCAAGTTGTTTCAGAAAGAATTGTACGGCGAGGAGAAGTGGAAGACAAATGCGCTGATGCACAACAACGACAATGTCATGCAGAAAGTGCTCTATTGGTTGGCACTCGCGGATGGGGAGCTTGCCATGCCCAATGGTAACGATTGGAGCCTCTTCCTCTACGACCAAATCACGTCATACAGCACCAACGCTTGCTTCTTGAGAGACCCGAAAGCGCTGATGCTGGAAAACCTCGCATACAAGATGATCAAGGCAAGGCAGACCACCACCAAGGACGGGAGTTGGCTGCTCAGGGCTGATGTGAAGGCAAGAAGGATGGGAGTTCAGGCACATCGCGTCATGATGACATGGCTCATGCATGAGATGATGCCTACGGCGGAAATGAAACCTGTTGAATGGGAGGATTTCAACAGACAATACAGCAGGGCGAAAGTCTTCCATTCTCAGAACATCGTGAGGGCGGCCAACGAGCATCGCTTCGTCGTCTTCTCTTGGAGCAAGGGACTGGAAAGCTATACTGGCTACATCGCTGCCAACTCCGTGGACAAGAACAAGGTAATCGTGCCCTTCAGACTCAACAACACTGGAAATTTCCTTGGGTGGTATGTGGTGCAGGGGATGCGTACCGATGCAGTGCCCGTCGTTGAAAACGCCTGCAAGTTGGACGGCAACAGTTTTGTGATGAACGGCGAAATAGACACCAACGACTCCACGCTCAACAACCGTTTCGCCATCTATGCCACTCCGGGAAACGCCGTCGTCTATGCCGACTTCGTGCATGCCAACGACAGTGGCACCATTGTCAAGGAGAGGGGAGGGCTGATGGCTATCAGCGTGGATGAGTTGACCAAGACAAAACGCACTTTCCACACGGCTGATGGTGAGAAACTGCTTGATGGCAGCGAGACGGTATCCATGTTTGGACCTTGGCTCAATATCGACAATACATTTGGCGTGGTGTCATTGGGGCGCAAGCTGATGGCGTTTGACGAGAAAGCCCCTTGCAATTCCATCATGACGGCAAAACTCTATGCATCGTTTTCTGATGAGATGAGGAAGGTGAATAAGGGGGATGTGGTTGACAGAAGGGCCATTGTTTATTATTCCAACATCGATGCCGAAACCACTGCAAAGATGGCGAAACTCAACTGCCAACTCCCGACAGCTGAGGGGTGGAACGCCGTCTTGGCTTTCGACCCGGACAGCACGGCTTTCCTTTTGCTTGCACGGTTTGCGGGGGAAGGGAAATGCGTGCTGAAGGATGTCAAGACGCCTTTCGGAGCACCGGTGTTCTTCCCGGGATGCACTATCATGGAAAATGGTTCTGAGGCCGCCTTCGTTGCAAAGGAAAACCAATCTCTGGTTCAAGTGGTCAGATTCTTCATCGTTGGGGTGGGGGTGGAGGCTGTCCAGGATGGGGATGACGCCATTCGCTTGCACAATCTCGTCAAGGGGAGGAACTCCGTCTTGGTGAATGCTTTCGCTAATGGAAAGAGATTTACCAAGATGTTGAAAATCAAAAAGAAAGACTTGAAAATCACATTGACAGCAGAAGAATTACTGATAGAGAAAATATAGGTTGCGGCAAAGTCGCAACCTACATTATTATAATATCAAGTCATATGGTGAACGCGTTTTCCTAAGCTTTGCGTCGGTCGCTTTCCTTGATGATGCCGTGACGGTAGGCGTAAAGCAGTTTCTCCAAGTCGGCGATTTGAAGACGGATTTCCGCCCCCCTGTCTGTATCGGCCACTCGCATGCGATAGGTTGACATCTCAACAATCTGCGTGGTGCCGAGGATGTCGGTGCCTCGGAGGATGGCGTCGCGGGCCGAGGTGAAGGGTTCGTGTTGAACCAGTTGGAAACCGCGGCTGTGATAAACCAAGGTGTAGCCGGCAATGCCCGTTTCCTTGTGGTATGCTTCGGAGAAACCGCCGTCGATCACCATCAATTTGCCGTCGGCCTTGATGGGGGTCTCGCCTGTCTTCACATGCACCGGTACGTGACCGTTGATGATATGGCGGTTGGGGCCTTCCACGCCGAAGGCATCCATGATGCGGTCGCAGATGTCGGCGTTGTCGCGTAACTTGAAATAGTAGCCTTTCTCTTCCTTGTGAGTCTCCTTCTCCTTGAGGAAATAGCGCTCGAAAGTGGCCATCTTCGACTTGCCGAAGAGGGGAGAGTCCTTGCCGCACCAGAGGTAGAGGAAATAGTCGATGGCGTGCTGGCGCTCGTCGGGTTCCGTGTCGCTCTCGAAGGCGGAGCGGATGAGCATCCCGATGTGGTGCATCAGGTCCATGCCGGTGAATTTCCTGCCGTTGTAGAGTTCCACTTCCTTGAACGAACCGTCGGCGTTGAGCGGGACGGAGGCGTGGAAGAGAAGATTGTTGTTGATGACGGCATACATGCACCCATGGCGCAGGATGAGACGGATGTGGCGGTGTAGTTTCTCACTCACGGTGAATGAGTGGCGCAGGCGGTCCATCAACTGGCGTTCGCCAGTGGTCAGGGTGGTGGGTGAAGCTGGGTCTACGGTGGGGAAATGATTGCTGCTGAGCTGGTATTCCTCGCCGTTGAGGGTGATGACGCCTCGGCTGTAGTCCACTTGGCTGAGCACGTCGCGGTCGCCCATGTCCCATTCGGGGTGCCGGGCGGCCAATTGGGCCTCTATCTTGAATTGCAGGATGGAGATGGCTTTGTGCATGCGGGCGGTGAGCATGCGGCTCTTTTCGTCCATCGTGTTCTCGCCGAGGGTGCGTGGAAGGAACTCCTCGCAAGGGTCGTCGCCGTAGGTTTCAAGGGCGAAGGTGGCTAAGGGCATCAAGTTGATGCCGTAGCCTTCTTCCAGCGTGATGAGGTTGGCATAACGCAGGGAGAGGCGGAGCACGTTGCAGATGCAGGCTTCGTTGCCGGCGCAGGCACCCATCCAGAGGATGTCGTGGTTGCCCCATTGGATGTCCCAACTGTGGTAGTCTTGCATCGTGTCCATGATGAGGTGGGCGCCGGGACCGCGGTCGTAGATGTCGCCGAGGATATGGAGTTGGTCGACGGCGAGGCGGTGGATCACATTGCAGATGGCAACGATGAAGGCGTCGGCACTGCCGGTGGAGATGATGGTGTCGGTGATGGCACTCACATAGTTGGTCTTGTCCACGTCTTCCGTACGCTCGTGAAGCAACTCCTGGATGATGTAGCTGAATTCAGGGGGGAGGATCTTGTTGACCTTGGAACGAGTGTATTTGCTCGACACGTCGCGGCAGACTTTCACCAAGTGATGGATGGTGATGTGATACCAGTCGTTGATGTCCTCCTCCGTTTCCTTCACCAGCTCGAGCTTCTCCCGGGGGTAATATATCAAGGTGCAAAGTTCTTTTTTCTCCGACTCTCTGATTTGGTTGCCAAAGAGTTCGTTCACCTTGCGCTTGATGTTGCCGGAGGCGTTCTTCAGGATGTGTTGGAAGGCTTCAAATTCGCCATGGATGTCGGCGAGGAAGTGTTCTGTTCCCTTGGGCAGTTGCAGGATGGCTTGCAGGTTGATGATTTCCGTGCTTGCCTCGGCAATGGTTGGGAAACGGTGCGATAACAATTGAAGATACCGCAGGTCTTGCATGATGTCTTGTGTCTTGTTGCTCATAGTATGCTTAGATGTGTCAGTATTTCATCAAATGGCTTCTGAGGATGGCTGTGCCGCGGTCGTCGAGTGCGGGAACGGGCATGTAGCCTTCGTCAAGGTAGGTGGTCTCGCCAAGCACTTGGCAGATGCGGCGGGTGAATTGGTAGAGTTTCAGCTCCTTCAGGAGGGAAGCCAGGCGGGCCTCATCCATCGAGTCGAAACGGAAGACGGCGGTAAGGTCGCAGAGATGGCGGAGGGTCGCCGTGTCTTGGCGCAGGTGGTGGCGCAGGTTGAGAAGCATCACGCATGCGTTGCGGGTCGGCTCGTCGCTTTCGCGAAGCTTGTTTTCCTGCAACCGCCGAAGCATGGGGTTGGGAGTGAGAAGCGTGGTGTCCAAGGGTTTTGTGTCCTTGGGATGACGCAATTCAAAGGTGGGATGGGTCTCCTTGTGAAACTCGGGAATGGTGAGTTGGGCTTTGGCTATCCCCTCTTCCAAGTTGGACGTGACTCCTTGCTCCAAGGCGAAGAGATGGATGTCGTGCCATTGCTTGGGGGTGATGCTACGAAGGTTGAGTATGTCTTCTGAGCATAATGGTTGTCGCTCTGTGCTGCCGCTCAGGCTGAGGTGGAGCAGGGAGCATAGGGCTTCGCGACTCTTTTGGTCGATGTGCATGCCTTTGTCGCTGTCAAGCACTTTTTGGTAGAGCACAAGTGTGCTGTGGGCGTAGTTTTCCTCACCCCAGTATTCGTCGGTGCGGGGGTCGGATACCAGTTCCACGCGGTTGGTGAGCCCTTCGTGCTGGACATATTCGCTCTCCTTGGGGTCGGAGGTGAGGATGGCAGCGGCTCCGCGGGTCATCGCCTTTTGGTAGCATATCATCTTCCATGTGCGCATGCCATATTCGGCTTCGATGAAATCAGGGTTCATGCCACCATAGGGGGAGAACACCACGGGGAAGCCGCGCTTGCGGGACCAAAGGGAGATGCGGGAGTTGAAATAGTGATAGCTGCCGTGCACATGGACAATCTGTGGCATCAGGGAATAGAGGAGTTCCAAGTATCGCTTCTGGAGGGCGAGAAGGTTGACGGGGTGGCTTTTGCCATAGTTCGGATTGCCTGTGCCGATGCAATGGATGTGATATTTCCTTCCTGCTACTTCTGATGTTGCGCCAACGGGTATGCCATCCATTGGCTCGGATGTCGCTGGAGCGGCATCTGGCTCAAGCAGTTTGCGTTCGGGCGTGAGCATGGCAAGATGCACCTCGCACTCTTCACTCAAGAAGGTGAGGACTTTGTCGAGGAATGCTGCCAAGGCTGCATCTTCGGGCACGTAGGGGATGAAGTGTAGAACTCTCAATTCCATTCGAGATGCAAAAATAATGATTTTTCCTGATATATCGCCCTAATCACGCTTTTTTCTGCTTTTTTACTATAACTTCCGCTTTATAATGATATGCCATTTCCCCACGCCTTGGATGGGGTGGGGAAATGGTGTGGTTGGGAGATGCTGGAAACAGGGTGCGATACCTTATTTCTGAGGCATTCCCTTGCGGATGTCGTTGTAGGCGGCCACCCAGTCGGTGTCAAGGGAAAACTGGGTGATGGCGCCTGGGAATGTGAGGTAGGCCAGCACATATGATTTGTTCTGGTCGTTGAAAAGGGGATGGGCAAGACTTATTTTCTTGAAGTATTCGATGACGGCGGGTTTGTCACGCTTGGTAGACATTGTGTATTGGCCGTAGAACAAGTTCATAAACTGAAACAATGCCCGGGCTTGGTAGTCAAGAATCGACGACGGGTCGTTGGGCATGGTTTTCATTGCCTGACGCCCCATGTAATAAAGGGCATCATACTTGAATTGGGCAACTTTGCGCATGTCAAGAGGTTTGCTGGTGTCATCGACCACATCCCTGGCCATGCGGATGGCCTCGTTGTAAGCTTCTTGTGCCGATGCTCCTGCCACGATGGCTAGGAGGGTTAAAATGAATAGTATACGTTTCATCATGTCTTGATTGTATATGTTCTTGGTGTGAATGATTTCTTTTCCAAATGCAGGTGCTTTGTCACGCAAGGGGGGATTTCCTCCTCGTAGTGGGTCACCATGACAAGCGTCTTGTTGCGACGATGGCAGAAAGCCTCTATGATGTCTTTCACCAGTTGCCGGTTGATGTCGTCCAGCCCGTGGAGGGGCTCGTCGAGGATGAGTAGCTCGGGGTCTTTGACAAACGCGCGAGCGAGAAGGACAAGGCGCTGTTCGCCGCTCGAAAGGCTCATGAACGTCCGGTCGTGAAGATGGCCGATGCCGAAGATGTCCATCCACCACCGACAGGTGGCATGCTCCTCTTCTGATGGGCGGACGTAGAGCCCCACGGAGTCTTTCAGGCCGCTGGCCACGATTCGGATGGCGGGCAGGTCCTTTTTGTAGGCGCGATGCATCTCTGGAGAGACATAACCGATGTGGCGCTTGATGTCCCAGATGGTTTCGCCTGAGCCACGGGGGGTGTCGAAAAGCGTGATGTCGCACGCGTAGCCTTGAGGGTTGTCGGCGCAAACCAGGCTGAGCAGGGTGGACTTCCCGGAGCCGTTGTCGCCACTGAGTGCCCAGCGTTCGCCGTTGAGAACCACCCAGTCGAGGGAGTCCAGGATGGTGCGTTCGCCGTAGCGGATGCTGACATTGCGAAGCCTGACCACTTCGTGAGCGTGATATTCCTCATTGTTATAAGGAAGGTCTTCGATGGCTCGTTCCTTTTCTGCCGACAGCACGTGGGAGGGGCGGTGGCTCTTGGTAGCCAGGTATTCACCGAGGGTGACTTTCTTGCCTGCCTTCATGCCCCTCAATTCCACCACGTGGGTGATGAAGTCGGGGATGTCGTCGGTTTTAGCGATGACGAGGATGAGTTGAAGCGACTGTTCCTGGGCTAGGATGCGAAGGGTGTCGCGCAATTGCTCTCGTGTTCTCGCGTCAAGTCCGATGAAGGGGTTGTCCATCACCAGCAAGCGGGGGGAGCTGAACAACGCTTTCGCCAATTGGAACTTCCTCAACTCGCCGCTTGACAGCAGGATGATGTATTTGTCGAGCAGTTGGTCCAACTCGAACAAGCTGTAGATGTGCCGTTGCCATTCGCGGCGCTCGGGTGTGTCTTGCCCCGTGAGCAGGAAGGTCTCCTCAAGGAGACAACCCGCAGTGGGGGTCTGCTCGTCGATGTCATGTTGGTTCCAGCGTTGCTGCAGGTAGTAGGTGGTGTCGTTGTCGCCGCCATAGCAGTCGCGGAACGTGATATGCTTGATGTTGTCCGACGCCAGGGGGCGCGTGCTGGGACGGAAGTCGTATTCGGGATCGCTGCCCAAAAGAGGGTGGCGACCGATGAGCAGGTCGGTGAACATCGACTTGCCACTGCCGTTGCGTCCCACGATGGCGAGGTGCTCTTGGGAGAGCAGCTCGATGTCGACGGGCTGGGCCATGCGCCATTTGGGCATGCGGGCCACGCCGTGGCTGATCCTTATTGTTGCTTGCATACGCGTTGCTGGTTTTTGTTCACGAAGTCTTTCCAGCCCTTGTAATGGACTTTGGACTCCGGGCGCCCCATTTGCATATAGTGGCAGTAGGCTGCTCCTAAAGCATCGGTGGCGTCGAGGAAATTGGGCAGCTCGTCTTCCGTGATGCCCAAAAGCCGTTTGAGCATGGCAGCCACTTGCTCTTTTGAGGCACTGCCGTTCCCCGTGATGGCCATCTTGATCTTCAACGGGGCATACTCATGGATGGGGATGTCGCGTTGGATGGCGGCGGAGATGGCCACTCCTTGAGCGCGACCCAGTTTGAGCATCGACTGCACGTTCTTTCCATAGAAAGGGGCCTCAATGGCCATCTCGTCGGGAAGATAGGCATCGATGATGCCCGTGACACGCTCGAATATACGCCCTAGTTTCAGGTAGGGGTCGCCCAACTTTCGCAAGTCGATGACACCGGTCACGAGCATGTCCACTTTTTCGCCCACGACCTTGATGACGCCATAACCCATCACCGTGGTTCCAGGGTCGATGCCGAGGATGATCTTTTCCGTCATCTGTCCATGAAGGGGTTATGCTCCAGTTCGGCACCAATAGTGCTTTGGTTGCCATGTCCGGGAAGGATGACGGTGTTGTCAGGCAACTGGGCAAGGTGTCTCAGGCTTTGGATGATTTGCATCATACTGCCGCCTTCAAGGTCGGTGCGACCTATCGACAGGTGGAAGAGGGTGTCACCGGTGAACAGGATGTCTTCGTCCTTCAGATATAGGCACACGCTGCCTTGGGAGTGCCCCGGGGTGTGGATGATGGTTGCGGAATGGGTTCCGAAAGTCAACTCGTCTCCATCGGCAAGATATTTGCCAACGGCGGGGTAGATGTTGTCTGGACGGTAGCCGATGAATTGCTCTGCTTGCTCGTTCAAGCGTGTCATGAAGCCCTCGTCGGAGGAATGTATCTCTGGCTGGAGGCCGTATTGTTTGTATATCGTGTCGATTCCGAAATTGTGGTCCACATGGCCGTGGGTGGCCACCAGGTGCTTGGGAGTGAGGTGCTCGGCCTGAATGTAGTTGGTGATGGCACGACGCTCTTCTTCATAGAATGCGCCGCAGTCCACGATGATGCATTCGCCGCTATCGTCGCTCGCCACATAGCTGTTCTCCTGTAACATGTTGCACACAAATCGTTGTATATTGATCATAATGGTAGATATATGAGATGTTTCTCCTTGAACCACTCGCCGCACAGCCATGTGCTGAGAGGGGTGATCTCCACGTAACGGCGGAAGGGGGCTGTCTCGGCTTGAAGGTCGCCACCCTTGAGGCAGAGGATGCCGTTGCCGATGGCGTTGCGCTGGCGGGTGGAGATGTTTTTGCGCACCACCCGGACGAGGTCGGGAAGAGGCATGACGGCACGGCTCACCACGAAATCGTATTTGCCGCGCTCCTCTTCGCCTCGAATGTGAGTGGCTCTCACGTTGTCCAGGCCGATGGCCTTGGCCACTTCGTTGACAACAAGGATCTTCTTGCCTGTGCCATCGATGAGGTGGAATCGGCAGTCGGGCCACAAGATGGCGAGGGGGATGCCGGGAAAACCGCCGCCCGTGCCGAAGTCGAGAATCTCGGTGCCTGCGGTGGGGTGCAGTGCGAGGGCGATGGCGAGGGAGTGAAGCACGTGGTGCTCGTATAGGTTGCCTATGTCTTTCCGGGATATCACGTTGATCTTGCCGTTCCAGTCGGTGTAGAGGTCACGAAGAGCCTCCAGCTGGCTGGTCTGACGCGGGGTGAGGTCGGGGAAGAGGCGTAGGATCTCGTTCATCGTTTTAGCAGGTCTTTAACGTCGGAGTATTTGACTTCTACTTGTATCTCGCCTTTGGAGCGGTCGGCTATTTCGCCTGCCACATAGACAAAGGTGATGACTTTGTCGCCCAAGATGAAATTGTTGGGGGCATAGGCCTCGATGTTGACAAAGAAACCTGCCTCGCGAAGCCCCTCGGGGGTCTTGCACCCTGTCTGTTTCATCAATCGGGAGATGAT
>Ga0310694_10004168_pt1 | contig 14031 bp, 24 predicted proteins | sample 174DNAGHGhighgp2_FD_203884 | JGI IMG/M metagenome (GOLD analysis project Ga0310694, IMG submission 203884) | Sheep rumen microbial communities from Palmerston North, Manawatu-Wanganui, New Zealand - 1742 DNA GHGhigh gp2 (v2) (version 2) | ecosystem: Host-associated > Mammals > Digestive system... | reverse complement strand
AACAAACCTATCTTTGTCTTGTCTGTCTGATATGCGTTGCGCTTCTTTTCTAGGAAATAATTATAGATAAACCTACCACACCCGAAATGCTTTGCAAGAAGAACCATCTGCTCCGCATTGGGATAGATTCTATACTTGTATGCCCGATAGATTAAATGGCTACAGAGGGTGGTACTGGGGACAGAAACCCCGACCTCTATAGCCAAATTTTCCTGAATCTCTGTATTCATGAAGTACCACCTTCTTACTATATGCTATTTGGTCGATCGTTCGCTCTCCCAACCTAGAATGGATTGGGCTTGCGCTCCCTTCTTTTTTTGTCAATAGAGGGGAGGTGGAATACCCTGCCCGTGCTGCCTCGCCTCTTCGTTGTAGTCCTCTATGACGCTCTTGGTTATGGCGACGTCAACCAGCCGCTCCTGCTCTACCGTCGGGATGAGCATGGGTCTTCCGTCCGGGTACTTGGCTGTCCCGTTGCGCCATCTCTCCCTCCACTCCACAGCCGCAATGCCTATCGTGTCCGACAGCCCTCTCCATAGGGCGGAGAACGGGGCTATGACGGCTAGGAGAATCCCAAGAACGAACCATATGGGCAGCATCAAAAACCGCTTCCACCACGGCATTTTGGCAACACGGCATCTCATCACCGTCACCACGAACGGGGCTATTGGCATCAGCACAATGCCAGCCACCGACAGAAGGACGGCACGGAGAATCCCCTGCAGGACGATAACCTCAATCCTCACTAGGGTTGTGGCGGCACTCTCTGGAATCGTGTCCATCGGCTAGTAAGCATAGGTTTGTGACGGAACATCCACTGTGATTATCTCTCCGAGCCAGTAGGCGAATGCGGCATCGACGCTCTTGTGTCCCGTTGAGAAGTCCATCACCTCCTTGGACTTGGGATGACCTTTGCACCACTCGAGGAACTTGTCGTATGCCTGCTGCACGTCGAAGCCCGCACGATGGTAGGCATAGGCTCTAGTCATAGTAGCCTTGGAGGTCGGCGGCTCTAGTGGCGCAGATACCGAATCCCCTTGGACGGACGGCATCGGCGGAGGTGGGGGCAGCTCTTCCGCCTTGGTTGCCGTGGCGGTTGTCTGCTCTGGCTTCTCCTCGGGTTCGGTTAACACCATGCCATTATCATTAGCCACTATGTACTTTGCGATAATGAACTGCTCTCCCTTGGAGAGAGGGGTGAACTTGTCACCCTTCGCTTCAACCATCGTCCGCGCCCACTCTAGCACGTCCGCATCCGTCTCTATCTTCTTCATTGCCTTGCACTCCTTGCATTCAAAAAGCCCGTAGCCGCCGCTCCGATATTGGCCAACTCACAGAACTCCAAGACCGTCACGGCGACTACTCCCCGCCACTCGGCGGAAATCGTCGGGGATGATTATACCATAGTCGGACTTGGGAAAGCAACCCCCATCGTGAAAATAAAATTGCCCCTCCCCGAATCGGGGAAGGGCTGGCTTGGTCGTGCCTTGCAAACCCAATTAGGCGGACTTGCTAGTGAGAGGAACATCGTCGCTAGGAATCGGCATGCCCTCTAGCAAGCCAGCCAAAATCTACCAATCTCATGCCGCCGCTCTCTCCATCGCCGCCATAGCCTCACGCTTGCGGGCTTTAGCCGCCTTGCGGCGGAGCTTGCACTTCTCCTTGCGGCGGTCAACCCTTGTGAGTTTCCGCACAAGTTCAAGGGCATCGCCTAGCCGTGTGCGGCTCACCATCCTAGCCAACTTGAACGGCAACTTTTCAACACCATTGCGAATCCGCTCTAGCATAAGGGCATGGGTCGGCGTCCATGTTGCCCTCCGCTCCAGGATAATCGCCGCCGCATTCCTACCGCTTTCGGTAAGGATAATGCCGTCAACTTCGTAAGCCTTGACGTAATCCATCGCTTCTATGATTGTCATATCCATTGTGTCTTGTCCTTGTTTTCTGTCGGGGCTCCATTGCCCTCAAACGCCGCATAGTATATCACAACTCCGATTGCATTGCAAGGGGGTAATAGAAAAAAGTTGAACTTTTTTTCACCCCCTAAATCAGAAGGGTATGGGGGCTTCAAGTTCCCCGTCGTCCGAAGGGTCAAGCATCCTATCGGCAAACTCCACAAGGGCATCAATACCCTCATGAATCCCGATTGCGAAAGCCGCCGCCGCAAACCTCCGCTCTATCGCATCGTCGGAAAGGTTCACGACATTGCCCAGCCGTGCCGAGCGCTCCGTCTCTTCGCCGCCAACTACAAGGATGACCTCCGCATCCGCTCCGTCCCGCTCCTTGTCGAAGCCGTAGGCTTCAATGCCGTATCTATCCATCAGCCGATTGCACTTTGTGCTCATCCAGTCTATCATCTTGTTTCTCCGTTTCTCTTTCGTTTGTGATTGCTTGTGGAAGGGCTAGGCAAGCCGCCTAGCCCCTCCGTGATTTCGTTAGGCGGCATTCACGGCAACCTTCAGCATAGCCCTTGCGGGCATATCGGGCTTGATTGCCGTGTACATCACCTCACCATTCCCGAACCTAGCCACAACCCCTAGCTCCATCAGCCCCAACTCCTCCTTTGCCTTTTGCAAGGCACGGCGAAGCCAATTGCCCTCGCTCTTGTACTTGCGGAGCATCTTGGAACGGCACATCCCGAATTCGTATTGCGATTCGTCATTGTCCATGTCCTCAACATCGCAATACTTCTCATCCACGTAGAACTGAAGCCCCGAATAATAGCCGCTCTCCACGGAGACGGTATAGAAGGTAAGGTATTCGTTAAGTTCCTTTGCCTTTGCCTCCATGTTGCGCACTATGTCATTCATCGTCCACTCATCATAGACGGAATCAACCCCAGAGAGGTCGCATCCGCACTCATCGCACTTGACGGCATTCGAGGCTTGTGTGCATCCGCATTCGGGACACACCTTGCAATACTCATTAGCCGCCACGATAAGCGGAAAGTCTTTCATGCTCTTGAAGTTAGCCGTGCTCATTTTGTCTTGTCCTTGCTTTGTCTTTGTCCTTGAAATGTCCCCCACGCGGGGAACGGCACATAGTTTACCAAAAAGCCGTCCGCCTTGCAAGGGGGTAATGAAAGATTTTTTAACTTTTTTTTGAAGGGCATCCAGCCTAGCAAATCGGCTAGGTCGGCATAGCAATTTTTCTAGGGGCATCGACGGCGGGAACGGGATTGGGACGGGATGAGTGCCACGTGGCACGGACGCTGCCGCATCGGGGACAAGAGACAAGCAAGGCGGCGGCTTTCGCCGTCGCCCAGTAACAATACATAATTAGGAGATAGATTCGTATCAGTGCATTAGGCAACCTCCCTTCTTTGAACCTTGCCCTCATAGCCGAGGTCGTGCGCAACCGCCTTGACGTATGCGGCGAAATCGGGCTTAAGGTTCTCCCAAGTGTCCGCATACCCGTAATGCCCGCCAAGGTGTTCGGGGCCGTACCCAGGAACGCCGCCCTCATAAGGGTTCCAGTAGCGGCGGCGATATCCCCGCTCCTTGCCGTTCGTGCGGGCATTAAAAGTGACATCCTCACCCTCCCACTTGATAGCATCGCCCGCCGCAAGGGCATCTTCACGGGACATCGTGCGGCGGTTGCCCGAAAGCACCTCCCACATATCGGGGTAGTTCTCAAGGTTGAAGATACCTCCAGAGCGGCGGAAGAGCACGGTAATGGTGTCCATGCCCTTCACTACCGAGCCGTTCCGCATACGGACGGCGGGGTAGGTGTTTCGCACCTTAATCACAGCCTTAATGGGGTTGTGTCCAAGAGTGACGCAATGCTCATCTTTGTCTACATCAACTTTCGCCGTGGCATCCAGTCCGCAAGCGTCAATAGCCTCTTGAACCATCGCACGGACGGCGGCAAGGTCGGCGGGGGTTGCCTTTTTCCCCCAGTAGGAAACAATGTTGCCGACCCTTGTCCGCGGGTTGTCGGGAATTATGGGGGTTAGGTCGGATAGGCGCTCATCGGTTGAATTTCCATTGTCCCACGAAACATGGGCGTAGGAAAATACCAATGCGGTAATCGTTCCAACGTTTTCTTCGGGTTCGTCGTTCATGTGAACGCGAGTACCAACTTTGTATTCTTTGATTTCCATTGCTTTGTCCTTTGTTGTCTTTGTCCTTGTTGTCATGCCTTCCACGCGGAAAGCACCCATAGTATAGCACAAGTCCGTTTGACTTGCAAGGGGGCAATGATAAAAAGTAAAGATTTTTTCGGGGCATAAAAAAGCCCCGTCGGATATTGCACCGCGGGGCCGCCCTCCAAAGGGCTAGGTCGGACAAGACCTTATAGGACATCGTTTAGTTTAGTTCAAATCGCTTGTTTCCCGAGACGGCTCACATTGTACCACAGACTGCGGAAGGCTTGCAAGGGGGTGTCTGAACTTTTCTGCACTATTTCCACGTGGATGTGTGGGGGTCAAAAACAAAGACGGCAAACTCCTTGTCCTTGCAGAATGCCCGAAGGGTGTTCGCCCTCGCCCTCTTCACCGCATTAGCCGCCCTCTTGTGTGTGTTGAAGAAGTCCAGTAGTTTCCACTTCTCGCCCTCCTTCACCCCGTAGGCATATAGGTCGTTTCCAAGAACCACATCGTCCTTAACCATCGTCATATCGCCTCGCTTGACGGAAACAGATCGGATGCCACCAGTGAAAAATGGATAACCATCCCATATAGCACTTTCCACGGTCTTCTCCGTCATGGGTGGAATGCCATCTTCCATTTCAACCTCAACTAGATACCTTACCTTCATCTTCTTTGTCCTCTCTTGTTCATCCTTTAGCGAAACAACTTGTGTGCATCAAAGCTCACATAGAGATTCGGCTTGCCCTTAACCTCACGCATCGCCGTCCAGTGGAAAGCGGCACGGGAAAGCCCCGAAAGCCATCCCTCATGCCCGCAAAGGGCGATTGCCTTTGTGCGGCTAATCCGTCCATCGCTCTTGTCCCCATTGTAGAGGGTGTAGGTCGTGACATCCGCCGCTTCCTCAATCTGCGGCAAGTCCTCTTCAAAGGTTTGCTTGATACCTCCGTAGATTTTCTCCAAGAGATACTTCTTGTCGTTGTCCGTCAGCTTCATTGTCTTTGTCCTTGTCTGTTTTGTCCATTGTCTTTTGAACACGCCTTGTGTCCCGAAGACGCCGCATAGTATATCATATCGGCGGTCGGCTTGCAAGGGGGTAATGAAAGAAAAATGAAAAAAAATTAAATAAGCAACCGCCCGCACCCGAAAGGCTAGATGCGGACGGTCTAGGCGGCGGATCGTGGAGGGGATGAGTGGGGGCTATCTCCGTCGCGCCGCTCTACGGATTGCCGAAGATACAAACTCCCTGAACGTGGGATTGTCCATGCCCTTCACGATATCGTAGGCATCATCCGTGAGAGAAAGCCGCATGAACTCCGCGGGGAACTCTCCACGGCTCTCCCGTTCAAGCCGCTTCTGCCTAATCGCTTCGAGGGCCGGCTTGATATCGTACCCCATGCCCTTCTTCGTCTTTGTCTCTTTAGCCATAGATTTTGCTCTCCTGCTTCGCCCTCCGCTCCGCTTCGTTCACGATGGCCTTAGAGACGAACATCGCCCTCGCCACCATGCCCTTCACGGACTTGACAATCTCCGCCGCATCGCGGTCTAGGGGCTTGCTTACCCTGTGCCATTCGCCAATCTGGGACTTCATGGACTCCATGAACTTGTCGTGTCCCTTGTGTCCCGCCTTGGTAAGGCGCTGCATCCCGTCGGCGCTGATCACCCATCCGTCGCATCGGATGAATGCCGTCTGCTTCTCTGTCTTTTCTTTGTTCTTCTCCATTTTTCTCTTTGCTCCTTTATGCAACCTTCCTTTCGGTTGCTCCGTCAGTGGGCATCACAAATGCCCCCAAAGAATCGTCCGCATACCGAAGGGGCATGATAACCCCCTTGGCGGCATCCATCTCGCATCCAAATCCGAAGATGTGAAGCGGTGTACTCGTGCACACATAAATGCCGTCGAAAGCCGTCTTTTCGCAGAAAGCCACCGTAGAGCATCCCAACTTGAAGAGGGCATCAACGAGATTTGCTACGCTCACGGCATCATAGAACTTGGTGCCGATTTTGAGACGGAGAGTGTTCCAGCACCCATCGTCGGCGCTATGCTCATAAGCCTTGACCGCATCACGGACAGCCTGCAGAAGTCCGTGCTTCTCGCTACCCTTCCCGAAGGTTGCCATGCGGCGATAGAAGGAAAGAACATAGTCGGAGCATTCCATGTCCTCCGCTATCTCCCTCCAACGGAAAGCTATGTCATTCGTGAAACCGCTCGGCACGGCATCGGCAATCGGGAATCCCCGTGGAATGCGGCAGGCAAGCATCTTCCATCCATCGGAAGCGGCAAGACCATCATGCTCAAAATCAAAGATTGGACGGCGGCACTTCTCCGTTGTCTCTGTCGTGAACACGTTGAACACGTCGAACACGGACTTGGCATCGGCAAGGTTTGCCTTGCGGATGTTCGTTCCCTTGTAGTTGGACTGGTCGAGTTCAACCAGCCCCCGAATGCTCATCTTGCCGCCCTTGAAGAACCGCATCGCCGTTGTGAGGTTGTTCACGTTGCCCGACAGTTTCACCGTCTCTCCAATGCCCCCGTTCAAGAGGGCATCGCACATTTCTCCCGAGTGCATCATCTTAACCACCTCCTTACTTCCCTTCATAGACCGTAATGTATTTCTTGAAGAGCTTTGCGCTGTTGAAATCCCTCCGCCCGATGGCAATCTTCTTTGCCTTTGCCACGGCATCATCTCCCTTTGTGGCGGGGAAATGCCAGCCGCAATCACGGCGAGCGGGGTAAGAGACAAACAGGCCCGTGCCGTCGCCATTGCCGCATCCAAAAGTCAGAATATGATATTCGGGCTTGCAAGTCAGCTCATAAAGCACGCCGTCCACAAGAATGTACTTGCTAATGTCGGCCTTGGCCTTGGCAATCATCGCTTCCCTTGTGGCATTCTCGCCGTCGAAGTAACGGCTAGAGAAATACAGAGACATTTTCTCATTGCAATAAATCCGCCATTCGAGAGGAGTCTTAACCCCATACCGCTTCAAATCCTCCTTCGGGAGATTGGGCATCTTTGCCTTTGCATAGAGCTTCCTTCCCAAGCGATAGATTTTGCCCTTGCCGTCATAGGACTTGTCCTCATAGGCGAGAACCAACTTTGAGAAAGGCACCTCCTTCAAGAGTACATAGATGTACTCTTCGCCTTCCTTGTAGCGCATCTTGCGGCATCGCGGCGGCAGATACGGCTCTTCGTACTTTATCCAAGTTTTGATTTCCATTGTCTTTGTCCTTGTCTGTCTTGTCCTTGTTGAAATCCCCCACGCGGGGGAACGGCACATAGTCTATCAAACTTTCGGTCGGCTTGCAAGGGGGTAATGAAAATATTTTTAACTTTTTTTCTGGCGGCATCGCCAGACTTCCATCACCCCTCCCGCCACGTGTTGCGGATGATTACTCCCCCTTCCGCTCAACCAACACGACGTTGCTCATGTGCGTTGTGTAAGTCACTCCCCAAGGCATCCGTATCGTCACCATGAGAGTCTTCGCATCCCACTCAACATCGGCATTGAGACAATGCACGGGCTTCATCCCTGGGATATTCAGAAACACCTCCATAGTCCGTGCGGCTGCCGCCATCGCAAGAAGGACGGCTATCAATGCGAGTACAACCCTCTTCATCACTCATTCCCCTTTACCGTACTGCCTCGCTCATCCACTGAAACCTCAATGCTCTCGCTCAAAGCATTCACCAATGCTCTACGGATGTCACCCTCCGTGAGTTCATGGGTGTACATACCGCACGAATCCTTGTAGGGTGTCTCAATCGTCACCACAAAAGTCTGCACTCTTCTCATGTCACACCTCCTCTTTCACTTCGGGCAACGGCTTTACTATCCCCTTGTCCTCCAGCAACGGGCGAATGCCGCCCTCCATCCGTGCCAATGTCAACTCTACCTTGTCGAGAGTCGGAGCAAAGCCTGCAGAGTAGTCAATGCAAGTCTCCAGACAATCGGCAAACGATTTATCACGATAGGCATTGCCGTAAACCTTGATAAGAAAGTCCATGTACTTTGGGTCTACACCCATCTTGCGGTTGCGCTCTATCAGTTCCGCCAATACTTCCAAAAGAGTTGTTGTCTTTGCGATAACCATCTTGCTACCTCCTTACTTCTGATTCGCCCAAACCTTGTATTCGCTCCAATCGCGGAAACACACCACTCCGCCATAGACGTTGCGGATGACATACCCCGCATCACGATGTGCCTTTATGTCCTTCCGATACTTGTAATAAGACGGATAGTCATTACGGAAAAGATAAACCCTATCCCTCATCTTACCGCCCTCCCTTCTTCTGGTTTTCCACATACTTGTCAAAGTCAATACAAGCATTCACGGTAATCTCGCTTGCATCTTCTTCATCAGTCCACAAGTCCACGGAATACCCCCTCTCCTTGAACTTTCCCGCCACCTCTTCCGCCTTCTCATTCACATAGTCCAAGACCATGTGCTTCATCCACACCGAGGCATATACCATGCCTTCCTCAACATAGCAGTTAATGTCCGTCTGTATGTTCTTCTTCTCCAATGCGGCGGAACACTTAACTGCGAGCGGGTCGCCAATGGCATTTACCTTCAGCCCCGCAACAAGGTTGTCTATCGTCACATCCTTATCTTCCTTAATCATGTCACCGATATGATAGAGCAGTTCCTCCACCCACTTCCCGAAGTCGGTGATTTCGGGGTAAGGACAGTTGCCCTTGAGCTTAAACCAGTTCATTAGCGCCTTGCGGAGCGGTGCGCTCTTCATCGCCTTGCCTCTTGAGGCCTCAATCATCTGCTTGCTAACGTTCATTTTTGTTGTCCTTGCTTTGTCTTTGTCCTTGTTTGTCCGCCCACCATGGGCTTGACGGCGCATAGTATACCATACCCACGGTCGGCTTGCAAGGGGCCAACTAAAGATTTTTCAACTTTTTTCTCCTTCCCCCTCTTCCTCGCCTCCAACCAGCCGCTTCACTATCCGCAAGGCTTCATCACCATACACCCTCCCGATAGCATCGTAGAGGGATTCGCAAGGGTCGGCCTTGTCGTCGTACTGTCCGCGCTGCACCATCAGCTTCTCGATTGCGACAGGGTCGGGGATGAATGCCTTGACAGCCCATATCTCCAAGGGGCTAAAAATCTTGTCTATGCGTGTGTTCATCAGCCCCGCCAGCCGCCAAGCCAAGCGGTTCTGCTGCGGCAGCGGCAGACTCATAGCGCCCCCGTCTGCATCAGGCTAATTGCAACATCGGGGTCGTCAACCCTATGCCACTTCCCATCAGCCCTTATTTCCTCCTCATAGAAGTCTATCCCCATGAACTCCGCATTCCGCATCGTGTGGTTGGGGTCTCCGTTCCACTCCCCGTCAACAACCCCCTTCTCAATGCGCTCTATCTGCTTCTTCTGCTCTGGAGTCGGGACTCCTGCAGTGACATAGCACACTCTTCTCTTGCGGATGTTCCAGGCTTGCGCATCCTCGCCAGTAGCCTTGTACTCCTTGCCTCTCGTAATCATCACTTGCCCTCCATTATGTCGTCCAGAATCGGGTCGTTCTCCGCCGAAGAATATTCCTTGCGCAGGCGGAACTCCTCGAGCCTATTCTGGATTCGCAGTTGCTTGGCAATCTCCCGAAGGGATGATTTAACCGCAGACATGAACTCTATTTCTCTTTGTGTCGGCATCTTTTAGTTTTCCTTTCTTTGTGATTTTGGAACATTCTTGTGTTTCAAATAGTAGGCTCGATGATATGCCCTAGTTTTCTCTTTCTCCTCTACTGTCATCATAGCACGATACCTCTTCCTTTGTTCGGAAATCCTCTGTTTATTTTTTTCTCTAAACACTTTTCCTTTTCTAGCCAATTCATCTTTGTGTTTTTCATAGTAAGCAGCCCGTCTTTTTTTTATGACTTCCCTATTCCTTTCTCGATACTTCTTCCCACTCTCCCTAATTTCTTCTCTATGTGTCTGGTAATAGCGCCTATCTTTTTCTCTAATTTCGGCTTTGTGTTTTTCTCTGTACTCTTTCCCGCTTCTTGCGATCTGTTCTTTATGGGATTTCTTCCACTCCTTTTTTTTGGCAAGTATCTAATCCCGATTCTGATAATATCGTTCCTTTTGTTTCAATCTTACTTCTTCCCGATGTGCTGCCCTATAAGCCCTTGCATTCAGTCTTGCTTTTTCGGCTTTCTCCTCACTTGTCAAAAACTCCCCTCTCATCCTTCTTTCCTTGAAATGCAGCCGACAATGATCTCCTGCTACATATAGTTCAAGGTTTTCCGGCCGATTGTCTCTTGTGTCTCCATTGATATGATGTACATGATACCCCTTTGGGATAGGATGACCAAGTTTCTTCTCCATCACAAGTATATGCTCTCGCACATACTTCCGTTTCCCTACTCTTACGAATACATACGGTTCTTGCATGGGTTGCGACTCCACTCTAAACAAATAGTCGTGCTACACATTCGCAACACTCCTTTCGGAGAGAAAGGGTTTACCCTTTATGTATAGCACGACAAAACTACCGCCTCTCTATCGCTCTATGGTTGCGACTCATAGTGCAGAGGACAAGGGGATTATACCAAATCCCCTTGCAGTGCGCAACCACAATCAAGCAACTTTTTTCGCAATCTCTCGAGCAAAAGCCCGATTGTTATCATTCGCCTTGTTATACCAAAGCCCTCCGTTATATCGTGTCCAACGCCACCCATTAGCCTTGAGGTCGCTACGAATCTCCTCGGACGGCATGGACGGGAAACGGATCTCAATGCCGTTCTTCTCCGTGTTCTCCGTAATCGTCACCCCCTCGCCGTTGCCGCTCCCCTTCGGGGCATCTGGCGGGGTCGGCTTTCCCGTCCCTGCCTTCGGCTTGACAACCAAGTGCCACCCGTTCGCATCATGCTCCATCCCCGCCAGTCCATAGCCGCCCGTTGGAAATACCGTCTGCGACATTACACGGCGCGCCGTTAAATTGGCATACTCCTTGTCACAGCCCCCGACATTGGCAATCAGCCACTCTGTGATATACTTGTGGACATTGGCGGAATATGTGCGCTTAACGAAAGCATAGCTAAAGCCGCCGCACACAACCGAATATGCCGTGCTCGTAGGCTCGTGGTAGTCCTCGTAAGCATTGTATTTCGTCATCTGGAAAAGGTCTACAACCTTCTCCACATCACCAGTTGCGGGGCCGTCCTCATACGACACGGTCACGGAGTCGCTCATGCTCCCGTTCCTCGTCCGCACGGAGAACTTCACGCCGGGGAACTTGTGCTTCAGAACCGCCAGAAGGTTACGGCGCTTCTCTCCGCACGAAAGCCACTTGCCATCTGCCGCCCCCTTGCACGGAATATAGTCAAGTTCCTTCTTCGCCGCCTCTACGGCCTCATGGAACTTGCGGCTCTTCTCTTCCTCCGCCTTCCGCTTCCGCTCACAGTTGGCGGCATAGGCGGCCTTAAGAATCTCCTCCTGCTTGTCCGTCATCGGTTCGGTCTTGTACGGGTTGACATCCGCCTCTTCCTCGGAATCCTTGAAGGCGTTAGGGAATGCCGCCTCAATTTCCGCTTCCGTATACTTGCCGATTTCCACAAGGAGTCGGGCATCCTCACGGTAAATGCTCGCAACATGCCCGTACCTCGGCTCTTCGAGGGTGCCGATACCAATATGCCCGTTGGCGGCGAGGTCATTCGCGGACACCTTATGCACGACGCCGCACTCATCGACGGCATCGAAGATCTCACTCACGGGGAGATTGCGGATTCCTCCGTCCTTCCCCCCGAAAAGAGACATCATGCCGCTAGCCGTCTTCTCGCCTGTCTTGCGGCGAATGCAGCAGTATTGCGACGCGCTCCCGCCGTAGCCCATCATGAGGTAGTACCAATCACCGATTTTCAGTTCTTTGCTCATTGTCTTTAGTCCTTGTTTGTCTTTGTCCTTGTTGGGTGTCTCTCGGAACCCTTGTCCCGCAAGACGCCGCATATTGTACCACACATTCGGTCGGCTTGCAAGGGGGTATTGAGAAAAAAGTTAAAAAATTTTCAACCCATCCAAAAGCCCCGAAAAAGGGTCGTTTACACAATGTCGCATAATATCACGGATGTTTAGCAAACCGCATAGCAAAACAGGTAGCAAATTCCGTAGCAGAACTCTTAGCAGGAATTTTAGCACTGTTATGTCAACTTTAATCGCTATAACTGAAAAACGATACACTTTTTTAATCTACAAACGATAATATAAATGTCGCATAAAATCTCCATTTTCTAGCAGAACGCTTAGCAGGACGCTTAGCAGAAATTCTAGTTCCATTTTTAGCAGAAAAATCGGTGTTGTTATGTAAACTACAACCCATTTTTACGACATTTTTGTAGGATTTTGCCGAAAAAAACACTATAATTGAAAAAACAATCTTCTAAAAAGCACGAGTCTCATGCCCTATAATTGAAAATAAATTTCCTGCAGTGAGCTTTCCGTTTTTAGTTATCCCCGAAAATCTACCTATCAACCCGCTTTTTAAGTTTTCCCTTAAAGTTCCCCCTCTCTCCCCTCCCCGTCAAAGAAACTTCCCCCTATGTACCCCTATAAAGAAATACTATAGTAGTGTTACTATCCGTCACCCCTCCCCAATACACCCCTTCAAACCCCTCCCTACCGCATATTATGTAAGTTCAAGTAGTTATTAACCATTCGCTACTTCTTAAAAAGAGTCTCCGTCATCTATGCGCGCGACGCCCACGCGCGAGAAGACCCTCCCCAAAAATCGGCATCCCGAAAACCGCTCTTTTTCTCCCTCCACGGCTTTAGCTCCCACACCCCTCACGGATTCGGGCATCAGAGCCTCCACAAGCCCTCCATTCGGTTAGGATGGCACTCCCATGCCTCCAAGCCCTTCCTCGCTCTCCTGCGGCTTCCTAGCCCCCTGTTTCGGCATCGTAGCCGTTGCCCCACACCTCCCCAAAAACCTAGCATTTGATTTTAGGCGGCTTGAACGGCTCTTCTTGCCCTCCGAGCGGTCAGGATGATAGACGATACCCCTCACGCCCTCGGAAGAGCAGGAAGGGGCGAATTTCGCGGGATTTCGGGGTACAACTAAGCCGCCGAGGAACACTACTCGAAGTCCCCAGCGGCTTTCACGGCACCATGCCGCAAATTTTTAGAACTCTTCCCAGCTCTTGTACGGCTCTCCAACCTTGTACGGACGAACCTCATTCACCACATACTCCGCCAGTATTGCCGCCATCTGCCCAATCCACTCATTGAAGAGCCAGTAGAACTCATCGTCCTGATAGTTTCCCTCCTCAATCTGGTAGAGGTAGCAGCGGCACACCGTGTACAGATTCGCAAGCCACTCCTTGCGGGATTCCTTGGCTATGTCGATAGCCGTCCCTCCGTCCTCCATCGGTAGGGACGTCCCCATCATCCGCTCGTCCTCCCCATACCTCGCCACAATCGCCTTGCGGTTCTTGTCGAAGAGATACCCATGAATCAGCGAAGCGGAGAACATCCCCGTCTTGTCCACAAGCCCCTGTTCCTGCAGGTATTGCTTGAAGTCCCCCTTAAGTTCAAGTTCGGACAGCCCAGGGGCCTTGCCAATCTGATAGTTGGCACAAGCCTCCATGTACTTGGCTATCTTTGTGAGGGTTCGGTTGTTTACCATGAATGCGCTCATCGTCCGTCCTCCTTACGTGTCGGTTGAATGGATTCAATCAGTTTCTTCATTGTCTAGTCCTTGTCCTTGTCGTTGTCCTTGTTTGTCCGCCCACCATGGGCTTGACGGGACATAGTATACCATACCTACGGTCGGCTTGCAAGTGGGTAATCAAAACTTTTTCACTTTTTCGGGAGCCAGTCCACGGAGCGGACATACTCCTTTATGTCTGTGTTATCGCCGTACTCTTCCGTCACATATCGGACGAGGGCCGTCTTCATCTTCTCCTCATCACCGCTCCCAATCGCTTCCCGAACATAGC
>Ga0310694_10004167_pt1 | contig 14033 bp, 9 predicted proteins | sample 174DNAGHGhighgp2_FD_203884 | JGI IMG/M metagenome (GOLD analysis project Ga0310694, IMG submission 203884) | Sheep rumen microbial communities from Palmerston North, Manawatu-Wanganui, New Zealand - 1742 DNA GHGhigh gp2 (v2) (version 2) | ecosystem: Host-associated > Mammals > Digestive system >... | reverse complement strand
AAGAGTTTTCCACCGACGAGGCAAAGCGGGATACCCTGTATGAGCTGCTCCGTTACCGGCAGATCAGTTATATCCACGCGGATGATTCAACGGAGGATACCCCTGCATATTTCATCTTCGCAGATGACGTGATCGTCGCAAAAGCCGTCTATCGAAAAAAACCGCAGGCTTCAGAGCCATACGGTTTTCCTCAGTGGTATCTCTCGGAACTGGAGCTCTATCTTCCCGCACCGGAAGACCCGTGATCTTATCGTTTCTTCCTATACCAGAAGACCCATGATCTTGTTGGTCCTTGCGACGAACCTCGTCATCGACTCCGGATCGAGCGGTCCGTTCTGGATCAGCGCCAGATCATAAAGCTGCTCGCAGAGCAGATCCACATTCTCACCCGACTTATCGGTCAGGATCTTCTGAACCAGTTTATTGTTGGCATTCAGCACCAGCGTCATTCCTTCCCTGCTCTGTCCGCCGCCCAGGTTCAGTCCCTGCATCGAATACATCTTCATCATATCCTGCATCCGTCTCGTTTCTTCGGATACCGTGATCATCGAAGAGATGTCCTTATTCTTCAGACGTTCTACCTTGACCGTAATGTTGTCCTTCTTGATCGCCTTCTTGAAGATCTTCGAAAGCTCCTCGGTCTGTGCATCCAGCTCTTCCTGCTGCTTTTTCGAGTTCTTTGCCCGCAGATCATCCGTAAGATCCGCATCGATACGCATAAACTTCACGCCCTCGTTCTTGGACTCCAGCTGCGTGATGAACGGCTGGTCGATCTGGTCCTTCAGGATGACGGCAGACTTCTTCGCCTTCTTAAAGAGATTGATGTACTGGCTCTGCTGCTGCTCGTCGGTGACATAGTAGATCGTCTTTTCTTTCTTCTCTTCGGAATCTTCACCTTCCGCCTTGTCTTCGGAAGCAGCGCCGTCCTCTACGACTTCCGCTTCCACCTTGTTGCCGTCGGCATCCGTCGCATTTTCGCCCTCTTTCTTCTCACCGTCCTCTTCATCGACGGTATCGATGGGCTTCACCTCCAGACACTCCGGCAGGCTCATGTACTTCCCGTCGAGGTCCTTGAAAAGGATGTAATCCGTCATCTTCTCGCAGAACTTGTCATCCTTAAGGCAGCCGTACTTGATGAACGGGCTGATATCATCCCAGTATTTCTCATACTCCTCACGCTCCGTCTTGCACATACCGGCAAGCTTGTCAGCGACCTTCTTGGAGATGTAATCCGAGATCTTCTTGACGAAGCCGTCGTTCTGCAGCGCAGAACGGGATACGTTTAACGGCAGATCCGGGCAGTCGATGACACCCTTTAAGAGCATCAGGTACTCGGGGATGACTTCCTTAATGTTATCCGCGATGAATACCTGGTTGTTATAAAGCTTGATCACACCCTCGATCGACTCGAACTCGATGTTGATCTTCGGGAAGTACAGAATGCCCTTTAAATTGAAAGGATAATCCATGTTCAGATGGATCCAGAAGAGCGGCTCCTTGTAATCATGGAAGACCTTGCGGTAAAACTCCAGATATTCCTCCTTCGTGCAGTCATTCGGATGCTTTGCCCAGAGCGGCGTCGTATCATTGACCGGCACCGGACGCTTTTTGATCTTCAGGCGCGTCTTCGGCTCTTCCTTGTCCCCGTCCTTTTTCTCCGGATGGATCTCCTCGATCACAACATCGGTATCGATTTTCTGATCCTCATCGATCGTCTCGGTCAGTTCCTCCCCTTTCTTCTCAAGGAAGATCTCATACGGCATAAAGGAGCAATACTTCTTCAGGACTTCCTCCGCCTCGTACTTGTTACAGAATTTCAGGGCATCCTCCGTAACATGCAGGATGATCTCGGTACCGACTTCCTTGCGGTCGCTGTCCTCCATCGTATATTCCGTACCGCCGTCGCAGGTCCAGTGGACCGCCGTCGCCCCTTCCTTATAGGAAAGCGTATTGATCTCCACCTCATCGGATACCATGAATGCCGAATAAAAACCAAGACCGAAATGACCGATGATCTGGTCCTCGTTCGCTTTATCCTTGTATTTCTCGATGAAATCGGTCGCTCCTGAGAAAGCGATCTGCGTGATATACTCCTCGACCTCGTCCGCCGTCATGCCGAGACCGTTATCCGTGATCTTTATGGTCTTGTCCTCCGGGCTGACCTCGACGGAAATCTTTCCTTTAAATCCCTCCGGCAGAGTATATTCCCCCATCATATCCAGCTTTTTCAGCTTCGTGATCGCGTCGCAGCCGTTGCTGATCAGCTCACGGTAAAAGATATCGTGATCGCTGTAGAGCCACTTCTTGATGATCGGAAAGATGTTCTCACTGTTAATGGACAGTGTTCCCTGTTTGTTTGCCATGATAATGCGCACTTCCTTTCTGAAAACGAATGATTTCGGCATGTTTCACACACCTATTTCAGTATAAGTCGCCCCTGTGCAAAAGTCAAGAAAAAATTAGCACTCATTTTGAATGAGTGCTAATAATTCATTCATGTATTTTACTGATCCGGGTCAATACTGAACATAAAGCTCATCATACGCGGTGATGCGATCCCACGGAGTTACTGCATAATCATCCTCTACTGCCGGCATCATCATCATTCCGTCACCGCGTGATGTTCCCTCCATCAGGACGTATACGGTACTCCCGTCGATCCAGACCAGATACTCTCCGGTTGCTCCGCCGTCCCGGATCGGATACTCGTCCTCGATCTCCGCAAAATCATTAACCCCCAGAATGTCGGCCACTGCTCTTGTGAAGCTGCTGTCATCTGCATCCCACATGCTCAGATACGTCCAGTGATCATAATCTTCCGGATCAAAACCACCCGAGGCCATCACATCCGGATCACAGAGAGCCGTCTTGATCGCCACCGCGATCGAGTCCGCATTCTGCAGTGAGGAAGCGGAATTCGCTTTTTGTGTATACTTAATCATCTGCGGTGCGATCGCCCCGATAACAAACGCGATCGATCCGCTGTTTACCAGCTTCGGCGCCAGTGGCAGATATCCCAGTGCCTTCACCGCATCTGCCCCGCCGTAATCCGCAAGATCATCATCCTCAAAATAGCTGAGATTTCCGATCCCGTTCTCTACTCCGTCCAGCGCATCCTCCAGGTCTTCTCTCGCCTCTTTCGGAATGCCCAGCGTCTTTGCGGCATCCGCGATGAAATCAAAATCGCATCTCTCCGCATACTCAAGGAGATCGCCGATCTTATGCAGCGTGACCACATCGTTATCCCCCGGGATCGCGGGTTTTCCCGCATCCGTGATCTCCTGCGCGACCCGCAGTGACGCATACTCCTTTCCTTTCTGGGTCACGGTAAAGTCCAGCTTTGCTTTCGCCGGAGTAATATCCGCCGCGATCCGGAAAGACACATCCTCCAGTTCGTCTTCCAGGCCGTATTCTTCCGCATACTCCTCCAGATATTCTCCGAGATCCACCACCAGTGTCCCTTTCACCTCTCCGCGGGCCCAGTGGTCCAGATTCATATTTTCCACGCGGAATGCGAATTCGACATCCTGCATCTCTACGCTGTAATCCGCCGTGATCCCCTTCCGGGTCTTTGTTCCCTCGCCTTCGATGCGGAGTTCTTCCTCATCATCGATACTGATAAAAGCCTCAAACCCGTAGTTCTTTCCCTTTTGCGCACTGAGTACGGAGATCAGCGTTTCCACATCGTTTCCGTCTTCATAGTTTAACTCCGCACCGATGATCTCACCCTTTCCGGAAACATAGATCGTGATCCCGATCTCTTCGTCAAAAGAGATATCCTCTGCCGCATCCAGCGCATCGTCTATGGCATCCTCATACATCTCATCGAGATCCATATCCGTTTCCGGCATAAAATCAAGCTCCGACATTGCAAAGACGATCTCTTTGAGTTCCTCGTCATCCGCCATTTCTTTAAACACCGCCGTTACAATATCCGCAAACAGCTCGTCATCCAGCGTAAGGGAAAGGGAAACGCACTTCTGCTTTACGCCGCAGGCTTCGATCTTTGTATCCGTTTCCTTTACTCCGCGGATCTCGGCTACCGCGACCGCAAGATAACGTTTCATGATGCTCTGCAGTTCTTTCGGTGCGGGAAGTACTCCCTCGAGTTCCTCGACCGCCTCCGCGAACTTATCCACTTCTTTGATCTCGCTGCGGCTTAAATAGTCGCTCAGGTCGATCGCAAAATACTCTTCGTTACACTCCGGCACCCTGCCGTAAAACATATGTGAATCGGAATCATACAGCGTCTCCACCGTAGCCAGCGCATCACCCCCGGCCCGGACCGCGCCGCTGATCGCGACCAGGTTTCCCCTGCCCTCGATCGTCCACTCTGCCTCCAGACTGCTGATCCCGTCCAGTTTCAGGGCCTCATCCATACTCTCCTCAGCAAGATCCTCGGCTTCATCCACGGCGTCCTCGGACAGTTCGACCGAGACCGTAGTCTTCACCTTCCGGTCCGGTTTCCGCTGAAAAGCATAGTACTCGGCAAGTTCTTCGGAATGATCGAAATTACTTTTCACGATATACTTCGCGTAGTCATCCGACGACAGGAACAAACGCAGGGCGGTGTTTTTTACGGCCGCAAAGTTCAGCGCGGCCAACGCCACCAAAACAGCCACTGCCGCCAGCACGCACACAAGCACGACCGGAAACCTCTTCTTTGCCGGCTGCACCGGAGCCTGCATCGGCGGCTGTACCGGCACCTCCTGCGTTTCCTGCGCAGCCTCAGTCCCGGTTGCCGTCCCCGTTTCGGCAGTTTCGTTTACAATTGCCATTTTTCTACCTCCCGTTTTTCATATCATAGTTCGATCCGGTCGCAGTCTTCTCAGTGCGCCTCACCGTTCCGGATCGTCACATAACGCGAATAGATATCAAAGAAATCTACATTGTTATCATCGGTATCCCCCTGATACTTCAGCTCGCCCCACAGTTCCTCGTTCAGATAGGATTCGTGCTGGCCGGCAAACGCTTCGTAGGCCGATGCGAATGCCTGCTTTGCCCGTTCGCGGAGGATCTCCTCCTTCCGCTGCTCGGTCTGATCCCGGTCATACGCGCTGACACAGCGGTAGATATGAAAACCGTCCTCGGTCTCCACGACCGGACTGATCTCACCCTCACCGAGCATTGCGCAGGCCTCCAGTATCGTCTCGTCACTCTTTCCTCTGGAGACGCCAATGGTCATCTCATCTTCATCATTATACGAGAGAGAAAGATCCTCGAAATCCTCTCCGTCCGCCAGACGTTCCATCAGGGTTTCCGCCAGTTCCCGCAGTTGCTCGCGCTCCGCCGCCGTATACTTCCGGGGATTACCGTCCTCGTCGATGATATAATCATGCAGGCTGATCTGCTGGACGGTGATCGTACGTGCTTCATCGTCGCTGACCTCGGTGTTGACATCCCTGGTCAGATACAGATACACCTTCTCGGCGATCGCATACTCCCGGTACATCCGTTCAACGGTACTCTCATCAACCCCGCCCATGGCGGAGATCTCGGCTGACGTCAGTCTTCCGTAATAATCCCTTGCCGCCTCACGGACCGCTTCCTGCTCCGATTCTTCCAGCGTGATCCGGTAGCTCTCCGCCATGAGGTTCATCATCTTGATCTTAGCCAGGCGCGCCAGCACCGTCTGTTTCACGCTTTCTTCCAGGGTACCGTCGCCGATCCGCGTATCCCAGATCGCATCCCCGTAGGCCTTGCTGTACTGGTTATGCAGATTTGCCAGATAGACCAGGACCTCCGCCCGGGTACAGACACAGTCATCGATGCGGAATACCTCGTCCTCAGAAAAACCGGTGGTCAGTACGATCTTCCGATTGCCGCAGCCGGTCAGAAAGCAAAAAAGAAGCGCCAGTCCGACCAGAAGCACGGGTACGCTTCTTCCTTTTTTTCGTATTACGGGGAGTCTCATTCCTCCGCCGCCCATTCCCGGACGAGCTGCTTAAGCATCTCCACCGTTTCCTCAAGTTCCTCCACGCAGAGGTACTCATGCTTTCCGTGGAAGTTTCCGCCGCCGGTGCACAGATTCGGGCACGGCAGTCCCATAAAGGTCAGCCTTGCGCCGTCCGTTCCTCCGCGGATCGGTTCCACCTTCGGCATCATTCCCGCTTTCGCCATCGCTATGATCGCCTTGCGAAGTACATCCGGATGACGATCCAGATGCGGTTTCATATTATAATACTGATCCGTCAGTTCGACCGTGACCGTCCCTTCGCCGTATCGGGAATTGATGGTTCCCGCCGCTTTCAGGAAAAAGAGTTTCCGATCCTCAAACGCTGCCGTATCGTGATCACGGATGATATACTCGGCGTGAGCCTCTTCCACATCCCCGTCGGTCTGGACGATATGATAGAATCCCTCACGGAATCTCGTATTCTCCGGGCGCTCATGTTCCGGAAGCAGCGCGTGCAGTTCCATCAGGATCTGAAGTGCATTTTTCAGACGTCCGTAACCCTCTCCCGGATGCACACTGCATCCCCGCACCGTCACCTTCGCATCCGCCGCGTTGAAGGTTTCTCCGGAAAGATCCCCGGCCCGTCCGCCGTCGACAGTATAAGCATAGTGAGCCCCGAAGCCCTGTACATCAAAGAAATCCACACCCCTGCCGACTTCTTCATCCGCGGTAAAGGCGATGCAGATCGTGCCGTGCGCTTCCTTATGATGCTCCGCATAATACTGCGCCATCTCCATGATCGCAGTCACGCCCGCTTTATCATCCGAACCGAGCAGCGTCGTACCGTCCGTCACCACCACGGTCTTCCCCTTCAGGTCCGACATCTCGGGGAAATCCTCGATCTTAGTGACGATATTCAGTTTCCGGTTCAGAACGATATCTCCGCCGTCATAATTTTCAATGATCTGCGGCTTGACGTCCTTCCCGGACATCGCTTCGGAAGTATCCACGTGGGCGATGAAGCCGATGGCAGGGATCGTCCGGTCCGGGCAGTTGGATGGGATTGAGGCATAGACATAGCCGTAACGCGGATCCTGGCGCACATCCGTGATCCCCATCCGGATAAGCTGTGCCTTCAGATGGTCCAGAAGAACACGCTGTCCGGGCGTGCTGGGGTATTCCTCCGCGCCGCTTTTTGACATCGTATCAAAGCTGACATATTCCAGAAAACGCTCCAATGGAGTCATCGGTCTTCCTCACTCTCCCTTATACTAAAAAACACCGCAAGTACCGACATTGTAGCATACTCGCGGTGTGATTTCAAATTGTGGTTCTCTTTTTGCGAATAAGTCTTCCCCGTATGCATCGTATGACACGGCCTTTCCGGACCGACCGAACGCATCTGCCGAACTAACTGCTGACAGGATCTAAGCCTGTGGCGCATGCGAGCCGACACAAGGTCGTCTCGCAGACCTGCACCACAGACTAAGATCCTGTAGGCAGTGGATTTCGTCAGATGCTAGGAGCACGGTCTGATACGGTCCGAAAAGGCCGCTGTCACACTCTGCGCTTTCGAAAACCGATCACGCCTTCACGGCACGAAGTTCATCTCCGTCCGCTTCGATGCGGATGATGTCTCCCTGGGAGATATCTCCCGAAAGCAGCAGGCGGGCGGACAGGGTTTCGACCGTCTTCTGGATGTAACGTTTCAGCGGACGGGCTCCGTAGACCGGATCGTAACCGTTCTCGATGACAAGGCTGCGGGCTTCCGGAGTGAGTTCCACGCGAACTTCCCGGTCTGCAAGACGTTCGTTTAAGGACTGCAGGATCAGCTCCACGATACCGCCGATGTTGTCCCTGGTCAGCGGCTTAAAGAGGATGATCTCATCCAGACGGTTTAAAAACTCCGGACGAAAATGAAGCTTCAGTGCATCCATGACTTCCGCTTCCGCGTCCTCCGCGATCGTGCCGTCTTCCGTGATACCGTCCAGAAGCGTCTGCGCTCCGATGTTCGAGGTCATGATCAGGATGGTATTCTTAAAGTCCACGGTACGTCCCTGCGAATCCGTGATACGACCGTCGTCAAGCACCTGCAGCAGGATGTTAAAGACATCCGGGTGCGCCTTTTCCACCTCATCGAAGAGTACGACGGAATACGGCTTTCTGCGCACGGCTTCCGTCAGCTGACCGCCCTCGTCGTAGCCGACATATCCGGGAGGTGCTCCGACCAGACGCGATACGGAGTGTTTCTCCATATATTCGCTCATATCGATACGCACCATGTTGCTCTCATCGTCGAAAAGCGTTGCCGCCAGGGTCTTTGCCAGTTCCGTCTTACCGACACCGGTAGGTCCCAGGAAGAGGAACGAGCCGATGGGTTTCGTCGGATCCTTGATCCCGGCTTTCGAGCGGATGATCGCCTCCGTAACCTTTTGTACCGCTTCATCCTGACCGATCACGCGCTTATGCAGCTCCGCGTCAAGATGCAGAGTTTTGTTCCGTTCGCTCTCGTTGAGCTTGCTGACGGGGATCCCGGTCCAGCGGGAGATGATCCTCGCGATCTCCTCCTCCGAAACATTCTCGTGTACGATACGCGTCTCGCGCTTTCCGGCGTTCTCCTCTTCCGTCTCCAGCTGCTTCTTCAGCTCCGGAAGGCGTCCGTAAGACAGTTCCCCGGCTTTTTCATAATTTCCTTCCCGCTGGGCGATCTGGATCTCGTTATTCACGGCCTCGATCTGTTCACGGATCTTGGAAACCTTTTCTACGGCTGACTTCTCATTTTCCCACTGTGCCTTTTCGCTCTCGAATTTCTCTTTTTCCTCCGCCAGCTCTTTCTGCAGATCTTCCAGACGCTCTTTACTCAGGTTGTCATCTTCCTTCTTCAGCGCCGCGACCTCGATCTCCATCTGCATGATCCGGCGCTGTGCCTCGTCCAGCTCCGTCGGCATCGTATCGAGTTCGGTCTTGATAAGAGCGCAGGCTTCATCCACGAGATCGATCGCCTTATCCGGCAGGAAACGGTCGCTGATATAGCGGTTGGAAAGCGTGGCCGCACTGACCAGCGCATTGTCCAGGATCTTTACTCCGTGGTAGACTTCGTACCGCTCCTTCAGCCCGCGCAGGATCGAGATCGTATCCTCGACCGTCGGCTCCGTCACGTGTACCGGCTGGAATCGCCGCTCCAGCGCGGGATCCTTTTCAATGTATTTCCGATACTCATCCAGCGTCGTTGCGCCGATGCAGTGAAGCTCGCCGCGCGCAAGCATGGGTTTTAACATATTGCCGGCATCCAGCGCCCCGTCCGTCTTGCCCGCACCGACGATCGTATGCAGCTCGTCGATAAAGAGGATGATCTGTCCCTCGGATTTGCGGACCTCCTCCAGCACGGCTTTCAGACGTTCCTCAAACTCACCGCGGTATTTCGCCCCCGCGACGAGAGCTCCCATATCAAGCCCGAAGATCTTCTTGTCTTTCAGCCCCTGCGGTACATCCCCGCGTACGATACGCTGTGCCAGTCCCTCGACGACGGCCGTCTTACCGACACCCGGCTCGCCGATCAGAACCGGATTGTTCTTCGTTTTTCTCGACAGGATACGGATCACGTTCCGGATCTCCGCATCACGGCCGATCACAGGATCGAGTTTCTGAGCTCTGGCTCGTTCCACGAGATCCTGTCCGTACTTTTCCAAAGTATCATACGTCGCTTCGGGGTTATCACTGGTCACTCTCTGGTTTCCCCGCACACTTGAAAGGGCCGTGAGGAAACGCTCCCTCGTAAAACCGTATTCTCGGAAAAGCTCTTTGATCTCGCGGTTCGGGTATCTGATCATGGAAAGCATCAGATGTTCGACGGAGACATACTCGTCACCCATCGCCTTCGCCTCGTCCTCCGCGCTGATCAGCACCTTATTCAGGTCACTCCCGATCCGGAGATCCCCGCCCTGCACTTTGACGCGTTTTTCCAGCGCCTGCTCCACACGCCCGACAAAGTGCTCGGTATTGATCTCCATCTTCTCCACGAGTTTCAGGATCAGGCTGTCATCGAGTTTCAGCAGAGCGTAAAGCAGATGTTCCTGCTCGAGCTCCTGGTTGCCGTACTCCACGGCATATTTCTCGCAGTCATTGACCGCCTGCATCGAGTTCTGCGTAAATTTCTGTATATTCATGATCCTTCACCTCCCTCAGCAAAGTGCTCCCGTGACATAAAGAAAACGCAGGGATTACCGGCTTTCGCCTCCCTACGTTTCACAGTATAGTCTTGTTGTTAGCACTTGTCAATATCGAGTGCTAATTGCACTTATTTTCGTACAATCCGCGTCGGTTCCGGAAAACCGGCTTTCCGTTCAGGTCTCTGTCCGGCCTTTTTTGTCCGTTCTCACGAGCCTTCTCGACGGCCGCACCCCGCCGGCAGCCAGATCGAGCTCATCGTCCGAAAGTTCCTCGGCAGCCCCGAACAGTTCTTTGCGTAAACGCTCTTTATGATCACTTCCGGCAGAAAAATCCGCTGTTTTGAGCAGCTGCTCCATATCCTTTTCTTTCATCTGCGCACCTCCCGTCTGCAGATCTCAGCCTGCATACTCCCGGCATTTTTTCAGCAAACGCTCGACCCTTTTTGCTACCGCGACCTCGTTTCCTCCGGTCTCTTCCGCGATCTCCCGATAGGAAAGCTCCCAACCGTACCGCAGCATCAGCAGTTCTCTTTCCTCCGATTTCAGCCGCTTTAAGATCGGATACAGTTCCTGTGCCGCGCCGTCCGTGAGTTTTAAAAGCTCCGGATCCTCCGCGCCGTACTCGGTATCCTCTGCCATCGGCCCCACCGGATTTCTCTGTTCCCTCCGGAGATGATCGTACAGCGTGTTCATCGCGATGCGGTTCAGCCAGGTCGCTGCCGACGATACCTCCGGATCGAAACGGTCATATGCCTGATAGGCCTTAATAAACGTGTCGGCTACGATATCCTCCGTATCTTCCCGCTGCAAAAGACGCAGGTAGACTGCCTTATAGATCCGCTCATAATTCCGGCGGTAGACCTCTTCGAAGGACATCTTCTCCATATACGTTCCTTAGGCGCGAAGACTGCCGTTGCTGCTGATCGTCCTGTTGTTTCCGCTCAAGGTAGTCTTAGTAACCGATTTCACTGCGGGATTCGCCTGCGTAGGCGGCTTGATCGGCTGCGTGGTCCTAATCGTAACGCTTCCGGTATATGCTCCGCCGCCGCCTGCCGCTTCATCGAGTTCGTCATCGGAGAGTTCCTCGACATCAGTGTTTTCCATCAGTTCTTCCTGCATCAGATCTTTATTCTCTGCCATTGTTTTTTCCTCCTTTTTTTGTGGTCGGATCATGTCTTTTCCCTTTCTGTTATATTATACGTATGATCCGACGGAAATGCGACATTTTTTCAAAAAAAGTTTTTATACCGGATTGACCTGCTGTCTGGACACCAGTTCCGCAAAATATCCGCGCTTTTCGATCAGTTCGTCGTAGGTCCCGTCCTCTACGATATGCCCCTCGTCCAGGACCACGATCCGGTCACAGTTACGGATCGTCGAAAGCCGGTGTGCGATCACGATGCGCGTGCATTTCAGGCCGTCCAGCGCATCGGAGACCTGCTTTTGCGTTACGTTGTCCAGCGCACTCGTCGCCTCATCAAACATCAGGATCCTTGGCTTCGGTGCCACCGCGCGTGCGATCATCAGGCGCTGTTTCTGTCCTCCGGAGAATCCGCTGCCGCCCTCGGAGACCATCGTAAACATCCCCATCGGCATCGCACGGATATCATCCGCGATCCCGGCGATCTCGGCCGCTTCCCACGCCGCATCCAGATCCAGGGAAGGCGCGGAGATCACGATATTGGAATAGAGATCCCCGACAAAGAGCGATCCGTTCTGCATCACGGTTCCGATCTTGCTCCGCAGGGATTTCAGATCGATATTCCTTAAGTCTTTCCCGTCATAATATACCGCCCCCTTCTGCGGTGTCTCGAATCCGAGCAGGATGCGCATCAGTGTGCTCTTGCCGCAGCCGGTCTTTCCCACGATTGCCACGTACTGTCCGGAACGGATCTTCAGGCTGATATTATCCAATACCGGCGGCATATCCTCCTTGTAGCGGAACAACACGTTGTTCAGTTCCACACCGCCGCTGAGCCGCTCGATCACCGGCTTTTCCGCAGAGATCTCCGGCTCGGTTTCCAGGATCGGACGCACCATGGAAAGGATCGGTCCGATCTGCGATACCGACACCGCAATGATTGCGAGTTCGGCAAAAGTGGCATTGACCATACCATACGCCATGTGGAACGCATAATACTGTGCAACGCTGACTTCGGAGCGGATCGCAGCATAGTAGATGACCAGCGTCCCGGCCAGCGAAACAGCCGTCGTGAGCACCGTCCCGATCTTTACGAAAAGCGGCGGATCGTAGAGACAGGAGGCCTGCGCAGAGTAGGATCTTCCCCACTTGGCAAAGGCTCTGCGTTCGGCACCGGCCAGCTTGATCTTTTCGATGCCGGAGATGAACTCATAGCCGAGTCCCATCTCTTTGGACGCCAGCTCCATCTGCCGGCGGTTGACTTTAGCCCGTGCGATCACGGTAAGGACCGTGATCAGGAGTACCAGCAGGGTAACGATCAGCGCCGGCATCGCAAGCGCGGGTGCCAGCGAAAGGATCTGGACGATATAGAGCAGGGAGAAGACCGCAGGGATCGCCACACCGAATCCCATGCTGATCAGCTGGTCGACCAGAAGATTCATATACTGTACACGGTTTGCCAGATCACCGGAAGCGTACTTTTTAAAGAATGCTCCCGGCATCGACAGGATCCTCATCATTGTCGCTGATTCAATATTCATATTCAGACGCAGTGCGATCTTCCTGAGGAACAGGTCCTGAACAACTTCAAAGAGGATCGTACTGAGCGATGCGCAGATCATAAAGATCGCGATGGCTGCAAACGCGGTCGGCTTCCCGGATACCGTCACATCCGAGAAAAGTGACTGTGTCAGATACGGAAGCAGCATGCAGCAAAGCGTCGCCACCAGAGCGAAGATCAGATAGGAAACCAGACTGCCCCGGCCGATATTTTCCGCGATATAGCGCCAGATATCCCCGACCGTCAGTTTTCTGGTGGGAAACGGTTTGTAAAAGACCAGGGCATCTTCGGAGAAAAGCTTTTCCGCCTCCGCATCGACAAGCTTCATCCTGCCGCTGTCCGGATCCAGGTACCGGTATCCCGAAAACTCATTCGGGATCAGTGCCACGACCTTCCCGTCTTTTTCCGTCGTCGTCAGCATCGGCGACGTGGCATCCTTTCGCCAGTCCTTCTGAAGCCTGACTTCCCTGGTCATGATACCGTACGGACGGAGCAGGAACTCAAGGACCTCTTCCGTCGTCTGTATGCGCTCCGGTACTTCGGCCATCTTTACACGATAATAATTCAGGATCCCGCCGATCGCATCCGTCGCCAGTTCCCGCGTGTCATGCAGCGCGGCCGTCAGCCGCTGTCCCATGACCGAACCCACAATATAAAGACAGGAATCTTCGAAAGCTTCCCGGTCCGCCTGTTTTCTTAATGTGATCTGTTCGTCAAACCAACCCATACTTAACCGCTCGTTACCAGTTCCGTATATCTTCCGTTCAATGCCATCAGCTCTTCATGCGTACCGCGCTCCACGACCTCCCCCCGGTCAAGGACGATGATCTCATCACAGTCCCGGATCGTGGAAAGACGATGCGCAATGACGATACAGGAGATCCCTCTCTCCCGGATCGCTTTTACGACCTCATATTCCGTCTGCGCATCCAGGGCGCTGGTTGCTTCATCCATGATGATCAGCGTCGGATCCTGTGCCAGCACCCGTGCGATCTCCATGCGCTGTCTCTGTCCGCCCGAGAAATCGCAGCCACCCTCACCTACTTTATACTGGTAACCGCCTTCTCTGAGCATGATGTCTTCATGGATATGCGCATCTCTGGCAGCCAGGATCATCTCAAAATCCTCGATCGACTGGTCCCACATCTTGATGTTGTTTGCGATGGTATCCTCAAAGATGATGATGTCCTGATCCACGACGGCGACCGACCCCGTAAAAATATCACGGTCGATCTCGCTGATCCGCTTCCCGTCAAAACTGATCTC
>Ga0310694_10004161_pt1 | contig 14044 bp, 6 predicted proteins | sample 174DNAGHGhighgp2_FD_203884 | JGI IMG/M metagenome (GOLD analysis project Ga0310694, IMG submission 203884) | Sheep rumen microbial communities from Palmerston North, Manawatu-Wanganui, New Zealand - 1742 DNA GHGhigh gp2 (v2) (version 2) | ecosystem: Host-associated > Mammals > Digestive system >... | reverse complement strand
AAATCTCCTTCATGTGATGCTCTACCCGTTCCATGCCTGCTAATTATACCACATTTGCCCCCGCGAAACTTTTTTGTCCGAACCTCTTGTATTTAATCCCGCGATTCGGTACAATACGCACCGTTTTGTTTTTACGTTTCAAGCGGGCGTAATTCAATGGCAGAATAGGAGCTTCCCAAGCTTCTTACGTGGGTTCGATTCCCATCGCCCGCTCCACATCTCACTCCTGAGCCTTGCGAAAAGATGGTTGAAGCAGATCCTCGCATCACCGCCGCAGCTGTGTTTTGGTATAATGTGCGCAATGAAAATAACAGCAGAGAAACGATTGGCGGCGATGTCAGCTGCCGCACTGGCCATTGTCTGCTCGGCGCAGGCACGGCTTGTTGAACTGAAGACCGATGCGGCCAGCTGCACGGTGGAGACTGCCGGCGCGCGGATTCTTTCGTTCGCCGTGGGCGGCAACGAGCTGCTCTGGAACGCCGACCCCGTCCAGCTCTCGGCTCGCGACTGGGCGCACGGCGGGATTCCGACTTGCTGGCCCTGGTTTGGCGTGGCGACCAACGGCCTGATCCACGGCACCGCCTGGCGCAGCGACTTCAGGCTACTCTGGCGCCAGGACGGCACGAAACGCAGCGATGCGGAACTGCTCCTGGAAACCGCTGATGCCACTCTCCGGCTACGCCTCACGCTTACGGACTCCCTCTCGCTGGATATGGAAACGCTGAACACCGGCACGAACGTCCTCCCCTTCTCCGCAGGATTCCACCCATATCTGCGCGTCGCGGAACGGAATGCGGTCCGCGTTGAAGGCGTGGACGGCCTCTCGTACGAAGACGATCCCAGCTGCCCCGTTCCCGCCAGCGGAACGTGGAACGGCCCACTGCCGATCACGAACAGCATCGACCGCATCTTCAGTCTTGGCGGCGGCAACTCAACGGTGCTGCGGCTTGTCGATCCCGAACACAGGCGCACCATCGCCATCGAAAGCATCGGCGCGGACGCCGCAAACGTGTGGAACCCAGGCGCGGCGAAACTCTGCCCGGGAAACGTCCCGGGCGACTCGTGGCGGCGTTTCGTCTGCGTGGAGCCGATTCTCGTCGGCGGAAAATGCGGCTTCGTCTCCGTCCCCCCTGGCGAACGCAGAAGACTGAAGATGACCATCCGCCATGAACCAGTCAAATGAATGGGGAAGCAAACATGAAAAACTCGCGTCTCACCGTCTTTCTGCTCGTCCTGTGCTTTGCGCTCTGGGGCCTCGTCAACAACATGTCTGACAACCTCGTGCCCGCGTTCCAGCGCATCTTCACGATGGATCAGGACCGCGCCGTCCTGGTGCAGGTCGCCTTCTACGGCGCCTACGCAGTGCTGGCGCTCTTCACGTCCATTCTCGTCGAGGAGTTTTCGTTCCGCACCGGCATCCTGCTCGGACTTGGCGTGTACGTGTGCGGCGCGCTGCTCTACATTCCGGCGTGTGTGCAGCAGAGCTTCGACTTCTACTTCGTGGGAATCTTCGTCGTGGCGGGCGGCTGCGCCATACTTGAAGCGTCCTCCAACTCCTGCATGCTCGCCCTCGGCGACCCGTCAAGCGCCATCCGACGCCTGAACTTCGCCCAGGCTATGAATCCCGTCGGCTCCATCGTCGGCATCTTCATCGCGCAGAAAGCCATCCTCGCCCACCTGAACCCCGCCACGGTCGAGGAGCGCCTGGCGATGTCGCCAGAAGCGCTGAAGCCGATTGTGCATTCCGAGCTCACCTGGATATGCGTGCCCTACGTTGGACTGTGCCTCGTGATGCTCGCGATATGGGCGTACTTCCTGCGCCATCCAATCGCAACACGGCTTGAAGGAGACCGCAAACGCGCCCCCATCTCCGTCCGGTGCATGCATGTGGGCGGCGCAATGGTCGCCACCGCGCTGCCGTTCGTGCTAACCGGCATCCTCTTCCCCAACATGGACAAGCTCGCGTGGATGCTCTGCGGCATGATCGGCCCCCTCGCCTGCATCCTCGTGATGCCAAGCTACCGGGGATCCTTCAAGGCGCTCGTGCGCACCCCGCGCTACGTGTTCGGGCTCGTGGCACTCTTCGCCTACGTCGGCATGCAGATCGCCGTCTGGACGTGGATGAACGTGTACGGACAGAAGGAGCTGGGCGTGGCGCCGGACGTATCGGCGAACTACTACATCCTCGCCATCGCCATCCACATCGCCAACTGCTGGGGCGGCACATACGCCATGAAGTGGATTGCGCCATGGAAGATCATGGCAACCTACTGCGTGCTCGGCCTCCTCTGCTGCATCGGCACGATCTACCTGCCCGCGACGGTGCTCTTCAGCGTCGGCAACGTTCCGTTCTCGGCGAACATTCTGGCGCTCATGGGAATCAGCCTCTTCATGGCCATACTCTTCCCGACAATCTACGGCATCGCGCTCGGCGGCCTGAACCCGAAATGCTTCAAGCTTGGCGGCCCCGGCATGATCATGGCAATTCTCGGCGGCGCGGTGATCACACCTTGGATGGCAAGTGTCATCAGCGCTCACGACAGCATCTTTTTCCGTCTCCTGCCGATGATGGACTTCACATGGGACGCAAACCTGCGCACATCATCCGGTGCGCTCCGCGCCTCGTTCTTCATCCCTGCAATCTGCTTTGTCGTGATGTTCGTGTACGCAATCGCCTTCCGAAAGCCCGCGCCCCAACGGTAGGGCGAGCGTAACTTCGCATTGCAGGCGGGATGGACGCAATTCATTGCGTCCGCTCAAGCGGGATGGACCTTTGAACAATAACCGTCCCCTTTGTCTCCGGCATGAGAAAGATTGCCCACACCATCTCCAAAAGCATCATCGCGGCGAAGAACGCAAACGCATAGGTGCCCGTATGCGCAACGGCAACGGGGAAAAGCCACGAGACGAGCATGCACATCACCCAATGCACGGTTCCGCCGAAGCTCTGCCCCTTCGCCCGGACGTCCGGCGGGAAAATCTCGGAAATGAACACCCATATGACCGCGCTCGCCGAGAACGCCACCGCCGCGATGAACCCATACACACCCGCGAGCGCAAGCCATGGCGTACAGGATGCGCCAAGCGAAATCTGCCACGCGACAAGTCCGTGCATCGCCGCCATCGCCGCGCATCCGGCGATCAGCATCGGGCGCCTCCCCACGCGGTCGATAAAGAAGAACGCGGCAACGGTGAATACGAGATTGACTACGCCCACGCCGATGGTTCCCGCCAGCGAAACAAGTTCACTCCCCTCCCCGAAGATCATCCGGAAGATGCGCGGCGCGTAGTAGTTCACGGCGTTCACGCCCGAAAGCTGACTGAAGAACGCCACCACAAAGCAGAGCGCTATCGCCTTCAGGTTGCGCCGCACGAACAGCGGAGCGGCAGGACGAGTCGTCCCGTCGAGCCGGAAACTGTGGGGCGAGGCGTCCCGCCGAGCCGCCAGCCACAACGGACTTTCCGGCACGCGAACAAGCGCCGCCAGATACATCAGCACGGGAATGCACTCCGCGCCCAGCATCGCACGCCACACCACGGCTGGCGACGCCGGAAGCCACCGCGCCACGCAGTAGTTTGACACATACGATACGACGATGCCCAGCACTATGCAGAACTGGTTGACGAGCACCAGCCGCCCGCGCTTCTCCGCTGGCGCAATCTCCGCGATGTACATCGGCACCGCTACCGACACGCCGCCAATCGCCAGACCTCCGACAAACCGCATCCACCCAAGAACGTGCGGTCCAATATCGCCGCCCGGCGTGAGCGCGCAGCCCGCCGCCGAAACGAGAAACAGCACGCCCATCCACACGAGCGTGGGCTTGCGCCCGAGCCAGTCGCACATCCGCCCCGCCGCCAGCGCGCCGAACACCGTCCCGATGAGCGCCCCCGCCACCACCAGCCCATGCCAGATCGGCGCAAGGGCGAACTCGTTCTGTATCGCCTCCTCGCAGCCCGAGATGACACCAGAGTCAAACCCGAACAGCAGCCCGCCAAGCGAAACGGCGCACGTTATCCAATAGATCGAATGCATAAACTACTCCTATTCCGATGTCTTGCCGAGCCACGGATCATGCAGTTCGTCCACCATGCAACCCTGCGACTCTGCTACACTTCGTCCCAGCGGATCGCATTCGGACAGATACCGTCTCAAAAGGAACGCCACGTAGTACGGCAACGTCAATATGCTGTTCTCCCATCCAATGTTCCCTCCATGAAGTTTCACCCCCCAGCGAATGTCTCCATAGTGTTCGCTCTTTATCAGACTCCTGAGACTTTGCGCACGCCCACTTTTCGCCTTGACTTCTACCGGGACAAGATCGTTGCGGCCACGAACAAAGAAATCCATCTCCAAGGAGGAGTCCTCGCGCTTGTAATACAGAAGCTCACAGCCGCTTTTTGCCAATGCCTCGCCGACTATGTTCTCATACAGTCCGCCGCCATAGACTCCAAGATTGCCGTTCGCCCTTAAATCCTTCTGCGCCTCGTCCTCCAGCTGGGCAACGAGCAATCCGGTGTCCGCCATGTACAGTTTGAAGCGCGATTCGTCATATCTTCCTTTCAGCGGAAGCTCCGGAAACGTCATCGCATGGCATACATTCACAACCCCAGCATCCTTCAGCCATTCGATGCACCCGCGATAGTCCTTCATCCTCGCGCCCTTATCGACCTTCGACACCTGAAACTTCTTGTTTTCACGCGCCAGTTGCGGCGCAATATGGTCAAACACGTTCAAGATGCGCGTTTGATCCATTCCCTCTGCATACTTGCGAACGTCATCCCTGTAACCGTTCAGTATCTCACGCTGCAGCCTAAGCGAGTTCTCAAAAGTCCCTTTGCCGATAAACTCGCTTACGACGCGCGGCATTCCCCCAAGAACGCAGAAATCCAGAAACCGTCTGCTCAAGACCGAATGCTCCAGCTCATTGAACGGGCGGATATCCTTGACATGCGAATATACATCGCCAAAGAAATCATCCCCATATCCGCGCGCTCGCATGAATTCCTCGAAATCCAACGACCTAAGCAGGTAATTTGACTTGTATCCCACGGAATTGCTGCTGATGCGCCTGTAATGCACCCCCAAAAGCGAACCACTTGCTATCACGTCATAACGGCCATCCTGCTTGAAGAATTTAAACGATGTGGCCATATCGGGAAATTCCTGTATCTCATCAAAAAATATCAGTGTCTTCCCCGGAATAAACCTCAAGGTTGGATTGATCAGCGAAATTTGTCGAACAATCGAATCTGCCTTATATCCGTCTCGAACCACCCCTTTGAACTCTGGTGTATCAACAAAGTTGATTTCTATGAAACTCTCGTAGTTGCGCCGTGCGAAATGCCGTATTGACTCTGTCTTGCCAACCTGTCTGGCACCCATGACAAGAAGCGGATTACGGTCGGCATCAGCCTTCCAATCCCGTAAGAAGCTGTCAAACTTCCTTTGTATGTATTTTGTGCCCATTTGCCACCACTTTCTTGTCGTTTACGCGCGATATTATATCATACTTTGGAATCTGCAAACAATCCAATCAACAAAAAAATGAGCCATTTACAACCTTGCCACGACAAAAAAATGAGCCAATTCCGTCAGTCACTCCACAAAACATGAGCCATTCAATCTGCGTATTGCACGAAAACCGAGCCAATCCAGCAAGCGTATTAGCCCACTTTCCGTGCCAATCTACCTTTCCGGCCTTGCCCGCATCCGCGCCCGCTTGGTGATTTCGTCCCAAGAATCATTGCTATTCCAGAACAATTCCGCCTGGCACATCGTCGCATAGGCGAACGGCGGATTGTATTCAGCCACCGCATTGAACTCCCTCGGCTGGTTCTTCCCCTTCCTGATGTGCCGGATGAGCCGATATGCCGCCTCGCCGTTCAGCATCCAATCCTCGTCATACGAAGACAAGACCTCGGAAATGATCTGGCGATCCCTGTCGAGCAGCCGCCGGCCCGCGCAGCCAAGGAGAAACGGTCCTGCCGGCGGCACATAGTTAGACCAGTCCATCCGAAGCTGCGCCTTCCACGCAAGCCCCGCCTTTGGCGTAATCGACAGTATCTTGTCATTGAACGCAACATCGGGCGAACTCACATCCCCATACGCCTCCCAATATGGGAAGCCTCCACAGTTCTCCCAAAGCACCTCAAGCGACGGATCGATCTTCGCAAGCGCCTCCTCCGCTCCTTCGTAGCGCATGGAGTTGGAATGCAGCCCGAAAACAATGTCAAGTTCCGGCGCCTCGGCGCGGATGCGCGCGGCAACCTCGTTCACGAAGGTAACGACCGCCTCGGGTATCGACTTCCCGCCGATGGTCTTCTTGCTCGTCTCGGTGAAGCTTTGGAAATAGATGCCGTCGCCACCCATTGGCTTCCAGCGAACGCGCCAGTCCGCAACGACTTCATCGGCCAGCTTCCTGAAATCGACCGGCCCGTCCTTGCCGCTCAATGTCCACCCCCACGAAAACCCCCAATAGACGCCAACGCCCCAGCTGTGCGCGTTCTCGACGACATCCTTCGCATTGACTACGAACTGGTCGTTCCACAGGATCGCACGGTTGAACCGTGCCCGCGCCATCGCCCGGAAGGACTCGTTGTAGTCGTCAATCACATGCCCCCATGAAAACACGCTCCTGCACGGCGTTTGCGGCGATGTCGCGAAGGAATAGTCGATTGGCAGACGCTGCGGATTCTTCAGAACATATCCGGCATATCGCGCACCCATGTCGTGCGTCATCTGTTCCTCGATCTCACGAACCGCAACATCAAGGAAATCGAAGACCGCCCAGAGAACCTCGCGCGGTCCATCACCGGCAAGAACGATCACCGCGCGCCCCTCGTCTTGCAATGTCTTGATCAGGTAGCCGCCTTTCGGAACCTCGTCTGCGGCAACGTATTTTCGAAGGGTGCCGTTTTCTGACGGCACCCCAACGACAATCATGTTCTTCTTTGTCGTGACCGGTTCGCCGCCATCCCGTTCCATCGGAAGGACCAATGCGGTGGATGTATGCCGTTCGCGCAGAATCCAAGGTCCGATGCGCTCCGTCAGTGTCTGCAAGGCACGTCCCTGCGGTCCTTCAGCCGAAGAATAGACGACCTTCCAGTCTCCTCCAGCCGTACGTTTGTAAGCCTCCCGGTCGAAGACCGCAGCAGCTTCTCGCACCTGCGCGTCATCAACGCTTTTCTTCACCGGCCCCTTCTTAAGTTCCTGAAGTAGCTTCTTTGCGTCTGCCCCATAGTAGAAAAGATAGGTCGAGTGCATCGGCGCATCGAACTCAAAGACATCGACATTCTCCGCGACCAACTGGTGGTTGAACACGTCAACAACCGTCGCCTTGCGAGGCAGACGAATCCGTTTCCTGCCTGCGTCCCGCGTGTGCATCGTGACGAACGAATCACACGCCTCCGTCGGATCGCCCGTCTCGCTGTAAACATGCACTCCGCTCTTGCGGTAGATGAACGATATGAACTTCTGGTCGAGTTGCCAGGCACCGGAAAAGAAGTTCACCGACTTCCCGACCTTGCATTCCGCAAGCCCAGGCTTTCCGTCCTCATAGGTGCCAAGAACTACATCCGGCTTCACGGGATAGAACCGCCTCGGCATAGGCGCGTCAGGCGTACCCATCATCCGACCGTCAGACTTGACCGTCACACGCGGATCGCCCGCCGCCGCGCACTCGGCAAACGCGATGCCGGTCAGGTCTTTCATGGCCTCCGTTGAGTTGCCGTTCAGATAGCCAGGGGCGTAGAGCCACATAATCGTCGCGCCGCGTTCACGCAGCTTCGCGATCGCCGCCTTCGTCTCGTCGTCGCATGTGAAGAGGTTGTAGAAAACGTAGAGCCGGTAGTCGCCGGGGCGATGCTTCAAGTCCTCGGCGAGAATGTAGTCGACTGGCGCGCCAGCCCGCGCGAAACGATTGTGGGCAAGCATAAAGATCTCGCCGTTCAAGACACTGGCCATCACATCCTTCTCTTCTGGCACTCCGGCAGCGTTGTAGTTCTGGTACTTCTCGCCGTTCTTGAGATAGCGCCAGTGGTAGGGCAGCGCCATAATCGACTTCTCGCTCACCACAAGCGCCACCTCGGCGGCGCGTTTGAACGGATGGGCAAGCGTGAACTCCATCGCCTTCCTTACGTCGCGGCCGACCGACTCGGACTCCGGATTCGAGAACTCCACGCCCGACGTGAGCGCGTATGTGTAGAACGGAAGTCCGCGGCAAATGGCGATCGCGCTGTTGCGTTGCAGGATTGAGCGAGTCTGCTCCCGCGTGTGCGCTCCGTTGCAGCTGGGAGCGTAGTTTGGATAGTATCGGGCATGCGTACGCGTGTCGTCCTCGATGATCGGAATGATGCCAGAGGCGTACATCGTGCCGAACGCCTTCATGTCGGCACACGTCTCGCCGAAGTTCCGCCCGTGGAAGTAGGACTGCGGCGAGCACAGGAAGTCCACCCGTCCCTTGTTGTTCTCGATCAGCTCCTCAAGTGCGAAATGCCCCTGGTAGTGTGTGTTTCCACGGAAGTTCTGGTAGTGCGTATATCCGTAGTAGGTGCCGAAGATCTTCTTTCGTCCAAGCCCCGCCAGCGTATCCTTCACCACTCCCGCGAGCTCCAGAATGTCCTGCACGATGATCCAGCAGTGGAAGTTGTTGTACGCGATGGTGTTCGCATGTTTCTTCTGATCCCAAAGGATGTCGTCGGGACTGTCGAGTTCACGGCGTTCGCTCACCGGCGGAACGTGCGGATCCTTTATCTCTGGATGGAACCGCGCGACATACTCGCGGTACGCCGCCTGACTCGGCTTCGAACAGTCCTTGGCGCAATCATTGCTTGCCGGACTCCATCCAATCCACTCCGTGTAAAGTCCAGAATTGACGCGATAGCCGATGATGCGATTCGCGTAAGGCCGCCCCTCCAAATACCTGACGGTCTTCTCGACCATTTTGCGCATCTCGTCCATCGCAATCCGCGATGCGAAGCTCCACGCAAAACGCCCATACGAACGGCGGTTGCCGAATTCATCGCACGACATCTCATCTGGGTACTTCTCCTCAAACTCCGGCGGCGGATAGAACGTCAAGTCGAAGATGAAATACACATCCGGGTGCTCCCTGCGGCAGCTTTCCGCCACGCGGTCGAACAGGGAGAAGTCGTACACGTCGAACTTCGGATGCCAATTGGCATAGGTCACCGGCATCAGCACCGCAACGGTGTACGGCATGTCGCCGAGATGCACCTTGCGGTCGGCTCGCGCAGGATGTTCTGTCGCCCCCATCAGAAGCGGAACTGGCTTGCCGTCAAGCGTCAGCTGGAGACGTCCATTCAGACGTTTCACCTCGGCCCTGATCGGCTTCGGATATTTCGGATCGACCTCAACCGGCTTCAGCGTCAGCTTCGATTCCATCTTGTCGTTGCGGCACCAGATGGAATTGGATTCGAGCACAACACGATAATCGCCGCCTTGCAGATACAGCGGTACCTCGAACGGAACCCGGACACGCCACTTGCCATCTCCAAGGATGACGATGTTGCGCTTCGCGATGTCGATCTCCTCGCTCCACGCCTCCTTCGCTCCATTGAAGAGCTTCAGACGGACGGATATCTCGCCATTCGGCCATGCCCCGGCAAAGGTATAGGCAAGCGTTTTCTTCGCGCCAGCCTTTAGCGTGAAATCCTCCTGCCGTTTGAGTATCTTCTGCGGATGCTCGTAGTCGGTGTAGTTGAGCCGCGAGAGGCGGTCTGCGGTCGGTGCGGGCGGCTCTTCCTTCACGCCCTTCCACGTTTTGCCGCCGTCGGTGGAGCTCTCGAACTTCGAATCCGTCACGACCTTGTCGCTCGAACCATCCGCATATACGACGAACAGCTCCGCAAGCACCGCGCCACGGCGTCCAGATTCCACCGAATAGTCTGCCTCAAGCAGGTTCTCTCCCTCCCGAAGGTGCGGCAGCGGATTCGCCGAGAACACGCTGTCTCTGGAAAACCTGTCGTTGGTCGCGCGAGAACGGAGAATCTGCGTTCCGTTGATCTTGTACGTAAACCAGAACTCTCCCGTCCCCTGAAAATACGCCTCTTTCGGCTTTGCCTTGAGCGTGAACTTCCGCCTCAGCAGGACTTTCGCCCCTCCCTGCACCTTGTCCGTTGTCGAGATGTACTTGCCGGTGAAGTAACGGCCTTTCACCCGACTCGCCGGATCGGCGGCATAGTCGTAGTATTCAGGCGTGACCGTCGGCCATTTCGGCTCCTTCTCCAAGTCGGCGGCAGCAACCTGCGCCGCTTCGCCTATCGCCAGCAAAGACGCAACAACAAAGACTGGTAAACGCATACTCATATCCTAATCAACAAGCGGTGAACTTGCAGCCCTGTACAGCTTCCCGTGCGCCGCCTTCAGCACGGCCGCGTCAAACTTCAAAATCTTGCGGTCATACGTCATGAAGCCGTTTATCTCCAGCTCCACATCCGTCGTCTGCGTGTACACGGCTCCGCCAAGACCCTTTTCAACGAGAGGCAGAAGACTGTCGATCAGCCCAAGATAGGCCGCCTCCAACCCTTCGCGTGTCGCCGTATCGCCGGTGCCGCCATATCCCCAGTTGTCGGTCGCCACGCGCCAGAGGTGGTTGCTCACAGCATGGCCGAGCCCGCCGAACTCGCCCAGAAAGCTGATGCGTCGGTCATTTGCCGCAAGCATGTCAGGCCCCCGGTAGATGTGCATGTCAACGGTATCGCCCGCCTCGCATTCACCTTGTGGCCTGTGCGAAGTTGTGACACGATTGGCCCATCCCTGCGGAAGAATGTGTCCGCCTTCGTAGTCCCATGCGCCGGACGGCCCGCCGACAAGCCGCGTTGGATCGTAGCGGCCAATCCAGTCGAGTGTGATATGCGTGAAGAACTCCCCTGGCTGGCTCCATCCTTCGTTGTACGGAATCCACATCACGATGGACGGGAACACTCTCAGGCAATCGACAATCTCCTTGAACTCCTTGCGGTAGAAGCCGTAGCGGGGATTCAGGTCGCCCTTCCGCTGTCCATTAGGCATGTCCTGCAGCACGAGCAGCCCCAGCGTGTCGCAAAGATGATAGTAGCGCGCCGGCTCCACCTTGATGTGCTTGCGCATCATGTTGCACCCAAGCGCCTTGACCGTGCGGATGTCGTGTTCCATCGCCTCTTCGGACGGCGGGGTGAGAAAACCGTCCGGCCACCAGCCTTGATCGAGCGGCCCGTAGATGAAGCACGGCTTCCCGTTCAGGAAGAACCGCAGAAAGCCTTTCCCGTCCTTGCGCCGTTCAAAGGAGCGCATCGCGAAATAGCCTTCAACGGCATCCTTTCCATACGCCGCCTTGAACGTGTACAGGTGCGGCGAATCAGGCGACCACAGCTTCACCGGATTCGGCAGGGCCAACTCCGCCGCCACGCCGGGATTCGCCTCGAAATCCGCCACCTTGGCATCGCCGTCAAACACCGACACCTTCACCTTGTCACCCATCGCCGGACCCTTCACGCCGAAGTGGAAGCGTGCTGTGCCCTTCACGATATCCGCCTCGACGCGGTAATCGGCGATCCGGCATTCCGGCACAGACTCCATCCACACCGTCTGCCAGATGCCGCCCATCCGCGTGTAGTAGCACGAGTACGGCTTGAACACCTGCTTGCCGGTAGAGCCTACGAAATCAGTCGTTGGATCCCACACGCACACCGTAAGTTCGTTCGCGCCGGGTTTCACGAAGTCTGTGATGTCCACCGAAAATGGCGCGGTGCCGCCTTCGTGCGGAACGTCAAGCACCTCGCTGTGCCCGATGAACACCTGGCAGCGGAAGTCCACTCCGCCGAAATGCAGGATGGTGCGTTCACCCGGCTTCGGCTGTACGTCTATCGTGCGGCGATACCACAGCAGATCGGTCGGTTCGAGAAGCTGCCCAACGCCTGAAAGCGGGGTCTCCACCGCAAACGGCACAAGTATCTCGCCCCTGAACTTGACAGGCTGTCGGTTCCCCCCGCCCCACGGCATCGAAACCGTCTGCTGCGCCCCTGTCGTTATGGCGCACTCCCACAGCCCGTTGAGGCACACCCAGCTCTGCCGCACCATCTGCGGACGCGGATACGAACGCCAGGCATTTTCAGGCGTCACCTTCTCGCCCCACTCCGTCATCATCCGCGAACCCGACTGCGGATTCGGCACCGGCGACCATGCCACCGCACCTGACGCGAACAAAGCCGCCAAAGCGGCAATAGACAAACTCTTTTCCATATCCATATCCTGCTTAGAGAACGATGAATTTGCTGCCTTGCACAAACCGCAGCTGAAGCGCAACGCCGCCCTCCACGGCCTCCGTGCGCATCTCGCAACCCGCAGGCAATGCGCAGCCGGAATCGGTCACGCCGTCGGCGGCGACAAGAACGGTCTGCCAACCGTGCCGATCCTTCAGATCGGCCGATGGCGCAATCGCAGAACCGGCCTGCAGCTCCAGCGATCCGAAATTCAGATTGTTCGAGAGCGCCAGCACACCACCGGCAGCAACCTTCAGGCTCACGCCATTCGCCGCCGATGAATTTACCGCCAGCGTTCCGTTCGTTATCACGAGCGCACCTTCACCGGCCACATCCTCGTCTATCGTGGCCGCGCCGCCGTCTGGATCGACCGTCAGCACCGACCCTGCCTCGATGCGGAGAGCCCGCTCGTCAGCCGTGGTCGTGGTTGACACTCCGCTCGCCGTGCCATACGTCCAGCCGTCCTGCACCTTGAGCGTGGGCCTGCCGCGCACACTGATTGCAACAGCGGCGGCGGCATTGTCGGCTGTGACCGTCTCCCAGGACGCCGGGCGCACCGTAAGGGCTCCGCCGAACTCGACGCGCGACGACGCCGTCCCCGAACGCGTGGAGGCGATGTTCAGCGTGCCCTTGCCGCGGTAGCCCTGATTGACTCCGCCGTAGAACGGGACGTTGATGTTCATCGTACCGTTGATGAAGGAGGCCGGAGCGCATGTCGTAAGACGATAGAAAGCCGCCGCATCGCTGGCGAACGTCAACGTCGCGTTTTCCGCCACCCGGAACATGCCGCGCTTGGAAAGCCCAATGTTCGCATTCTGCTTCAGGAAGGTGAAATCGCCGCCGGGAATGACAGTGAGCGAACTCAATATGGCCGGATACTGGCTCTCGAAGAAAGCGGAAAGCTTGGGCTGCGCAAAAGCGATGCCGAAACGCACATCGCCTTTTATGTACAGTCCGCCATTTGCGTCGGCGCGGTTGAAGTTGGCATTGTTTCCGCCAAGCCCGTTGTCGGACGAAATGACGATCGGGCCAAACCCCTGCGAATAGAACTCAGGAGTCCACCACCGCAATGAAATCCCAATCACCTGCGGAAGCGGCGAGAAGTTCTGTATGGACTTGTTCATGTTGTGCTGCACCCCGCCATAAAGGAAGTACGAGCCGGTGGCGTTGTCAAGGAACGTCCATCCGTTGATTGCCGCTCCTCCGAAGTCGGGCACGCTCGAACGCCGCATCTTGCCGAGCGCGTAGATGCGGCGGCTGGTCGCTGCGCCAAAGTAATGCGGGCCGTCCGTCTGTTCCATGTATTCTGGAGGGCTTGACTTCACCCAGTTGTTGATGTTCGTGAAGAGGTTGCCGTCGCCCCCCTTCCATTCCCATTCCTTGCCGGCATATGTCCCGGCCGGATAGTCGCGGCAGAGCGATATCTGGCCGAACTCGTTGCGCAGCTGCCAGAGACCCTGCTCGTTGCCAGTGACCTCGATCTGCGCAAGGAAAGCGTCCGGGAGCGCCTTCGACTCGAGGTCGTGCAGAATTGGAAATGCCCCGTACGTAAAGCTCGTCGGGGCGGCAACTACGATCCGCGCGCTGCCGTCGATGCTCCAGTTCGCGGCGGAGACGGACTGCGCCTGCGCGTTGAACTTGAGCACGGCTCCGGCACCGAGCGAGAAGGTGTCGGCCGCAAGCCGCGTCCACTCGTAATTCTGCCCCTGCGAGCCAAGGTAGCAGTCGCCGAGTTCAAGCGTCGTCCCAGCCGTGACCGCCAACGTGTCTATGACATTGT